>Ga0179593_1232727_pt1 | contig 10572 bp, 16 predicted proteins | sample CZODoug2_1_08_16_FD_185931 | JGI IMG/M metagenome (GOLD analysis project Ga0179593, IMG submission 185931) | Vadose zone soil fungal communities from Angelo Coast Range Reserve, California, USA - CZODoug2_1_08_16fungal (PacBio error correction) | ecosystem: Environmental > Terrestrial > Soil >... | reverse complement strand
CAGTCAACCATACCCCCCTTTCCCAAAACTTCTTCTCACACACACCATTCCCCCTCCCCTGAAAGTTTTTTTTTCCTCTTTTTGCCCCAAGCCCCCTTCACCCGGATTCCCTCCATTCGTTCCTATTTTTCAAAAACATCAATTCGATGTCGTCTCTATCCTTGCCCACGTTGTTTTTTCGGCCGCTTATCAGTGGGCTCGGCTCCTTTGGCTTGTTCCACCTGACCAATCTTCTCTTTCGACGGTTGGATGCCTTTGTTTTTGATTGGTTTCGACTTCCGGTGCCTCCTGCCTTTGCATCCTTGGACCCCAGTTTCTGATTTGGTTTGGAGTGGGGGGTTTTGTGGGGGGGGGGCGGGGAAGTTGAATATCGCTTTACTTTCACCCTAGACGGTTGTGACCGGGAGATTGTTGTGCGTTTGGTTTTTAATTCCCTTGCTTCCCTGTCCACCATATCACCCCCAACCCCCGCGCGACGTGCGCCAACAATTCTTTCCATTCATCCGGTTTGCTTTGCCGATTTTCCTATCCCTATGCTAACGCCGCTGCTGCCACCCGCTGGTAGATTTCTGCCCACATTCGGTTTTGTTATACTTTTGGGCGCCCGTTACCCTTGCCCTGTTCCCGCCTGTCCCCTTACCCACTTTTCCTTTTGCGTTTTTGGTTACCCCCTTCATTGTCATTTCCCCCCTTACGACTCCTGAAGCCGCTACTCCTCTTTTTTTTTTTCTTTGTGCTGGGATGGTTCCACCGTTCAAGTTTGCCCGCTATCCGTTTCTCACGTCCCCCTGCCCCCATTAGCCAGGTTGCATCCTCTCCCCGTTCCCTTGACTCTGATGATTCCTTCCCTGTCCGGGCACTTTTAAGCGTGCGAGTGGGCCCCGCATGCCCCAGTCTGGGCTCTCCTTTTAATTTCAAAAGCTGTTCAGTTTTTCTCTTTCGTCTCAAAGGCGCGACGCGTCCCGGACTGCCTTTTTTTTTCGTCCCGATCCTCCATTTAAATTTCCCCCAATGTTTGCTGTCTTTGTTTTCTAATTTTTGTTGTGACCTAAGACACCGCCGGATTACGTGTCCTGCTCTTCCCCATGTTTTTTGTATTGGTATTTATTTACGTCCTCCTTTTTAATTTGTTATGTCGGCCTTCCGTTGGGGACCCCCCCACTGCCATGTCACTCACCCCCCCCCCCCCCCCCCTTTTTTTTTCACCCTGTGAGCATTTCTTAATCCCCTTTATTCATCGTCGGAAGAACCGTGCCCCCCGCGGCATTTGTCCCGGGCGCGACCCCCACCCATTCCTTTGCATAGATTCACAACCCCATTCGTCCCTTTTTTCCCCCTAGTTCCGGGCTTCAACCCATTAAATCCCCCCGCCTCCTGTCTCTCCGATTTTTTTTTAACCACCATTCCTTGATCATGTCACCTCCCGTTCCCCCCCCCCTTCAGATTGAATTTTTGAATTTAAGGTTTCTTCTTTCAGGTTCTCCTTTCCTCCTTCGCGCCCCCTCTACCATTCATGACGCCCCCTGTGCCCTGTTTTTCTTTTTCTATTTTGCCTTTTACTCCCCGCGCGCCAGCATATTTGCCCCGCTGTGCTCCCGCGATACATTCGTCTGATTTTCCATTCCCCTGGACCCGTAAACGTTCACGAAACAGCGTGTTTTTTTTTTTGTCCGGTCATTTAAAGCCTTCTGGTACACACACCTCGAATAAATTCATGCCCTTTGACCCACCCTCTTGCGTACTTTGCCCCCTTTTCTTTGCTTTCGTTTCCGTTTTTGGTTTGTGTACTTTCCTACCCGCCCCTCCCACTTTTCCTTTCTTTTTTTTTTTCAACACCCCGCGCGTCTTCAGTAATGTGCCCCGTCCGTTTAGTTGCGAATTACCTCGCGTCCCGTTTCGACCCAGGCTCTTTGATTAATTTTTTATTTTTTTTAGTCGTTGCTAGGGTATTTCTTTGGACCTGGGTAGTCGGCGTCCCGTTTTCCCGAACCCCCTGGTTTTGACTCCCCCAGTCTTCTTGTAAAATCCCTGACTTTTTTCCAATTTCGCCTTTCTGGTTTGCACTTGGTGTTTTCACGCGAAGGTGGCCTCCCAACGCGTTCCTTTTCCCCCCCTCGACTCCCGTCCTTCTTCTCTCGATGTCTCCCGAGCGGGTCCCGCCGTCCCCCCCTATTTTTTCCTTTTGGTCTTCCTTTTTCCTTTCTTTCGTTTCTTTTTTTTTTTCCTCGAGTTTTTTGTTTTCCGCCGCCTTTTTTTATTTTTTTTGTGGCTTTTCGCGAAAAATATTGCCCGTTTTTTCAGTTTTTTCTTTCAAACCCCCCGTCCCCCTCACGGTTTCAAGTGATTGAGTTTTTTTCCACCCCCTTTGGTTGCTTTCCTACAGCCTTTTTCCGGTTTGGACACACCCGCGAAACTGCCTTTTCCCGTATGCCGGCTCGACCCAATACCCTGGTTTTTTCTCATCGCTCGTCTCCCTTGGCTTGCTTTCCGTTATTTGCCATTTACCCCGGTATGGTCTTATATTTGCGCGTCTTGCTATCTTGCTTCCCTTCTCCTTTTTCTCTTTTTCCCGTTGTTTTTCCGTGTGTTTTGTGTCTTTTTTTTTCTTCTCTCCTTACTATCGGGTCCCAGCCTCGCGTCTCCTTCCCCTTACCTTTTTCCTTTCAACAAGATCCACCAAAGATACGCGCGTCGACATCCGTTATTGGCTTGTTTTTCCGACGCTCTGTTCCCATTCTTTGTTTTTCGCGGGCCCTTGACATAAGCCTTTCCTACTTTTTCTCTATCCCGTGCGTTCCCTTTTTTTTCCCCCCATCCGCAGTCACCCCATACGGTCGATTTTTTCGTGTTCGCGGATCTGCGTCTGACCCAAGACCCCCGAAGTCCCCCTTTAAGGTTTTTCCTTCCCTCTCTTTTCCCTTGTTTTTCTTCGTCGGGTTCAATCCGGATGTTTCAAATTTTTTTTCTGGGCTTTTGCACCCCCCTTTTCAACCCTTCGTTGGCCCAACCTTCTCCTTGCCCCCCCCTTTCAGTCCCCCGTGTCAAATGTTGACCGGATTTTTTTATTTTTCCTTTGTTTTGAGGCATGTTTTCCGGTGTTTTTCCGATGCGGCCCACGTCACTCTCCCCCCCCCCCTTTCCTCACCCCTAGCTGACGACCCCCTTTTCTCACCTTCGGCCTCTTGTCACCGCTTCTTTTACTAGAAGATTACACCGTCGCTTTTCCCCCCCTCCGTCCCCTCTTTTTTTTTCACCCATCATTCATTGATTGTGCGGTTGGTCTATCCCACCCACTTACGCCCTGACTTCCCCGGCTTTTGTTGCCCCCATTTTCGTCCCGCTGGGGGCCCCCAAAAAGGAAGTTTTTTGATTTTGTTACGTCCCATTTTTGTCGTTTTTCAATGCCTTTCAGGTGCACGTTCCTTCTCTTTCTTTCTTCCGGTAAAGGTTGTTGCCCTTTTGTTGCTTTCTGGTCATTCCCTCCGCACAGTCTTGAGCCCTTCGTTCCGCCTGCTGGATCGGCTTTTTGATTTTCTTCTTTCTCTTCTTTTGCCCACATCCCTGGTGTTCGGCTCTTTTTCGATTTTCCTGTCTGTGAACACTTTTTCCCTTAGTTTTAGTTGTCTCCCCCCTGAAGTTTCAATGTCCCCCTTCCCTTCTTTTCTCTTTTCCTCTCTTTTTTTTTGCGTTGCGTTCTTGTGCTCACCTGGTGTTTGTTGGAAAAGTGGAGTCCGTTGTTTCTCCCCACGTTTGCTTTCTTTGTTTGTTTTTCATCCGCCCCTTCTTTGGTTGCGATGTTGCGAGTGTTGGTCAATTTTCCCTTCGTACTCCTTTTTCCTCGGCGGTTCCCCCTTTTCAGGTTTTTTTCGCGTCGGAAGTGATGTTCACTATATGGTTGTTTCACTCTTTCCTGTCCCTGTGTTTTGTCCCCTTTTGTTGCTTTCCTGGCGTGTGGTTTGAACCTTCCCCCACGTTTAGTATTTCTTTTATACCCTACTTGGTTCAGAACTTTTTTGACGCCGGGCCATTCCCCCCCCCTCCCGACAACATGGAACGAAGGCGTTGGACATCGGAGAGTATTGGTTGCCCCCCAAGTTCACCAGCAAGCAAAGGGTCTTGTAACCTGTGAGCCGGCCAATTATTTTTCGCGCGCTTACGGAAGATTAATTTTACCTTACGTATCCTTCCCCCCCCCCTTTCCTCTTTTACAATCCTTACTTCTTTTATCCCCCCGCCTGTTGGGGCCATGGCGGCTGCTCTGGGGCCGCTCTGACAGGATGCAGGTCTCCCCAGGACTTTGCTCTTTCCTTGCCTGGGTCTGTTCCTTGCCCACCTTTAAGTATCTTTGGGTCTTGCCCCTCACGGTCCCTTTTATAATTAAGGTTTTGATTCTTACCGAGTCGTCTTGTGCTTTTCCTGTAAGTCGCACTTTTGTTTTTCCGTTTCCCGTTTTTGCCCGGTTTTTCAAGTCCCTTTTTCGTCACTGATTTCACACCTGTTCCTTTGGTTTTTCTCCTTTTCTGGACCTGGTTGGTCTCGCCCCAGCGTCTTGTCTCGGGATCTTCATTCTTTTCGTCCCTGCCGTCTTGAGTCGCTTGCTTTTTCTTTGGGGGTTGGCTCCTTTTCCGTCCTCAGATCTCCGTGTTTCCCCCCTTAGAAGGAAGGACTTTGTCTTTGCCACAGTGCTCCCTTTCACCGTTTCACTCTCCTAGGTCTTTCCCCTTTAAACGTGCCTTTCTCCCCCAGTTTTTTTACGCCGCCTTGTTTCCGGTACTGCTCAGCTCTTTTTACGCTTTTCGTTCTCTGACATCCTAGTTCCATACTGAACCTTTTGTTTTTCCCATGTTTCCTTCCCTGATGCCCTGACTAATCTGCCTACTCTTGGTCCCTTTAGCGGTATGTACTTAAGCCCACTTTTTTTTCCGAAGTTACTTTTAGTCCGCCATTTCTTTTTTTTTTGATCTTTTTCCTTTCCTTCCCCCGAAGGTTTACGCTAGGTGTGTTGATTATTTTATCTTTTTCTTTTTTCTGTATGGTTCCCTTCTTCTTTCTTTTTTCATCTTTTCTGTGGTTGCCGAGATCTCTCAAAAACGCCCTCACCCCTTTTCATCTCATCTACATCCCAGACCACTCTTGTTTTCTCTCTGCCTCCCACACCTCTTTCCCCCCGAAAGGAGGTAACTCAAAGCAACTTTTTTCCCTCTTTCGTGTTCCTTTTTCTTTTCTCCCCTTTGGACCCCTTTGGATCCTCGTCTCCTTCTATTTGATGCTTCTCCCCCCATGTTTTCGGCCCAACTTTTTCCCTTTTTCGAGTTCGGTGCCAATCTCTGTTTTCTCTTCCGTGCATGTTTCCTACCCCTTCGTGACTGCTCCTTTTACCAGTCCGGTGTCTAGGGTGGTGAGTCTAGGGGATTGTTGAAGCGCCCGCCTTTCACCTTTCCGTTGACCGGGTCGCTTGCGCCGGGTTGGGTCCTCTTCCTTTCATTTATTTACCGTTTTCCCCCAACACTTCACCCACTTTTCTTTTGGAAGGATTTTCAGCTTACTTACTGTTTGTTTGGCCCCGTTTTTTTGCCCCCTCCCTCCCCCCACCAGACTTGGACGCCACCTTGGATTATGCCCACGCATTTCCCAAAATTGTTGCTTTTCCCTCCCCCCCCTTCCCTTTTTCTAACAAGTTTCAAAACTTTCCCTGCGTTTTTCGTTTCCGCTGCCAATTCCCTGCTCGCGACCGTATTAAGTTCTCCCGGTTCCCGTACCCCTTGACCTTCTTTCCGGTTTCTTCCTCCTGTCCCCTTAGACCTTTACCCAAAATGCCTTTGCATCCTTTCGTTTCCGTTGTTCATAGTTCTAGGCCGCCCCTGCCCCCTCTTGATTTCCCCAGACATCTTCAAACGCGCCGCTGGTACGTCCTTTTCTTCCTTTTTCTTCATTTTTCAAGTCATTCCGGCGTGTTTTACATATTTTCCTTTCGGCTACCATACATTCACTGTTTGGGTTTGAGTTTCGGTTTTCAAAAAGACTCTTTATTTCCTCCGGATTTACATTTGTTTGTTTTCTGGTTGCTGTATTTTACTTCATGGTAGTACCCTTTCTTCCTGGCCTTCTCTTTGGGATTCCCAACCCCCCCTTGGTTACTTCCCCCCAAATCCTTAATTGACATTTTCTTTCATTTTCCCCCATCACGGACGCCGACCTCTTTTTGAAGCCACCGGCGTATGGTAAAGCTCTACACATCTTCGTTTCTCAGATTACCCCCTGCGCCCATCGAATTCCCTCCCCCCTTCGCCCCCAACCTCCATCCCCCCCCGGTCCTGTTCTCCTTCCCCCGTTCCCAAAGGTTACGGTTTATTTTTACCCCAGGTACCTCCGTACGCTCTGCCCTCGAAGTCGGTCTTTTTTTTTTTCTTCCTGTGCATGAACATTCCCTCTCGCGTCCCACTTTCTACTTCTTTCAGCCTACTTTGATGTGTGGCCGATCTCCGTAATATTTTTACCGACGATCCAGTCCGTTGTCCTGTGTTTTGTTTTTTCCGAGTTTTTGCCGGGAATGTTCTGCGTGATTTTTTTTTTCCCCCGTATCCATACCCTCCCCCCCCCCCTGACCCGTAATACAAGGGTCGAGTTCCGTTCATGCTTAATACCTTCTGTTCACAATCGCAAACCTAGTGTGAACCTTTGCCCCCCCTTTTAGTGCTATTGGCCCCCCTGGGCCGTCCTGTCGAGCAAGTCAATTGTGTTTGGGCAGCCGCCCGCACCCTTGTTTTTTGTCCCCCTTTCTGTTTTCACACCAAGCGCGGCAGTTGTCCCCCGTCCGCGTGGTAATAGTCGAACAAGCTGACGGTCCCACATGCAGCGGTGCGCTCGTCCCTGCTTTGACAACGTGTGTCGCGACTTCTAGGTTATTTCTGTGTTGTCCTGTTTTTAGTCCCTTTGTGTTTTCCCTTCTGTCCAACCCCCCTAATTACACAGGGTTTGACAATTTTTTTTTCGTTCCAACTTTGGATGTTACTCCCGTTGCTGTACTTTTGTTTGTTGCACCCTGATTGAAGTTGGTCAAATTCGTTCCTTTCTTTTTCCCCCCCCCTCCCGTCAGCTTTTTTTTTTGTCTTCTTTAAAAATTGTTTTTTTATGCCAGTCCCCCCCCCATGATGATGTTCCTAGATGCTTTTTCCCGGCCGTCGCAGTTTTTTGAAGAAATCCCTATTTTTCTTGATCACTTTTTTTCCTCGTTTCCTCCACTTTTTCCCCAAGTTTCATCGATTCCCCCTCTCTTGCCGTTCGTTCTTGTTTCTGATGAACCTTTTCTAACCATTGAGTCGGTCCCCGATCGTATTGTTTCTTTCTTTCTCCCCCGGCGCATCCCCCGGTTCTTAAATTGTGTTAATTTTTTCTTAGGGTCCGCCCGGAAACCAACACCTGGATTTCTCTCCTTATTTGGTCTTCGCTTGTGGCCTCCTTTTCGGTTTCTCGCGTCTTGTTTCCGATCTTTATCTCTCCTCCTCCGTTGTTTTTTTTTTTGAGATTGACCCCCTTCTCTCTTTTCCTTCTTGCGCGGATAGGACTAACTTTTTCCTGTCCCCCAACTTCGAAGCCAACGCTCCCCCGCTCCGTATCTTCCGTTTCTTTGGTTCTTGGGTCTTGGCCGTTTCTTGCTTTTTTGGCCCATTTGCGGTGTTGCTTAGTGTTTCCCAGCCCAACTTTTTTCCCTCTCGCCTCGTGATGGACTGTTTTACCTCTGTCCTCCCCCCCACCCTCCTTTGCTTTTTTTCTCTTCCGGACGTGGGGTTATGACCACAAGATATCCCTTCCTCGAATCCCTTTTTACGCTTCCTTCCGTTTCTTTCTCGTGTTGGCGTCTTTTTTTTTCTTTCCCTCGATCTGTTTCACGACTGCTTTCTGTCTTAGGTTGGATTTTTAAATTGACCCCCGTTTTTGATTTCCTTGTTTTTTTTCTTCCCCCCAACTTCAGCCCCGGTCCCCAATGGTTACCCGAAGTCGCTTTTCCTTCTCCCTTTTTTTATGTTCTTCTAGGCGCCAGGCGACCCCAAGGAGGACTATCGCTACCCGTTAGAGCTTTGTCCCACGGCCTTTTTGGCGTCTTCGTGCCTCTGACAGGGGTGCTTTTTTTTTTTTTTTGCCCACATCCGTTTTTTTTTTTTTCTTTCAACACCGCTGAAGTTATTTTTTCTATTTCTCCCCAACTCCCCTCTTTGCTTTGTCATGCGTGTTTTTTTTTGGTCCCCACTTTTCTGCGCTTTGGGTAACATGCCGATTTCGTCTTTTTTTCCCAGCATTTCGCGTTAATTGGTCCACGGTTTCAAGGTATTTCCGGTTACGTGTACCGTGTCTTTTTGCCTGGATCCCTCCCCTCCCTTCCCCGATTTCCTGTTTTACCCCCCGACTTGTCCTTTGGATAGATTGTGATGTTACGTTTTGATTTCTTTTCCCCATCCCCTTTTTCTTTCGATTCCCTCTTTGTTTTTGCGCTAGTGATTTTTTTTTTCTTACCTGCAGAACTGAAAACTTAACCTTCTTGCTTTATTCCCCGTCCTTTTTTTTCTTCTTTTATTTTTCCCACAGGCCCCTTTTCCCGAGATCCCATTTTTTTTTGGGTGACTTCCGGGGGGCCGCGTTTCCGTTATTTTTCTGCTGAAATTTGTCTTTTTTTTCACATCTGTTCTTTTTTAATTTTCGCGGGCCCATTTCCGAACTTGTTGTTTTAGTTTTGAGAATTATCTGGACGATCGCTTTTCGGTGCCTTTTTGGGTGCTTCCCCTTTTCTTTTTGTGACCCCCAACCCCTTAACTTCGCACTACTCGTGAGAGTCACCTCCACCGGACAAAAACACGGTTTCCTTTTACGTTATCCCGGCTTTTGTTCCCCAGTCCCCCTTCTCAACGACCCGCCAGTTTTTGTTCTTGTTTTTTGACCGGCTCAACCCATTGTCTTTTTTTCCTTTTCCTTGATTCTGAGCTTACGAGCATCCCCTTCTCTTGACCTCTTTTCCCTCTTGCTTAACTGGCCTGTGCTTGCTGCGCTTTTTTGCAGCTATGAACCTTTTTGTGAATGGCGCCCCAGGGCCCCTTTTTCGTATTGTCCGGGCTACTGGGTCCCCAGTTGATTTCAGAAGTTTGCACAAAATTAGGGTTTTTTCTTTTGGTCTTTTCCCCCTCCTTTCCCTTCCCACGTTTTTTCTGTTGTCACTAGTATTTTTTGCTCAGGAGTTCCTCCAGTTCAGTTTGTAATTGTTAAGTTTCCACGGTCCTTTCGTTTGCTTTACCCCCCTTTGTGTCGTTGGGAGGCAACATTTGGTCAGGGCTGCAGGGTTTCTTCAGAACTTTTTTTCACCGGTTTTTTTCGAACTCCATTTTCTTGCCCTTCCCGGAACTTCTTCCCCAACGTTCCCCTTTTCCTCCGATTTTTCTTTTGGCTCCTTCCCCCTCTGCCTTTTTGGATTGTGCTTCATTGTGCAGGGGTGAGGACTCCGCCCCCTTCCCAATTCACTTTTCCCGACTCCGAGGTTCCGCTCTTTTTCACGTTTCCCCTCTCCCCCCTCGTCTTTGGTCCTTTTTTATTTGACTTGACTTCCCAGGTCTGGGAGCGTTTCTTGTTCTTGGTTCATAACTCTTCTCCACCTCGATCCTGGTCATGTGCCTCCTCGCCCTTCTTCTTTTGGAGGCCTTCTTCCTTTTCGGTCGTCGGTCGACTGACTCCATGTTTCCGTATATTGCGTCCGCATTGCCGGGCTTCGTTTCAGAGTCTTCTTGCCAGATGACGCTCAGTTTTGTTCTTGGTCTTTTCTGATTTTCCCCTCCTTTTCCCTTTGCATGGTATGGTCCCTCTTTCCGCCTCGTTTTTGTGTTGCGATCGTATTTTCCGCCCCCTACCCCCTTTTTCCCCCAAAACGGAAATTTTAAATATACTCTTTTTTTCAACACCTGACGCGTCTTCTGGTCAAAGGTCCATCCACCCCGTCCATTTTTCCTAACTTCTTGGAGCGCGCAAAATATACATTAGTCCGTAAGTAGTTCGTTCTTCTCTTCCCTGGTGACCCCCAGGGTCTCTTATTCCCTTTACTCGGTTAAGGCTTTTTTGGTGACCAAGAACACTTTCGCCTGGGGAGGGCCCTATTTCTGTGTTTTTTCTTTTGATACCCTCGCTAGTCAATCGTGCCTTAGTAACAGTCCCTACTCTGTGTGCTTTTTGGGGGAACGTGTAACCCGGGGCCGAGCGACGGCCTTCCTAGTTTCGTGACCTGGGGAGGGTGAGGAGATTTCGCCTTTTTTTTGACCGCCCTTTTTTTTCCATGAATGCTCCCCCAAATCTGACATCACACCCTGTCGCGAAGGCTTCTCCAACAATTCAGGGCTCCCTAAGTTGCCGGGCTGGACTATGGTTCCCCGATCTGACTTCAAGACCTCTTGCTCGCAACGGTTACTATTTCCCGCCATTTTCCCTCACATTTTGCGTTTTTGCCTGACTTTGTGTGTACCATCCCACCCTCTGTCTCCTTACTGCTCCCCTGAAGTCCTTCCTGAGCCCCCTCCCCCGAACCTTGAAGTATTTGTC
>Ga0179593_1674667_pt1 | contig 10573 bp, 7 predicted proteins | sample CZODoug2_1_08_16_FD_185931 | JGI IMG/M metagenome (GOLD analysis project Ga0179593, IMG submission 185931) | Vadose zone soil fungal communities from Angelo Coast Range Reserve, California, USA - CZODoug2_1_08_16fungal (PacBio error correction) | ecosystem: Environmental > Terrestrial > Soil >... | reverse complement strand
CCCCACTCCTCTTAGTTTATCCCACATTTTAAGCGGGGCCGGGCGCCCCGCCCCCGGACTCAGATACATGACCCCCCGACTCGACTTAGATTGACCCCCAGCGAACTCAAAGATGCTAGTCCCGCCTAAAGTTCGGGCGAAGTGATCGTTTTGGTGCTGAGGGTGATCCGTACGTGTTCCCTAGTGTAGCCGCGTCCGCTTTCGCTCTCCACCCTGCCATTTTTTGGCGCAGCTTTGTTTAGAGCCATTGTTTTCTTCCCCGATGCGCTCCCGGCAAGATCTTCTCCGCTTTGGTGCGGGCTCAGAAAAACACTTTTTGTCCCTTTTTTACTTGTTAAAGAAATTTTGGTAGGCTTCTCGAAATAGTTCTGCACCTAGCTTTTTAACCATTTATTCTGGGCTTTTTGTTTGGACGCCAGACGGACTCCGCCCGGCGTTATTTTTTGACCTTTCCCCCTTGCGGAAGTTCCTACCCTTTTCCACTCTGAACTGTTTCGAGCCCTTTCTTCCATCCCCCCCCAACCGTGGCCAGCAATCCCGAAAAGGCCCAGTCCGCCCTATACGTTCAGTCACCCTTCCTCCGGTTTTTATCAGGACGGTCCTTCTTTGTGAGCGCCCCGAACCTGTCCAAGGTGGGCAACTGATCCCCGCAGTTGTAACCGGCGAAGATTGGCTTAACAACTTACCCCGTGACTCTCCCCCAGAAGCTTTGCTCCAAGCTCTAAAGGAAATATCCCAATGGTCGTAGAAGTTTTGTCCCACACAACCTCAACCTCCCCCATGTACCAGCAAAATCAACCACTCCCGTCCCCTCGCGCAAGAGGGAACCTGAGAAGACAGTCCGCAAGCAAGCCCTTCCAAAACGGTAGAGGGGGATGACAAAGTTTTGCGGGGGATTGGGGGTAGCCCCCTTTGTGAGCCCTTTCTGGGAGCGCGGAACACCTAAGCTTCTCGGATACTCGAATATGGCTAGAGCGTCCGAACACTCATTGTTAGAGCAACCACGTCCAGGTTTTTTTAAATTCTCAGGAGATTTCTTATACTAGTTGAAATCCTCGCTCGGGTAGGTGGGACGATCGACTCGTTTCTTCCCTGTATCATTAAAACATTGACAATTTCGTATTGGATAGATTAAGTTCCCTTTACAAATTTGAGGCCAGGGACGGTCGGCGACTGTTCTTGCGGGTTCCCTTCTCCTTGTGTTTTTGGAAACAAGGGCCCCATAGTTTCCTCCATTTCGAAGTCCTTTCCCCCCCAGCCTCGGGGGAATATTCCCCTGAAACGATGTTGGTAAATCTTCCATTCGTCCCTGGTGTCAGGGTTCTCCCCCCTTCATTAGGTAACAAACCTTTTTCTTCATCATCCCTCCCCTCTTTTGTCGATCACGTCGGCGGCGTTTTGTCGCCGATTTGCCCTCCCGGTTCGAAGTTCCTTTTTGACCTTGTTCACCCTTAAGTTGGACCCTTTTTTTCATGTTTCCCTTGCTCGCCTCTTGGATGCTGCCGCTTTCGCTCTTCGATTTTTTCCCTTCGCAAGCGCAGTGGTTTCCTTTTCATTTTTGCGTTGCGACTTGTGCAGACCATAGAAGAGCTTACTCTTCAGTGCCTCAAGGATAACTATGCCTGAGCAGTACCTTAATTGGGAGAGGTACGGCGATGAAATAGACCAGGGGCTCTTTGATCCCGGGATCCGAGCTTCCCGACTCGGGGAGCCTTCTGGTCCTGAAAAATTCCCCCGAGGGTTCCAAAGAAGTGTTTTGGAGTACTGGAAGAGGATCACCCATTTTCAGAACCTGAGAGGAATCAGCTCCATCGGCAAAACTGGTTGGGGAAAGATCTTAGCCTCCTGCTTCAGAGGCCCGAGATACCATCGGCGGAGTTAAATCACTGCAGTTGGACAATGGCGAAGTAGGACCTTTCCCTCTATTTTTCCCAGTCCCCGTGGTTGTTATTTCTTCGAGTATGCCTTCAGTCTATTCCTTTTTTCCTTGTATTCTTCCGCTTATGGAATGGCCGGTTTCTGATCGCATCCCCACCCCTAGTTTCTTTGCTTTGTTTTCTCACACGGTTGGCCTTGGGGCGGCGTCCCCCCTGAGCTAGCAGAGGCCCAGCCGGGGTAGAGACTGCGCCCTCGGCGATATGGAGGAGACGATTTTCTGGAGGCCCTCTCATTCGGATGTGGCCCTTCTGACCTCTCTTCCGCTACCGTTCTTTGCTGCTGCAAAGCCGACTCCTCACCTTCTTGAAAGAATTTTATTGTTTCTTCCTGTTTACATTCTTACCGGTCTGCTGTTTTTCTGATAAAGGTTTCTGGCCTTCTCATTGACCTCTGAGCAGGCCTTCCGAGACCTCACTGTCGCTTCGTGTTCTCCTGCACTTTTTAAATTAGAAGGTTATTCTAGACCCCTTTTTCCATCAAGGCAGCGAAACACCCCTGACGAGATTTCCAATAGAGCGGGATTTAGTGCCCCCCCCCAATTCATCAGCTATAGTCCCGTAGGGGAAAACACCCTCTTATCTCGTCTCGGACAAGGACAAGAGAGGAGCCGGACAGAGCTTTTGTTGTGTGGTGTTTTTTTTCTTAAAGGATCACCCAAGTCTCCGTCCCCTTGCGTTTGACTGGTTCCGGATTAAGAGGTTTATCGTCTTGATGTAGCTGGAGTTACCCGACCTTAGGGCCAATTCCCCTGCCAACGGATGTGACCCGGGTGTCCCTCAAGACCCAGTGTTGAACCCGTTCCTTTCTTCACCAGTCGTGACACGCTTCTGTTTTACGGGACTGGCATTGCCTTAGGCTAGAGCGTCATCCCCCCATTTTCCGTCAGTTTCATAGATCTAAAGAGATGGAACCGCAGAGGAGTAAAGCCCAGAAAAGCCCGATCCCTGACCCCGGGGGAGACACCGTCCCGGAACGCGAGGAAGAGTGAAGATGGCCTTACGTGGCTTGGAAATAGCCCTAATTTCTCCTTAGTAGTTTAAGCCATACTTTAAAAACAAAAGTTGTAGAAACCCTTCCCCCCGCACACACCACCTAAAAACGACCAAAAGGAGTCCACCCTTCTTTAAGGAAGATTTGTTGCTTTTTTCCTCCATTTCTCCGTAGAAGAATCTAGGATTAGGTGCCAGGTTAACTCACGTGGGGGATTCTGCTGGTTGATCCCCCTTATTGGATCTCGATAATGGAAGGTCTGTTTGTGCCCCAAATTTCGTATGGGATCTACCGTGTGGTTCTGGGGGTAATAAATTCGTAGCACCGTGGTAGAGAGTTTTCTCTGGGGACTTTTCAAGAAGTGGCCGGGCTTTTAGGGTACGCTTGGGCCTTTGATCAAGCCTTTCTTATGTGTTTTCCCAAATTTTAGTGGCTAGGGTTTCCCTTAGCGATGTGCTGTACATTTATACCAAAGGGAAGACTAACCTTTGAGCGGTCCTGGGCTTCTTTCCAGTCCGATGGAGACGTCTCTTGCCGTCTTAAACCGAGTCCATCTTCAAAGATTCTTCCCAGACACAACCCAGACTTGAAGATGGGGCGATCGCGGTTTGACTTTCGCTGCCGGAACTTGTGAATTTCTCCGTTTTGTTTTTGGATTCTGGATCCCTTTTAATCTTCCTACGCCTGTCGGGTTATAGGACAATATATGTGGGTCCCTTAAATAAACTGAGTACGGTGGCGGTGTTTTTACGTTCTCTGACGCTGAGAGATGAAGTTTAGGGCCCCTAAACTTTCCTTCCCCCGTCATAAACACTCCAAACGCTGCGACCAATGCTAAGTTTTTCCGCACAATCTCTTCTAGGTTATTGGCGTAGAACGGATAGTTTGTTGGGGAGTTCTCTTTTCCCCTCTCCCTTAGGTGGATGGAGTAGCTTGCCCCTTGGTGGATCTGATCCTTATATTCCTGAGGCTTTATCCTTTTCCCACTAATTATTACCTTTTTTTTTTTTTCTCTCCTGGATAGCTCAGAGTGAAGAGCAGAGTATCACACCCCCTGGAAGCGTCCCTGCCTAAGCGCTAGTGCTTCAACCTCCCCCCCCCCCCCGACTTCTTGGCGGAGCCACCGGACTTAACCAAAGCGGGCAGCCAACGTCCCCCGGCTAAGGTGATACTTTTTTGTTTTCGTTTAGGCCTTCCCTCCGTCCCCGTGGCTGTACCCCGCTTTCCTTCGCTGCCCGTTCTCGGACAAACAGCCTTTCCCTCGGAGACCTTCTGCTCATGCCCATCGTTTCCGATTGCGCCCTCGAACTCCCCTTCTTTAAGGCCTGTTTTTTTTTTGAAGAGGGCCTTATTCCACCCCAGGAAAGGAAGTCTTTTTTTGAAAATTCCCGGCCGATGTCTCTTCCAGTTTTTGAACAGCGGTCCCCACTTTCGTTGGTGCCGTGGCCGAGGTCGTACACTTGCCGCGGGCTTCCTATGTACTGACCCAGAGAAAGTCACCCTCTCCCCCCGGTTTCTCCTCATTAAGATCCCCCCCCAACCCCTCCTGAGATCCCACTCAAGCAAGGATGGCACCCCAGGAATGCCCTCAGTCATATTCCCAAGGACCCTGTACGAAACCCGCATCCTCCTTACCCTTGGCGGAAATTAGTCAAAACGCTGCTAGGTCGACCTCAACCACGTTTTTTCCCCCCCTTACGATGGTGGGCCCCTCCGTCACTTCTCTACTGTTTCCGACGTTTCATGTTCCGGCCCCTGGCCCCCTTGTCCCATGAAGAAGGAAGACGTCCCCCCTACCTAGTCATCCTTCCCCCTCCCCCCCAAACGGCCGACAAGGGGGGCACGATGGTTTGTTTGCTGGAGTTTGCGTTCTTTTTTTTTACGTTGATGAGTCGAAAGGGCTGGCGACGCGATTAAGCTTTGGAGATGTACCCCCTTCCTTCCCCCCATCTTTTCTTTTTTTTTTTTCCTATGATCACTTCTAGACCTTCCACCCTTTCATCGAGCGCTTCGCTATAACATCTTTATTCATTTAGGAAGTAAAAGGACCCCCTCTTTTCTCTCATCTCCTTACCTTTAGGACAGTTCGTTAGTCGGTCATTGTATGTTATGTTCTGCCTCTTCACCAATCCTGGATAGTGGAATTTTTCCTTTCTGGCTCCTCGGCATCCAATAGTTCAGGACGTTTCGATATTACGCCAAGTCCCCCTTTCTCTTCGCCCGCCCAGGGCTGTGCTACTTTTTTTTCCCCACCACACTGCCGAAGAATAGATGGCCAGGTCTCATCTCCGTCGCCAGATTCTTTGCTTCCAAGGGTCAGCCCCCGGGGCTTTTTTCTCCGTGCCCGCTTGGGACGACGTGGGTGCCTTGGTCTCGTTCTCAACTTACTGCGCGCCGACGTTCTTTCTCGAGTTCCTTCTGCTTGTAAAATTTAGTAGAGAACAAAGCGCCGGATGATTTGATTATACGGAGCAGAACCCTTCCAAATAGAAGTTTTTGAGGACATTTGTCAGTGGTGCCTTCACATCCCCCTCCCTTTAAAGAGTTTCCTTGCCTTCCCCCCCTTCTGCACCGACGAGGGCTGCGGACGCTTCCTTTCGACCCGGATTAGTCGAGTCTTCCGTCTTTCCATGTCCCAGTGGCCTCCCGCGCCCTAACGCCAGGCTCTACTTCGACGCTGAACCCTTGAAATCGCTCCAAGTGACTAGCCCATCGCCGCCTCGGCCAACTTTTTTCAGCACTTTTCACTAAGGATCTTTCGCCCTTCTAATACCACACCCCCCCTTCGGTTTGAACATTAGGACGTCCCTGGACCCCCTTCTTACGTGGCAATTCTTCCTTCCTACCTTTTCTTTCAGATATGCACCTCCCGGTGGACGTTTCGTATCTGGATGGTGCACGCCCCCTAGTTTATTTTCTCCCGCCATGGCATTCGACAGAGGTCATTTTCCTCTTGGTGGACTCTTGCGGAGACCTTCCGTGGCTCTATCGTAAGGGTGATCCAGACTTTTTATTCTTCGACAGGGCTGTTTTTAGTACGCGATTGTGGATTCCGTTGGGACGAACAGGATTCTCCTACTTTACTACCCCTTTCCGTTAGCCAGGCTTCCAACTGCCGTGACCGCAAGTCCCCTCCCCCCAGGTCTGACGGCCAGAATTTTTTATGCATCCCTTATGGACGGCATTCGGTCTATGTTGCAAGATCCCCCCAACGTCCAATTACATCCCCTCCTTAATCGGTAGGACCTCCACATGACATTCCATTGGAGTCTCTCGTTATTCACGGAAAATTTCCCCCCCCCCCCCCCGACGGTCTGACGCTCGTCCCAACAAGGCTCACTCCCTCACGGAGGTGCGGTTTTTTTTAGACCAGTTCCCCCCGTACTTCTGAACCCCCCGTTCATACGACGCCGTTTTTGTGACCCCTGTCTTTGGACGCGTCGGTTTTTTTGACGTGACCTTAACATTCCTGATTCTTTCCGGAGGTACTCTTTTCTCATTTGGTTGTAAAGATAAGTCCCACTCTTCGTCGTGGGGTCTTTTTTTTTTTTTTTTTGGTGGGTTTTTTGTTTTGTTTTCTTTGGGTTCGGATTTTTCTGTTTAATTAGAAATCCCCCCTGTTACCTCGATTGATGCTCCCCCTCTTTCAATTGTTAAAAGAATTCACTCCGTGCCTCCGTTGTCCCCCTCGCCCGAATCCTTTCGGAGGTAAAGCCTTTCCTCCCTTTTAGACTTCGATCCATAGCCTTTCCCATGTTGAAAGGGGAGACTTTCCCTCTTTTTTCGATTGAGGCTCTTCCCCCCTGCTGTGTGGATTACGTGTGCGACTTTCTTTCTCGAATGTCTTTTCTTGAAGATTTTCACTGCCTGGACTTGTGACCGTTTTAATAGACTTCTCTGTCCTCGTCGCCAGATCTTTTTTCCTTAATAACGGCTTCAAGGTTCTCCCCGAATTCTCCATTCTTCTAAAAGCGTGCCAACCCCTTGCAGGCCTTATGGCTCTTAGTCCATGTCTTATTCTGTATTATTGTGAGGGATGGACAAGTCTCTGGGCTGAGATCCTCGTCCCATGGCGATCTCGAACTTCCTTTCTTTGTACCAGTGGAGCTCCTTTTAGGTCTGTTTTTTTTCTCCTTGGATATTCAAAAAGTGGGTACTGGTGGTTTTCTCACTAATTTCTGAGAACACGCCCTTTCCTAGCGTTCCGCCTTTTTTAGTCGTTGTGCAGACTCTGTCGGAACTTTAGGGTAGCAATCTTTTCAGTTCATCTCCGATGTGAGTATTTAATGCTCTTTGGATCTGTATCGGGCGTCCCTCGTGTTCTTCGTATTATGTCACTTTTTGTGGACCTAACCTTTCTTTCCCCCCCAAAGGTTCAGATGATATTACTCGACCTCTATCTCGGGCTTACGACGGTCCCCCCCCTTCAGAGACGACCGATGAAAATATAGGGTTCCTATCTTTCCGGCACCTAGGTTCCCTCCCTGTTTTCTGGGTGCTTCCGTCTTCTCCCGAGGCCTTGACTGGGGAACGCTTTTCTTCTGTTTCCATCTTCCTCTGCTGCTTCTCCTCACAAAATCTCCCGGTTCTGACTTGTTTTTTTTCGCTGGGAAGCTTTTTCTTTCGCGGCGGACGCTTTCGGGACAATTCCCTCTTGACTATCAAAAAGAAAAAGATACAAGACCTCCCTGGGGTCTCTTCCATCTCTTCCTTGAGATGGGGCTTCTCCGAATTTGTGTTGGTCTCCAAGACCGGTTCGGCGGGCCTCCTCGCTTTTCGGATATTAATGGGGATATTCTCTGCGCGGAGTTGAGCGTATTTTTTTCTACTCCTCGGGTGTTGTCTTCTCTCTTTCTATAAGCAGTCCTCCCTCTCCTATTAAGGATCGAATCCGGAATCGAAGACTCAGGCCGCAGGGGCTCCACAATGACGAATGGAGGACCCCATCCCCTCAGAACCCTCCTTTCTGCGGGCCCCCCCCGCAATGGATGGCCGGTCGTTGCTGTTTCGTTATTGCCGACGTGTCGTTACGTGCTTTCCTCTCCTCACGCTCCAGAGGACCACCGACTGAAAGTTTGGGGTTTCGCAGTTTTTTTCGCTGTTCTTCATATGGGACTCCTTTCCCTCCTTTGCCTCCTCTTCCTTTGAGCTAGAAACTCACCCATTAATCCCTCTTTAGCCTGGTCTAGAATCGTCTTCCAGAGATGCCCCCCTTTTTTCCCCTTGTGAGTGGTGTTGTGCCGTCTTTGGTAAGCCGGCTAGAGTTTTGTTTTTTTTTTTTTTTGTGTTTTTTTTTTTTCCCTTTGTTTTGTTTTTCTTTTGACCTTCCCTGCCCCTTTTTTCAAGGCTTTTCTTTTTTGAAGGGCTTTACCCCGGTGCCAGCATCATCGCCCCTTCCCACCTGTCCAGCTTAACCCTTTTGTCCCAGGCCCATAAGGGGAGCCGATCCCTTGTTTCCCTTTCCCGGCCCCCTCGACCCCTACCACCCGTGCGTCGGCCACGGCGACACTGCGAACCGCCATTCCCCCACGTTCCTCCCCCCGTTTGCTTTCTTTGTTTAACCCCTCAACCCTACCCTTCTCCAGGGCCTGTTTCGCCAAATGCCCTTTCCAGGATCATCATGGTTTTCTCCCGTTTCGTGCCTCCACCAGTCCCCCCTCCCACGGTCTTGGTCCCCTGCCCCTTCCTTTTCGTTTTTAGGGGCTCAGGAAGCCTGCATTCCCCCCCCCCCACAACGTTGCCCTTCAGTTTTATTTGACAGCGGTTTTCGGGGGACGCTTTTTTTCTGAGGTTTTGAAACTTCCGGATTAAGGTGCTATGGCGACTGGAGTTTCCCCCCTGCAGGGCGAGCCTTCGGGAAATATTTTTCCCTATGACCCTCCTTCCTAATTCCCACCCTAGACCTCCCCGGTGACCCTTTACTCGTTCTCGTGACCCCCTTCCACTTTATGTACCTCCTATTGGATCTTTGACGCTCTAAAATGGATTTACTGTAGTTACCGTTTTGAGATTTTTCCCCCTTTGGTCCGATGTTAGGTTTACTGGTTAATCTCTTTTTTTTTGCGTTGGCCATGGGGCCTAGTTCGCCGTGTCGACCCCTTTTTTCCGGTGTGTTCGTGTTTTTTCCCTCCCCCGCCCCCTCGCTCCGGCATCGACGGAACTAATCTTTTTTCGGATTAGTTCCGGTTACACAACCCCCCTCTCTCGGGCCCTGCCTTACGTTTTAGGTCGAGCATTTTCTTTAGAGAAGAGACTTTTTCCCTCCCTGGATTTACTATTTTTTTTTTTTTTGTGCCTGTTGATCTTTAGTTTTGATTCGGGTCGTTCAGCCCTTTCCTTACGTAATTCTCTGTTTACAGTTTCCACCATGTTCCGCTTTTAATTGTTCTTTTCTTTTGCGTCCGCTTCCTTTTTCGCCTTGTTTACCCCTTTCTTCCCAGCTGTCGCTCCTGATTTTTGTCCTACTTTGCTTACCACAGTTCATGAATAGGAATTCCCTCGGTCCGGACCCAGAAATAGTCCGTAGCCGTCAAGTTCTCCCCTTACCAGACCCGCTTCTTGTCACCTCCGAAAGCGGCCCTCCTCCCATCTATAGTCTTTTTGACACTTCCGGTCTTCTTTCGCTTCTTCGTGTTTTAACCCAAGTACACCCCCTTTTTTTTCCGATGTCATTCCCCCCACAAAACCTCCCCCCACCCCGCCCGTCCTTCGTCCCCGGCCCCCCCCCATTTTCGGCAAGAAGCTGACCCCTTTGTCACCGAGAAGTAGTCAAAACGTTTGGCGTCCCTCCCGTCTTGCCTGATTCTTAGGGATCTTAGACCTGGATGTCAAATTCGAAAGGAAGACCAAGGCCTTAGAAGCTCTTCCATCTTCTATAATAAGTTTTTTTTTTTTTTTTTCTCGGATGCTAATTACGGAAGTGGGTTCTTAGTCGATTGTGGAACCCCCTCCCCCGCCCTTTGTGTTTCTAGATATAGCCTTTTTTTCCAATGTATGGAGAAGCGGGGCCCTTTTTCACCCTTGGAAAAGAGGTCTTTCCCCGCTCTGAAATTTGACTCCACTTCGTTCGTGTGGCCTTTCCTGTAAGAGAACTGTCTTTTCCGAGACTATGGTAGTCTTTTTCCGGTTTTGTCAAAAAGCCGTCTCAGTCATTTCGCCCTCCCATAATGCTCGTTTTGTGCAGATCCTCCTTTCCTGGATCCTGATCTATTCTCACCTTCTCTCACCAGCCGTTTGTCTGCCATGATACCGCGGGAACATTTTGTTCTCCTTTTGTTCTCCTCCCCCCAGTACGTCCACATTTCTGTGTTTTTTTGCTCCCGTTCTTATCCCCTGAAACCTGTTCCAAAACTCCTCAGCTCAGCTCTTGGCCCGCCCCCCCCCCCCCCTTTTCCCCCTGCGTTTTAGAAAAAGTGGTGTTGACATCCCCACGAGGTCCCTCTTCTGTCCTACCACGTTACTCAGCTCGGTTCCGGGTCTGAACATCCCTTTCGAGGACGCGGGGTGCTCGACCGTTTTCCCCACTACCTTTTTCGGAGCGATCGCTTTAATTGTGTTTTTTCGGTCCCCGTCGTCTCCCGGGTGGTTTTTGGTCACGATGTCACGAGGTCAGTTTTTTTTTCTTTTCTTCCGATTTTGTTTGACC
>Ga0179593_1666712_pt1 | contig 10573 bp, 8 predicted proteins | sample CZODoug2_1_08_16_FD_185931 | JGI IMG/M metagenome (GOLD analysis project Ga0179593, IMG submission 185931) | Vadose zone soil fungal communities from Angelo Coast Range Reserve, California, USA - CZODoug2_1_08_16fungal (PacBio error correction) | ecosystem: Environmental > Terrestrial > Soil >... | reverse complement strand
CAGGTTTCCTTTGCGGGGCGCTCTTTCTCCTCTTTTCCCCATGTTCTGACTCTTTTGCCACGCGCGATCGCTTCGACTTTTTTGGTTTTTGTACCTTGAATTCTCACGCCCCCGACCCAGCCGTCTTTGTTTGACCCTTTATACCATTCGATTTCTTTTCCCTCTTCTTGATCTTTTCTCAGATTCCCTAGCCGGTGGGTTAATAGTAGTACGTGAAGGAGGTATTTTGTTTGTCTTTCCCCCCTTCCGAAGCTTTCTTGCTTTCCTCGTCTCCGGAACTGATCTTGTTTTTCTAGCTTCCATTCCCCCCCTTTTTACCTGCTTGCTCCTTTTCCCTTACAGGTGTCTTTGGTGTGCTTCCTGGATGTCTTTTGATGCTCCCCCCTTATCTGAGCAGTCGTTCTAATTCCGATTGCCAAGCATCCAATGGCGACTTTTTCAGAAGCGCGAAGGTCTAACTCTTTGGATTGAATTGAGTGAAGAGAATTTGCCTTTGTCCCACCCAGGTTCTTTTTGTCCCCTCCTTTCTCCGATGGCAGCAGATCGGCCGGTCGTGAAACCTTACTGGCTTCGTGGTTCTTTTTACGGATGTGTTGTTTGCGTAATCTGAGCTGACGGAAATACCTTTAGAATACCCCTGGATTCAAAACCTCCTATCTAGTTGACGCATTCCTCTTTGGTCGGATAGCTTCATCAATTGAAATGTTCTTCATGTCTTTTGGCAGTCTTGACCGAGTCATCTTCTTTTTTTATCTGGGCTTCTACAAGAGGTGAGCTTTTCGACACCCCGCGCCTCCCCTGCCGGGCTTCTTTTTCAGGTTTTCCCCCCCCTTTTACTTTGCAGCCTCTACACCCCATTTCCAACCGCTGTTTTTGTGGAGTCTATTCGGCACTCCACAGAAATAATGCCAATCCTCTCAGTTTGTTGCCTCTTCCCACCTTGTACCCCCCTTTTCCATCCGATGGGCCTAGGTCGCTGATCGGAATGACGTTTTTTAATTCTTTCCCATTCTCTCTACGACCCCAACTTTCCTGCCCCGGGAAGCGGCGTCTGAAGTGGTGGCGTTAAAGTTTTCCTGGCAATTCCGGCATCGATTGCCCTTCCCCTTTCTCCCCGCATGTACTCCCTGATGATACCTCGAGCCTGACGGCAGATCAACGACAGTAGCTTCTCGATATAGCGGCTCATTTTTCCCAGCCTTTTGCGCCTCCATCCTCCCCCTCATCAGTAAGGCAATCATCACTCATCTCTTCTTCTCGCCATCCCGGCTTCTCCGCCTCCCGTTTCTGGAAAGGCCTCCTTCAAAACCCGGAGTAACCGCACTCCCCTCCTTTTCTCGGTTTTGATGACTCCCTCACAGACACCGTCCGGCGAGCAAGCAGGCACTCATTTTTTTGATCCCCTCCGGCTTTTCCCACCCAAAGTAAATTTTCATTTTCCCTGGATCCTCTTCATTTAGTAGATTGCTCCCTTGACCCAGTCCCCCCTTTTTCCCTCTGTCACGGCGCCGTATTCGAGCCCATGGCTTTCCTTCTACTTTTTTTTTTTCTCGTCCTTCAGAAAATATAAGGTAATATACTTTACAACCTCCCCCCCTATGTTTTCTCCCTTCAGATAGTACCTTGTGGCCTCGCCAGCGGCACAGGACTCTGACGACACTTCTCCGACGCTGGTCACCCTTCCTGCCCCAACTCATGTCCCTGTCCTTCCCCAGACAATCCTGAAGCCTACCTTTACCTTCCTTCACCATACGCCATCCTCGCCAGTCTTGCTTCACCTAATTACCTGATTTTTCCCCTTTTAATGTCCCACTCAAGATGGTAACTCATCTTTTCGTCTGCCCGATCTTTCCTCTCAATAGCTCCCTTTTTTTCCCTAATCGATCTTCTCCCACTCACGCCTTTCTTCCTTCCTTCCCCCGAGCATCAGTAGATAAGGAAACGATCTCCATCCCCATGACACTCTTCCTTTTGTTTCGTTTTGTGTTCGAGTATGTGATTTTCCCCCTGCGGCGCGCGTTTCTTCTTAAAGATTGATTTGGACACGGTGGTGTCTCACCCAGAACCCTTCTTTTTCCTTTTTCGCTGCGCAATCACGGTGAGTATCATGTCCAACGGCTTTTCCTATTCAAGGCCCCCGCTCTTTCCCCCCTTCCAGACCCACAATTCTTCCAGAGTAATTTTCCGAGGACGACTCCTTAGCGCGTTTTCCCCTGCCGCAGTGTGTTCTCCTATTGATAAACAACAGCCCACTTTCCTCTAAAGGACCCCCCAACTCCGGCTTGTCTTTTCACGTTTGATCCCTGCTCTGCAGATTTTTGTTCCTTGCCAGTTGTCGGCTCCGGCACGTACCCCCCCCAGCTCCCCTCTCTCCCCCCATAAGCTTAAATTGTAGATGTCAACTATATTCTGAGGGCTTAAATGCCGCAGCCTCGGGGCTGGGCACGCTCTTTTTTTTCGTTTTAGGTGACATCCTCTTCCAGGATTGAAGGCCCCCTTCTCAAACACTTAATGGCTTCCTGTCCTCGCGCCCGATATGCGCATCAGTTTGACCCACCCGGTTCCCTTTTCAGAGCCTTTCCCAGTTTCCTCCACAGTGGCCAAGAGACCCCGACTTATCCGATGTGTGAATTTTTCGGTTCCTTCCGGGTTGTTCGCCTGTCATCAAGTAGAATCGATAATTCTCTGTTGCCTCTTCCTCAGGAGCGTTTCCTCCTCTCAAGCCTGATGAGCTGTTCCAGGCCAGTGACTCCTCGCTGATCCGATACTTTTTGTTGTTTCTTTGCACATGGCCCGCAGAGGACTCGGACGGAAAGCTAATCCGTCCTCTGAGCGCTCTATCGCCCTTTCCTCAACCGTTGACCGCCACACTTATTGTGTCTTTCAAAAGGGGTCCCTTACCGGCCTGTGAACGGCTTTTATTATCTCTATTATGTTCGCTTGTGCTTTTTCCGATGAACGTTCCGGCGCTTTTTTCCTCAGGGAACCGCTGTTCCACCTGTTATATCTTCGCTCTCATCCTTTAATTCTTTTTTTTTCCCAATTTTTTCCTTTCCAGGAAGGGTACGGAACAATTGAGTCCCTCTACCATCCCTTTAGGCCCTCCAGGGCGCCCGCGCTTGCCCAGCTTGTCCGTCGCAATCGTTTCTTCCCCCATACTTCAAGCTGTCTTTTCTTTCTCGATGATGCCAATTTTGATGATGGTTCCACTAGAATTCTTTCCGGAAGTCTTGAAACTCTTGGCCCTCTTCTCGTCCCCGGAGGTTCTCTATAGCAGCGGAGTTTAGGGAGGAGTCTGTTTAGGCGTTGTCGCTAGACTTTTCTAGTCTCTCACGGCCTTTCTCGTGTCAAGTCGTTTTTCCCTTGGACCCTGACTTAGTGTCTTTGCATGGTACTCGAGGTGAGCTTTTTCCCCACCATACTTCTTCTCCTTGGTTCGTGATTTTTCATTGCGACGTATCACCTTTCTCTCTTTTCCCCTTAAACCGTTCCCCCCCCTCTTCCTGTTCGTGATGATTAGATGATGGACCTCTTTGTGTGTAAATCTCCCCCCCTTTGCAAATTTTCCTCGATCTCGGCATTATATACTTTCTGCCTCTCCAGAGCCCTTTGACGAGTGAGGATTCCCTTTAAGAAAGGAAGTTTATCGATAGCTGATTTTTGGCGTTTATTCGTCTTTCTTCTTTTGATTTTGCGGGGGACCTCCAATCAGGTGGCAAAGGCCTTTCTCAGCTTTCTGTTTTTTTGAAGTGAAGAAGATTCAATCATTTTTCGATCTGTTTCGTTTTTCCTAGATTTCCTTTCGCTCTCGTGCCCCCCTCGGTCGCCCTCCAGGTTTTTTTTAATTTTCTCGAATCCTGAGCGACCTCTCCCCCCCCTGAGTTTTTTCGCGGCTGACAACTCCTGTGTTGTATTATTTACCCCTTTTTCGATAGTCCTTTTTCCCCCCCTCCGGTATTCTAGCTGTTGTCCGAATCTGGACTCTTGCCACTTCTTCGGGCCCCCCCCGTCCGGTTCTTCTCCTCAGGAGCTTCTCCTTCTCCGGAAACTTGATATTGATTGCATTCATGCCCACTTCCTCTTCCGACTTGCTTGCTCGCCGGACGTTTGTTGTGAAGTTTCTTTTCCCCCTTCTGATGTCTTTTTTTCACTTGGAGAGAGTATTCAGGTAAGATGTTGCCGGCTTGCCCCCAAACCCTGCCATGTCTTTTATTTGATTCTCCTAGGATGCGGGCTTGAGGCTCGTCGATTTTTTTCCACGTTTTCCCCGCATTTCTGGTGTCCTTTTCCTTAGTAGACGTCAAGATGGTCTCAGCTTATGCGGTTCCTTACATTCTTTCCCTCATGTCCTTTTCGCCGAATTCCCCCCCGAATCCCCCTATCCCCCTCCTGATCTTTCCTGAATCCCTTCAAGCCAGATGCAATGCATGCCCACTGTTCCCCCTTTTCCCTCACCCTGCGGTGCGATCGGTCCGACGATTTTACCAGTTTCTTACTGAGTGGCTCCATGTAACCGATTTGATTTCGCTTTTTTTTAGAATTGACTTGTTTTTTTTTTGCTTCAGGCGTTTTTTCCGACTTTGAGCATTTTCTTATTTTTCCTCCTCCTCCTTTTTTTAGCCCCGTCCCTGCTTCCTCCAACCCGCCACTACTGCACCCTTAAACCTTTTGAGGCTCTTTCAAAATCCGGTTACATGGGGTACTCGAATGCACCCACTTACCCCTCGGAATTTTTTCCAAATCTCTTCCTGCCGATCAGAACCGCTTCCTGACTACGTTCCCTGAATTCCAACGTTCATTCCCTTTCTGGCTTTCTGTGGATATATGACGGTGAGCTTTGCCTGGGGTTGCCCCCTTTTCTTCTTCCCACTGGCTTCGATGACGCTTTGAAACATCGTCCCCTCCCCTTCCCTCAGTAACGGCCGTTCTTCCCACTCTTTCTCCCTTCTGGAGTGCTCTCAAGCCCTCGAAACTCTAAAGTTTCTACCCCGTTTCCCGACAGCTGCAATCGCGCATCCCCCTTCCTTATGCTTCTGTATACTCCTTCCTCGGAGATACATCGCAATTTGAGATTTGGTCCCTGTTATCTGATTTCCTTGCCTCTTTTCAAGATAGCAACAGGGACCTTTGAATGGGGCCACTTCTCAAACCCGTGCGTTTCCCCCCTCCGTCGGAAATCCCTTTTCCGGATTCCCGCGCCTCCTTTTAAAGTCTTCCGGATACTCTTTTAATCTTCCTATCTTCCTCGTCGACCCCCTTTCCCCCCCCCCTCTGTGACCCCAGATCTCCAAAGGAAGACGATTAGCTACACTTTTTTTACGCGGATTTTCTTACGTCCTTAAAATCGGAATGGTAATACGAACAGGTTTCCACTTCTTCCGTTCTGCGATCTTTCCCTCCTTCCCTTGGAACCCGCGCCGCGGAGGAACATGAAGTCCATGTTCGTTCTTCCTATTTTCTTTCCCGCGCCCACCCATTTCAAGCTGACAAACCGTCTCACGACCCCCCCCCTAGTCCCCCCCCTCGGGCCCCCCTTTCGGAACGGACGGAACACACCTTCTGAAATACTCTCCCTATTTCACCTTTTTTCCCCCCCTCCAACAATGATTCGGTCCCTTTACGACCTTTGGGACTCCATTACTCACGGAGCCTTTTCCTCCGAGAAACTGCCGGTTTAGTCAGCCCGATAGCGTCGACGTCATTCCCCATTCCTTTCTCCCTTAAAAAGACAGAGATAAGAATCCGAGAGACCGCTTCCAAGCCACATTTTTGGTTTTTCCTTTCTTCTTGACTGAGGCAGATCGAACAGCATGATTTTCCCCCTCCTCCGGTTCCTAGGCCCCTCCCAGACGGACTTTTATGGAAGAGCTGCGGACCTTTTGGCTATATGACAGTCTCCAAGGCCTGTGAAAGCATCCTAGGGATGGGCCCATTCAAAGGCCCTTTTTTTCTCCTTCTTAATCCTTTCCCCCCCTCCGCATGGCGCTAGACCCCGGTTCCCCCTGGAAGTCCTTTTCTCTAAGTCTTGATAAATCCCCTACCCTATTAATTTTCCCCTACCTTTCTAGTCATCATGAGCCTCAGGTGAGTGCCTCATGACAGGAAGTTCCCCCTTCGCGCTTTTTTTGTACCCCTCTTTCCCCCAGTTTCACCCATAAGAAAATTCATCAAGCTTTGCACTTGCCAGCCTTTTTCTGCGCGTCTCACTCGGGCGACGACCGCGGGGATGGCAATACCGTTCGTGGCCTACTCCCCAGGTTTGTGGGGACAGTTTCACGACAGCCAGTGGAATTTTTTACTAAGTGAGCTCCATCAGACCATGATGCTATGGTCATCATTAACAGCCCCCCCACAACCCAGGTTCCCTGCGTTTCTCTCGCCTTACGAATTCCCCTTAGCCGCAGAAGACAAAGAAGATGCAAGAAGAATTGCACACTTGACTAGTGAGCCCTTTTTTTTTTCACATCCGTGGGGTCACAAGTAGAAGATATGCGGTTTATTGCAGATCGGTTTTTTCCCGCGGAGCCGTCCGTCTCCCGCATCGTCCTTTTTTGAAATAATTTTCATCCGACAGTTATTTTTTTTCCTCTCCCATGGCCTTTCCTGTAATTTTCGTCGGAGGCGCGGCTCCTGATTTTTCCCCGGGTCCTTCAACCCCTCCCTCTCTACTTGTCTTTTTTTTTTTTCTTTTTTTTTTGTTTTTTTTTGAAGTTGAAACCCGGCGTTTCAAGGCAATTCTTGTCTTGTCTTCTTGGTGGCACTGTTTGCTTTCGTCTTGCCGCACGTTTTCCCCCCTGGTTGTTTGATGAGTTAATCTCTGCGCTCATATCTCCTGATGGTCTTTCCTTCTTCCCCTTAGGCCTCTCGTCCTTTCTGGTCGTGAATTCACCCCTGGCAGGTGATAGTCTCCCCCAACTTCTCTCTCCACTCTTTCTCGTCCTCCCATTGTCCCCAGATTTGCCCAAGCTGGTGCCCCCCCCCCCCCGTTTAATACGCCTGCTGATCTTTCGTCTTCCGACTGCTGTTTTCACCTTTTTCTTGTCCTGCCCCTCCCTTCAGGCGTGAAAAATCTTGCAGAAGGTTTCTCGCGAACGAGTTCTCTTTTGCTTCGCGCTTTTTTTTTGCAGAACAGGTTTTTGTCGCTTTAGCGCTTAGAGCCCCCTTCATTCCTCTGATCTTCCTTTTTTCCCCGAGATTAAATGAAGTGAATATTGTAGTTTACTATCTTGCCTTGACCCATTTTACTCGGCGTCCCATCCCCTCGGTCCCCGTTGAATTCTCCTCCGTAAAGAAAATTTGGTGGTGACAGAGTTCCCCCGTAAATCCTTTTTCTCCCCTTTCATTCATAGAACCCAACCGGACCCGAGCTGGGCCAATTTGGCCCCCTTTTTTCCGCAATCCCTTATCTTTCTCTCCCCCCCCCGGATGGTCTTGAAAGGAGGGAGACTGAGTTTGACCCCTGTGTGGCCGTCTATCCAATGGACCTTAGTGTATCGATTTCTGCTCACGTCTTTTTGCAGTCACCCCCTCCAGCTTGTTTTTCTTCCAGGGCCGCAATAAGGTTTTCCATGAACAGCCTTTTTTTTGTCTTTTAGGTGTTGAAGACTCGTGATGCTTAAAGATTTATCTTTCTTGTTTCCCGTTCCCCCTGATTTGTTTTTTCTTCTCTCTCTCGTTCCCCCTTTTTGAATCAATGCGTGGGCGACTCTGTGACTCGGGTTTGCTTAAAATCATGTTGAGCTACTCCTACCAGGTTTCCTCAGGGGACCCATTCTTTTACCTTCCCTTTCTACGCGGGTCCTTCCTCCCCATTAACTTCCCTTGGTTGATCGCCCCGTCGTCAGTTGACGATCTGGTCACCAGTTTGTTTCTAGCAAGGTCACAGTTTTCTTTTCCCTGATTCAATACCTGAACCTCTACTTTTACGCGTTTTTCCCCCCCGCGTCCTAAGGCCCTTTTTCCTCCCTGTGATTTCCGCCGGGGAAGGTTTCTGTCTGTGCTGCTTGCATTTCCTTTTGCTTCCTGTTCCCCTAGGGTGTCCGGCGCCGCGTCAGAGGTCTTCCAGTTCTTCTTTCCCTCCTTTGTGCCTTTAGCAATGGTCTTTCTCCCTTTCAGCGATTATTGGAGGATGACATGGTTTTACCTTGAGCTCTGCCAAACCCGGCGCATCAACTCCTTTTTGCCTCCCCTTGTCCTTCTTCTAGTTCCCGCGATTTTCTTACTTGTCAAGATTGGATCAGATCTCGCTGTTTTTCCCCGTGCGGTCTTTGACGGGTACGATGTTGTTAAATCCCCTCTAATTTTCCGAAGACCCATCCACCCCCTGGAGCTCACTGCAAAAGGTTAAGTCTATCTTTTTTCATTTCTTCCCCGGTTGTTATATAGCTTCAGCTGGAAAACCACGTTTGTCGTTTCCCTCCGTAGCGAGTTTCCCTCTTCCCAGAGAGGATCTTCGTCCATGTCCCTTTCTCACCCGAAACCCCCCCCCCTACCATACCACCCATTTACAAATGTGTCTACCCCCCCTCCCCATCTCTCATGTTAACCCTACACTACAAAAGTCTTTTCTTGGTTGAGCCTTTTAAGTCGGCTTTTTCGAGTTCGTGCGGCCTCCTTGTACTGAGCTTCCTTTTCTCTTGAGAGATGCGCCCTTTCAGATTCCGAAAACCTCCGTCAAGGGAGCTTGACCTTTCCTCTGGCCTTTCCCGGTTTTACATGGAGCACGACTCATCCGGCTAAGCGGTCGTACCCCCCCCCCCCGGCCGCCTCTGCCTGGACTTTTTCATTGGAATATATCCTCTTGCAATCTTTTTTTTCCTGCGTGGAATATTTGTGGGCTTCTCTTCCTTTCAATTTTTCCTTAGGAATCTCGATTAAGCCCGCACTCATTCCCCCTGCCCCTTTTAACCCTTTTTCCTTTCGATCTAACTGCGTCCATATTGATGCTCCCCGCCCTTGAAAATAGATCGTAAGTCTAGACAACGCGTATTCTTTTGTTGAAGCTCCTCCTTTCATAAATCGGAAAACTCCCCTCTCCAATAGCCTTTCTGATTGTCCAATAGGATTAGAATGACCTGAGCAAATTTCCGGACTTTCCTTTCCTAATGAAACTTTCCCCTCCCATGGGCTCAACATCGCCTCAAAAACCCTCCCCAAGTCGTCTATCAATTCCCCCTCCTGCAACTTAATGTCCTCCTTTTTTCGAGGACCCCCCCCAAAGTTCGATAACCTTGAGACCTCGGACTCGTAACTTTTCCTCACTGTGATTCGACCCGACAACAAGCTTGGTGTCCCCCTCCTCTTCACGTCCCTATTCAAACCCGGTTTCCTTCCCCTCTTCTAGTGGACCATCCGATCTGCATCTATTTTTATTCCTGGAAGTAATATTAAACAGGTTCCACCTCGTTCCGCACCTCCCCCTTCTCGCGATTTCCTCTAAGATTCCGATCGCGATCGCCCTTGGGTGACCCACTTTCTTCTCCTTAACATGGAGGACGACCTTTCGCCGAGATTTTTCGCTCCCAGCTGTTTCCCAAAGGACCAAGAACGAGTACGATCGGTCCACTACCCACTTCCTTCGGAAAGGCTGGGGGGGAGTGGTGTCACCCCCCCCTCCCCCTTCCCCCTCCTTGCACAGGCTGCTTGATTCTTTTTCCATCCTTTTTATCCATCAGGATACCGTTGTTTTTTCCGTGCCCTCCCTTTCGACCCCTTCCTGGTCATTAGTCGAAAGAATAGATTATCCCTCGCCTGTCCTGAGCTTTTTTGCGGCAACCTTCAGCATAGGCCGGCCTTTCTAGCTGCTGACACCGCCCCCTGTTCTCTCGAGGTCGATCCCTCCCCGTCAATGATCCTAGCGCGCGCATCATAACGACCTTCTTTGGGGGTCTTCCGGCCCCTTTTTCTTTCCGAGCGCAATGATCACCGGGCTCTGCGAAACCTTCCCGAACGCTTGGTCCATTCCAAGAATAGAGTCCCCACATTTCCTTCCCCACAACCTTCTCGTCAGGAGGTCTAACACAGCGCTCATCTGCCACGATTCTTCCCTCCGAAGTCTCCTCTTCTTGATTGATAAAGAGACCCCCTCATTTAACCTATTTTTTTTTTATAGTTTTTGATCGCTAGATCTTTTTCGTTCCTGCCTTCTCCTGATTCCTGGCCTTTCGGCGTTCTTTATACAACTTTTCTAGCCAGAGCGATACGCCCACATCATCTTGAACTTTGAACTTCGCTTTTCAACATCTTGCAAGAGAGGCTCGTCCCCCGTTTTCTGGCCTCGATTTGTCTTCCCCCTGCCTCATTTGGTGACATTGATCGACCTTGATTTTTCCTCCTGCTCTAACCTTTATCTTCCGACTTTTTCTAGGCGAAACTTGCCCTTTCCCTTCAGGTTTTTGCAGCGACGTTTTTCTGGTTGCCAGCTCCCTCTCCCCTTTCCGATGCCCTGCCTTGAAAACCTTGTGGTTTTTCTTTTGACCCCCCTCCCTTTCCCTTTCGGTCCCTTTTTTCTCGAATGCGCGCCGAGACCGGTGGCTCTCTCTGCATCGACGAACTGTTCTTTCAATGGTTCTTT
>Ga0179593_1543113_pt1 | contig 10573 bp, 11 predicted proteins | sample CZODoug2_1_08_16_FD_185931 | JGI IMG/M metagenome (GOLD analysis project Ga0179593, IMG submission 185931) | Vadose zone soil fungal communities from Angelo Coast Range Reserve, California, USA - CZODoug2_1_08_16fungal (PacBio error correction) | ecosystem: Environmental > Terrestrial > Soil >... | reverse complement strand
GCCAACCATGTCGGTCGAAGTTCTACCATCCCTTTTTTCTGAGTCTTCCCTTGAAGAAAATGCGGCCTGTCTTTTGAAACTTTACCTCTTTTTCAGAAGTTCCTCTCCTTAAATGTTCCTGACGAGGCTCTAGGCATTCTTTTAGGGCTCTTCGGGCTGACATGAAAGACCATCTGGTCCCCCTTTCCCCCTTTCTCCCAATTGTGAATGTTGATGGCAGCTCAGTCCCCCCTTTGCCCCCCCTCCGCTCCCTGGACTCATCGTACCTCGGCTCCATTCTTTTTCCATGGTCTGGCCCAGAACCAGCAAATCGAATGTTCCGCCTCCTTTTCCCTCTTTTAAAGTTTCTTCCCCCCCCTGCAATTCTCCATCCTTCTTCACCTCCCCCACTGCATGGCTTTAACATACCACCGTTCCTCCCGTTTTATTCGCGACCATGGGATCCCTTCCTCTTCTGGGCCCTTGCCCTTCCCCCCCCTTTCAACCGGGGCCTGAGTTTCCTCCACTTTCCTTATTCTCTACCCCTTTTTTTTTTTTGGTTGACTTAGTGGCGGGGCCGAGGAGGTTCCGCTATGAGTTTGGAATCAAGCGGGCCCCTGGGCCTGCAACCCCGGCCCATCTTATTCCCCCTGCCTCACGGCAAGGCCACCTTTCGCTCCTTCTCTTCGATTTTCTTCAGGAGGCTCGCAGAACCCTCACCTCCGCGCCGCCCGCGGCCGAATTTTCCAGGACACTCACGTCCCCTTACGACCTTCTGGAAGGAAGGCATAACACTTTCTCCTTCCCGTTTTTCTGGGTTCCCCTTCTCCAGAGGTCCTCCTTACCTCGTGGGCCACTTTTCCGGTACTCATTTCCGTTGCCTTTCCTCGTCGAAGGAGTTGTGGGGGCCCAGGGCCTTGGACAGAGTTTCCTTTTCTGCCTTCTCCTAGAAAACTAAGTTGAAAGTGGCAATTGGCGACTGAAATTTGACCCTTCCCCTTCTCAGATTTCCTTGTCCTTTTTCCCAGACAATCTTCACGGGGAACTCCAACTGACCCCTTGAGGTCATTCAGCTTTCGCTGAAAGTGTTTCGGAAGCAAAGGGAAGTGTTCCTTCACCCCCTGGTGATGTCCCTCAAGTACCCAAGTCTTTTTGCCCTTTTCTACCCCTTCCAGGCCCTTGACTCCAGTTAAGGACAAGGAAGGGTCCCGAATTGATACTTCCCTCCCGAAACCCCGCTGCGCTCTCCGAGGGTCAGACCCAGTTCCTTTTTCTTTTAAGTCCCCCCTTGCGAAGGATCAACGTCTCCTCCAGCTTCCAATTATTCCAGGACCCTTTACCTCCAGAGGTTATACACATAGGATTCCCGTTTTTATTCTCCCTGATTTTTCCTCCGCGTCCCGGTCCGGGGGATGCCGGTACCGCTTTCGTGAGTCCCTTTTCATATAAATTCTGCAAGCTCCCTTCGGCGTTACCGTGAGAACGCCTTTCTTAGCTCCCCTCTGACCTACATTGATGGTCGCACTCTCCGGGGGGGGACACCCTCTGAGAGCGGTTTCCGTGTGTTGGGAACGGTCTTCTTGTCTCCCCTTCCCTTTTTTTTTTTTCCTCATTTTTTTTTTTCTAGAATGTCTCCTTGCAGGCCGCCGTTTCCCCCCTCTAGCATGTCTGGTTCCAAACACATTTGCTGAGCTGGCGGACAGCAGCGCATTTGGTAGGTTATCTCAGCCCCACCTCCTCTTTTTTTCTTCCTAAAACTGCTTGAATTTCACCCCCCCCTCTTTCCCGATCTTTTCAAAGCTTTCCCTCTGACACCCTACGAACGGGTCCCGTCCAGCTCTTTTAAGTTATACCCCCCCCCAGGAAAAGCAGATGTGGCTGATTTCGTTCATTTTTTTTGGGGCCAACTTTACAAGGCCCTTTTCTGACTTCTCTCGGCTCCTTGTCAGCCTTGTAGGAGATCCTTTGGCTTTACCTACGTCTCCTCGGAATCAGGTCTTTCTCCCCGGCTTTTTCCCCCCGGTGACCCCAGGCAAGGAACGGATCCCCCCCTCTGTTCTTCCCGGTTCTCGAACTTGTTTTCCCCCCGATTTAATGTTGACATGTTCCCCCCTCCTTTGCGAGCCCGTCTTGGTCCTCCACGTTTCAGATCGGATTACCTGTACCTCTTTTGCTTCCCTTTTTCCAGTTTCTTTGAGGACCCCTTTCCAATAGGAGTTTTTTTTTTTTTCGTCCTTGAGTGCAGTCGCCCCGTTTCCACCTGGTTAATTGAGGTTTGTTCTTCTGGCCACCTCTCCCAATTTGGCTCAACTGTTCCCTTCCCCAACCACTAATTCCTCCTGACTCCAACTACCTTTGACCTTTTTCGCCCTTCTTACCAGGACTTTTTTTCCTTCTTCTTGGGTTTTGTACACGAGGTCCCCCCCTTCCCTCTGTCAGTCGCGGTCCCTCGCAAACCTTGCCGGGCAGTGTATCCCTGTCTTCCACTACCTATCCCGGGAGTAGCAGATTAGTTTTTCCTTTCTTTTTCTTCCTAGTTTTTTATTAGATTTTCTGCTCGGACTTCCCTTTCGATTCTCCTCTAAATGGGGGAACTTGTCCCGGCCGTTCGTTATGCGAAATTTTCCCCTGTTTTTCCGGAAAAGTGCCCGTTTCCCCCCCAATCCTTTAAAGCTCTAGGAACGACCTCTCAAACGTTTTGTTCTCCTTAACCTTGTAGCAATCGTCACGGTATTGGCGTTTATTTCCGGCCATTCCCTCCCAGTATCGGCTTGTAAGGATTTTCGATGCTTTCTTATTCTCCTCCTCCTTTCATCTTATTCTTTTCCCCCAGCCTTTGTAGGGTTGAATAACGATCTTTTGTACCTCTCCTGGTTGGCTCGGGTGCATCTCCTGGAAGTTGATGAATCCTTCTTCCGGCCCCCCCCTTTACCCGGCCGGAGGTACGCTGTTTTTTCGTACGGGTTGTCCCGAACTCTTTTTCTTTTTTCCAAAAGGGGACGAAGGGCTGCCAGCACCCCTTTACAAATTGTCCCCCCAGGCCTTCCCCCTGCCCCGTCTTTCTGGTATTCCCCTTCGTCCCTCCTCCTTCCTCATCCTGGCCTTTATCGCCACTCGTCCTGTACCCTTCCGTCCCCCGCTTTTTTCCCTCAAAATCTCCCAAACCTTTTCCTCTCTCCTTTTTCTATCCGAAAGATGCAAGGGGATGTTTTCTATTCCCTCCTGGTTTTCATCTCCTCTCTTTTCCATCTCTTTTTTTTTTTTCTCTAGCTCCCTTCCTGTAGAAGAGACCCCCACTTTTATTTTTAAGATAATCCTCCCCCTTTTCCCTAGTATAACGTGGACTCTTTGTCCGGAATCCTTTCGATCCCTCCCCCTCCCGTCCGTGTCGATTTGATGCCATCTTCCTCTGTAAAGAGTGATTCCCAGCCTCCAGCCTTTCAAGGTCCCCTTTCCAGATGCCGTTGGGACGTTTGTCTGGTCGCCAATCGTGGCAACACCCCCCGCTCTACAAGGTGACGAACCACGCGTAAATCTTCCGTCCTCTTTGAGTTCTTCCTTTCAGACGGGCCCCGAAGAAATCGTCCCCCCTCCTTGCTGAACAGTCAGATCGCCCCTTCCCGAGAGGAACCCCACCCAGCAATTACGATCAACCCATCCTTCTGCCCACAATGACCCGTCTATTCCTTTTTTCATTTCTAGTCTCCCAGTCCCCCCTGAACGATTCTACGTCCGAGACTGAGGCCTGGCTTCCAACTGGCCCCCCTGGAAGCTTCTGAAAAGCTTTAAGTATGAGACACGTCCCCCCCCTTTGTGACTTTTGAGTGGCGGGCCGAGGAGTTGCTCCCCTTCTTGATTTTCCGAATCTTCCGGTGCCGGCACCCCCTGTCCAGATCCCTTTTTAAAGTTCACTACTTACGGGCCCATTTTTGATCCTTTTTTACCCTCCTTCCTAACTATCCTTCAGAGAAGAGCAACTTAGTCCCCACCTCTCTCTTCAGTACCCCAACTTCGTTTATTTTTCATCGTCTTCCGGCAGACCGTCACTTCTCCCTTTGTGTTTTTTTGGACCTTTAGGCTTGTTATCTTTTCTTTTTCAATTTTTTTTCCTCCCGGTAAGGTCCTCTGTTGTTGGACGGCGACTCGTGATTCCCCTTCACTATCTCCTGATAATTGTCTAATTTTCCACTAACACTTCCCTGTGCCCCTGGACCATTTCCGAACCAAGAAGGTCCCATCCGAACGATTTTCCATTTTAATAAAGACACTGCTCCATTAACAACCTTCACTTCATTAAAATGTTGGAGTCATCACCGGGAGTGGACATTTTTTGACCCCTTTCAAGTACAAGCTTGTTCTCTCCCTTCTTTGACCTTCCCAAGGCTTTCCTCCGGGCAGACTTAAGGGTTAAATGAAGGCTTCTGTCCCCCAGAACAGATGTCTATCTTCAGTTGCGTCAGCAGACTTTCTATTCATTTTAAGACCTTTAGATACTGAAACGTCCGTCCCTCCATAACATTTTAAACCCCTTCCCCCCATTACCCTCCTAGGATAACCCTGTTCCCTTGTGTTTCACCTCCTCCTTCTCGGAAGTCTCCCGGTCAGGTTACGGTCTTCCCCACCCGTGGCTCCGATGCTCTGTTCTACGAGACCTTCCCTACCGCTGCTTTTTTCTAGCCTAGGGTCCTGTTCGTATGGACTCTTCCCTTTCCCATGCTTTCTCCATTGGGTTGGTTAACAAACGGACCTGCGAGCGACAAGGCGACGTGCCTGCTTTCATATACTCTTTGACGGCTCCCAGTTGTGTTTTCCGTCTCTTCCCGCCTTTCCCCTGAAGTTCCCCCCCCTCCTCCAGGTTTGTAAAAAAATGGCGGCTTCGGGCCCCCCTCCTTCGATGTTCGCTTCCTCTTTCCCCCTGACCATCAGCGCGTGCCAAGGGACTTCCTCCTTTTTCTCCGATGACCCTCTTTCACGTTGCCAGCGGACCCTCTGTCCCTTACCTTTTCTCCTTCCGCTTCTCTTCTCCCCAATAACCCCCCCCCTGAGGTTCTCCAGTTTTTAGCCTCCTATTTTTTAATAAATTCTGAGGGCGATGACGGGAGCGTTGCGTAATCTCCTTCTTAATGTAACGTCGGGCCTGACTCTCGCCTCTCCTACCCCCTTTCCCCCCGGTAGCGGGCGGTCGCCGTTCCCCTTTGTTTTCTTTCCCGGATTCTCCCCTTTTGGCGGGCTTTGAGTCAGAAGGGGTCAAAGTTCCCTTTTCAGTCCGCAAGTTGCGTTTCTTCCTTGCCCTTCCCCTTTCCCCCAAAGTTTCTTCTTCCGGTTCCGGAGAGTCTTTCGTTTTTTCCCCCTTCGCGTCCTGTTCGTGTTTCCCCTTCTTTTTCATGTCTTCTTATTGCAGTCGTCAAGTCCTTAGGTTTTTTGGAAATACTTAAAATTTTTGTATCCCTATTTCCACTCCCCTGGACTTTCCCCCCTTCCTCTTAGCCTTTGACGGACGAAACCCCCCCACTCTCCCCCTTCTGCTTTTCCCCTTTAACTAGTTAATCCCCTGTCTCGCGGCAAGCCGGCAGGTTCCTCGCCCAACACCTTGCTAATAACTCTTGAGGATTTTCTCTTTTTTCGTAGAAGACTTATTTCACCTTACTCTTCCGGTGCTTTTTTTTTTGCATAGGTAGGATAGTCTATGACCTTTCTCCCCCTTCTGAAATTCCCTTCTTCTTTCATAACATTGCAGGATAGCCCCGGGGTCCCAGTTTTGATGGTCCCTTTACAAATCCCCGATCCTTTCCCTAGTCTCCCCCCCGCCCGTTGGCCCCTTCGAAGAACATATACAGCTTTTTTCCTTTCATTTTATGCCGCATTTCTTCCCCCTTCCCGCCCGTTTTCCGGCGTCCAGGCGGTAGCTTTTTGCGGCTCTCTTGACTTTCCTGTTAGGGAAGGTGTTAAAGCCATCTTTTATTTTCCCAAAATTTTCATTTGTCCTTCTGGAAGGAGGCGACTTCCCTTCCAGCCTTCTTCTTGCTGCGGGCCTCGTACTGAGCGGACAGTACCCGCGAGAGTACGAGGGTTCAGTCCTTTTGTAAGCCTTTTTTACGATGACAGACTCTCCCCTCCCCAAAACCCTTGTCTTTCCCGGTCCGGATCTGGTCTTTTTTAGTCCGCTCCCTGTTCCTAGTTCCTGCTTCTACTGGCATAGACATTTTCCCCCTTTGAACAATGGGGAGTAGAGCCCTTCTAAAAAGAGCGTGCCTCCAAAACATAAACAGCATGTCTTAATGGTGAACTGTATATTTCTTTGTTTCTAGTCGAAATGTTTTTCCCCTTTTTCATAATTCCTACTCAGTTTTTTTCTCTCTCTCCACAGGTCTCCTGAGACCCCCCCTGGGACGCCCCCCCATTGCCCGTTCAATTCACCCTTCGGTCTGCTCGACCTTTTTTAGTACGGAAGACAGTTCCCCCCCTTACTACTCCTCTCCTTGTCGGGCATCGAGCGGATGGAAGTTCGGACATGCCCTACCAGATATTTCCCCTTGTTTTATCCCCTCCTGCATTTTCTGGCACTGCAGTTACCTCGTGGCCAAACCGCCCCTTGACTAGTTTCGTTCCCCCCGTTAAGAAAAGCTTACCTCCGGTCTCCCGTTGGGTTTAAGAAGGAATCTTCTAAGCCCCTCCTGCCCTCATGGCCACTCAGCCTTCAGGTTTAGTGGACACCGGCCCGTCTTTCCCCCGGGTGAGCACACCTACCCCACCATTTGAAAAATGCAAGACGTTATTTATCTTTTACGTCCTCCCCCCTCCTCCCCGCCCGCGACGCCTGTCCGAGAGGGAAGTGTTTTCTGCATCCCACCGGACGCAAGACAATCTGGAAGGTTATTCGAGACACGGTTAGGCATCTCCCGGCCGAGGAGTGGGACAGGCCCAGGCACTGGTTTTCACATTTCGACCAGGCCATTCTCCTTCTTGCAGGTCCCAGGGTTCGAGACGTTTTTCCCCTTTGCAGCGTTAGCAACAACTCGACGGACTCCCGCGCACTTAGAGTTTCCACTACGTCGGATACGCCCTGGACATTCAATTAATGTTTTTTTTCCAGGAAGTTCTAGTTTCTTGTTTATCGGGGCATTTCCCTTCTTGCCCGCGAGTTTCGGCTTACAGCGCCTCCTGTCAGGAGAAGGTCCTGTTTGTTCGACGGCCTAGATTTCAGTCGCCTTTTTTTCGGGGAACGGAAGGTGGCACGATCCCAGCTTTAAGATTCAGGACAGACCAACACAGTTGCCCGTTCACTTTCCGCCCCCCTCGGTCCCTTGTTCACACCGACAAGATGTTAAGGTTTCCCCTTTTCACCAGGCCAAGGTTTAATGTTTCGGAATCCCCGTCCTCCTACAGCAAATGCTCTTTCCTCTCCCTCCCCCGTACCTGTCGATCCCGGTGGACGCTCCTGGCCGGCTTCCTTGCCGGCGGCCCCGGGTCAAATGAACGGCTCCGGCCCGCGATGGTTTTCTTGCTCTACAGGCACAGCGTTAATCCGGCTTTCCTTCATTTTTGACTCTTGCCCCTTTTTTCCCCCCGCTTGAATATTCCCCGCCGGGAATCCCCCTTACCGGTGAAAGCGGTATCCACTTCCCCGTACACATTATTCATTCTAGCGTCCCGTCGTACTTTTTCCTTCTTTGACGTGTCGATGTTAATAGAGCCCATTTAAACGGAAAAAGGATCCCTCCTTCTCCCGCCTATGAGGGTCTGTTCGTCGAAGATACCCTGACGACCATGCCTGTTCCCCTCCCCCTTTCCCCCTAAGGGGTTCCCACCCCGACATGCGATGGAAAAGTTTTTCATTATATTACGAATAAAGTTGGTGGTTGAGATTTTTTAGTCCTTCTTTTTCTCGTCGGGGTTCCCCCCCCCCCCTGGCGGAGCGGTGACCAGCAGGTGGATTTCTCCTCCCAGGACCGCAGAGGGCTCACGGGAAGGCCTCCTTTCACGTTTTTTTAGCTGAATTTTGCTCCGTTGCCAGTTGATCTTTTTGACCCTTTTTGCTACCTCTATGGCCATTTCGCCCAACCCGGGCTTCCACCGCCCTTGTTAAGGGATTCCGTGGGAATAACTTCCTTTGATTTTTTCGTCCTTTTTTCGACGTGGGATTTTTTCGTGCCGTCCGCCGGATTTTTGCGGGCGGGCCGTCCGTCCTTCAGCATTGCCGGCCGACCGGATCCCAGGCCTGGGTTTTTTTTTGTCCTTTGTTGTTGGACAGTGCCACGCTCTTTGCTTCCCTAACCTGGTCCCTCCCCCCCTTTTCAGCTCGGCCTTCGGCGTTCAGTTTGAGTTCCCGCTTGAGTTTTTTTTAAATTTATAGGAGGGATTTTTTCTTTCCTGCATTTATTTCCCCTTCTGTGTTCTTCTGGGGGGGGCAATACTTCGCCAATTTCTCTGATGAATCCACAGGGACCCCTGGGACCGCGCTCCTTCGAACTCTTTTTCGTCCCTTCTTTATTCTTTGGCGTGTCGTGGGCAAAGATTTTTCATTCGGACGCAATCCTTCCCGGTCTCAGTCGACCCCGTGCAGCACGGGATGCCCGGTCTCTTGGAGGGCCGTATAGACTAGTTTTTCGCCCGTTTTTCGCTGTCGAGTTGCTTCTGCGCTCGGTATTCTCGCGCCTGGGCGACCAAAAGTATCGACGGGACCGGCCCTTTCTTGAATCCGGGACATCTGTTTCGCCCCTTTTTTTCCACTCCCATCCGCGCCCCGGTCCTCGGCCCGCCCACCGCTTCTCCGTCCCCATTTTGTCGTACTCGTACCGGTATGGCCTTTGGTTGGGACTCCGTTTTTTCTTTTTTTTTTCGTTGGCGTTGCGGGCGGAGGACGACGATTTACGTGGGACGTTCCGTGTGTTTGCCTACCCGCGTGAGCCGGCCTGGGATTCGTTGCCCTCATGCGAGTGCGGATTTTTTAGTTTTTGGACCCCGTACTGCGTAGAACGGCGGTTTCGTCTTGCCCTTTCTTGGTAGAGGGGACCTTGCAAACCCAACAGCGAGTCGGCTTGATCGTTCTCCTTTCCCCCTTCCCCGCGGCATGCCGTCCCTGGATCCGCCCTCGTACTTTCCGTTCTTTTTGCTTCTTAAGGTACAACAATATTTACAGCCGTCATGTTCTTCAATGAGACTTGTCGAGTGTTCTTTCATGGGTTTTACATCTATCTTCGTGTTCTAGATGCCACCGGTAGACAGACCCCTTGAGTAAAAGACCATGCGGCTGTATTCATTGACTTGTTTCCTCTTTTAAGTTTTGATTCCCGAGGTAGATTGAGGCCGGACGAGCTGCGTCTGCCAGTCCACGAAAAAGACGTTGCACGTTTTTTTTAGATTCACGGTGCCTGTGGTCTCGTGCCCCCCTCCCCACTTTAGTTTTCAACCAGGCCCTCTCGGCAGTATCCTTGGTTCAAGGCGCACGATTCCCCTCTTCACGATCTTTCGATTCGACAGACCTTCGGCTTCCCCCCTTCCGGCTCAGCCCCCCCCCCCCTTTGATGCCCCCCCCCAACCTACAACGCTGCTTGCCCAAAAGGAACTTTTTTTCGTCGCCCGCAACGCAAGTTCGACCGCCTGGACCCGTCCGAGCCTGCGGGACTTGGAATGGGTTCCCCCTGCCCCGGGCCCTAGGACGTTTCCAGGTCGCGGCGCGCCGGCAAAACCTGTGTGGGCCGGGGCGCTTTTTTTGGTTATGTCCCGCTGACTGGTGCACCCCCGCAAGATCCCGGCCATTTCACAACTGGTCTCTCGTTGTCGACCATTTTGGCGCCCGATGGACAGCTTCAAGGCAATCGTTACCGCCTTATCTGCCGCGCCGAAGCTTCCCTCCTGCCCAATGCTCGTCCCTCACCTCTATTCCATTTTTTTTTCCGGTGTTTTCTCTTTCCATGTTTTGGTTCTCTCGAGGTAAGGCTCCGTGGCGTTCGAAGAATTTTGTTGTTTCGCCCGGCGTCCTCGTCGTTGGTGCGTCTTTTTTTTTTTAGTTCGTCGTTATCCTTTTTTTCGGATTTGAGTTTAGTTTCATAATCACAACCAAGTATGCACGTCTTTTCCCACTAAGGAAGACATGCCGTTTCGCATTTCCCCAAGATTTCCCGTTTTACACTCAAGCTGCCGGAACCACCCTCCGCCTTGGAGAATCCCAGGGGACGTGGCAGTTACACTACCCCCCATCATCAATCCCTTTTTGATCCCCTTTTCCCGCTCACATTTCGTTTTTGGTTTTCGTCCAGGCGGGTCAAATGAAGTCAGCCCTTCTTTTTCCGATTAGCGGACGAGCGTGGTTTCCTCGTGCAATCCTCTGACCCCTCTCTCCCCCCCTCGCCCGTAATTAGTTTCAGCGAAAATTACCCCTCCTGAACCTTCCCTCGAACGGTCTCGTTTATGTCCTCCCATTAGCCTCATCATCTCCTGTGAAGCTCTTCCTTTACCTGACATAGCTGCCCCCTCACAGGAGGCGTTTTCCCGTCTTCGTGCCTGAGTCGAAGAACTTCTACAGGCTCATGATCAGACCCTCCAGTTTTACACATAAATTGTCTTTTGGACCCCTTCTTACGGACTGAGGGTT
>Ga0179593_1498987_pt1 | contig 10573 bp, 7 predicted proteins | sample CZODoug2_1_08_16_FD_185931 | JGI IMG/M metagenome (GOLD analysis project Ga0179593, IMG submission 185931) | Vadose zone soil fungal communities from Angelo Coast Range Reserve, California, USA - CZODoug2_1_08_16fungal (PacBio error correction) | ecosystem: Environmental > Terrestrial > Soil >... | reverse complement strand
GATGCGGCCGACACGACCTGCTGGCTCGTGCTTAACTGGTCTTCCCTTCGTTCTCTGAGGCGGTAGTCCATCAAACTGGGCATGGACATCTGTGGTTTGCTGTCTCCCTGGGGGACCCCCCCTTATCTAGTTGTGTGTTGTTTATTTCTCCCCTGTTTTCCCCGGGCCTCCGCGAACTCAGATGTCAAGGCCATTTCCGCCTAGCAGGCAAAATCTGATGAGCTCCTTCCAACGCCCGGCTCGATCTTTGTCCTGACGCACCTTCTGCCCCCTCGCCCAGCCTTTCTTTTTCCGACCTTTTTTTGCTCTTAAACCGTTTCCCCTCTTAATTCCCGCCATCTACAACTTTCTTTTTTTTTCTTTGGCTTTTTAATTCGGGATCGCCCTCTGGGCCACGTGCCTTTGTACAGGACTCTTCATCTGTTGACTTGGGGCTCCCAATTTCCCAGGCTACGGTGAAGGGGTCCATTTGCGACGGTGAGTCCTTTGGGTTTGCCGTTTTCCATGCCTTCTCATAGCAAGATCGCTGCCCGCTATTCCCCCCGGGCATTTTGGTGTTTTTGTTTTGTTTACTGCCCCCCGTCAGGAAAGCTCACTTTTCCACCGTGAGCCCTTTTTTCACATATAGCTCCGCACTCAGCCTTGGCTCCTGTCGCTCCTCTAACAAGTTGCAACCCCCAACCCCTGCCGGGACATAGCCGTAAGGCCTCCCACCCCCCCCCTTCCTTCCTTTCTTTAGAGGGTACCGTCCATCCCCTGTACTTTTCCCCCCACACGGGAGCAACCCGGTCGGCTGGGGTTCCGTGACGTCATACCGCCGTGGTTCCCCCTCTTCCACGATTTCGCTAGACGTTCGGTTCTGCCTGTCCCTGTCGAAATGGAGGTTTCCCACTACCCGGGGTCCTGGTACATGCTTCGTACTCGCCCCATCTTTCCTTGTTCTGATCCTTTTAGCACCTGGAGATTGAAACCCGACTTTTCCACCCCCTTCCGTCAGCAAGCAGCGTTTTCCCCTCATCAGTTCAAGGAGTTTGCTGATGGTTGCTGTGTTCTTGTAAATTTTTTATTGGCCTGCTGAAAGAGATATCAACGGGCGCCCGGGGATTTTCCTTCCTTACAGTAACTGAGCCCTTTCCTGACTCTTGTCGGAAGTTTTTAACGACTCACCGATGGCGTATCTAGGTTGCTTCCCTTGCTTGACTTTCGGAATTTTCCCTACCACCTTCTCCCTCAAGAGGACTTTAAGACCCTTTTCCCCTTGGAATCGCTACGCTTTTTCTCGCTTTTCAATCGAGGTCCTCGTCGGTTGCATGCTAGTAATATCGAAGGGGCTTCCAGTGTCGTCGCTAGCCACCACCTCTTTCCAGAGGTAAATATGTTCATAAGTTTCCACCTCTTTCCCTCCGAGAAGCGGAACCGCTTTCTGTCCATACCGCCGTAATAGACCAACCCAAGAAATCAGTGTTCCCCTGACAAGGAGCCTGCAGAACGGTCCCATTGGACAATCACCCCGCTCTTATAGACTCCGTGAGTACCGACAATAGCCAAGCTTCGGACTGCAATTTCATACTGGATAGTACCCGTTGCTAGTCCCGAGTTTCATGTAGCTACCTTTTCCTAAAAATTTTTTCCAATGTTTGCGCCGTCGGTCCTCCGTCGTCATTTTCCTCCCGTTCGGACGCGCTCCCGAGATCGATACTTCTGGCACTTACCGGTCAAAACGTTCATTTGCTTTTTAATCGACCGGAGAACTGGCTGATGTATTTGCGCCCGCAAGTAGAACATTTTTTCCTCCTTTTGTATGTCCCAGGCAATGTTGTGTGTAAAGGTCGCGGAACAGATTAGTTTTTAAAATGATGATTCTGTCATTGTAAGAATTTCCCATCCCCATGCTTGGGGCTTACATTTTCTCGATCTAAGTTCAAGTTAGGAGACCACCTATTTCCGAGACGGCCATTCCCGCTGCCGTAATTCTGTTCAGTGATTATAGTGCAAATTACGCCCCCCCCCCAGCTCCGCCTAAAAACGGCTGCTCCACCCCGCCATGGTCCCTCCTTTCCCTCTGGTTGGCCCCTGCCGGCCTCATTCCATTTCCCCGTCCTTAGTGGGATCGATTCAAGATCCCCAAGCACCTGGCTGACGATCGACGGACCGTGACATAGTGTGCGGTTCCTCGGCTTCGCGTCCCTTCCTACGCGGTTTTGCTGCCCCCTGCCGTCCGTTACAGGGTCAGTGCGCTTTTTGAGGTCAATCCTGTTCCGCCGGATGTACTTTGCGGGCTTGCGCCGACCGCAGGTGCGTTAACCCCCTCGCCCTAAGTGCGCAGTCTTCTGCTCGTACGTCAACTTTTTTCCCTTGGGCTTTGGACCTTTCTGTTTTACGAGTAATCCCCCCGGCCATCCACCTATGACACCCCCGCCCGGGACGCATGTCTTCCCCCTCCAACGCTCCTTCCCTTCGTTATTCCTTGCCGGAATCGCTGACCGAACGCTCCCCAAACCCCCAGGGGCTTGAGGAACAAGGGACGTTTTTCCAGAGGGGTTGGACGTTTCCCCCGTCTCCAACCCGTTTTCGGAACCGCCCAGGTCAGCCTGTCAGATTTGTAATCCCACAGCGCGTACCATGTGGAGGAAGAGTTGTTCCCTGCCTTGAGCCTTGCGGGTGTTAAACCTTCCACTTCCCGGAATTCACGCCACTACTTCGAGGCGCCCAGTACTTCAACAAGGCTTTTCAGAACGGACGCGCCCTATCACCTCCATATATTTATTACTTCCGTGTTGTTGTTCTCAGTCTTCCGCCCAGATCCTGGGAGGGCTTCTTTGCCTTCAGTTTATGACTTTCACTTGACGGCCTCCTTCTCCCTTCAGAGGGATGGCCGTTGTCACATTAAGTTGCCAGGCTCAGCAGTTTGAACAGCGTTTAAAATCTTCGCACTTCCACCTGGTCCTCGATGGTCCTTCTCCGTTTTATAAAGTGAAAGATGACATGGGTTTTTTGTTTTTTTACCTTGGCCCCCAGCTCTGGAGATTTTACATTAAACTCGCTGACCAGCAGCCTTACCTTCTTCTTAAACGATCGAATACCTGCGGTTTAGAATTGTCCCGCAGTCCGAGGGTTCCAGAGTGGATTGACTCCTGTGGTTGTTTGGTTTCCTCAGTATTTTGCAGGAGGATATTCTGTCACCAAGAGGTTAACTGGCAGAGGCGACGTGTGTCTCCAACAGGTTAAAGTTCCCGAGCCGGGTTAAGCTGGCGCTAGTATGATGGTTAAGGTCCACGGGACGGCCTTCTCACCTGCCGCTTCACCGACCCCGTGGAACCCTTTTTCCCCTTCCACGCAGCCCGGGACGCGTTTTGCCCTCTACTGGACTTTCTTAAAGCCTTGCTCGGATATCTCTTCGTGCTAGTACGGTCACTCCCCCCCACCCCACTCAGGAGGGAGTTTCCTTCGAAACCGACGGTAGGATCCCGATAGGGGACATTAGGGAGTTCTAGGTTCCCGGACCAGACATTGGGGTTTTTTCACCCTTGAAAGAGGATTTTGTTGATCAGCGGTTTTTCGTGGAACCTGCGGTTTTGTCGTAAGGTTCGAAGATAAGTCACCCCCCCCAGCCCGCTCTGAGATTTGGTCACACCCGCTGCACGGGTGTAGCGGAGCCCCTCCCTTTAATAGTCTGTCAATACGGCCACCCCCATTTAAGTATGCAGTCGACCATGACGAAGAAGCCGACCCACAGTGAAAGTCGTTTCTCAACTGTTCCATCCAAAAGTTTTCCTGCATGGAGTGACGGCCATGATGTGTGCGCTGCGTTTTCATCCCATTTAATTATAATTTTTATTCCTCCGCGCATCCCCGTTTGTTAGTTCTTTTTCAAAGAAGCCGGTCAAGAGCGCGGGGGCGAGTTTGTTCGTCCTTTTTTTTTGCATAATTTCCCGTATGCAGGGAGTACGTCGGCTTTGCACCCCCCCCACAGTCTTCGCACGATACTGCACTTTTCTGATGAAAACCTCCCGCTTTTGACGTCGGATATCATCGATTATTGTTACTGGGCGGTCTTCCATCTACCGATCCTCCCTCCTCGTTATGGCCTGGCATGATGCATCGGACGCCGTTTTTCACTCTGGAGTCTGGGGTGTCGATCGCCTTCTAGTCGGTAGAGTTTAAGATGAGGGTGAAACTTTGTTTATAGTGAACCTTCTTTCCAGTGGGCCGAGTAACTTTCCCTGCACCCCGTTCGAAGAGCCAGCGGTACCGCAGAAACTAAAGATCCCCTTCGATTGGAGGATTAGTTCCGACCTTTTCATGGTATGTTCTGACCTCCATATTTTCCTGAATTCCTTGCCCGGGACCGAGATCGCCCGGATAGTAGGCTTTGGCTATACTCACGTTTCCACTTCACATGACCAGCGGTCAAAGTTTTCATTACTGGCGACTCTTCCAGAAATCCCCTTGGCGTTGCTTTGATCTCCAGTACTATGGTGCCATTCCAGAGTGAATGAATTCCCGTTCGCAAAATAATCCTGCTTTGGCCCGAGCTTGGCCGGCTCCGGATGTCCTTCGGGGGGGTTGTTCGGTTGTTTACCCCAAATCTAGCCCAGGACGTATCGGATCCTGCGCCCCGAGTATGCTGGCTGCCATATTTCTAGGTCCCTCTCGCACACCTGTTTTCGGACCCGCTTTTCTTCATTGACCCAGGGAAAGCGCCCGCCGTCTAGTCATCGTTTTCGCGGTGTTTTCCCCGGCGGCGCTGTGGGTTTTTTTTTTTTTTTTTTTTTTGGTTTGTTGGGGGGGGGGGAAAATCCTGAATACCTGTTTTCGCCATGGGGGCGATCTAGGCGTTGGCACTTTCAGGGACAAGCCTCTCCGACAGTCGCCGTGGCAGGCCCGTTTCCCTTTTTGAGAGTTTGGTGGGTTGGGCACTACTCCTTTGATTTTGCGACATCTAAATGAGGCACCAGGCTCGTGCGGAGTAGCTTTTTTTCTTTTTTTTCGACGGTGGATATGATTTCGTCTTTTTCCAGGAGCCAAAAACCACCCCCTGGCCAGAGGTAGATGGGAGTTTCGCACGACTTGCTCCTTACCTGAGCTGCGTATAGGTGGGGTCGGGCGACCCGTTCCCCACTTTGTTTTCGGCCGGTTCAGCTTCGGCATGGTCACGTTGCTGGCGGGGACCCCTTTCCGTGTCGTTCAGTCCTACCCGCCCATAGAATCCAGATGCCCCCCCTCTCTAACTGAGCCGAAAGTGTGTTCGTTGTCTGGTGCCTTTTTGTCAGGGAGTCTCTAGGCGTTCCGATCCATATAGCGAAAGCCGGGCCTTTCGTTTTGTTTCGCGCTGCTGCTTCCCTCTAAACGATAGAGTGCTTCTTTCGGAACTTGCCGGAGATCATCGAGTTCATGGAAGGCAGGAGAAATGGGCCGTTCCCTCTGCGGTTCCTTCGCGGATTCTGGTGCCAAAGATTTTTCCTCCTCCTCGTTTTGTGTTTTCTCGCTCTTCCCCCTCTAGAAAAAGCCTTTTCATGCAAAGGTTAGTCCCTCCTGAAACTCGATGGATCTCCGGAAAGTAACCAGAGCCCTCCGATCGTGTTCTCCGTTACGCATAACGTGCCCCTCGGCCAGTCCCTATCGGAGGTTCCTTGCTCTTTTAAAAAGCACTTAATTAACGCCCCCCCCCTCACCCCTATTGTCCTCTGGAATAGGCGATGGCTTTTCAGGCCCTCTTGCCCGTCCACATATGGGCCCACTGTCATTCGGCAAATGTCCCTACGGCGTTTCTGCTAACCTGTCCTTGTTACTATTTATGTGTATGGTTTTACGCCCACCCGCATCTAGGGTTTTCTCCCATTCCCGACGATAGTGCTGATTCTCCAGCTCCCCCTCTGGACGGGTGGGTGTGTGATGTCCGTGGAAACTTGGCTTTACCCTAGGATCCAACACACCCTAGATAAACTACCCCGCTCCTCCGCATTCAGTGGGTGACTCCGGTAGATGTCGCTCCCCCCGTTCCCCCCCCCCTGTCGGGGCAATAGAAGTAGGAATAAATCCCGGACCGGACTTTAGTCTTCCCCTATGCTTTTTCCATTAACTGCCGGCCTAGCATGAACCCAGGAGCACCGGTCTCGGTGGAAGTTTGAAGTCGCTCTGAAACTGACCCCCCTTAGCCAGCCTAGACTGCGGCTTCTGCCATTTCACCCTTTCTGGCTAACCCGGATGTGTGGGCGAATTCCGGTAGTACTCTGCGTCCAGCATTCTACCCTTTCGGGAATGAAGTCCTCCGCGGCTGGCGTCTTTTTTTTTGTCCCCCATTTTACAAGCACAGCCCATGAAAGATCCCCTTTCCCTGAGGGTCCCAAAGTCATTCGCTGATCCCGAATACTGCTGTCACTGCTTTTTCCTTATTGATATCAAGAGGTCGCCGGCTTTTTTATCCGTAAGTAAACGGATCGGTTGATTGCTGGTGGAACTCCACGATGGAGGCCCGCCCTTTTGATATCCGGGTCGTCTATTCCGTCAATTTCCTGCCCCCTGTGCTTTCCTGAACGACAAGGAAAATACGGATTTCGCCGCTTTACAGACTCCCTTTAATCGAGGTGCAATGTTTTCTGAGTTCTTAGCATCCTCCAGTTCTCGGTACGGGTCTCCCCCCTAGACTTACAGCTTGCGTATAACTCTGGTGCCAGGCACCGTTCCGCATGCCCGCCGTAAATCTTGAGGCTTTCCCGACCCTGTCCACCTTTTGGCCGAAAGGCGGCCTGCCGCGTTCCTTTCCATCACCTCGGTCCCTATGCTAGGCCCCTCGTCCTAAAGTCACCCCCAAGAAATCCCTTCGAAGTCGCTCTTCCTGTCTGGATGCGCTCTCTCTCTGCCTCTATCGTGCTATGCAACCTGTTTCCCTTTGCCTGCCCCCCTTCGAAGAATTAAGTCCGCGCTTTCCTTGCCCCCAGAGATCGCTGATACCCGAGAATCCAGTTTACAACACACGGTTGTATGCGGAAAGACGGAGACCATGGTATTAGCGTGGGAGCCGAACTGTTTTTTGACCTCAGGGAGTACTGCCTTCCTTTAATGGTCTGGGGTGCTTGGTTACCCCCCCGTGGACAATCTTCCTGGAAGAGGGATCGCTTTCACGACGATCAGCCTGTTTAAGTGAGGACTCTCATCTTTCTTTACCTCTCCCCCCCGAACCCATTCCTGGAGGGATGGGATGATCCCTCTTGTGGGTACAGTGATGCTCGAAGACCTTTACACCCCCTTGAAAGGTCCGTTCACCCCGCGCTGCCCTTCCCCCCCCTCCATCCCTTTTCTGGTCTGTGCACTTACGGGAACAACTGTGATTCCCCAAGATTCCCGAGATAACAGCCTACCCTGCCGCTCGCCTGGACCGCTCCCTCCTTGGCGGTGGCTTTTCGGGTGATTTGTCAGAGGTCCCCCGTGCGCGCTGATATACTTTCCTTGGCTTGGGCCTTTTTCCCTTTCCGGTCCGGCGCCGGTTTCCCTCCGTCTGTGCGTGAACTTGCTCCGGACCGCACTTTGCCGTTCCCCCTCTTACGGCGCGAGTGGCTGACAAGGTAGCACCACTGGTAAAATGGTACCCCCTAACGGGTCTCCTCCCGGACCGTTCCCTTGGTCCTTAGTTCCCCTCCTTCCCGGCACCTCCCTTATTAAAGGGCCCACGGCGCAGGAGTTTTAAGCCTCATTTCGTTCACGTGGCCTTCGTTCAGCTTGGGGATATGCATCGTTGCCTGCCCACAACCGCGTGCATGATGTCCTGTGTTTTCAGCCGGGACGCTTTCCCGTTTCCCAGAGTGGCACCCGGCCCAGCGTCGGTGTCCTCTTTTAATCGTCACCCCTGCGGTTACAAATTGGAGACGCCGTGGTGAAAAGCAGTTAAACTTGAGGGTGATGGACCTGTGACCGGCCGGCTGACGGGCAACCCCCCCTCTTTAATGGTCCCTCCAGCTCGCTGAACGCTAGTGAACTCCGATTCCTAGCCTACCTGTATCTCTATCAGGGTCGAATAAGAATTTTTGTGGTTTCTATATTAAATAGGTCAGGCATCTTCTTCTTTTTCCACGGCGTTGAATCGAGACTGCTTCCCAGAGGTGGATGTCTGCCTTTCCGTTGTCACGTAGCCCGCACTGTGGGCCCGCGTGTTCCCCTTCGCCATTCCAAATGTTTTCGCGCTGGTGCTTGAGGAAGGCACCTATGACATGTGATGTGCGTTTTCCCACGTGGGGCCGGGCGTTCCCGCTTGATACCTTTTTTCCGTAGCATTTCCGCGGTTCAGTTCGCATCCGCATCCCTTTAACAGAAGGCCGGATTGACTCTCCGGTTGGGTTCTCACCTTCGCCGTGGCCCTTGTTTGGGTCATCCTGTGCGTGTCTTTTAGCTCGTAAAACTATTTCAACGGGCCGTAGGGCTGCGCCCCGGTTCCGTCTTTTCGCCGGGAGCACGACTGCCAGCTTCGAGGGGCGTTCGACAGGCACTCGGTGTCGCACCGACCACCTTACAGGACGGCGTCCCTCCGCCCCACCCTCCGGTGCAGTTGGTTAACTTTGGCTTCACGGTGGCCTGCCACTGAGAGGTGCTCGAGGTACAACCGCCCCCTCCGGAGGGCTTCGTTTTCCGGAGGAGCGTAGCCCCTGAGGCGTGTTCGCTTTCACATCTGACCGATGAATCTCCTTTTTTCAAGAGCATGACAGTCCCCAGGGGACCTACGGCGGTGGCTGTTTTTGAAGCATAGAGGGGTGTTCTGCGTCGTTCTTTTTTTTCTTTGCCTGCTGCCTTGATAGCCGCTTAAAACCAGCTTTCTATAATGAATCCCCCCCAGCGCCCCCCTTTTTTTCCGGTCGCCGCATGACTGATTATTCACTCCCCGGGCCACCGCCCCTTCTATCTTTTCTTCTGAATCCCCGAATGTCGGCATTGCAGAGTAGCCCACCGGGACCCCCCCCCCTGGCCTGGCCCCCACTTGCCCGGAACGCCTATTGCTAAAAATTTGCGGCCCCTCTCATCCCCCATTTTTTTGACCTCCGCATGGCCCCCGTTTTTCAGTTCCAATGCGCGGTATCAGCGATCGCGGTTTGGGCACCGTACCTTCCGACTCTTCCGTTTTTTTTGCAGTCCGCTCCCGTCGTGCCCGGGATTAAAACACTGTTACGGGCTCATTACCGAGACGACGAGCCCGTTCCTAGAAGTTTTATGACGTTAGTTTGTCCTTCTCTATAGTTTCCTGGGCGGGACGCTTCTTGAGCCTCTCGGAGTGTTGACTCCAATCTTCCCGGCTGCTGCCCTTTACGACTTTCGGTGGAGTGGGGGGTTGATACGGCCTTTTCTTTCCTCAGTGTTTGGGACGGTGTCGGTTGACCTTCCTTGTTCCATTTTCCCTTTCATCCCTGTACGGTGCTTGATCGTCTTTAACGGAATTCGACTGAGACGTGAACCCAGACTGTGCCCTGCCTTCGCGGCTCAGAGTCGCATCTGCAGTTGATGTTTCAATAGCCTTTAAGGTTTCCATTCCGAGATTGGATACGGATGAGACCCTCTCGTGGAGGCGGCCAACCCCACTTTTTTCCTTGTCCCACCTTTTTTCCTTACTGGGCGCGGCCAGCACTCCTTTTTCTCTGTCTATCCGGTCAGCAAAATAGCCGCTAGTCAACCCACCATCAGCATCTCTCCGGGCCCTGGTCAATTTGAGGCTTTCGGCCTTTCGGGTTTGTCAGTATTTCCATCCGCAGAGGAGATGTTGACCGCGTCTCTGCACCAGGTTTTTTCATGATGTGCCCTCTTAAGAAATTCATTTTCTCCCCCTTCTTCTTGCCCGTCCGTCGTCTTTTAGGTAAGCCTGCCCGCGGCCCTGTGTTGGGTTTTTGCACTTTTTGCCTTCATGCTTGTACCCGCATACCTTTGTCGCATTTGTTTTGGGACGCTAGGAGTTCATTATTTTTCCGGGACCTCTCTACGCTGACACCTTGTCCGTGGAATTTACCCGTCGAGGCAAATCTGCGGTTTTTGGGCCATAGTACATCCCACCTGAGCCCGGCCTGTATTTGAGGAGTGTAAGTGTTTAGTGGCTCGGCTGGGTGGTCTTTATCGGCCGAAGTTCAACGCTCCCCACCACCCCTGCCCAACGTTTTTTGTTTTTGATTTTTGTAGTATTGTCAGCAGATTAGTTTGCTGTTTATTCCCCCATTTTGTCGCTTATGGTGAGTTGTGTGTTTGGTGTGTCGTTATCCATGGGAACCACCACCACCGCGCACACAATAATTTTCAGGTTTGTGCCCTTGTGCGTCGTAACCTTTCATGGGCGCAGTCTTGGGAACCTATGGTCCCCTGAAGGAAGGATGCCTGTCCCTCCTACGAGTTCCCTCCTTCCAATCGTGTTCATTGCGGTATGATGAATTCATCTTTGTTCACCCTTTCTCACTATGCCGCATAGTTTACTGCCAGGTGGGGACTGCCCCGATGAGGACCCAGAGTACCCCCTCTGGCTCGGTTTTTGAACTGGCCGGAGAATTTTTTATTGAATGCGAGGGATGAAAAGGATTTCCATCTTTTGGGTTCCGATATTGGAAAA
>Ga0179593_1458794_pt1 | contig 10573 bp, 10 predicted proteins | sample CZODoug2_1_08_16_FD_185931 | JGI IMG/M metagenome (GOLD analysis project Ga0179593, IMG submission 185931) | Vadose zone soil fungal communities from Angelo Coast Range Reserve, California, USA - CZODoug2_1_08_16fungal (PacBio error correction) | ecosystem: Environmental > Terrestrial > Soil >... | reverse complement strand
AGCTATTATCGGTTTTTTTCTTCTGACACGGTAGTCCTTTATCGAGAAAGATTTTAATCCAGATTCTCCCCCCCGGGTCTCTTTTCTATTCTGAGTAGTTGCCGGCCCCCCTTTCTCCCTCTCCGTCAATGTACGAGTTAAAATTAGGGCTTTTTCCCGTATTTGCTGCGCCGTAGGCTTTCTGGAGACCGCACCTTGAACGTTCCGGAACTCCCCTACGATCTCCTTGACGTGTTAACGAACTGATCTGCGAGCTTATTCCGGTGTGTGGAGTCCCCTTGCCGCACTTCAAGTAGAGTTTGCGCAAATTTGCCCTCCGCCCTTTTGATATTGTTCGTAAGAACAAGCTGCGCCTGCTTTGCGCGGTCGTCCTATTTTAAGCAGAAATTTACTCGTTGGCGCGGTTTTTATGAGAATCTAATTGGCACTGTCAGGGTTTTCCTATGGGATCTTTACCCTTTTCCCTTCCTTGCCGCCAGGCATGAGGGATTTTTATTTCTTTTTCCCCTAATAGAGTCTTTGCCATGCCCGCCCCGCTACTTATCCCCCCTCTGATGCTCTTCGACTGCAGCAGTTCATACGCGATGTTATGCGTTCCCTGCAAAGAGCGCGAGCTCCATGATCTTTCCCGAGCTTGCAGCGACTTCTTCCCTTGCCGTGCGAGTCTCACTTCCCTTGACTTAGCTGCGTCCCTACACTTTTCTGAAAAGGAAGCCCACAGACTAACTGATGTTTTTTTCCCTTTTTTAGCCCGGTTGAACGCTTTTTTCCCCACGGAATCAACCTCCTTTAAAAGTCTGTACCCGGATCGGGTCCTCCCAATGTTCTCCTCGTATGCTTCCTCGTCGATCGGTGCGTCTTCCGCTGCATGGCATCGACATTTTCCTACGTTCTAGACGATCTTCTCCCTTCACCTGAGACCGTAACCGGTGGTAGTGTTTTCTTCTTGCCCTCAGGATAGGCAATCGGTTCCGGTGTATTCAGTATACGCTGGGTTCTATCAAGGAAATTTTTTTTCTGCCCAACTTCGCCCTCTTTCAGAATTTTTTGTTTTTCCCTCGCTCCCCACCAGCTAGTCGAGGAACGTTTTTTGAATCTTGCGGTTTACATTTTGGTGCGGGTCCGATAGTCCGCTTGTTTGCCGGGCTTTGTTCCCTTCTTGACCCCGGCATCTTCAGACTTAAGCCAGACTACCAATTCCAATTATTCATTAAATTCCCCCGATCGTGACCCCTTGACTGCGCCTCCACGCTTCCATCCTTCACTGGATCGGCTCCTGAGGGATAAGAAGTTTCGCGGCTTTGCAGTACCTTTCTCACGTCCTGTTGCGACTTGGCTCCAATCGATTTGACGATCTTGACCCTCTACTCCCACGCGTGAAAGACGCCGTAAACGATTGCACCTTCATGTCCTACTTCTTTTTTCCAGACGGCAGTTTCCCGCAAGAAATAGGAACTTCTTTTTCCGGCTGCTTGAAAGCGGGCGCTTTTTCCCCTTTTTTCTGGCCATCCCCCGCCCTTTCTACATTTAGAGCTTTGTTCATTGTTAACGATTTCGCGCCGTTCTGCACAGTATACACGTTCTTGTGCAGCACACTTGCTAGGTCCCCGTGCTATTTTCTTTTCGTTAGTACAAGCCTGATACAGCCTTTTAGCCTTTTTTCAGTCTTTCCCTCCCAATCCACTAAGGATCCCCCTGCCATCCCCTACACTCTCACCCTTTTTGTTTCGTCTTTCAACACCAATCACCTCGATGCGTGACTATCTCCCCCCCCCTCCGCTGGTTGATTGCCTATTCGACCTGTTGACAACTATGTTACATAACTCCTCCAGCTAGCATGATCTCCTCTGCTCCCCACCGTCCCTCCCTTTCCACACAACTGCTTGCAACCTCTTTTCCTGCCTATGTTTTTCATTTCTTCCCCGCTGTCAAACTGAGTAAGGCACCTCTAGAACAGACCTTTGTGTTTGTCTTCACAGGTGTACGTTTATGGCCCCCCAGATGCGTGCCGCGTTCTGGTTTTTCCCACTTTCTGGGTCTATTTTTTTGAATTGTCGAGTTAAAAACTAAGTCAGGCCTCTTTAGATTCCACCCCCAGAGTACTTGTCCCCGCTTTCTTTGAATTACCTTGCTGCCTACACTTTTTACCTCCCGTTAGGATATCTAAGGCAAAAAGCCCAGCCGTCCGGATGTGGAGGCGAATTTTTCCCCTGTAGCGATCTTAATGATGCGATCCCCTTTTGAAGTATCCCCTGCTTCCTTTTGAGGGCGAGGCGAAGTTACGTGGGGTGTTTTTATTCGACTGAACTTTGAGTTCGGGACCTTGACAATTTGATTCAGGCTGCGTTTTTCGCTCTGGGAGAACTCCTTCAAGACGCGGGTTCCCTTCTTGATGCTCCCTGCAATATGATTGCTGGATTCCCGCTACTTTCTAACGTTTTTTCCTTTTAGAGGATCAACCGGTTCTCCCTGTTTCAACAAGTTTAGATGTTGGTCGAACGCCATTTGTTGGATCTTCTCCTTTTTCTTTCCCCTCCTATTTGTTTGATATCTGCCATACTCTGCTGCGGCTCTACCTTTTCTCGTTCCCTTGTTGAACAATTGCGACCTTTAAGAAGTCCCGATGATAAACCAGTACCCAAAACCTTTCAGAAAACACTTCTAGCAAAAGGCAAGATTTTTCAGTACGTCTGAATAATGTCGACAGCTTTTCCATTTGAATTGCCCAGCAGTCGTAACTTTTCCTTATAGGGGCAGTCCCTTGGTAAAGGTGTCAACCCTGCGCCTTGACCCCACCCTCCCCCTTAACCATGAAACCCTTCCCAGTATAATGTATCTTTACCCCTTTGTCCTCTCCCCTGGCATTCCGAAGCCTTCCTTTACCACGAGCGGCCTTCCAGAGTGCCGGCATCAACCTTCCAGACTTTTTAGGCTCTCGGAGATAGACCTTTCTGACCTCTACCCTCCCTCCGGGTTAGTCCTCTTCGTAAGTTTCAATCTGAACCTTTGACACTTTAGTACCCATCTTACCGATTCTGTTTTTTTTTAATTCACGCTGGATTTCCCATGTCAGATATGAAGCCTACTTTCCCCCTTTCCTTGTCTGTCCCCCTGATGATTCCCTTTCCTCCGGACCCGAAACCCATTTTCAACCGCACCGCGCCACTGCAACGTCTGGAATCGTTTCTGCGAATTTTCCTCCTTCCTCCCCACTTCCAACCCAAGCGACCGAATCTTTTTCAGAGTTTCCTTTTTTTCATTCCCCTGTGAGCTAGAAAGTATCATTTCTGATTTACTACTTCATTCCCATGTTTTTAACCCATCTTGGATGCTCGCAAGGTAAATCTTCCTAATCAACCCCAAATCTTTCGGTGTCCTCTCTTCGCCCCTGTTGCTGTTTGTTTGCTCTGGACTAGCTGGCGCTTGGCTCCCCACCTTTTCCGACCTCTATGGTCTTTTTCCCCCCAACTCTTCCGCCGCGACGAAGATGTTGCGCCCTTTCTGCTTTTCCCCCCGTCCATTTTTCCTCGTCACAACGACTTTTTTTGGGTTCACCAACTTTGGTCCAGCGCTTTATTACCAGACCCTTTCCCCCTATTGTTCACTTCGCGAAAATGGCCAAGCCCGAGACCGTCCCTATTAGGAAGGTTATCACGGTCGGTAAGAGGCCGCTTTTCCATCCTCCCCTGTCACGTAATTTGAATTTCTGAGCCTGGCGGTGGGTGCGGCCAGTTCCAGTTGATTCAGATTTTTTGATTTCAGGGTCCCCCCATAAAAGTTGTAGACTGAGTTCTTTCCTCATGGTTTTTTTTTCAGACATTGCACCTGCTAGCTGACTTCCTTTCTGCTTCTCCTTTGCACGTCGTTACCCTTACGGTCCCCTTTGCCCCCCCAACGCACGCTCCTACTGTATCCCTCTAGCGCCCGCGTTTTTTTTTGCTGTACGTATCAGAGGCTCCGCATTCCTTTCCTATAGATAATTTCTTCCTGCTGCGCTTTGATCCGTGTCTGGTGAAGGCCCTTGCCAGCTTCTGGGTGATACCTTTGTACCGTTGCCTCCCCCAAGTCTAGCCTCGGCCTCTAACCGAAAAAACATTTACGTCCCCCCACGACCGTCTCCCTAACGCAATGCCATACGACCTCAGTGTTTGTCCGAGAGTGAAATCACTCCTTCTTTCTTTCGTGGAATACTTTTCCTCATTGTTCCAAACTAGATACTTCCTATACCCTCCTTTCACCCCTCCCACCGATAAATTCTTCTATCCCTATTCCCCTAACAAACTTTGTTGCCCTTTATCATGTTTTCCTCCCCTGTTCCTTCAAGAATTTTCGGCCGGTATTTCTTTCCGATGCAATTTTGAATTTCCCCCGACCCCGGAGAACAATCCTGAGCGCCACACTCCTGAGCACAAGAGACGTCCATTGAATGTTTTTGGGACCTGAGTGTGTGGATGTCCCTCTCTACCCTTTACACTGCTCTTTTCCGAAGACAATCCTCGGTCTCTTTGGGCGGTTTTGTTTGGGCGCCCTCCGTCTCTATTTCTCTTAGCCCTCCCGCCTAATGGACTTGTTTTCAAAGCTTCTTCTTCCTGGACCTCGAGCTTTTTGCGCTCTTCCCCTCATAGGGAGATTCTGCTCTCCGGACAGCTCGCTTATGATCTGTTTGTTCTCTCGTTCCCCTAAACCTATACGATCGTGTTTCCCTTTACTCCCCCACCGCTTCTTGCGACTTTTTCGGACCCCCCTTTTCCCGTTTGCTTCACACCTTCGTGTGACGCGCGTGCTCAACCTTCGTCCCGAGTATGGCCAGGTTCCTTTTCCTGCTCCCTACGATTCTTTTTTACTCTTATTTTTTGATTACCTGCCCATCCGGATCCGGTGAGATACCCCCCAAATTCCTTCTATCTGCTCCTGATTTCCAGTTTCTGCCACCGGACTCAAGAATGCCTGTCTCGTTTTTTTCCTTCTTTGTTCTCCACCTTACTTTTTTCTGCTTCATTCATTGCGCCGCGTCATATCCGTGTCCGCCGCTACTGGCGACTCACTATAAATAGTTTGAAACCCCCTTCAATCTTCCCCTCGTTCTCCATTTGTCTTTCCCAGTGTCAAATAAAGTTCGGAACATTTCCGCTATAACTCGACCTGTTTTTCAATTCTCTCTTAATGTCAAGGGGGTACATGATCCGTGCCGAACTGATTTTCCCGCAGTACCCCCCTTCACTACCAGTTGACCCCATCTCTATATACACCTTGTTTGTTGTTCTCGCGATACTTGAGTGAGGTTTACCTCGGGCTACAATTCGGTCAGGGATCTATCCCTGTCCGTCCCGAGCCTCCGTTTCCCCCCTTTTAGTCTTCATGCCCTTTTTGACGTCCGTTAATTTTTCAAGTAATCTCAAGGCTACGATTTTAATATTTTTACCTTTTTTCACCATCGCTGTGACCGTTCTGCGGCGGCAGTCCTTTTAAAAACATGAACGCTCAGTCCTGAAACCTACTCAGCAGGTTTTTAGGGCCGCCCTCCCGTCTTTTGGCAGGATGAGTTGGCTTTCCCTTTCCCGACATGTAAACCTTTCGTTGCTTATCTTTACACCGTGCGCGTCCCTTCTTATTTTATGGATTTTACGCCCCCAAGCGTTGCTCTCCCCCTGGGATCTTTCTGAGTTTATTCAATCCTAGGGCTTCAGTATTGAGACCCTAGCTCTAGTTCTATCCTGTTACCCCCCTAGATATTTCAGTTGTCCTCCCGAAGGGGCCAGAATGTAGAGATTTTATTTCCGTGCCCTCCTAGTTTTCCGAGTAGTTTTGACCCCTCCTTCCCCGACCCAAGATCTAGAGCTTCGCGGATCCCACTGGTGTGTTGTTGGCCTCCGAATAACCCATGGCTTTGTCCCCCCGATCCATGCCCATTCATCCGGCCGATCGTTCCCCAAGAGCTTTTCCGCCTGATAAAGTTCGGAAGTAGCTATCACTGGACTTTCCCTGAGGTTTTCTACCGTGGCTTCCACGAACCACAGCTCCGATGAGGTCTGCGTGCCCTCCCATTTAACTATCGCGAGATCACCCACCCCTATTTACCACCGTATTAAGGCTCTGGGCGCGGGATGTGGGCTGTTAAACCTTAGACCCTATCTTAAGAGACTCGGCATAGACACCACGTTGAGACAGCATCCCTTTTATTACCTCCTTCATAGCCAAATGATACCGGTTTTTTTTGATAGTCCTGTAGACCGCAGTGATCAGTTCACCGGTTTAGGATGTCACTGCTTTAACTTCTTTGTTTCACTACGATTTCCCCCTTTCTTGAAATCCAGTCGACTTGTGCAGAAGGTCAACGTAGCTCCACAGATTCTTTTTTATGTAATCGATCCCCAATGGATCTATGTTTGGAGGCCTTGCCCCCCCTTCTTTAGGTTGTTTACTACCGTCCTTAGTTTTATAGTAGATTGTTCTGTCAAACACGTCTTTTCTAACCCCTGTTCCCCTGAGTTGCTTTCCGTGCACTCAGAATCACCCAGCGACGTTTTAGAATCGCAATCGTTATCTCCTGCCATCTTGCAGCTCTAATGAAGCGGCACTGCGCGGCCCTCTGGATAAGCTCGTTTTCTTTATTTTCAGTACAGTTTCCGTCTTGTGCGACGTGGCACCCGGTTCATATCCTTCCCGGACGATATTTCAAGCCCCCACTACCGAGTACCGACGCCCTTATTCCCTGTATGGCCCTTAAAGGTAGCACTTCCCGCTTTACTGCCCTTTAGTTACCCCCTAATCCAAGTAAGCGCATTTTTCAAGGGAATTTTTGCGTTTCCGGCTTTAATATTGTTGCCAGAAGCCCATTATTCCAGATCCCTCCCCCAGCTCCCCCTGGTTCTTTCGTTAAGTACATTGTCGAAGTAACCAGATCTCCCCGTTCCTGTCCTAAAACGGCTTGTTCCCGTTCAAGTCTTTTTGTCTTGCTTACGTCCAAAGCTTTTCCCGGCGGCCAAGATTATCTGCTGGTCAGTCTTATACTAAATCCCTCCGATAGTGACTTCACACCCCTCGAACATTCTATTTTCACCTCCTCCCACCACCCGTTTTCCCCGCGTCCCTCTGCGAATCAACTCACCTCCTCTTTTTTTTTTGATGGTCTCTTACTTTTCTACTGACGTCAGTAAATGCCTTCCCCCTTCCCGCTATACTTTCTACTAACCTTCTCTCCTTAATGCCCGTGGACAACACAACGACGAATACCGTATTACGCTTGGGTTGTTAATTGATGAGTTTGGAACTTGCCCCTCTTCCCTAATAGCCCCCCGCATTGAGTTCCCTCCGCCTGCTGGTGAAATTGTGTTGCGTTGGGATCTATTCTACAATTCCGCGCATGTCAAGGGAAATTATGGATTCCCCCCGCCGTTCCCTTGCCTCCTTACCAACCTTTGTACCCCTCGTGACAAAATGCTTTTCATTTCAGCTTGGCTGACACGCGGCTTCCGATGAACAGCAGGTCGGATTTCGACTTCCCCAACAGCCCCAGCCTTGACGTGCTTCCTGGCGTCCGCGCGTTTTCCCCGTGAGAGATTTAATTCCTGCGCTTACACTGTCTGCAGGAGGAGTTTTTTTCTGGATAAGGAGGGTGTTCCGTCTCCGTAGTGCGGCCCTTCCAATTGTCCCCCCTAGAGATTGGATCCCTCTTTTAGTTTTTTTTCCAGGGCCATGGATGGTTTATTTTGTTTTTATTCCAGCAGAAATTTCGGCTTTTTCCGTCTTCAGGGTTAGCCCCGTTCCCTTTGTATCTCCCCGTTTTTCAGGTTTCCCCGTTTTTAACCCTGGTCCAGAGCTGCGTCGGCTCAGAAGGATTTTCTTTTCACTATCTTTTACTTATCAGTTGTTGTTGTTTTGCTGGATTCAGCACGCGCTTTGGTCCATTCCTGCCCCCCAGCCTTTCCCCCCAGGTTGACAACCCAGGTCGACCCTAATCCCAGCGGAAACCGTAACACTTTTCCCCCGAGCGACCTCCCTCAGCCTCTTTCGGCAGGAAAAGCCCGGTCGACCCAGTATTCCAGTTCACCTTTTATCTAAAGAATCTCAGGCTGCCCCCCCCTGGCCATTCCACTGCCGACCCCTACTTGTTAGAGAAAAGTTTCTCCCAACTCCTCGTACTCTCACCTCCCCCCCGTACTTCCCATTTTTTTTTTTCCGGTTTTGTCCTCTACGGCATTGACTCTCTACTTACCCCCCAGCTCGCCTTCAAGGCAGCGCCAAGGACCTTCTAGTTTGGTCTTCGAAGATGCCCCCCCTTTTCTGCTCTTTTGAAAGCGGTCTGCAATGGAGTGGCACGTCATCTGCTATCGTAACACTTCCTGCCTTTGTTTGAGTACCCGGCGGCCCAATTCGTATAGTCGTCCATCATGTCCCGGACAGCACGTCGTTCTTTCTCTCGAAAGCCCACCCCCCTACAACCCCTCCTCACTACATGTGGGCGATCGTGTCTGCGAATGTTCCAGCCCCCCTTAGCAGGGCTCCAATTCGGCACCCAGCCTCTCCCACTTTCTAATTTTCAGTTTCTGCTTCTTGTGAGCTCCTTGACCCAGCCCCAGTCTAGCTTTGGCCGTCGGCCTTCACATGTTTTCCGTTCGAACCTTTGACTTTCTTCCTCAACTCAACACATTTGAGGAGGGTTTCCTGACTTAGTCGCATCGAGCTTTCCTTTGTGTTGTCTTTTGTTTTTGACAGTAACTGTGCGCCGTGTCGATGATAGTTGATATACGAATTAGTCGTTGCGGGGATCGACAACTAGGCAGACTCCCCGCCGACTGCAGAGGGTCGAAGCTAGCCCCGTTGTAAGATCGATACCACTAAAATTGTCATGTGAAATGAAAGCTCTGATCGACCAAGCCAAGGCTTTCTTTGGCCTGCAAGACGCAGTGGCAAAACCAAGGACACCACCCCAGCCCTAAAGGCAAATTTCGTCGACCCCCGCTCTGTACCTTCTGGAATTTGCCTGAGCATCTGCAGTCTCCCCGCGTAACGACAACGGCCTTTTTCGGATGCGTGGGGTCGGACTTTCTCTTCTGACCCGCTGTCTGTCTCCGTGCAGCAGAGGGGAACCATAAAGGGGCTCTACACTTTGCGCGCTTGTGAGTGTTCGTACGAATCGGTTACGTATAGGCTTCGTTTTTAGAAACCCTGCAGTGATCCCCTTGGGTCCCCCAAGGTCCTTAAGATCACACTTCCCCCCGTTACTTCCTTAAACTCAATCAGCATTCTAGCTATCCGAACGTCTCTCCCTATTGTTCTGAGGAGACAGAATAAACCACTTCTTTACTTATCCCCCTGCTAGATCAGTATGATGATGATCCTTCTCTTGGTGATGTCTTTCCCTGCTGCAGCTTGGTTCTCCCGAAGTTTGTCCCCCTCCCCACCAATAGGATCTGCCAGCCGTATGCCCAGAAAACCCCCCCCCCCAAAACCGGTTTTTTTCCGATCCCCATTACGATCACGACAGTGTCATCTACCGGTGTTTTTGTCTCCTTTGTCCACTCTGCCCGCCTCCGTTATGTTCCGACCGTTGCAGTGGCAGCTGAGCGCCCACCCTAGTGTACTTGCCTGATTCCGTCCTGATTTCCCGATCCGTTTTCTAGCGATCCCCCTTCCCCTGTGCCGTGCTCTCCTGTTCAAGAATTTCCCCAAGCCCGCACTATCTGCCTCTCCGGAGTGAATTTGTTTCAGGAGGCCTGCGAGCTTAGGCTCCAATCCCGAGCCCTCAAACTTCCGAAGAAAAAGTCAGCCATGAGTAAAGAATTAAAGGCGGGTCGTCTAGGTATCTAGATATTTAAGGGGAAACCGTCCAGCACATCATTAGCGAGCTGGTGTATCTTGGTTTCGTAATTTTTTTTATTCCCTTACTATCAGCATGATACCTCATCCCAATCCACGGCTCCATTGCGGCTGACCCCACTTTTAAACCCCTTCTTTCAATGAGAGTGCTTTGCGTCGCCCCCCCCCCCTGCTGATCTCCTAAGTTATTCAGAATTGTCTGTTATCAGCTCTTTTTCAATTTTTTCCCGTCTCGTGCCCCAATAAAAATAGCCTTTTCGCAATTTCGGCCCCCTCTCCCGTCATAGGTTCCCCACAGCGACTTTCGCCAGAGGGAAGACATATGCGAAACGCTTCGGTGAACGGAACCACCCCCCCCTCTGAACTTTGGACCCCTATCTGGCATTTGAGGTGTGCTGTACAAGACCCGATACTATTGATTTGCGCCGTTTAGCACCAGCTTCCGTTACCGTTCTTGAACCGAACCTTCTCGCTCCTCCGCTGAGTGTGCCCCCCCCCCCCCCGTAATATTCTTTTCCTGATTTCATGTCTGTCGCGTCCCGTGTAGGTATACAGGATCCGCCGCGACCCGGAGTTCAGCTAAATTCCTTGTTCCCACTAAGCGTTCCCCAACCTTCCCTTCTTTAGCTGAAAGTGCCACAACACCTGTCGAACTAACCTCGTCTACTCTTTTTCATTAGCTCTTTGAATTTCCCCCTTTTCGGGTCCTTCGGAAGCCACTAGCCGCCCTTCAAAAAAGAATCCCCGGAAACCT
>Ga0179593_1438518_pt1 | contig 10573 bp, 16 predicted proteins | sample CZODoug2_1_08_16_FD_185931 | JGI IMG/M metagenome (GOLD analysis project Ga0179593, IMG submission 185931) | Vadose zone soil fungal communities from Angelo Coast Range Reserve, California, USA - CZODoug2_1_08_16fungal (PacBio error correction) | ecosystem: Environmental > Terrestrial > Soil >... | reverse complement strand
CCTGCGCGTGCAAAACCATTGGTTTCGCGCATTTGCCAGTGGCTTGCAATGATCGCTTTTCTGCCCAGAGGCCTCCTCGGAAAAAACAAAGGACCGCCGTGGCGTGTTGTCAATGATGCAAAAACGGTGGGGCGAATTTTTCCGAAAAGATGAAAAAAAACGTTTTGCGTTGCATTAGGCGCATCTGATCTACAGGGGGGAAGGTCGGAGGTTAAAAAATCAGACCCGGTAGTTCGGGGTTGTTTTTTTTTTTTTTTGTTTTTATTTTAGTGTCGGTGTTTTTTTTTTTATTGTTAACAATGGGGCCTGGTTGGGATGGATGGATACATGCTTGGGAAGCGAAAAACTGCGGGTGGGTTCTTGTGTGGGCAGCGCCCCCCGGTTTACATCCACTGGAGCGCAAGCTCCTGCCTGAAACCACTTCTTGCAGGCCCGATGCTATGAACCGGGCTCGAGGCCTCGATCCCCGGCGGCCCGCAAATTCACCGGCCGAACCCCTCGACTTGCCGCCATGCGCGCCTTTAATCGAAGGAATGCTCCCGACAAAGGCCCTCGACGTCAGCCTCCAATCTTTCTAAAACCTGGAAGCCAAAACCTTGCAGGCGCGGACGCTTGCCTTCGACATTTGCTTTGGGGCCGGCGGGCCGAACTTTCCCTCCTCTACGGCATTTCCCCCCGCGCCTCACTCTCGCCCAATCATAGCATCTTCCGGAAAAGATCACTTTGCCGCTTTCGCGCCGCCGCTTCCTAGGCAGCCAGGTTGAGTACCATCCCCTTCGCAAACGCGAATTACACTGTCCCTAATCTGAGCCTCAGTACAGATGCAGCGTTATCCCCCGGGAGAGTAGCCTCCCGGGCAGGGGGGGGCTGTACCAGATCGTGTACAGCCGAACCCACACTATGCGTACCATGAAAATTTTGCCGGCTTTGCAGCGGGGCTCATTTGCGTTGCCTTTTGCCCGCCACCGCCAGAACAAAACCACCAGAGCCAAAGAGTGGGTAGGACAAAAGAGAGATCGTCTCTCAAGTAGGAGCAGAGGTCGAAATGCAGATGCTCGCCAAATATCGGCAGCTCGTGGGAGGACCTATATCCAGAATCTTCGCACGGATTAAGCAGCTGGGCTCGGTGCCTTGGAAAGGTGAACAAGTATTTCCCTGGGCCGCGCCGATGCTGGCCAAGGGGGCGTCGAGCTCGGAGCCGCTGACCCCGCGGCACCGGCAACGCCAAGAACAAAAACAAGGCTATTTGGGCGGGCCTGGGGCATTTCTTCTCCACGGAATATTTCTCCCCCCAGGCTTCCTGCAAATGATCTGAACGTGTGACCATGTATGGCTTCGATCGCCCGCCAGCACTACACCTTTGACTACATCCGCCGCGAATTCCTATGGCGAAGTGTCCGTTTTGTTGGTTTTTCGATGGTCAATCCAGTAAGGAAGAACGACCAGATGGTCGCTTCGTCGGCCCCGCATTCTGGGTCGAGGGAGCAGGGGATTATCACATCGTTCGTTTTCAATGGGCCCTTTCTACGGCGGCTCATTTTCTTGATCAGCAACTATTTCAATTTCGATAAAGTGTTGGCGCAGCCAAACACGGGAAAAAAAAAAAAAAAAAAAAAAAAAAAAAAACAAAAAAAAACCAAGGCTTCCGGGCCTTCAATCTACAGCGAAGAAGGGCAAACAACGTTTCATGGACAAACAGACGGAAAGGCGGATTCGGCTGCAAGGCCGTTCCGGGGCGCAAAAACGCGCCTCTGGGGGCTACGATCTCGCCCACGTTTGGGAGAAGTAAGGAACAGGAGCTGAACAAAAAAAGTGTTGGTTGTGGGTGGGGAGGCGCCAACCGCCGTGAAAGGATGAATCCGACGCCGGCCAACGGCCTATTCCCGCTTCAGGCACAGGCCAACTGGCCCGTCCAGGACGGAAAACAAAGTTCGGTGGACAAGTTATGTGGAGAGCCTGGGGCTTTGATGCTTCCCTACGGCGGGGGGATGTTCGGACAAGGTCTGGAGACCGTCGTCAACATCCTCGAAAGTCTCCAATGACCTCGACATCCAGCCGCAAGTACGCTGCGGGCTGCTGATGATCTCCACCCTCGAGGTCTTTTCACATAGGCCAACCAAACTATCGGTCTGAAGCCGACGGCTTAGTGGACGTCCTTTCCCAGACGGAGGGGCCAGCCTCGCCACAATCCTCGCGCACGAACTCGGGTTCACGTTGTTCTCGGGCCATCGGCATGGACTCCCAATATGCGTTCCTTTCCTTAATCGCGTGCGCTTCGGCACGAGAAGGAAAACTTTCCCACCACTTTGGATTTGGCTCGCTCGCCGGAAGAGGAAACTTAGCCGCCAAACCAGAAAGGCCTCGGAATTGCTGAAAAAAAAAGTCACCCTACAAACGAACCAGTCCGGGAACGCCCGGCTTTTCTCAAAGGGCGCTTCAAGGACGCGCCAAGCGAAATCCCCAACCTCATCAGTCCGACACCTCGGGAAAATCGCGTTCCCGGACCAACCTGGGGACTCCTTCTTGCCCGGGGAACCTAGCCACGATTTGGGAGGGCGCAATGAGGATTACCAACTTCGCCAATGTGGGCAACACCGGGAGGGAGGTGCCGCGCTGGGGGCGACGGGTGGTTTTTTTCAGTGAGTGGTGTTTCCGGAAGATACTCTGAAAATCGTCATCTTTTGCAACCAGGAAAAGGGCTGGCGGGCGGAACAGGCGGCGCCGGCAGGACGCTCTGGAATTACGCCGGCAACAGTGGGAAAAAAATGGATAGGGATGCGTCCACCCAGCAGGCGGAGGGGGAAACCGAGATTGGGAAACCATTTTTACCCGGCACGGATGGGATGAATTTTTCCGTTACGCTCCCCACCATTTTGGAGCGGCCGCGCACGACTTTTCCCAAGGGCGAGGTTGGTTTTCCCGGAAACCCGACTGCAGCCATCACACGGCGCATGTGTTACGGGTCGGAAAAAAAAAAGAAAATGTATAAGAGGCGCGGCTCGGACATGTTTCGCGGCCGCGGCTCCTGCTGGAAGAAAGTTGGAATGCAGGACGGTGACGCGTGGGCGTGTCCCTGATGTGGAATTCATCGGGGCCACCTTCGAAGGGCGTTTGGGGTGGTTTTTTTGTCCGTTGCGCGGGGGGTGGCCCATTTCCTGATTACGGCTAACCTGAGGCCCTGCACCCGCATGAGATTGCAGCGAATTTCGTGAATCACGCGAAGGAATCGCTTTTCTGATTGTGGACGACGTATTTTGTTTCCGGGCATACCAAGAAATTTGCGGAATTTCAGGTTTTTCTTTTGAAACCCGGCGGGTCCATTCGTTGTTTGACGGTTCGGCTTTTTGCCAGTGGTTTTTGCCCGAGGGATTTCCTTCAACTACGAAGAAACTTCTGGCCGAGAGGGAGAGCACGGCCGATTTTTTTTCGTAATTCCCGGCCATGGACGAAAAAAAGCAGGGTGCTTTTGATGTGCTTACCACGGTCGGAAACCGACGGGTGTTTCCAAGGGGGCGTTATCTACTCTCACGCTGCGCTGGTTGCTGCATTTCGTTCAGTCTCGGGACTCCCGGGAAGTATTCGGGCTTGAAAACACCAACGACACCCATTTGCCGAATTGGGTGCCGATGTTTCACGCCAACGCCTTGGGGCATTTTTTTTCCCGATTGCCGCGCCCATGCTGGGGGACGAAGGCAGGTTTTGCCCCTGGGGGCCGGCCATCTGGGACGGCGAAAAAACTTTGGCTGATATCTGGATGGAGGCGGGAGGAAAGAGAAAAAAGGGAAGGGGGAAAAACAAAAAAAAAAAAGTGAAAAAAACAAGGGCTTGCGGAGTGCCAACCACACGTCTGGGCCGGGGGGGTTTATTGATTGATTGATGAGAAATCTGAAAAAAGGGATCCAGGGCCCCTAGGTTTTTGGGAACTTTCCCAGCATTATCCAGGTTTCCTGCGGAGGATCCGCGCCTCCCCTGGAGATGATCCGGCGGGCTCGACCGCTTTGGAATTCGAGATTAAAGGCATTCTGTTTTGTGGGGAAAAAAAATTGAACGGAAACGACGCCCGGTAGGCAAGGGTGTGTGGTTCGTTGACAAAAGCCCCACATGCTGGACTGGCCCCGCCGATAGAAGAAAAAAGGAAATAGAGTGGATACCCATGGGGAATAGAGGGGGAAGAAGAAGAAAAAAAAAATACGAGAAATGCGCGCGAGGCAGGGTGGCCGGGCCTCATTGTGGAGGGCGGGCGCGCGTAGAATAGTGAAAGGAAGGTCTGGTTCGCTCCCGTGGCGGGGGATTGGCAAAGCGGGCGGGACCGGTTTGATTGTAACTGGAGGTGGGAAAGAGGGCCAAACTCTGGGTGGTAGGAGGGGGAAGCTAATACGGAACGGCGGGCGGACCAGGGCAGGGCGCTGGAGCGAAGGGGGAAGGGCTGGTTTTTCGCAACAGGGCGACCATCGCCACAATTGCCAGACCGAGGGCTAAACATCCGGCTGGGTGGATCGCGCGGAAAAAAAAAGAAACCTGTTGAGTGTTTGACAATTTGCCGGCGGGGAGAGAATGGATCAGTTCCGTGGACTGGGGGAAAAACACGCTGGGGGGGGATGGCGCACCCGGCGGTTTAAAGGAAAAGGCGTTGCGTAATCGGGTGGCCCCCCACCCAAGTGGGGCAGGAGCGGCCCCTGGCCGGGCGGTGGTGTCCGGGTTTTGGGGGGTTCTCGCGGCGAAAGGCGCCCAGCGCTTTTACGGAGCACGAGTTTGGCGCGAATATTTCTGGCAAAAAGGGGGGGGTTTTTTTTGCCCCCCCGGGGTTTGTTTTTGGCCCCAGTTGGGGCAACTGCCGGGGACGGCTTTTTGTTTTTGTGCTGAAAACGGGAAGTTGGATTTTTTTTATGCCGTCGACAAGGTTCGCCCATCGGACGACGGCGGGCCTCATCGCGTTTTAGGCGGGGTGCAACGGTGTTCCCGCGGCGGGCCAGGTGGATGAAAAGATGACATCTCCCAAACACAGCAGGAGCCCGGCCAAAAGACCCAGGGCGAGCGAAGATGGAGATTGGGACCGAGGCAGAATTGAACGGGGGGGCGATTCGGATCTCGAGAGGCAGGGGGGGGGAACAGGACTTACCCACATTTTCGTGGTGGCATGGACGTTCCAGGACCGTGGTGTTCAGCCACGATGAAAAGCGTTGTTGCGGCCGGGACCGGAGCTGGACGCGAGGTGGGCCAGGCCGCCCGGCAGGCGCGAAGGCGAAAAAAAAAAAAAAAAAAAAAAAAAAAAAAAAAAAGCCAGGCGCCGTGGCCCGTCAGATACCGCGGAAACAGGTCGCGGCGCGCATGCTTCGGCCAGTGACCGCGATGAGTTTGCGGTGCGGCCGTTATAGCCTCCCGACACACGCCACAGCAATTATCCGCCGCCAAACCAGCCCGCACAGGCGCGGCGAACGGCGGGTAAACGCGGTCCAGAACTCCAGCCGGCGCGGCGGCCTGGCGGGCCCATCGCGACCACGTCGATCAGGGTGCTTCTGCCGAACTGCGGTCGACACGCTGAGGTTGACCGCGAGCGAGCACACCGCCACCAGGGGCACGATCGAGTGGACGCCCCCCCCCGGACGATGCATGGCCGGATACATTTTTTTTAGCGGAAAAAAAAAAATAAAAAAAAATCTCAGCGGGCCTCCGAGGAGCGGTAATGCCGCCGAGGCAAATCCGCCTTTTCGGTCTCATTTCATTGAGGAACTCAGCACGGCATGTTTCGGGCCTGGACGGTGGCGGGGCAAAATCCCGGCGCCAGGCTCGACGAGGTCCGGACCGGTTGGAAGGGGGACCAAAACAGTCGTGGGGCGGTTTCACGGCGGTTCAATCACGTACGGCGGGCAATTCCCAAGGGGGCAATCGGGGCGGGGCAAAATTCCCCCGGGGGCGACACCGGCGCGACCCCGCTTGTTACGGACCCGCGCCGAAATCAACGCAAAAACAACACGTCCGAATCGCGCCCATATTTCCGGGCCCAAACCTCGGCCGTCATCACCTCGAAAAACCACCTGCGATCCTTGACGGGCCACCCCACATTCATGGGCGGTATTACGCGCCAAAGTTTCTGCCGCTGTATGGAAGCCGTAATCGTCAATATCTCCTCCGCGGGCCGGGTGGGAAGGATGGCCCCTACCCAACCACCGGCCGCGTTACGACGGCCCAGCAACTGAACTGGTGGGGGAGTGCGGGGACTGACCAACCTGACGGCGGGCGCTGGAGCTTCGGGGCGCGACAACATCCGCGTCAACTCCGTCCACCCCGGCCCCAAATCCCGCAAGAGGAGAAGCGATGGGGTGGATGGGAAGGCCAGGGCGGGAAGCCGCGGGCACCAAGGCCTCACCCGTCCCAGTTTTTTTTTTTTTTTTTTTTTCTTTTCTACGTAGCGGGCAGGGAAGGCAAAGCCATTCTTTTTTTTTTTTTTTTTTTTTGGCGATTGCGGGCGCGTGGCCGAGGCCTGAAGATGAGATCACACCGCCTCGTGGCTGGTTCGTCGCCTCCGACGAGGCCAAACAGCCTTCTCGACCGTGATCGAGTTCAATTTTTGGCCGACGGCGGCGTGTTTGCTGGGACCTGCGCTGCAGCGCATGGAGGTGCGCCGAGGCGGCGGGCCCGCGGCCTGAGGCCGCCAGAGGTCCGCGTTGGTCTCACTTCCAAAAGCCTTTGGTGACGATGATTGATGAACTCGATTCACGATTTAAAGGAGCTCGTTTTGGCGCGGTGACCGACACGCCAGACAAGGCGGTTTCGTGGGCGGGGCGGCGACTGCTGGCCGAGCTCGCGGTGCTGTTCATGGGCAAACAACTTGCCCACGGGGCGCGGCATCTTTACGGGAGGTTTTGTTTAGGGCAGGGTTGTGGATATGCATCCGCCTGACTTCAGACCCTTGGCCTTACGGCCGTTGGCGGTGGCGTGTCATCGTGCCGCAGCTGTTGGTCTTCGACCATCTCGGATGTGATTGGACGTGGCGCGCGCTCATTTCCTCGCCGGGCTGATCTCGTTCGGGTTATTGGCGACGTCTTGTGTTCGTAGCGGCGGCGAATTTGGGCACGGTCTGGCGTTCGCCGCGCGAGTAGCCAAGGGGCCTGGGCATGGCTTTGAGGCTCGGGGCCGCCGGCGTGGGCCGCCCGTTGGAAGCGATTTGTTTTTTTTTTTGTTAGCGGTCGGCCGGCCTCGTCTGGGACAAACCGTGCGAAGCGCAGCGGTTGGCTGCGGCTGACAGGGGGCGGACCCGCTCTCTCCCCCATTTAATTAGTTGTGATGCTGAGTATCGTGCGCATGACTGGGGCGGATTGGCGTTGGGTCCGCTGCTGGCCCGGGGATTTTGGCCCCGTACGGTCTCGCCACAGGGAGCTGTCTTCAGTGTTACATCTGGCCCTCGTCGCGAATCGCTTTCGTCGCCGAGCTGAGAGTGGGGCCCGGTAAGGCTGTTGCAACCGACCAGTCGGGCACTGGCAAGGGACGGCATACTTGCCGGGTGGCCCGAAGTCCATTCGCCATGGAACCCTTCGCTCCTTTATCCGCTGCGTACGGGTGGGTTACTGGCCTGGGAGGGCGTGCTCGGGGAGTGTTTTCTTTTCTCGGCGATGATCCCATCCTTCCTTGGCCGTTGTGGCTTTCACGACACTAAATAAGAAAACTCGCCCTCACCTTTCGGGCAGGGGGGCATTGGCATTGATGATCGGCAAAAAACGTCGGCGCTTGCACAGAATCGGTGCTGCAGCGGACCCGGAGTGCCGGTTGGACGGCCAAAAGTGGTGGGGCTCGGCGGGCACTCGCGGTCGGGATATTGGCGTTTTGCTGGTGGGCCGGCCACACGGTCAACCCGAGAGATTCCGGGGCCGGGTTGCGGTAAAACTTCGCTGATGCTCGGCTCGGGCGTCTGGCCAACGGCCTCATCTTTTTCGGGGAGGATGGGGCTGGAGGGTTGGATCAACGGTCGTCCCACAACGGCTGAGGAAGCGGGGGTGCAGTCATTTTTTTAGCGTTGTACACTCATTCAATTACATCGGGATCGTCGCGGGGAGGCCCCGTGATCGGCGTGGGATTTTCTGTGCTGTCCTACAGGCTGGCCGGCACCGCCACCAGGGCTTTGGGAGGGCCACTGGCCATTCGGCCGATACTTTGCGTTGCTTGCTTGATCCCATTGGTGTTTCAAGAGCCCGATAGCGGCGGCGAAAAAACGAAATCGTAAAAGGAGGAACGTAATTCTTGCCACATGGATTCCGCAGCCGGGTATCTACTGCGGCCAAAAAAATTGCGGGCGTCTTAGCTTTTGCGGTTAGGCGAAGGGGAAAAGGGGACTTCGAGGTCGAGCTCTCGGGTGTTGCCCCCGCCCGGACGGTACTGGTCCGAGGGTCACACCCGCATCCGGGTGGAAGAGTTTTCCTCCGCGACGGAAAAACTGGGCCGCAGAAGGACACCCGGCCCCGAGGGCCGTTCGGGGGTGGAGGCGCCACAAAAAAAAGGAAGAAAGGAGGCAATATGAGGGGGAGTAGTAATAACTCCCCTCGGAGGGGCATGCGCGCTTCAGTCTAGACAGATCGACTTCAGTCGCTATGGACAGTGAAGTGGACCCTGCGACAACCATCCGAGCAAGCCTCTCGAACCCGGTGATGATCGTCGCGCCCTGCATGATCCTGCTCACCACGAGATCGATCGAGGCAGGGACAGCCGGGGTGGCCGTCGTGGCCTTCGACAGCGCCGACCCGGACTTCTTCCTGGACCCCTACGGAAAAAACATTTCGCCGGCCGATCAGTCCGACTTCGAACGCGTTTCGCCCGGCGGTGGGGCGCCACCCCGTTCCACCAATGGGCGACGTGCGATCAGGATCAGGGCAGATCTGCGGGCGGGTGGTGACGATCAACGCTCTGCGGGGGCAGGGCTTCGCCGGGGAGGGCAAGCGACGTTCGCCCTCGCCCCACCGACATCTCGCTCGCAGTCGGGAGCGAGCTCGTGCTGCGGGCATTTCGAAAAGTCGGAGTCGCCGGCCGTGCCCGGGGGGGGCGGGGGCCCTGACCCCGGCCTGCCCGCGGCGGCATTCGTCGGTCGCGGGGCTGGGCGTTTCGAGATGTTCATGCTTCGGTGGCGAGGACTTCGACGGAGGAAACTCGCCGGAACGGGTAAACGGATTACGTTCAAACCGCCCGCCTGTTCCCGACGCGGGAGTTCGTCGGGTTCGTCCAATGGCCTTTCGCGGGACGGCGGTCTCTCGCGTTTCGACCCTGCTCGCGCTGGGGCCGACATCAAGCGCTTCGTCAAAAAACGCGAGCGTCGCTTCCTGCCGACGAACGCGCGACTGCCGAGGGGGATTGGGGAGACTTCGGGCGGGACGTTTCGCCCGCCCTGCCACGCCTCCATCTCCCCAAGGCAAGGCGCTCGAGGCCAGGGCTTCCGAGGGGCAGCGCAGCGACCTCGAGTGGGGCTGAAAAACCTGGGCGCCTACGTAGGCAAGGGTTGTCCACAAAGCCGGGCACCATTACACCCACGTGGGGTGGTTGGGGAATCAAACCTCGTGTGGTTCGGTGCCACAGAAAATACGCTCCCCGCTCTTTTGCGCTTCTTCCGCCGAACAAAACGGACCTTGTTCTCAACAAGAAGCCTCGTGCATTGCAACCGGATTTGAAAAATCCCATTTGGCGGGAAAACCGTGTGTTGGGGTTGATGGCCAAAGAGCCAAACCCAAGGGAAAGAAGGTTTTCGATTCTTCGGCCGCGGCGGCCGCGCGGGCTTGGCCACCCAGGAGGCGTCATGGGGGGGCTGATGCACCTACGAAGGGGTAACCCACATTCCAACAATTTCCACAGCCTCGAAAAATCCTTCGCGAAACACCACAATCGCGGGATTCACGGCAGTGAGCCAGGCGTTCGGGTGCGGCACTTGGTTTCGTGAATCTCGATCCAATGGTTCCAGGTTCGGGGCGGGGCGGCTTCTGGGCAATTCCAGCTTTCCAAAATTTTCCAGGAACGCCCTTCAGCCAAGAGCTTTTGTCCTGCCATTTCAGACCGGCCATTTTTCGCGAACGACATCGACTTCCTGTTCCGCGTCATGTCAAGCTATCACGGGGGTGAAGGTTTGTTCTGAACGAAACCTGGGCAAAAAGCGGGGTGCGTGGGCGCGGGGCCCTTCCGGCTGGGCGACCCGCTGCTTTTGCCGGGATGTGGAACTCATCCTGCCCAGAAGCACCGGGCGTCGTCGCCGGCGAAGTTCGGGATTCGTAGAGGGGCCTACACGAAGGGAAGAAGCGGACAGTCCGGTTGGCTCTTTACGGTCATGATGCGAATTTTGTGGCGGGAAATTAATTTGCGGAAGGGTTATTGTTGCCGTCTTCTCGACCCGTCAAATTCGCGGCCGGGCAGCGGCGGCGCAGCGAGGAGGAATCTCGAAAATAAATTGCGAAAGGGAGTCTGGACTCGGACGACGCGGGCTGGCACCAGACTGGACTCGGACAGCAAACCATAGATGGCTTCGGACATTTCCCTTGCCGAACTAAAAACTCACATTTCGAACTCGTCTCCAAAATGTGCGCTCTCCGTTCCGGGAAAAACG
>Ga0179593_1387525_pt1 | contig 10573 bp, 19 predicted proteins | sample CZODoug2_1_08_16_FD_185931 | JGI IMG/M metagenome (GOLD analysis project Ga0179593, IMG submission 185931) | Vadose zone soil fungal communities from Angelo Coast Range Reserve, California, USA - CZODoug2_1_08_16fungal (PacBio error correction) | ecosystem: Environmental > Terrestrial > Soil >... | reverse complement strand
TTGTTTCTTTTTTCCATCTTCTCCCCGTCTTTCTGAAGCCACGTGCTGATGGCCACTTTCTCACTCTATTTTTTTGGTTTGACGTTCGTCCGTTTTTCTTCCTCCCTTTTCCTTGGTTTCTTTTTCCACCCCGGACGTCCTCCCCATTTGAAAATTCCGGGTGTTGCCTCGTTCTCCCCCAATCTTTTTTTTTGTCATCTACTATGGACTTTGCTTCCCCGAGGATTTTTCTTGAAGGCATGGTTTGGTGCTTGGCCCCTCGAGTTCTGTCTTCGTTTTTTCCCGTAGTTTTTTTTTCGACGTCTTGTCTGTACTTCCTTTTTTTTTTAAGTTTTTTGTTCACCCCTGGTTTGTCCTCGTAGTAGGTTGATTTTTTTTTCCCCCACAACCCCTCCTTTCTTCTGGGCTCTGACAATTGGGGTGCTTTGTTTTTTCCCCCCCTTGCACAATTTCACCAACAGTGGTTTTTGCTCTGGGCCCTCTTTGGTCCCTTCCCGTTCTGTCTCCCCCCCTTTTTTTTTGTTGCCCAGTGACAGCCTCCAATCGCTGGATTCAAAAAAAAACCTTTTCTGGTTTTTTGTTGGCTCTTTTTCCTCGGTGTTTCACATCGTATTAGGGTTGTTTGTTGTTTTTTCCTTGTCCCCATCGTGCGGACCCTCGCATGTAAGAGTCCCATGGAACTTCCCCACAGCTTTTGTCCACCATGCCTATTGATTAATTCCGCTTTCTTTCTTGTGTTACCATTCTATCTTCCTGCATGTATGCCTCCCCTGTTTTTTTGGGGTCCCCGTATAACGTCTTTTTCCCCTCCCCTCTTCCCACGTTTTTCACCCCCCCCCAACCAGCTGTGTTTGTTGATGTTGGATCATTTTTCGTTTTTCCTTAGAAGGACCAAAACCTGATTTGGCTTCTTTTTTTTTAGGAAAGTCCCCCCTTCAAAGTTGTCGATCCAATGCTTTTGTTTCAAGTTTCCTCTTGTTAATCGCTTCGAGTTATTTCCGTGCCTCCTTTCCGTCTTAAGGCTTTGTTTTTTCCCCCCGGATATCGTCCGTTCCTTTTCGGTCGTTTTTCCCTTTTTTTCTTTCGGCACCCCCCATGAGAAGTTTTTTCGAGTTCCCCGGGTTTTTTTTCACTCCCCCTTGTACGGCGATGGTTTTTGGTTTTGGGTCATTTTTTGATGCCTTTTTGCCGCCACCCGTTTTAGTTTTGTCCCCTCCTACATTTTGGTGGGAGTAATTTGCCCACCCCGGAACGATTTTCCCATTCTTTTTCCAGATTTTGCCGGGCGAGAACGCCCCTTCATTTGATTGTCCTTTTACCCCTCGACCCTTTTTTTGAAGGTTTCTCCTCACTCATTCAGATTCTTTTTCGCCTTTGCACTTTTTTGCCCCGAAGACTTGCCAACGTCAAAACAAGTTCCGGCCCCCTTGCCGTTTCAAGACTTTTTTGATTACTGGTGGAGGATTGCGGTTTTAGAGTGGCAGGTCTTTTCCTTTAATTTTCCTATTGGCAATCCCACAGCAAAGGTTTCCCCTTTTTTTCTTGTCCCACTTTTATTTTTTGAATAAGTACTTTTTTGTTTCTGGAAGAATAGTCAGTTCATAGTGTGATATCCTTTTTTTGAATTTTGTGGTTTACCTGCTTTTTTTTATGTCTCCCAAGTCAACCATCGTCTCTGTGTCTCCCGTTGGTTTTGACGGGGAACAATCTTTTGTATTCCCTGTTGCCACTCTCTTTGGGTTTTCAAAGTTCGGCTTGTTGTGACTTGATTTTTGCTTGCCCGTTGCTTCCCGTGGTTTCTCTTTCCTCGGGAGTTCTGCCCCCCCGCGCCCCCGAAATTTTTACAAACGGCTGCTCTTTCCCTTTTTGGTTGTTGGTCCCTATTTCTTGTTTTTTTCCTTTGTGGTGTATGGTGTCACTTTTTTTTCCTCTGTTTTAGTTCTTCCCGTTTAAGGGGGACTGTTGATGTTACCTTTTTTCTGAGGTGCTTTCCTCCCTTTCTTTTTTTGCCTTTCCTCAACCACCCCCGGCTCCTTCCTGTGGGTGGGTTGCCCAGGGCAGGGTCCCCCCCCTACCCAAACGGTTTTTAGTCCTGAGGTCTCCCGGCTGCTGAGAACGGCTTTGTGTTTGTTTTTTTTGTTTTTTCTTTTTTTCTCTATCCGGTTCTTGCGGTCCCCCAACCCCCCCTTTTAATGTAGTTTGGTTTTTCGCAAGCCTTACTTGGTTCCCGGGTTTTCCCCTTGTTCTCTTGGATTCGTCTCTGCAGGTCAAAACCCCTGTCTCCATTTTTCTTTTTCTTTCTTGGAACAACTTCCTTTTCTTCTGTCCCTTCCCCCCTTTTCTGTTCAGCTGAAGATCGCCGTTTGTTTTTGTTCTGTTACTCCCTTTTCTTCTTTGCGTGGTTTACGTCTCTGTTTTCATCCGATGGGAGTAGGTCGGGTTTTTGGTTACCTTTCGTTTTTTTTCCCAATGCTTTTGGCCTTGCTTTTGCCCGCCACGCGGTCCCACCCTCTTGGTTACCTAGCCAGCCCCCCCTGATTCCTTTTTTACCGGCTCCCCCCCTCGTGAAGGTTTTTTTAGCTCTCCCCTCTTGCTCCCACCAACAAACCCAAAACACAGATATTTGAGCGTGCCCACACCTGGTTCCCCCCAGAGTGCAGTGTTTTCGGCTTCGCATTTTTGCCTTTTTTTGTGTTTTTTTGCACAAATTTCCAATGGTGTGATTTTTTCCCCCTTGCACCGTTTTGCCATCCAGTTTTTGCCCCTCTAGTATGTTTGTTTTCACTGCGTTCGGGAGTGTTTGACTTGTGTCCCGTAGCTCCCACGTACCCTACTCCCCCGGTGTGGATTTCCGAGTTGAATTTCTTGGGCTTTGAATGCCGCTCCTGAATTTTTCCCGTCCCTGTTTTGTTCCACGTTTTCCTGGGCCGTCTTTTTTGGCTTTTCACCCGTCCCCCTTTTTTTCGGTCTTCAAGGTGGATTTTCCAACTACGCGAAGTTTTGCTTTGCCGTTTTTGGCACTTCTTCTGTCTTTTTTTTTGCCACCCGTCGTCACCTGGTTGTTTTTCCTTTGTTCCCCCTTGGTTTTTTTTTCATACCCCCCCAGTCGGGGGATTTACGCTTGTTGGTTTCGGTTTTCCCCCCTCCCTTTCCGTTTTCGTGACCTGTCTCGTCCCCGGAAATGACAGGGGTTTTCTGCTTATGCCCTCGTCCCGAGAGACAAGTTCTTTTTCTATTTTTTTGATTGGGGCCAGTTGGCCTTTTTTTGCGCGGCAGGAGTCTTTTTTTGGGGCCCTCCGTCCCCCAGCCCCCTTCGTTTCCACCGAGCATTTTCCTTCCTTTTTTTTTCCCTTTACGTTTTAATTGAGGACGGCGCCCGTGTCCTGGAATCGGTTTCTTTCTTTTTGAGTGTGTCTTTAAACCCTTGTCCCCCGTATTCTCCCTGCCGGCATTTCTGCCCTGACGGTTTTGATTTTTGAGGTCGGTGCTGGTCCTTTTTCGTTTCTTTTGAAGTTGGACCGTCGGTTTGGTTTCCTCCGTTTTTTCCGGAGGGTTTCCCCTTGTCTTCTTTTTCTACTTTGCCCTTTCCCATAAGTGTTTGTCTTGTTTGTTTCCTTAGAGATCAGTCGTGGCCCTTCCCCCAATTTTTGACCTTTTCGGTGGCAGGACACCCGTGACGTTTCCTCCTTACCTACTTCCACCGCCCCGCCCTCCTTTCCTGTGTTCTCACGGCCTTTTAACTTGGTGGCCAATCCGTTCCTTTTTTTTTCCGTTTACCCCTTACACGTTCTTTTCCCCCATCCCTGTTTCCCTTCAGCCAGTTTTTTGCGGCCGTCCTCTTTTCCTTTCCCCTGGCCGTCTTTGTTTTCCCGTTTTTGTGAACGTTCTGTTTTTTCGCACGGTCTTCGCCTACTATGCTGACAACCTTTCCTTCCCCCATTTTTCCTGCTTTATTTAATGGATCTTGTACTTCCCGGCGCCCCCCTTACATTTTTCCTCTGGTCACTCCCCCCCTTTCTTTACAACCTTCCCAGCGTTCAATTCGGTTTTTGTTGCGCGTCCCGTTTTCACTTTCACCACCGTGTTTATTGTTTGCCGGAAAAGTACCCCTTTCCCCGGGTCCAACCGCCCTTTTTAGTCACCAGCCCCCCAATTGTTTTTTCCCTCCCTTTGCGTTTCGGTTGCAGTTTTGATTTCTTGAGTTTGTTTTTTGGGCCCCCGTACCCGGTACCTGGACTTTTGGGCCCTCAAATGGCGGGGCTTCCCCCTGTCCAACAGTCGCTGCGTCCCCCCACAGTTTTTGCGCGACCGGTTGGTTCTCTGCACTTCCCTTCCTACTCCATTGCCCTTGCTCCTTTTTTTCCACCTTGTGGTTAATGGCTACAACGTTTTCCTTGTCACTCCACCTTGCCCGACCCCCCCCTTCGGGTTTTTTTTCCTGATTTGGTACGCCTTTGGTTGCTGATTTCTGTGGTTTGGGTTTTTTTGGTCCTCCTGTTTCTTCGGTCACCGGCGTTTGCTGTTTTTCGGTGGGCGTTTCTAGTGGTTTTTTTTTTGTTTACCCATCGCCCTTTTTGTTGCCGTTTGTTTTTTGCCCTCCCGGGTCCCGACTTCGACAACTTTTCCGGTCCCCCCACCCTGCCCATTCCAGTGATCACATCTCTTTTTTCATGCTATAGGCTATCCCCTCCCCCCAGCCCGCGCGTTTCCCGCTGACGTGTCCCAGTTTTCCCACTATTTTTTTTTTTCCCCTCACACGAAAAGGCTAAGGCCTTTGAGCTATTCCTTTTTCTTGTCCCCTTTTTTTTTCCCCGAGCCCTACTCAGCCCTGTCTTTTTTGGTTAATTCGAAGGGGCTTTTTCCAACCCAAAACTCTCGAGGTTTTGGGTGCGGGATGCTCTGATCTTTCTCCCTGCCGCGGTTTTTTCTGCACTTTCCCTCCTCTCTTTTGGTTTTTTTGTTTGCGGAACCCCATCCAAAGGCACTCTTGCGGTTTCCTCCTTTTTTGTGCCACCTTTCTTCCCGGTAGCGTGCTCCTTCCCCACTTTTTGCTTTTCGGTATTTTCTGAGTTCTTTCAACCTCCCCTCTACCAACGGGAACATCATTCCCCCATCCCCAACGGAGCCTTTGTACGGAAACGGTCGCGCTGTTTTTTTCACTTTACCCTCATGGCAACTTGTTCCAGGAACCCTGTCCCTGCGCAGCCTTCCTCCCACGCGCGTTCACCCCCCAGTTTGCGCCCCAGGGAACCTCCCTCGCCTTGTTTGGTAGTCCACCGGGGCCCGGCGTACGTGTTGTACTTGAAGCATTATTTTTTCAACTCCTCCCCAGACTCCTTCCCCCCCTCCATCCATTCGATTCTTCAGTCGACAGCTCCTGTTTTTATCCCCCCCCCTTTTTTTTTGGCACCCACCTTTATGGCGGGGATTGACAATTTCCCCGCACCCGATCTTTTTATCATCAACTTGCAGCCACGTCTTTTTTTTCGGTTTCCTTTTTTGCGGGCGCGTCTGCGTCGGAACAGACCCCCTTTTCTTTTTGTATTTTTTGCTGCTTCACGGTTCAAAAAATTTTGTCCTCGGCTTATCGTGAAGTGTGTAGTTTTGTCCCATAGCATAGTTTTCTTCTTTGTGCACCTCGTTGTTTTTACAGTTCTTTTGTGTCTTACCTACACCCCTCTTTGTCGTCGCAGGACCTTTTTTCTTTGTCCCTTCAAATTCCCACCCTGACCCTTTCAGCCACGCTGTAACCACCCTTGTTTCTTTTTCTACGCTTGCGGTTTATCGGCTCGTCCTCCCCCCCCATCGACCCAATTCCTCTTGGTTCCCTTTTCGATTCTTTAACCCCAAATATGATCTAGATGTTCGCTTCCCCTTCCCACGGCGACCTTCAGTAACCTTCCACAGCAGTTTTCTTTTTCTCCCCCTGTTCTGTTTTCTTCTTCCCCAACACAGTTCCGGCCGTGAAGATTGTTTTTTTTCAACCCGGGAAGTGGCGGCCCTATCCAATCCTGCCTTTTGTTTTTTTGTTTTATTTTTTTTCCGATTGGTCTCCTTTTTACTTCCCCCATTGACCAAGGCGTCCCTTTTTTTCCATGGATAACGGTTGTCTTTTTCCTCTCTACCTAACGTTTTTTTTTCCCTACGGATCCCCCTTTTGAATTCTCTTCCCCGCTGGCATTGTTGGAAAACTCCGTTTCTGCCTTTGGGGCTTTTTTGCGTGCAGTTCGCTTTCCTCATTCTGGTCGATTTCCCCCCAGACCTCTCTTTCCGCCACTCATTGCCCGAGGACATCGACTCGCGCCAGGTTTTTTTTTCGCTCCCGCTTCCTGGCTGGTCCGTTTACTTCACCCCTGGTTCTCCCTTGCGGCCCTTCGGGCCATTTCTTTCCACCACTGGAATTCCAGGTTGGCCCCCGTCCCTTTTTCACGCGGACCGGCTGGGTTTTTCTTTTTGTTTTTTAATTTGCTACCCTTTCCCGCGTTACAACCATCGGAGCTACCCCCGCCGTAACACGGCTTCGCCGTCCTACCCGCTCCCCCCCCTCACATACCATGCCCAACTCATTTTTTTTTTCACGCCGAAAACCCTGCTTAAACCTTTTTGGTGCAGTCCTTTCCCTTACGTTCGGGTGCCATCTGTTTGTTATGCTGTTTCTTTGCCCCCCCGTTCTCCTGTGCTCAGTCCGTTTTGGGATACCCCAGCCTTTGTTTTTCCATCGATTTGGCCCTCCTATTTGACTTCACTCTTCGGCCCTATTGTACCCCATCTTTCTTCATATCTCTCTTTTCTCCTCCGTTTTTTGTTTTTTTGGCTTTAAGCATGCCCACCTTTTTTTACATCCTTCTTTCCTTTGGACCCCCTTTTTCCCCAGAACGTGTGGCTCGCCTTTGTGAATTGTCTGCAGACCCTCTTAGATGAGTCCTCCGACTGCTTTGGTTTTGCTTGTTGTGTTTTCCAAATTTTCTATTCACCCATGCCCTGAAACTTTTTTTTTCTTGCGTCTCCCACGCATGGTTCAGCCGAACTGCAGCCCTCCTTTCCCTAGGATTTTTTATGCCGTGGTGTTGGGTGAACACCACCATGTTGTTTTTGGTGTCTCTTTTTATGTATGTTTCTTGTGGTTGTTGCGGTTTCCTTCCTGCCGTTGTACTTTTTGGTTCGCGTCTCTTCTTGGACATTTTTTTGTAGTTCCTTTCTTGCTGTTTCCTACCACGCCCCTCCCATGTATTTTTTTTTTTTGCGCTTTTTTACATGGTCGGTGGTTCACCCCATTTTTTTCCAATTCAACACCTTCGGTTTTTCTCACTGCGCTGGGCTCCGTTTTTTTTGCCGGTTTTCTGGCACCTGCCCCCGGGTGGAGGCTCACAAAAAACCCCCCCCCTTTTTTTTTTGGCCTTATGTTCCTCGGGCTGTGCACTGGCTCCCGAGTTTTTTGTTGGAGTTGGTTTCCGACTGGTGCGGAACCCAACCCATTTTTTTAACACAATGCTGGGCGTCCCCGCCCTGTTACTGCCAAAGCCCTTTTTTCCTTTTTACCTGGCCCCGTTTGTTGATCGTCACTCACCATGTATTGCACTCTTTTTTGTCCCACCAGTTTTACCTCCCCTCCTCTTTGTTTTGAAACAGTAAACTTCCCTATTTTTTCCAATTGGCCGCGCCCTCTTTGGTGTGTTGCCAATGTCCTCTACCACAGACGATTTACCTATCTATCGTACCCAAAATGTTTCAGCTTCTGTTTTTAAAACGTTGGGCCTCGGACCCCCAAACCATCTTACTGCTTTCTTTTTTGTTTTCACCTGTCCATTTAAACGTTGCTGACTTTCTTTTTTTGGGACAACTCTCGGGTAATCGCTTAGGGTCCGGTAAAACCTCGTCTTCTTTTGTGCGGTTTCTTCTTGTTGGGACCAGGATTTCGTTGCAATAGGGCTGAATTTTTTTTCCGGCAATAGACGAGCGCTCCCCTTTTTTTTAACATCCCTTTTTTATTTTTGATTGCTTTGCTCCCATTGGGTGACGTTTGATGAGGCCTTTTCCCTCCCCTCTTTTCGATCTTTCCGCCCTGCTGTGCCCTGCTTGTTGTCCTTCAACCCGGACTCACCTTCCCCCGTTCGGTTTTGGTGCTCGGGCCTTTTCATCCCCCCCCCGATTACCTTCTAGGGACGTGTTCTACCCCACTGCGATCTTGCCTCTTGCTCCCCTCATTTTGAGTTTCCCTGTTTTCCTCTCGGTATTGAAAGGTCCTGCCCTTTTCAAGAAAAAAGACATGAAAATGCCCCACCGCTTTGGATTCTCCTTTTTCGCGGCCCTGATTCTCCTGGCACTCAACCTATTCGTGCCTTTTTTTCTTTTTTTTTGTCGGTCTCTGAGTTTGTTTGTTTTTTTTTCCTTTATTCTCGTTTATTTGGGAGACTTTTGTAGTTTCCATTCTTTCTCCCTTTACACAGCGTTGGGCCCCCCCCAACTCCTGGTCACCTTGGCCGACCACCACCACCTCTTTTCTGGCGCCCCCCCTTTCGGGTTTTGTTGGTTTGTTTTCCCCCCCGCGCTTTTTGGTATGCGCTGCCGGGTTTTTCTTCGTGCTTGCTTCCTTTGGCTTCGGGAAAGCCCCCCCCCCCCCCCCCCCCCCCTCCCTCTCCCTCTCCCCCCCCCCCCCCCCCCCCCCCCCTCCCCCCCCCCCCCCCCCCCTCACCCCCCCCCCCCCCCCCCCCCCCCCCCCCCCCCCCCCCCCCCCCCCCCCCCCCCCCCCCCCCCCCCCCCCCCACCCCCCCCCCCCCCCCCCCCCCCCCCCCCCTACCCCCCACTCGTCCCCAAGTTCTCCCCTCCCCCCTCCCCCCCCCCCCCCCCCCCCCCCCCCCCACCACCCCCCCCCCCCCCCCCCCCTTCCCCCCCCCCCCCCGCCCCCCATTCCCCTTGTTTGTTTTTGTCCTCTTTTTGGACTTCTGTTTTGGTATGTTTATTTGTTTTTCCGGGACATCCCCCTCCGGGATTACGTACGTCACAGCACGTTTTTTTGAAGTGATGTGGACCTTTCCCCCTGGGTTGGCGGAGTGTGGTGTGGTTCGCTGTCGATCTAACCGCAACCCTTCTTTTGGTGGGTGCCGGGGTCCTTACCCCCCCTTTTTGGCGGCATTTCTTTGATCCTGGTTGACCGGTCCCCTATCCTGTTCGCGGGCGTCCAGTTACCCAATCGCTTTTTTGGTTTTTCGCCCTTTCCCCTTTTCTATGCGCCGGTTTGGAAAGGGAGTTCGCTTCCCATTCCTCTTTTTTTTCTTCGTTTTTTTTTTTTTTTGGTAAAAAGTGCTGCTTCCATGGCTTCGTAGCCTTTTTTTTCTGGAACCCCCTTTTTCTTTTTAGGTTCAGGTTCCTCATCTTTTCGTTGGTTTTTGGTTGTTTATATGTCTTTCCCCGCCCCTTGATGTGTTTGATCACGTTTTTCGCGTATGTTTCCGGTTTGGGTACGGTCGTTTTTGTTTAGAAGTCTCTCCCCCCTTGCTGCCTCAACGGCATCCCCCCCCGTTTTTTCCCGAAGCCCCTCTGCATTTGCACCCGGATTACCTTTTCCCTACGTTTTCTCTTGACTTGGCTTCCAACCCCCCCAGGCCAAACACAATCTGCCCCCTTTCTACCCCGTTTTTCAAGGTTTTTTTTTTTTGGTCGGCCTGTGCCAACGCTCGGCTGTGGCAATTTTTTTTTGTTTGTTTCTTTTTTTTCTTATGTCTGCATTCCTCCGTGCCCGCTCGTTTCCCATTTTGTGGCATGTGGCGTGGTCGTGGTTCCGGTGCCACTTCCTTAACACCGTTTTGTCGTACCCTTTTCCCCCTTGTGTTTAACTGGCTTTTTTTGGCGGTTCTTTTCCGTGCTTTTTTGGATCTCTTGAATGTGGCTATTGGTCCCTTGGGTCCGGAAGCCCTCTTGGTGAATTGGGCTCTTTCATTTTTTGGGCAGCCACTGGGGCGGGTCTTTTCCTTTTTTTCCGCCCCCCGCTGGGAGGTGGACAACCTTGTTAAACGTCGACTTTTCCTTTTTTCCCCTGTGGTCGCGCCCCCCCCTGCTCTGTTTTTTTCACCCTTCTCGAAGCGGTTTCCGGGAAAAACTTTTTGACGCATCCCCCACCGTAGGATTTGATTGCCCGTCTTGGGCCGGTTTTGTCGACCCTCGGTTTGACGAACCTTCCCCACTTTCCTTTTTTTGCGGATTTCCCAAAAACCCATCGTCCCGAGCGCTTCTTTTTTTGATTCGGTTTGCTCGGTCGGTTTCTCCTTTTGCACATTTTAGTTTTCATTCCCTTTTTCCTTCATTCCTCAGCGTTTTATAGAACAATCTTTTCTTTTAACTGAACGTGTTTTTTGTTTCGGCCCGTTGCTTTCCTCGGGTGGGGCCCTTTTTTGTTTTTTGTGTTTTGTGGTAAAAACGTTTTTAAATTTTTTCCTTCTGTATGAATTAGGTGTTCGGGATTGAGTTTTTTCTGGACCCTTCTTTTCCTTGTGTGCTGGCCCCTTCTTTCTCCAGTTAACCGTTCGCGCTGTTGTTTGTTTCCCTTCCCCCGGTCCTGTTTAGTGGCCCGTACCTG
>Ga0179593_1343867_pt1 | contig 10573 bp, 8 predicted proteins | sample CZODoug2_1_08_16_FD_185931 | JGI IMG/M metagenome (GOLD analysis project Ga0179593, IMG submission 185931) | Vadose zone soil fungal communities from Angelo Coast Range Reserve, California, USA - CZODoug2_1_08_16fungal (PacBio error correction) | ecosystem: Environmental > Terrestrial > Soil >... | reverse complement strand
TTTTCTTCGCAGCGGGTAGCAACTTCTGACACCTTTCCTTCTTCTAGGTCTTTGGGATCCCCCTGCATACCGCTACGTGCTTTCCGCCCGTGTCTGTCTTTTTTTTGGTTTACCCGGGGGCGTGTTGGCCTCCCCTTGCACTATACGGGCAAATTCAGTTACCCTAAGACCCTTTCCCGGTTCCAACTTGGGTTTGTCAGGTTTTTTGTAGAGGCTAATCGCACCGTAGTCTTCCCCCCAAGGCTGTCTTTTAACTTGGGCGCCCCCTTCTTTTTTTCTCTTCGGATCTTCTTGTCGCCAGTGGTTGATTTTCCGTGTTTGCTTTCTTCCGTGCTGCCGGTTCTTCTTCGACCCTTCCGTTCCGCTGAAATTTCCCCCCGGTTTTTTTTCGCTTCGCGGTTTGTGCGTTTCCCGGCGAAGGTATCCGATACCCAATCTTTTGCTTTTATTATCCCTCATGTGATGTCAACAAAGAGTTAAAAACACCCCCTATGGAACTAGTCTTACCCTCCAACTTTCCCACCCCATCATTTTCAGCGTGTTCAGATCTCCCCGCCGGGGCGGAGTTCATCACCAGTTTTGACCCCTCTACTCTCCCCTTCTCTACGACACCCACTTCTCGTCTCACCAACTTCCCCTGTCTCCCCACCCAATTCATCGCGAACCCCCCCCATCTCTCATTTTCTCACCTCCCCGCCCCATTCTCCCCTATCCTTCCTTCCCCACCCCCGTGCCCCGTCCTCTCCTTCACTTCCCCACCCTTATCAGCCGCCTGCACATCCTCTCCTTCCTCCGCTATAATCTCCCCTTCAATTCTCTATTTACATACATTCATAACCTTCATTCCTTCCTTTTCACCCCTCCCCCTACCCACGATCATGGCCTTGGATGGCGTGTTGTTTTGAGTCCGGAAAGGCTTCCCGTCCCTTCCCTCTTGGCTCGGGCTCTTTGATGTTGAACCCCAGCATTTTCCCCTGTTCGTGATCGCTTAGGCAAATTTGCGTTCACACGTTTGTTTCCTTTTCGTGAATCACTCCTTCTTTTGGCTTGAGCCGAAAGTGGCCCGCCACTGGTGACCAAGCATCGCCGCGTCGCGCACGCTTTTTTCCCCGGTAAGTTCCCTCTCTTCGTAGAGTTTTCCCCGAGTGACTACTTGACCCTCATGGGTCTAATTGATTGCTTCTATGCTTGTTTTGTAACCTTGCCCCCCCACTTCTAGCTCTATCCGATCATGGGTTTTAGAGCTTCTTATGTTCCTTTGCTTTTTTTTTTCATAGAGCCCGATTACCACTTTTGCTTGTCCCCAAAAATCTTTTCCTTTGTTTCCTCACTCTGAGAGATCTCGCTGAATCTGGTTCCCCCAACTTTTAGATACCCGTCATTCGTAGTAGGTCTGAATACCCCCCTTTTTCTCAAGCCCCTCCACGTCGAGCTTTTTTCCTCTTCCTTTGCTTCCCGATTTTCCTGTAGAAACTGCGTTTTGACTCGACTATGTCCCCTTTTGATCTGTTTTTATGTCCCCCCTTGTCTGGTGTCCGTCGGTCAACCGCCTTTTCAAGCCCTTGCATCAGCGGAAAATTCGGGCAATGGCTTTTTTCTTTGCCATGGTGAGTCCACTGGCCCTCTCAGCTGCTTGAGATATATCTTTCTGCAGTTTCTTTTCGTCACTCCCTTTGGCTGCTCCCCTCGTTTCAACCAATTTTCGTCCATTTGGCCGGAAAATTTTGCCGTTGTTCAACTTTCTAAGCCTTGAACTTCCTTTTCTGTGCGAATATCATGGCTATTTTCATTGCTCTTGAAACCGAATTCTTTAGTCCAGAAACCCCGTATCCTCCAGAAACCTCTTTCTTGCTTTTCAACTTTCTCCCTCCTGTACAGCGCCCTGAGGCCCTCCGTCCTCTGTTCCTTACTTGTTAATGTTTTTCGTCGAGGCGTCAACCACTCTTTCTAGGCTATTTCTTTTACCTGCCTCAGCCTTCTTCGCCTACATTTTAACTTTTTTCTCTGTCGGCCCAAGCTCCCCTGGCTTTCTCTCCTCCATTTTTTCTGCTTTCTCGCACCTCTGTTTTCTTACCTTCTTCCGCTATCCCGGGACACCCTCCAGACCCGCTCTAGTTTGTGAGAATGCATTATCCCCTTCTCAGGTATTTTTTAGCTACCAATTTTCCCCTCATTTTTTCTGATTTTCGCTTTTCTTTCTCCCCGGCGACGAGTTTTTTCGCTTTTCCCCTACAGGTGAAAACCTACCATTTCATCCTTGCTTTTTTTTGATAATCGGTCCCATATTTTTCTCCCCTCTTTTGTTTTACTTATCTACTTTCGGCATGTTTTCCGTGATCTTTTTTATCTTTCTTTCTGGAGCTTCCCCGAGGTCTTAGATCGGTGATCTCGACATCCTTTCTGTGATTTCTTCCTTTTTACGAGACCCTTCATGGCACCGGTCACTGCCTTTTCAAGCCCTCTGCGTTCGACTTGTTCCTTTTTCCATGACTCGTACCCTCTAGGTCCTTAGCTTTCCTTCCCTCAGCCCCTTAGTCCGAATGTTAGTTTTCCAACTCCAGGGGGAGGCTTTTTTTTTCCCTCGCGTCCGGCTATCCCAAGAGACCGCAAGTCTCCAAGAAAACATCTTTTTTCAGACTTCATTGGCCCATTCTTCCACCTGAAGCCATAAAAGACTTCCTTAGTAATATGCTCTGCTATCCTGTCCCTTTTTAGGAAAATCTATCTTCTACTCAGATCCTCCCAGGTTAATGGTTCCCATACTTTTTTACTTTGAACGACTGAGTCTTATTTTATAGTTCCTTAATTGTTTATGCCCCTCACCATTTGCTTTTAAAATGCGCACGCCGCCCCTGACACCCCCTTTGAGATTTGCCCTGCTTTGACCCAGCTCGTCGTCCTCCGTTCCCCAGTCTGGCTTTGTTCCTTTTTTTTTTTTTCCTGCAATGTTTAATCCTTTCCTTCAACTACACGCCCTCGAGACGTCCTGCGTTTTCATGTCCAAGAACTTTTTTGGTCCTACTCCTCCCCTTCCCAGAGCCCCTTGGTATTTTCGGACTCACCCGCTTGGGTTAAGTTTTGCCTTTCTCTCTTCTCGCGCTGGCCCCCGGTGACCATTGGAGGAGTTTTACACCACTCACCTGACCATCACTCCCCCCCCCCCTCTAGTCCCACAACGTTCACCCATCGTCAGGCTGCTCGTTTTCTTACCGGTTAAATAAATTGCGCTCCCTGACAGTGCCTCTGAAGTGGGAGGGCAGACGCCTTTCCCCTCGACCCCCTCCCGACTTTCATGGTTTCACTCCCCCCTCTCCTTCGAAAGAGGTGTTTCCGGCCCTCCGAACAAGGGGGGAAAGTCCCCCCTCTTCTTATTGTTTTTTTTGTCACCCGAGAAAACCTTCTCTTTTCCCCGCACATCATGGAACCCACTCTCAGGATAGACATTGATCGCATTCCTAGTAAATGCGTGTGCACCACCACCGCTCTTCCCGCACTCATGCCTTTGACGTCAATCTTTCGTGCTTCGCTTTGTTTGTCTACGGACGGTTATTTTTTCTGATCCTTCAGTTTGCCGGACTACTTTTCTGCCTTCCTGGAGGACTTTCCACTAAAAGTTTTTCCCCTTAGCGTCCGACTTTCTATTGAAGATCCTCACAACCCCCTTTATTTCTTGATTAAGCCAAGCTCCCACAACTTTTATGATCTGCCCACTGTTTCCCTCCTGTGCCGATCGGTCCGCCAGAGGTGCACTTTTCGGTCTCTCTTTCCTGCTACCAACAGTTTTGGGCCCTTTTCCTAGTTCCTGAAAAAAAAGCCCCACCAATTCCCCACTTTCCACGGTTGGGGGTGTCGGATCCCGCCTAGTAAGAAAAACCCTTCATCGTCCCGTCGCTTACGGATGTTTTTCCTTCTTTGAAATCTCCTCCCTCCCAAAAAATCCTTTGGTTTTGAGGCCCACCCTGAGGTTGCCCCCGCCCAAACATATGGTCCTTCTTAAACCCATTAAATTGGTTTGGCCGATCTCCCGGCTCACCGTTACCCTCTTTTCCCCAGCTGAACAGTACCGGCGAACCGTTGGATCAGTTGTCAATGACCCTCTTCGGAGTGTTTTCTGCTTTCTTTTTTTCCCTCGGTTTTCCGGAGCTTTTTTTTTCCTTGCCCGATTTCCCGTTCACCCCCAATTTTTGCACCATCTTTGTTCACCCCCAGTGTTGGTGCCTCGTTTTTTCTCCAGTGGAAATGGCAGTTTCGTTCCTAGCCTCAGCAACGGTTTCCTCCAGCCACCTTCCTTGCAGAACTTCTTCTCAGCAAATTATCCCCCCCCTTCCCAGGACGTCCATTTTCGATTCGCTCGCTGGGCGCCCTCTCCTCCCTTCTTTTCTACTCTCTTTTTTTTTCTTTTCTCCTCCTTCTTTTGTTGTTTATCCTTTTTCGTAGAAGGTTCTCCCCCCTTCGGCCACACTGAGCGACATGCTGCTGCGGGAGTCCTCATTCCTTATCCTCAAGTTTTTTTGCTTCCCGAAAGGATCCTTTTTTCTGTCCACGGTCTGCTAGGTTAAGCCCTTTTCCTGCAATCTTCCTAACTGTCCGGACGGCCGGCCGTCTGTGGCAAGCTTGGGGTTTAGCACTCGCATTTCATCGTCAGTTACTTCTGAGAATCTCCCCCTAGGCTCACCCCACTTCGTCCCATCGTAGCGCAGTTTCCGCCTTTGTTCTCCTGTTGATTCCCTGCTCTTTTCGGTGGCGCGTCGCCTGGTTCGAGGACACCTTCATTTTTTTTTATGTCTTAGTTTTCGGTGACACTTGCAGTTATCGCTTCAATCCTCTTTTTTTTAGTCGTAGTTTCTGTCCCTCTTTCCACACCGTTCCTTTTGATGGGGTATTGATTTTTTCTCGTACACATTCACCGACTTTCTTGGAATGTCGGTTTGGTTGTTTCATTCCCGGGATTGACCTTCTAGCCGGCATTTTTGGAATTCGTTTTTGACTAGCCACCGCCAGTGCTAATTTAGAGATGCAATCTCCAGTAGTACCTTCAGTCTTATTTTTAGCCTTGGACTCTCACCTCTTATATTTGGCGACTGAATACCCCTGATTCTCGCTCACTTTGCTGTCACATGAATAAGTTGACCTCAACGTTCGATAAAAAGTCTAATGAGTCGCGACCTTTTCTCAATCTCTCCTAAGAGCCACTCAACAACATGAAGATTTGGTCTTACCTTTTTCATGAGGCGCGCGCTAGGGCCCGTTAATTTCCGACCCCCCACTTAATTGCGTCCATTGGGCCTCATCTTTCGCCTATGTTCCCATGAGGGCAGTTTTCTCCTCGTTCTCGCCGGATTCACTGACTTTCTTATTGCCCCAAACTTTTTTCTTCTCTAACACTTCGCGGATCGTCCGTTTTTCAGGACTTCAGAGCGGAGTTTGTCTGCTAGCAACCAATACCATGTTGGGATCGTGCCGCTCTCCTCCCCGTGAAGATTCCGCCGAGCTTTTTCGATGAAGGATAGGTTGTTGTTTTTTTTTTTTTGTTGTCTGTTTTTTTCTTTCTCCCGAATGGTGTCCCGGGGCCAGCGCTGAGCGCGTTTTTTTTTCCCCAATTAAGTAAAGGTATTCCCCTCGTTCTTCCATGGCTTTACCCCAAATCCGGCCGTTCTTCTTTTCTGGAGAACCTTTCTAGTCGATATTTTTCTCCCTTTCCCCCGATTACGCTTTTTTTCTTATGTCCTTAGTTTTCGCTGTTCCATTCGCATTGCTTCACCCTACGCCCCTTGGTTGGCGGACCTCAGGTTCGAGCTTTCCCCTGCTCTTTTTCAACGCATTCTTTTTGTCACCCCTTTCCGACAACTTTCTCCTTCTTTCAAGTCTCGTTTAGAATACCATTTGGGGTTGTCTTTCAATAAGACCTAGATACTCTAAGCGTTTCAGGACGGCGGACCTGTAACGGAGTGTGAGCATTGTGTAAGATGACAGACTGCGAAGGGTAGGGGGCGATCTAAGGCCGATTTCGGGAGAGTTGCCAGATAACTGTGTTGAATAACTACTCTATAGTACACAAGGTCTTCCCCTTCAATATTGTCTGTTTCTTGAATGTTCGCTTGCCCGGGTCCAGCCAGCTTGTTTCTCGACTCCGTTCTTCGTCCCGACACCTGCCAGTTTGGCTTTAACCCTGGTTTTGCCACAGTTTTCCCTCGATTGTCTTCCCTTTCCGTAAACCTTCGTGCGATCATCTGCGGAGGAGAGTCTGTTTGCTTCATAACGTGCGATGCGCAGCCTACCCACTCTATGTACTCCTGCAGTGGGTGTAAAAAGCAGCCCCACACCCTGGTACGTCCCCAACACCCCGTTTTTCGTTTCCCGGATTTGTGAGTCTATGCTTCGCGACTGGCTCGGTTTTGTCTTGGGAGAAAGCCAATGTTTCCTAAAGCGTTACTGGTCCAGATCGACCTTCTTTGCTGCCTCGCGACACCGACAAAGAGGAGTCTGTTCCGAGTCCGTTTATGCACCGAAGGGATTTATCCCCGCTCACGCGCGCTCCTTGGGATTCTGGGACAGCACTCGTCTCTGAGGTAGCTCCTGTCCCCACGTGTGTAAGGAGACAGCGTACTCACGATCTTCCCCTTAGAATCTGTATGAACGGTCAATTGTTTTTCTCGCCTCCTCATCTCTCCACTGTTGGGGGGGCTATTCGGTGTCATTGGTCGTAGCAGCTAGCAGGAGTGTGTACAGTGGTTTGAGGGAGGGTAGCTAACTCAAGTTGCCTCTACTTATGCGCGCTACTCACACTCAGGGCGCTTTCGTTGATGCCTTTTTGTGCGTTTTGAAATTTCTCTTTATAAGAAGTTTAGGATCGCCCCTGTTGCCACTTTTCTTCTCCTCCTCTACCCATCCGCGTTTACCCTGTATGGCCAGTTGGGTAGTATCGGCCTGTCGACCAGTGGTGCCCGTAACCCGTGCCTAACAGAAAGAGTGTTATTCGACGCGGATCGGGGTTCAGCTTTGGCCGAGGGCTGGTCGGTGCTTGCACGTGGTCCGCCGTGGTGGTTACCACGTTGATAGCTGGAGTTTGTTCCACGTTCTCGCCCCCAACCAAAAGGGGTTAGCCTTCCTGAATGTTTGTACCCTGCCTCACATCCCCAGTGCTGATCTCGTTTGCTTTGACTTGATCGGAACATCCCATTGGTATCCTATTCTCTCCCTTTTGGTGGGCCGAGAGTCACACGCTTGTCTTAGTCCCCTCTATGCTTTCCCGGCTTTCCCCTCATGTCCTTAGCCCCCCCCCCCCCGCCACTGCGAACCAGTACCTTGGCCGGGCGAAAGAACACCAATTAGAGTAGGATGGACCATGCCAACCTCGCATCTTTGTCCCTTCCGTGTACTGCGATATCTTAGCGCAAGCACCGGAAAATATGGGGATCAACGCGACAAAGACTCGATGGGCGGTGCCAACGACTATTCCTAAAGCAGAGTTCGTACGAAGCTTTGTACGTTTTATGATCAATCCGACCACTGCTGAACCAGGCCAGTTACCACAGCAGTTTTTTTTCATCGATATTTTGACGGTCCGAGCCATCCCCGGTCCCTGAGTCCCCCTCCTTTTTCTAGATCGCCATTCTCTTTTCACTGCCATCTTCTTGAACTCTGGTATTCCTTCGGCGTGCGGTAGAAAATTTTGCCGTTTGCAGCGAAAAGGCGGAAAGGGAAGCGGGAGGATGGTCACAATAGCAGACTAGAGCCTCCGGTTTTTGATTTTGTACGCATAAAGCAGAAACTTCCTCTAAAGGGAATAATGCAGGATTGACGCCACGAAAGGATGCTTAGATAAGAAGGGGCAATAGCCAGAATGTCAAGACGGACGTAGCGCCTCCAGCAACTCCTCATGCATGAGTCGTATACAGGGCCGCGGCGAACGACTTAACTCTCGACTGACTCGCGCCCCCCCTTTCCGGAAGACAGAAGTTGTTTCGTTGTGCGGAGTAATTATGAAGGTTGACTCCCGCGCAGCAGGCACCGAAAGCTCAGTTTTGAAAGACGACATGAGAAGCGTGGGGCATTTGTGGGACGAAATCGGGAAGCAATTTTTTTTTTCATCCCATCAAGTCGCAGTGGTCTTCTTTTTTGGTTTAAAATTCCTGAGGGTCCCTCTCCTCTCCGTACCGCCTTCTGCCTCTTTCCCGGCCCAGTCTTGGACGTCTCCGCTCGACCGCGGGCGATTCCCGCGGGACACCAGGGGTTTCTTTTTTTTTTTCCCAAATTTCCCACCCCCACCGCCACAAACTTTTCTCAGTGAATACGTCCATCTCCTTTTGGTCTTCACCAGGGCCATCTCCCCTCCGCTCACATCCCTCTCTTGGTTTCCCTCTCTGTTAGAAGGGTGTCCTCCCTACAGTAACTTCAAAGATTACCCTTCTTTCATGCAAGTCGAGATTTGTGAACTCGGTAGCGCCGTAAGAGGATTACGAAAAGAGAATTGAGTAGCGGGGACGGGGATGTTTGGTCAGAGCACGAGACTTGACGTTAAACGGTTCGAGCGCTGGTGACTAAAGACTGTGGGGGCGGACCCCATCATACAACCAACTGGAATAGTCCCTGGGCAATAACCGAAGGGCCAATCTCTTCTGAGGGGGAATGCAAGCACGGTTTGGGCCGCGGCAAGCCTGCCCCCCTCTTTTAATCCTACAATCGTTACAAGCTTATCTGCACATGGTTTTAACCATTAATAAACTTCTATCTTCTAAGCCCCCCTTAATGCCTAGAAAAGTTCCTTTGGTACCATTTAGTGGGATAGCATCCTAGAGTGCTTTTGAGGAAGAGTGGTGCATAGTCTTCCTTTTTCCATTAACCAGTTGGTCCCTTAAGTCCCCGCTTCCGTTATGCGCCCCAAACAGATTTTCCGCTTCATGGAGGAACCCTCCCTCCCTCCGAACCAAGGTTTTTGAAGAAAGAAAATTTGTTCGGTCGCTGGGGGAGGATAAGAGGCTTCGGGCTATGAAGAAGGTCAATTTTTTTTGGCCTGTGACATGCAGATTTGAACTTCCACACCCTTCCCATCCCTCTGCACCGGTGCTTGATGAATTGAAGACCATGTAATCCCCCTCGAGAGGTTGGTGGCTTGCCCATAGAATTCCTCCCTAAAAACTTTTTTTTGCTCTCTTTTCTTCGTTACGCTCACAATCTCTTCGTTGACAACGCCCTTGTCCTTTTATCGGCCTTGTGACGATCCCCCTCCGCCTTCCCCCCTCGCTCCTCTTAACAGTCGTCTGCCGCAAACGGTTTTTCTTTTCCCCTTCGAACGATCTCTAGAGTTGACACAGGATCCAGTTCGCTGTTTTGTTGACCGTTCCACTTTTCCGCTTTCGTTGCTAACTGGACATCCTATACCCTTCTTTTATGGTGAATTTTCCGTTTGAATCTCGAGAGACTTTTCGAAGTCTCAAGTTTATCCCTCCAGTGAAGTGGTGTCATCTTTTTCCATTTTTGATAAGGGCTCTGACCTCCCGGGCCTTTCATTTTGTCTGTGTCCCCGTCCTCTGTTGGTCAACCCTTTTTTTTCCTTAGAATACTCCTTTTTTTCCTTCGTTTTGTGTTTTGTTTCTAGATACTTCGAGCCCCTCTATTTCTTTGAGAAAATGTCCCCCTTTAGGGCTGGGTGTAGCCTCTTTGCATTTTTTTATCGTCGTGGTGACCTTTCCCTTTGAGCGGTCTATGGGGTCGGTGGGGCGTCTTTTTTCCAGTTGACCGCTACAACTATCAACAAAGAACCGCTGGCCTTCCAGTCGGGGCCGAATTTCTTTTTTGGGCACGCCACTCGTTCCGTCTTGTCAAATGCCCTTTTCCTCAACCTCCGAATCTTTTATCTCGTTGTCGCCGTTCCCGTGGCTTTTCCCAGTGCCCTTCCTCGTTGCGTGTTCTTCGTCGTGCGCCCCGGGCCAAAGTCCTTCTTTCAGTAGGTTTTTCTTGGCGCTTTTGCCTTTTTTTAGGTTATGGCAGCGCCCCCCCCCATTTTCGTCTTTTGCTGTCCGCACAGGTCCCTCGCGCCCTGGTTTCTGTTTTTCGTCTCCCTCACACTGCACCGTGTCCCTGGGTGCCGGACGTTTGTTCGGGTACCCTTACTTCCCGTCATTCCTTCTTTTTCGGTTGTGCTGCTTTCATATCAACCCCGTTCTTTTGTTCCTCTTCCGCCTCCGTCATTGCTGCCCACAGTGGATTTCTTATTTCTTTTGAACACCCGGACGAGGACTTCCGAAAGTTCCCCCCCTGTTTTATCTCAAAAGGATACTTTGGTCGCCTGAGTAGAACCCTCTTTCCGGTTTCACAGATTGAGTCCGTAGCTAACCCGAGCCCACGACCTGTTCCCCCCCAGATTCGTTCATCATGACCCTCGTTAGTATGCGACCCCTTTAGCTTTCCGGCAGAGCCATGGCGACCTCGGTTTTCATATATTTGCTTTTACTTACGATAGAAGCGCCTCATTTTTTGGACCTTTATTTGCCCCCCAAATTTTTTTTTCGACGCCACCGCGCTCGTCGCCTTGTCCCCTTTCTTTCTCTTTAAGATTGAGGCTGATCTCAAA
>Ga0179593_1584410_pt1 | contig 10574 bp, 11 predicted proteins | sample CZODoug2_1_08_16_FD_185931 | JGI IMG/M metagenome (GOLD analysis project Ga0179593, IMG submission 185931) | Vadose zone soil fungal communities from Angelo Coast Range Reserve, California, USA - CZODoug2_1_08_16fungal (PacBio error correction) | ecosystem: Environmental > Terrestrial > Soil >... | reverse complement strand
CTTTTCGCCGAGCTTGCACCATTGTTAGAGGATGGTTCTTCCGCGATCCTTCCTCCTCTGCCACGGTTCGTAACGCAGCTCTCCGACTTCGGTCCGCTTACTCGACTTGGCCGCGGCGGAATGCGGTAACATCTTCCCTCCCCAGGCTTCCTCCAGTTATAACCCCCTCCCCGGCTTCGATATTCTAACACCCTTCGGGACCGCGGGTACGAGTTTCTTTTGTCCGGAGCAAGTGTCCGTTGCGAAAGATCGATGTTTTGCAACTTTCGCCAGATTCACCCCCCCTTTTCGTCGTCCCCTTTTACCCCTCCGCGATAACCCCCGGCAAGCCACCAAAACATAAAACCCTGAAAACGTTTTCCAATCTTGAACGTTCCACGTCAATGAAGGTGACTGTTATGAGGGGTCTCAGAAGACGAACTGGCCGCGGGGGGGGTTCTTTTTCCTCTAGCCTTCATCACCCAAGGTGTCAGTTCTATTACCTACCATTCAGGCGCGGAGTCCCCCCAACATCGGAAGTCATTTTCCTCGCTCTTGGCGTTCTCGATCGCCAGATGCCGGGCTCAGCCCCATCCCCTTGTTAAAGACTCCTCGCTTTACAAGAAGGGTTCGCCGTCAGGCTCCATTGCCACCCATGTGTATCGTCGACCCTGGTTTTTCTTGAGTCGTGACCACACAGTAGGTTTTTTTCAGCCCCTCCAATCCTTTTCCTCTGGTCTCCTGAGTCTCTTAACAGCAGCCGTTTTAGCTGAAGTTAGCCAACTTCTCTAGGTCACAAGCGTTTTCCCAGCGCCAACTCGCGCCGGGTCTCTCCCCTTCTCCCTACCATGCTGCCGACCCCCCTCCCAGCGGAAGAATGTCGTTTTCTTAGTTATTTTCCCCAGCCGTAGTGATACCGGATGCTCCCGTTTTGTTTCTCTCTGGGATTTCGTCTTTCGCCCTTGTGTACACGTGACGAGAAGACCTCCGTCCCAGCCTCGACAGGCTTCACGCTTGTCCACCGCCGGGTTGCGCTTCTTTTCTGCTGTTCTTTCCCTAGTGAATCTTTCGCCTTTATCTGATAGAGACTCCCTCTCTCCCAACGAGCTCGCCCCTGTGGTGCGGCCCGCCTTTTCCCCTCGCAGGATAGCCCCCCCCTCGGTGTGTTCCTGCGCTTCCTTTGGATCGCAGATCGCTGGGTTGGGAAACCATCTTCTTTTCCCCCCCCACCTCTTGTCTCGTTTGCGAATACGTCCTTAAGTTCGTGGTAAACGACCAGTTATCGACTCCCCCTTCCTTGTCGCTTCGTCGTATATCAAATAGACTTTGCGACTTCTTGTTCTCACAAGAGTGACCTTTTTCTGTGTGAGGATGCACCTTCTCTGGTACGAGATTTGAGTGTCTTTCAGAAAGGTTCAGCCCTCGGCCGTAAACCTTGCTGTTTTTTTTTTTTCCCCCTCCCCCACTGCGGACACCCACCCGCTCACTGCTCTTCCCACCAACAATTTGTTTACTTACGATCCGAGAGCCCCGCGCCCCATCATCGAGATAGATAACTCCTTTTTGCATACCCTCTGTTTCAATCTCACTTCCGGAGCTGCTAGTCTTTTGCTTCCAGTTCGGCGGACTTTCCCATCAACCTTCTTCGCTCGTTTTTTCTCCGCCAGGTGCTTCTCCCTCTCCTGGTGGGTCACGCGTTTCCGGGGTAGGGTTTTGAACCCATTTTATCTTTTTCTATTGCCGGGCCCTTTTGCGATTTGTTACCCTTCCGCACTATTGACGCTGGCATCCAACCTTCGTGTTTACGCCAGTTCTCTCCTTTTCTCCGAGGCCTTCTTCCGCGGTTCCCGCGTCGCGTTTCCTTGAGAGCCGGCGTAGGCATTTCCGTGAGGCACCCTTTCGCTTTCCATGTATACCTCTCTGCCCTGCGATCTTTTTCCTCTGGCACATTTCTCAAGGCTTGCCGGACCGATTTCGATGGCCGGCACCCCTTTGCAATTTCCCCTCCGAACTTTTCTTTTTTACCGGCCGGCGAGACCCGGAGATGGCCCGTGGTCTGGCATGAGTCTAGAGAGCGGGGAGCTCCATAACCCGAAACCTATCCCTGTATTTCGGCCTGAACCCGGTAAGGGGGGAAGGATGTGGGCCCCTCTGGGAATTTCCATCGCCGGCGCATTTTTCGCCAACGTGAAATTTCGACTGGAGCTTACGGCTCGACAAAGGGTCTCCGTTTAGCATCTGCTAGGTCCGACGATATTTGTTCAGCTTCGGCCTTGGCCAAGTCTCGAGTGTTTTTTTGGTATCCTCTGACTCCTCCCAAGACTTCGGCGCCAGAGGAGCATTTGCTAAGCCTGCGTTCTTTTTTTTTCTCCCCAATCAGACTACCTGTAAGAGCCCTTTCAGCTCTCCATCTCTCTGGCCTTATTCCCCCCTGAGGATATAAGAGCCCAGTGAACCCCGCCATCTAAACCGATTTCCAGCTCGACGCTTTACTCGTCCTCGGCCGCCAAATTTTCACTCCCGGTTGCCAACCAGTTTTCCCACTTCCTTCTCCTCCTTTAAGAGCAAGTACGAACTCCTTCAGGTTGACTGCGCAAATTTATGCAAAGATTCCGCCCAGGCGGGACGTCTACTTTTTGGAAATACTGTTTTTTCTGATTCCCTTTTTCACTAGCCTTTTCTAGTAGCGTTTCCGCGTTTTCAATGGCTGTCGCTAGAAGTTGCCGGATTCTGCAGGAGCCTCCCTTTTTCGTTTTTTACGCTTTCGCCGTGCTTCCTTCCTTTGCTGCAGGCCTCCCCCTTTTGGCTTGCGGAAGCCTACGTCCCCTCAATTCATCTTTTTGGACTCTCTCCTTGTACGGCCCCTTCGATTTTTTTTTGTCGTCAAAGGAGGCGAAAGGTTTTTCCGAGTGTTGCTTGAATCATAGGACCTGTTCGTTACCCGATCTCGACCCACTTCGCGCATTTTTTTTTTTTTTTGAGTCAGCTCAGCCGTGGCAAGATCGCATGCAACTCTCCCGGATTTTTTTTCCCCTGAATGAAAAACCTTACCGGCTCCCGATCTGCAGTATTCGTCATTCTTGTGCCGGCCATTTACACATTTGTGCCACTCTTAGATGATTCACAAATTGAGGCTTTTTTTCCTCGGTGGCTACTTTCTCTGGGTTGTTCAGTAGGACCTTGCACTATTCTTTTTCTGTCGGTGGTTGTAGATTCCAGGCAGGTCAACCAAGATGGCATGCGTTTTCATGTGGTTCTCTTCATCTTTTTTTTTCTCCTTTCTTTTTTCAACGGCGCCTTTGGGACCCTGACCCAACCCCCACGTGTTATACATGGTTAGCAGGCTACCGCAGGTACACCCCAATGTGCGGCCCTTTTGCAATTGTTCTTTTAGCGAATGCCTCTTTGTTGCCATCCTTTTTTTTCAGGGAAGTGGGATATGGTATCGTCCAACCGATGGGCAACTTTTCTTTCTTCTTTATTTTCGTAGTGTTCCCTTCTTGAGTTCCCGAGTAGAGGTAACTCCTTAGAGAGGCATTTCGGCAGCACCACGTTTGCGGCGCCCGTGCACTTAGCCACCATCCTATTTCCTTTTCCCCCCCTCATCCCTTTTTTTTTTTTTTTAGAGAGATTCAGGAGACGAGTTCTTCCTTCGGGCTGTGGACTGGCATTGCTGGATCGAGGCGACGTCCGTTTTGTACAATGCCTCGGAGACTCTTCTCTGTTTCTTGTCCGCGGTTTTTCTCTGCCTCCCCCGACTTCGCCCCCTCTTTCAAATCGGTTGGAATAGTCTTTTTTGATGTTTTTTTCCCAACTTTCATGCGCGGACTCCCCGTTGTGCCTTGCGTGTGCTATTCGGCATGAAGCCCATCTTTTTTCTCCTTTCCGTCATGCTCCGTTTTTGGTGACCTTTCGTTCTTTTGAAAAGAAAGTGTGTTCACACCACTGATCCGCAAACTTTTCATGCTCCGAAATGCCTGGAAGACTACCCACTTTTGTTCCTCTTTCGCTGGGTCTTTCCCAGTCCCCAGGTGCAGAGAGTTTTTTTTCAATCGTCGAGGGCCCCCCTATCACGTTGTACGGCGCCTCGCTGATTAGGCCGTGTTTTTTCTGGAAATTGTTTTTTATCTGTTTTCCCCCTCCCGCAAGTCCCATTTCCATGACGCCTTTTCCTCACAGACAGCGGTTTCCCTTGCTTGGCCACAGGAGGATCTTCTCGCGCGAGTTTTTTTCCTTCGCTTTCCCTTCGATCTTTTCCCCCTGAAAGCCACTTTTCCTTCCCTTTCGCCCTTTACTGTCTGCGCAACGCCTTCGCCGCTTGTTCTCCCCAAACAATCTTTCTTTCTCCTCCTTGACTTTTTTTTTCTTTTTTCCTTCTGTGTAAGCCCCTCATTCAATGAGATTGCCCTTTTGGATTTACGTGACACGTTGCCCGCCTCCCTTTAGTCGGCAGCCGTTGTTCTGCACTCTCTTCCCGTCCTTTCCCTTGCGCCTACTCCGCGACTGACTTCTCAGTGGGCTGAACCAGCTGCGCGGACTCGCACGTCTTGCGTTCTCCCATGCTCCTCCCCTTCTTTTCATTCTCACGGTCCCGCGAATTTTAAACATCCTGGTTTTTATCACTGGTGATGCTGTTGCGCTCTGAGCGATACCTTTCTCGCGCCCCTGCTTTTTGTGTCAGCTTCGCCACACTCTGTGACGAATCAACATCCATCGGTTTCTCTGGGTATGAACGGCCCCCTGGGTCGGAGGATGTTCATGTAGTAGTCCCATCTTTTTCTCCGGTTTCCATGGTATGACTCGTGTTGAGGAACGCCCAAGCACGTCGAGACTTGAACCTTCGACTCTGAGTTCCAGAATGTCTCTTAGTAAAGAGGCCGTACCCTGAGGCTCCCACTTTTTCTTTTTTGGATCAGAAGCTGCGCAGACGTGGTCCCCTCTGCCCTTGGTCCGAACGATTGCCGTTCCTCAGAATTTTTTGCCTTTTTGTTTCGTGCGCAGGCCATGGTGGTTTGTCCGGACCGGTGGTCACGGCCCTCTAGAGAACCCATGTCTCCAAGAAGACTTTTTACCTCCACCTGACCTTCCCCTCTCGGGGTTGGCGTCACCTCCTTCGTTCAAATAGAGATGCTCTTCAGAGACAGCTCGCTTCCGGCCCTTTGAAAGGAAGTGGACCTATGTTCTCTTTTGCGATATTGATACTTAGCTCCCGTGCTTTTTTTTGTCTCTTCGCGTGGAACTCCGTGCGCGAGCGCTTAGAAGCAGCTGGTGACGGTTTCAAACAACGCCACCTTTTTGTCCGTCATATTGCTTTTTTTTCCTGGGTCCCCGCCAACCCTAGCTGCTCCCTGGGGTAAAAAAATTCTTCCGTGACCCCCAGCGAGCAGGGTGCTGGTTTAATGTGCAATGATGCTGCCCTTTTTTCTTTCCGAAACCATCCTTTCATGGCCACTTGCCGACTTTTTTCAGTTTGTCGTCGCAGGCATACTGTTTCCCTTGCTGGGATCTCACGTGTCTCCCCGGTTGCTTTGCCTGTCGCTGCCTGAGGGGTTCGAGCTTCCCCTCTTTTGTTCTCCTTTGTGTCTTCCGCCTGTCTTCTCCCGAGATATACGTCCACCTTTTTCACTTCTTCGTCCCTGGGAGACCTTGGGGTTATCCGCCCCGTATACGACTACATGAACCCAATCGCTCTCCTCTCTTTTCCCCCCTACGGTGCCCTTTTCTATTGAGGTACTTTTCCCCCGCGTGTTTTTGGAGAGCCGCGTTCGAGGACCGTCCTACTTCGATCGTCTGATCAACGCTTTTTTGTCCACATCCTTTCTCCTGTTTACATTTCCCCACGATCTAAGAGCTTCTTGCATCCGTGGGAGCCGGCTTCGCGAAGCGACACGTCCCCTCTCTTACGTTCTGTCTCTTTTCCCTATCTGGAACCTAAAAATTGGGGCGGCCCTTCTCGAATAAGCCCGGCCAGTACTATATGCCCTCTGGCAGACCTTTTAACTCACCCTCGGTGATACGACGCGTTTTTTCATCGATTCTTCCAGCGTGGCGTCTGGCTTCGAGGAGACTTTCCAAGCTCCCTCCATGTTGCTTACAATTCCCCCTCGTCCTCTTCTCCGCCTGCAAATACGGTTTTCAGTCATCTCTAAATACGAGGATCAGCCTTCAGTTGTCAAGCTGTCGTTTTTTCCCCTCCAGTAAGGCGGTAACCGCAGCATTTCCTTTCGACGTCCTTGTTGCGCTTATATATCGGGCACGAGTGTGTCTTTGTTTCCATTCATCAGTACGACCTCCCTTCTGAGCTTTAGGTTCCCCCACTCGAAAGAAGTGTTTTTTTTTTTCTCCTCGCCCCCTATTTTTTTGTCAACGAACCGAGCACCGATTACGCGTTTCGAAGATCATCCGGGTCCTCATTTTTTTCTCGCTAGTTTCCAGAAATTATTGTACCTTCCCCCGGTATTCCGGCACTTCCCCCGGAGGATCGCTCTCCATACGGGTGAGGAACCCCCTTCGGTACGCCTGATTTGAAGATCTTTTTCCGAGCCGCGAATCTCTCTAAAGTGACGGACACTATACCTTTTTTGGGAAAGGTATTTCCTCCGTCAACTTTCTACCTAGCTACCCCTTCATATTTTCGCTCTATCGCGAGCAACTGCTCCCGGCATGGCCTTGTGGAACGTTTTCCGTATGGACACCCGCCCGACGTTTTCATTTTTGGAGATGCGGAGGACTGTTCTGATTCCCCCTCTCCTAGAGAGTCGGTTTCTAGGGATTCCTTTTCCTGGGGCACATACTTTCCCCACGGCACGCCGGACCACCTCCAAAATGATGTGTACGAATTTTCCCTTTTTCTCTGCGTTAATTCCCCGAGATTTATCTTCTCTAATGCTTTTTTTCGACGTTTTCGATTGGGTCCTTTGCTAAGATGGTACTCGTCGAGTTGTCCTCGGCCGCCTGCGCAGATAAGGGCGTGATCCTTTGCGTTGCGGAAAAGTTTTTTTTACAATCGCGTCGGTAACTCCTTTTTGATCTGAGGATGAGAGCCTTGTTTCATCCGTTTTGTTCGGACGCCGAGATCATTCCCAGAGCACCGGAGTCCAGACAGTCTCGGCATCCATCTTGGAAAAGTTTTTACAAGACAGACTCTCCCGCTCTGTGCTTCTGCGCTTCGTTGACGATTAGACTTGGCCGCTATGAGGAAGGGTGCAGTTTTTTCCCATTTTCTTTCCTTGATTTTCCCTGGCAGCCCTTTCCCTCCCCACGAGGCTTCTATACAACAAGCGCACATTAGTTTCGAGATTAATTGGGTGTGTCCGTTCCGTGTACTCTCCTTTTGTCTCGCCCTCCCCTGTCTTTGCCCCCCGCCGCCACGATTTCGGGTTTTTCTTTCTTTCTGACAGACCCTACTTCCATCGGTGCTCCGACAGTCTCCCTCCACCAAACATCTTTTTTTTCTGTCATCCACCCACTTGCGTTTGCTTTCTGCTTGCTTTCCAGATGCTTCTTTTCGATAGAAGCTAAGCCCCGAACCCGGGTCGAGCGTTTATGTTTCCCCGGTTGCGCTTTTTTACCCTGTAGTCCCGTTTCCCATTCCCATTCATTCTCCCAAACATCGGCGCCGGATCGACGGCCGTCCCGTGAAGTTTGCGACCTTTTTCCGTAGGCGACTCTCCGGTATCCTGCGCACTAGCGCATACATATTCACCTTCCCAGCCCGGGGCGTCCCCTCCCAGATCTGACCCCTAAGATTTTCCTTCCTTGTCCATGTTTGATCTTCTAAACGAGTGACGCTTCTGGCGCGACCGTCTCAGGCCGCCGCCGGATGCGCTCCGCCGGGCAACACTGATGAGATTGTTTTTCTTTTTAGGCTCCCGGAAGCTTAATTTAGTCACTCGTCTTCTGTCAAATACCTTCGTCAGCCGCGTTGCGACAGGGTCGTGACACTCTAGATTCCACCAGAAAGCGGTCCCGATCGTTCTTCTCCGACGCAGACGAGTCATCCGGCTGATCCTCGTTCTTATGGATCTTGGCAGCCGTGTCCATATGTTCATGAGTCTTTAACTTAACGCAGCCCCTATTTCATATTGTGGAAAAAGTCGCTCGGAAGCATCGCACTCCATGATTAGCACGTTCTTTTCAGCTCCCCCTTCGTCTTTCCCTTGGTCGGTACTTAGTTAATTTTTTCGGCCCCCAGAAGCTCTCCTTCGTATTTGTCCTCCTAGAGAATCACGGAAACGCCCCCACGAGGAGAGACCGTTTGGTTCCCCTTATTCTCCAGAAGAGTAACAAGTCTCCCTTAGACCGCCGCGTTCTTAACCAAGGATTTTCTCTCTGTTTCCTCTAATCACTCTGTGGGCCTTTTTTTTCTTAGGTGAGAAGACCGGTGAGGCACTCAGAGATAGACTCCCCGCGGTAGTCGATGACGTCGCTTCGAAACTCCGTGTTCTTGGGTCTCCCCCCCTCACGAGTGTGTGGCTTTCTTTGTGGGGTGCCCGTAGTAAGCGTAGTCGTTGGTGATACCTCGCCTCAGCCACACTCCTCCCCCCTGGGGAATCTTCCGCTGCTAGAAGGACTCCACCCCTACGAAGATATATCCCCTTCTTCCCCTCCTCCTGTAGCTAGATCATTGGCATGTCTTTTCCCCTCCCTTTTCCCCAGCATTCTTCGGCTGATAGCCATTTCGGCTTCTTCGAAGAAATAACCTCTTCTTGTTTGGCGAGAAGAGTGCTCCAACTGCAGTTCCTTGGTTTTTTCCCGCCCGTAGAGGGGGTAGGGTTTGACCCTCAAACGATGGTCTCCTTTCACATGGCGATTTCCCCCTTTTTCCTCTACGTTTCTTTTGCGGAACACCTGTTCCGTTTACGACCGTCACAGCGTGCTTCCCTTCTTTTCTCTGCGCTCGCGCCTGTAGTTCCATCGCGGCGCGAGATCTGCCGTCGGAGGAGGCACTTTTTTTCCTTCCGAGTCTCCCCCACGGCGATGTTTCCTATGGAAACTTCTAGCGAGCTGTTCGCTTTCCCCCTATTTAAATGGCCCTTCGATTCCTCCCTTTGCGCCGTCCGAGGTTCCTCTTTTTTTTTTTGGTCCCTGATTAAATGGCCCTTTTTTCTCTTTCAACTTCTCGGAGCCATTACCTATTTCGGTCCTCTCGTCTTTGCGGGGCCGGCTGTGGGAGGTTCTTCGTTCGGCCACTTTTTCTTTCTATGTCTGCTCTCCCCAGCGTTCGACTCCGTGGTCCAACTTTTAGCGGATGAGCCCGCGCGACGCAGTGAGCCTCTTTTTGTCGGCCCTTTCTTCATCCCCGCCTCCGCTACATGAATTGGCGACCCGCTTTTCTTTAGAGAAACTGTCTGCTTTGGAGTTCCTTTCCCCCCCCCTAGCCCACTTCTATGGGTCTCTCGCTCTGGATAATGAATCCGTAGCCCTTTGTTCTTTGTAAAAATTGCCCCTGACCGATGTCGTACGGGCTAGAGATGTTTCCTGTTCGAGCCAGAATTGTGGATTTCTCCCCAGCCACCGCAGGTCTAACTGCTAGAGAATTTCTTTTCTTTCTAAGACCCGGTTTTCTTTTTTACATTTACCCCCCTTCTTTTCCGCTGCTTCGGTATTTTTCTTCTGGACTCTTTACAGCGCAGTCTATTTCAAGCTTTTCTTCTTTTTCTGCAGATGTACCGTCCTCGCCCTTATTCCTTGTCAGATCTCGTCATCTCTTCTTCTTGGAAGGCTTTTTCGCGTTACTTGGTTGTCCCTCGAATCTGCCAGGTTTTTAATTTTTTTTTTGAATCCAACCTTCGGCGGCATGTTCGGCTTCCATCTCATCCTGGCCTTTTTGCGTAAGCCCCCGCGTGCACTCCACCAGTCATCTTGTTGTCTAGCCTTTTCGTACGAGTGCTGCTTCTGACGGTATAATCATTTCCTTTCTTTTTGTGACCAGATCCTGATGTCTTTCCGAGCTTAAGGCGTCCTTTTTATTTGATGGTACAGGCATTCCCTTGCTCTCAGCTCCTCTTTTCGCGTGGGAGATAGCGCGACTCCCCCCCCTGATCGCGGCAGCGTTTCCCTTTCGTCCTTCCGTCTCCCGTTTTTCTCGTCTTATAAGTCCCTCGTTCCCGTACAACTTCTCTTTATGATCCCTTTGCCGTTTCGGCAATGTGGTGCGCGTGTTTTGATCAACGGTTTCCTTCAGTATCGGGTCCTTGCTCCCCTCCTTTTTTTGATTGTTTCTATGCCACGCTCGGTGTAGTGATAGCTTGTCCTTTGGTGTGAAAATCACTTCCCGATGGCGATCCCCCCCCCCCCCCCCCCGGGGCGGTTCCCCCTTCCCGCCGACCGCACTTCGGCCTTTCCCTCTTTTCCCCAGGTCATACACGGGGAGGTCGCCCGGTCCTTCTGCAGGAACAGGTTGCCATATCACCATTATTTCTTTTTTCAGGGGAATTTGCGTCTTTTTCCTGGTCCTTGCTTTTCCGTCAGTTCTGGCGGGTTTTCGGAGACTGATTGCGACGGGCGCCGAGGGTTTCTCCTTAAGACCGACGTCGCCAGCATTTTTCCAGGAAAAGGGCGCGTTCTCCTAACTCTTCCCATCGCCTAGTTTT
>Ga0179593_1579387_pt1 | contig 10574 bp, 7 predicted proteins | sample CZODoug2_1_08_16_FD_185931 | JGI IMG/M metagenome (GOLD analysis project Ga0179593, IMG submission 185931) | Vadose zone soil fungal communities from Angelo Coast Range Reserve, California, USA - CZODoug2_1_08_16fungal (PacBio error correction) | ecosystem: Environmental > Terrestrial > Soil >... | reverse complement strand
GCCCTTTCTTTAGTCACCCGTACTACTCTCCCATATGGGTGGCCCCTCCCCATTTTGACCATGTGCGATGACAGCTTTCTCTCCCCAGGGTCGTTCCTGTAGTCCCTTTCGGCGCCCCTTAATCCGAGAAAAATTTGACAGTCGACTAGGACACGTCCTCTATTGCAACCCCTCGGTGGAATCCTAACCTCCACGCGCTAACGCGAACCGCCTTGATTAGTCATAATACCGCGCGGCACCGGCTCCTGAACAGCGTTTTTTTTTTTTTTTAACCTTTTACACTGGCCGTCCCCTTTCCTTTTTTTTTCGTTCTTTTCCTGCAGACGGCAAACTTTGCGTGGAGGAAGCATGACCTTTAGTTTTCACCTTTCCCTCTGTGTGGACTCAAGGTCCTTTCTCTTCCTGACTTTCTTGATCTTGCAGGAGCAAGCGCTTTATTATTTGCCCGCTCCTACATTCGCGCCCTTCCGTCCAAGTCTAACCTGGGATTCGGCTCCCAATTTGGTTTTGATTCGGGGCCCTGTTACTAGGATCACTTTGGTTCAGACATTACGAAGAGAACGCTTCGATGCAATGCCCGTGCGCTCCTTCCCATTACCTCCGCATTTCTTCTTGTCTGATCCTCGATACCCTCCACCGATTAACAGACTTTCGAATCTTTACGATTGGGGAGGTTTGCGGCACCCCCTTCACTTATCACTCAAAGTGTTCTGTCTGGAAAGACCGAACTGTTAGTCCCTTCCTCCTTTTTAGAATTCTCGTGCGTCAATGTCATAGCGTTCCGCGACAGTCCGGAGGCCTGCAGTTAATCCCAAGCCTTCTTCGAGTTCTGTCTCTTCTTTTGCTGAGATTAATTGCGACGACTAGTAAGAAGTCTTTTTGCCTTCTCTTTTTGAGACTGAACGCGCCGGCGTTGTTCTTCTGAATACAGCGACCCTCCTTTTGTTTTTGTGGTCAACCGTGCCCAATCCTCCTTGCCGTCTCCCTTTTTTTCTCCTTGATATCAAGCACTTTCCAGAAAAATTTTCTCAGGACCCCCCCTTTTGAAAGCCTCGGAGCCCGCTCATTTGCATCTCCTGTTCTCATCAGCGTTCTTTTTCCAATTCTCAGTCTTAGTGGCTGTCCCGATCTCCCGAATATCTTCCATGCTTTTTGTGGATGCTAGGCTTTTTTCTGCAAGCTTTGAAAAAGTTGCGCGAATGACCCCTCGGACTCTTGCAGCCGAGCCGGGGCTTCAGAGCTGTCTATTTACCCTTTTGTATCGTAGTATAAAGTTTCTCTTTCCCCCCGATAGGCGGTAGGATTCGATTTTCCCACGCCAAACCGCTCGATGCACTTGAAACCTTACTCCCTGTTTTCTTTAACGCCCGGCAGTTTAAATACTCCCGGTTTCCACCTGCCTTCTTCCTTTCCCTCCATCTGTCTCAATTCAAATCTGTAGCAAACGATTTACGAAGACTAAGTTCCGGAAATCCATTTAGATCTTCGACGTCGACGATCGCGCTTATTTCTCCCTAATCCCTCCTTCCTCCCAACGACCAGCGTAGCCCCTACTCCCGTTGTTGGATTATCCTATTCACTCCAAGCCCAAAAAGTTAGCTTCATAGGTGTGTATGCAAGCGCTGACCCCCCCCTCGGTACTCACCTTCCAGCTGGATCGTTGCGACTCTTGATTGGAGGGTATTCTCCTTTCTCCGTCTGGGCTCAAAACCCCCCTTGTTTCTCCCTTTTGCACCCATCCGCGCACGGGCCTGAGTAATTTCTCCTTCATAGATCTCCCTGATCACACACATGCCAGAGGCTCAGGAAATACCATTCGGGGATCTTGACGGAGAGGCCCTTTTTTCAGTTTTTTGCTCTCCCAAGAGACCGATTATTTTCGACTTCATCCCGGCCTTCTTTCCAACGCCCTTTGAACACGAAATTTTCCTGCCGCCACGCAAATGTTTTTACCGAACACGAGCCCTCCGGGTGTTTCACGGTCCAGGCTTGTAGACCCTTTATGTGGAAGAAGCGGTTCTCCCCTCTTTTCCGTCTTTTTCGGTAAGGGTTCTTTTCCCTTCATCATGTAGCCGTTGTTTTATCGCGGTTCGCGGAAAGCGCTTTGGTTTCTTCCCTAGTTTGCGCTGTTTCCTCAGAAGTTTTGGATTTCGGTTAAGCTTTTTCCTTCTTTTGACGAGGACAGATCTTGGGCGACTGACATTTCCCCCCTTCCTTACTCTGCCGTCCATGGTCACTTTTCTTCCAACAAATTGCCAGACATGGCGATTCTTCGCTCCTTGCCTTTCTATCTTTAACCTCCTCCGTTGTTTATTCTTGGAACGTCTCCGTTTCCCCCTGGGCTGGTTTTCGGTTTCCCTCCCTCCCCCCTTATGAACCTCTGCAGCAGTTCTCCTGTTCGTCGCCCTTCGCCGCGGCGAAAGCGGCCTGCAATTCTCAGTCCGTCCAGCTCTCCCGTATTAACTATTCTGCCCACGCGGAATCCCCCGATTCGAAGCCGGATTCCATTGCCAAGGCTAATGATGAAGCCAACCCCCTACTCCCGGCCCCTTCCCTCGATGTCCCCTTCCCTTTTAGGCGCATTTACCCCTGCCACGGCCTGTACTGTCGTACGGTCGTGTAACTTGATAAGAGCAAACATGGGGCGGCAGTTTAGTGATTATTGTTTGATTCCTTTTTTTCTCCGCAGCCAGTCCTTAGTTTTTTCCGGATTTCCTTCGGAGAGAGCCAGTGCGCCCAATGGAGTCATCGAGAAGGAAGTCCCCTTCCTAAAATCCCCGGTCGCCTGAGAATGTGTGCCGGTTTTTTTTTTTTTTGTGTTTTTCCTTCTTGATTTTATTTCCACGTAGACGGACGTTTTTCTAACCCTGCCTTTGCGCCTCCCTTCAACGAACGTGCGCCTTTTTTTTAAAAAGCCCCCCCGAAGAAATAGTTCTTTTTTTTTTTTTTTTTTTTTTTTTTTTTTTTTTTTTTTTTTTTCTTAATGTCATGAATACCCTCTGCAACTCCAGCCCCCAACACGAATCGCCTTTCTAGCCTTTTTTCTCTGGCGTCATCAAGAACCCTCAACCGTGGGTCGATTTGAAAAGCAGTATCACAAGGGAGGGCGACTCCCTTTGACAGCCTTCGATCAGTCGGCTCCCTCAGAGCTTTTTAGTAAGGAAGACTGCCCTAATCCTCCCTCACTCGAGTCCTTCTTCCTCTGGCCTGCAGTGTTTCTTTCCATGGATCCTCTGTCCTGCTCTTTGGAACAGGAGAGACTTTTTCCCCCTTCCCCGGCGGCTTGAGGATTCGTGAATTTAAGGTCGGGGAATTCCTTCCTCACACCCCCTTACGACGAGTCATCTCATCTCCTGACCATACACGGGTGCAAATCTCTGCTCGGACGGCTAGCTTTTCTTTTTCAATGGTTCCAGTAATCTGTACATTAACGCGCCCTCAGGGCCGACCAGTTTTTCCTTCCGGCTTGACTGCCCATACCCTTTCATAATTTGATGAGCTGATTCTTTTCACCCTCCGGAAGCTCCCCACGTCGGGCTGCTCGACCCCCCCTTGATATTGAAGCGCCCGCGAGCCTGGCTCCGAGGCCTCTCCTTGGCCTTATTGCACCCGTTTTTGGAGTCTTTAGTGCGAGATAAAGTTGAGACGGCTTTCTCTCTCCCCCGACTTTTCCTTCCTGTAAAAATATCAGATGACCCTTTCCCCTGGTTATAAGCGCCGGAGGCTTACTGTGAAATCAACGGGCGAGAGCCGGGAAGACGGCTTACTTCTGCAATCCAGATCATGTTGCACCCCAGTTCCCCATACCCTCTTGGCTCTTTCTTGAGTCTGAGTGCAGAACTTTTTGGACGATCGAGATGATTGGCTATGACTCTTGCCCTCATCTAGCAGCTGAGCGCGCTTTTCCTGTCCACTATATTCCCCTGACCCCTCCATTCGAGTGATAGGCTCCGTATGAATGCGCCCTCATCCGAAGAGTTCGGTCTTTTTTTCTGGGACTCTTCTCTATAGATTCCAGTTTTGACAGACCTGATGGCGTTGTAGGCTTTGGAACCCCCCCCGTCCCCTTTTCGTTTCTTTCAATTTCTTGACGGCAGAGATCCGCGGACGGTTTCCAAGTCCCCCGCACTTCGGTGGGCGCTTCCTTTAGGGACTTTTTCTCCTGCGCGAATGCCTTACATTTGCACGCTTCTTTCCTGACAGCCTCCCCCTTTTCCTCTAGATCCTTCCCCCGCCCTGGACTTTTTAGGTAGCAATTGCCAGTTCTTTTTCTGGGAAAAGAATTCCGCCACGTCCTTTGAATTTTTTCCTCTCACGCCCCCCCAGTAACCTCTTTACCGGCATGACTTCCTTGCCCCCCTTTTTTGGAAGAATTCTTTTTGTTCCTGCGTATGGCCGCCTACGGTACGTTTATGTACTGTGGCAGCGGATGTTCGAAGCGCTTTTTTTTCTTTTTTTATTCTTTTTTTTGCCCTTCCGTTTGTTTAGTGGACTCTTGAGAAGTTCTGGTTTAAGTAGATGGCCCTCACGTTTGGCTGCGGTTCCCCCGGCCCGCGTTCGTGCGCTGATTCTACGCGGCGTCGTTCCTTCAAAGGTCCCTGACCAAACCCTAGCCAGACCATTTTTCCTGCTTTACTCTTCCCTTTTTTCCTCCTCTATTTTTTTGTTGTTTTTTGAGGATGAACCCTCCCTTTTTCGCCAATGGTCGGGTGCTGGGTTGCCCTTTTGAAATCGCGCAGATTAGTCCTCGTTATACTGTCAGCTAAAGGCAGTATCTTTTCGTCCGCAGGGACCGGCAGCACCCTCTGCCACGTCTTCCAGCGCACGTCCCAGAATTCTCCCGTTTTTTTTCCAACCCTCTCGCCGGGTTTAAATCCCCACGCGCCACTTCTTTCTTTGCCAGGCCTCCCCGTCTACATGTCCTTCTAGCTTTTTCAAGAACTTTCCGGCCATCCCCCTAGTATACCAGCTTCTCCCCCTTCTTGCGGACCGAGACTTCCGTTACAAAGCCTTTCTGTTATTTTAAGGGACTTGCAAAATTTCGTTTCCCCCGGCATTTCCACTTTTGCTCATTTTTTTTTTCGTTGACGGTGAATGTTTACCCCCCGTCAGTTTCCCTGTTCTCTGATTATCAGTCTTCTAATGCTCGATTAGTCTTTTTTTTTAGAGTTGTTGACATTCGCGCATCAGTAACTTCACGCCATGGCGCCTTTTACTGGTCGCCTTTTAGTTCTCAGACGTATCTGTCCCTAGCACGTGCGTCGAAATGGGTGGACAAGCACCGTTTCGAATCCCCAAACCGAAGCCATCGTCTTTGCTGGTCCTTTTTCCTACAAACTCCCCCTTTCCCACAAGAAGTCGATTGATCGCGATTGGTGCGTCCTTTCTCTACCCCATGGTTGGTTTTCTTTTCCATTTTGACAAGATCTTTCAACGGGAGGCGCGCGAGCTGTTCTCTTTTTGAGTACTGCTTCAGTACGTCCAACAAGCGCGATCGTCGTCCTCCCCTTGCAGCCTGCATCCTTTCTTCCCATTTTTTCTCTCTTTCAGAAGGGTTTGAGACATGATCTGGACTCTCCTTATTTGCTCTTATTCCCCCCTGTCGCATGCTTTTCAAGAACGCCGGCCGGTTTACTCTTGCGGTTGAAGGGCCCCCGAAGCCCTTTTCCGCTTTCACTAAAAACTCCCTCCCCCCGCACCCCCACTTTGCTCCCCCTGCCTAGTTCCCCGTACGGTGAACTCCTTTTCTGCCTGCCCGGCGGACTTACCTCACAGGTACCGCTTTAATTGAAAGTTCCCGCCTGCTAGACGGCCCCCCCTATATGACTTCTTTTACCTACTTTGGTGTTTGTGCTCTCTTCCCTTATCCTCCGAGCTAATTCGGCAATGTCCAAAGTGGCGGAATGACAGTGTTTACATCCCAGTTGCCCGCGACCCGGTTTGCCTCCTCCTTTCACTTCTTGACCCATTTCGGTTCTCGAAAGTGAGATCATTTAGATGAGATAGGCATGTGGAGTGAGGCGCCAACTTTCTGTTAAACCCTAGGGACAATTTCCCCCCTGGTATAAGGTTTTCCTACCCTCCCCCCACTACGTTTCAATTTCTCAAGGTTCCAACGGAAGAAAAGGAGGGACAGACGGATTAATGTCGTCGCACTTTTGCCCGACCTCTGAAACCCTTGTTTAAGGGCCCTCTCCCCCTTGGTTCGGACTATCCTTCCTCCTGATCCTCCCTCCGCCTACAAGGGATTACCAGCGATCGAGCGAATCCTTCCTTTTGTTCAAAATCTTCCCCGCCCCAACCGGCCCCTGATCCCCCCCGTTCCCCCCCCCTTCGCCCCTCTTTCTTCGGGTCGGAAGATTTTTTGCGAGGAGGGTTCTTTCTCTGAACTTCTTTTGTCGTGGCTTACACAAATTCTTTTTCCCACCAATTTCAGTTGAGTCTTTAATTTTCCCTCTCCCCCGTTTTGACGGACCCTCAAGCATTCCCGACCGGCACAAGCCTCGGGGCCGCCGTCCAGTTGGGTGGATTACTAGCGAATGCCCCTGCATCTACCTTTTCTCCTTCGATCCCCGATTCCCTCTCTTAACCTCGGTCGCTTCAAGGTACCTTTGCTGATAAGATGCTGCAATTCCCTTGATTCCCTTCCCTAACCCCACGACCGTAAAGAACTTTTGGATCCGAGGCCTCCTTTTCAGAAGCTGGTCTTGTGGACAGAGTAGGCTTTCGCCTTTCTTATCTCTCACCTAGCCGTGCAGGGCTGCGGAAGGCTTTTTTTTTTGCTTGATTCCCCCCCTCTTTTTTCACGGGTATTTTGGTACTTCTGGTCCTGACGCGGAAAGGTTGCTGCCTGCTTCGGCTCGGAGATAATGCGGGGCGAATTTTTCCATTTTCATGATGATAATCTTCGCGAGCCTTTCCCTCCCATTTTCCCCCCTTTTATCTACATCACAAAGCCAGACCCTGGCGAGAGGTACTCTTTTCCCCCTACCCCCTTTCCTCCTCCCGGTGTTTTTTTTATGAAGAGATGCACCATGGAAAAGAGTCTTTTCACCTTCATGGTGGACGGCACATGTGACATTTCGACCCTCCCTTCCTCTCACCTTCCACGGAAGTCCTGTCAGTCGGTTAGGATCGGACTCCGGGCCGACTCCCTTCCAGCACCAATTCCCGTCTATTCAAGCGCATCCAGAATTCACACCTCAACCCTCTCCAAAGCGTTTAATACTCAACGCACTTCAGACCTTCTCCCGGACCCCTGATGAAGTCCTAAACAACTCTTTTTCGGACGGCAATACCTTTCCCCACAGATTTCCTCCCAGCGGACTTACAGTTCCCATTCATTTCCTTACCGGTTTCGTGGGAAGACTTTATTAGCCAACCCTTTGCGTTTGCTTTTCCTCCCCACTCGTGCCTTCCGGTCACTCGTTTGACCGTTCGCCTTTTATATCGGATCGTGCAGGACGCTCGAGTTCTTAATTGCTCCCTTATCCCGTTTTCACCCTCACTCCCCCCTGAGTTCTTCCCCCTCGAGCAACCTTGAGGGTGACTTGTGCGTTCCCCGGGCGTTCTTAACGTCAAGACGATCTATTGCGTCTTCTTCATATTTTTAGCTTCACGGGTTGAAACTCCCATTTTTTCGCATCACATTATCCTTTGTCTGAAAGCTCCCTCTACCACCTCGCCACCTCAAGCCGTCCCCAGAAGTCGAACCATCCTGTTCCGGGCGGCCCTCCTAGAACCCTCCATTTTTTCACGTGGAGTCTCACACGCAGCGACCCCCGGGCCCTCTTGACCTTGTTGGGAATTCCCTTCGATCAGGCTTCCATGTGAACTTTACGGCAATTCTCTTTCCCCAGTCCCACGCGATCACCTTCTTATCGATTCCGTATGGCGAACTCAATTTGGAAAGTCTGCGTTCGGTTTTTTTTTGCTTTTCCAGGGAGACATTGACCCCCCCGTTGCCGGCTCTTTTCTTTTTCTGAATAACGGCTCAAAGAGTTTTCTGGCTTTGTGAACTATCCTTTTTTGCCTTTTCCCGTCTTCATCAACTTGATTCCCGTTGGCTTCCCCCTAACACTTTTCAAGGCAGGATCTTTCTCTTTGAAACTTCTAACCGGTCGAGTAATTCAGGCTTCCTGGTTATTTCAGGATGTTATGACGATAGGCTGACCTCTTTTAACCTTCCTTCTTTTTCTCAGATGCGTTTAATCGTGCATTCCTTCCCCTTCCTTCCCCCTCCCCTTTCTTTTCCTTACAGAGACCATGCGTCAGTGAAGGGCCAGCGATTTTGATTTTGATATTTCTTGGTCAGTTTTTTTTTCTCAGTTCCTTTTTTTTCCGGTTCCCTGGTTCTCCACGAGTAGAGTTAACACCGTTTGTTCATTGACCTTAAAGCGCGTGTGGTTTTCCCCCCTGACTTCTGCCCCTTCTGAAACTCCGGTTCCAAAGCGAAGTGTTGCTTAAATTGACCTTCGCAACCCAATGTCTCCAAGAACCTCGACGATTTCCTCCTTGTGAAATAAACTGGGAGGGAAGAGCTTTTCTTCCTTTAAGGGCCTCTATCCCCTGCATGGGATCCGAAATTAAGCCTTCTTCGTCCACATCAACTTACAACGTCTAGCGACCCCCCCCGTTGGAGGTACCCCCTTACATCCTTTCCCCAGAACACCCACCTTTGTGTAGCGCTCGGGTGAGTAGCATGCGCCTGACAATTTCCGATACTTAGTTGTAATTTAGGTTGGTGGCTCTCTTTTATTTCCTCCTTCCCTCCCCCGTCGTTAGGTTTTTTTTTGTGCAAAAACCCTTCTGATCACGTTCGTTTCCCCTTCTTGGCGCGCTTAATTCTGCCCCCCATACTGTTCCCTCTCCCTCCTGATCGAACGGCACACCTTGCCCGAGTCCTCCATTACGTTTTCGGGACTTTGGACTGACTTTCCCATGTCTCCTTCAAGCTTCCTTAGCTTCTCCTGCAGATCTCGAGAAATCACACCTTGACTCATTCAAGCCACGAGTTCCCATTGGAATCACGAAAAGTGTCATTTTCTCCGCACCCCAAAAAAAAACCCAACCCACCCCCCATAGGTTTTGCTCTTCCTGAAAGTCTCCAGGTCCCTTCCCCCCCCCCCTCCTTCACGACTCAAGCGTTTTTCGACCTATGTGGGAAGATAGTATACATGACGAAGCTACGGGATTTTCTAACTTGATCGGGTCGCTCTCGCGTCTGCGCGTGGAGTGCTCCTCGATGTGGGCCGTGCTGTCCAAGTAGCTTGAAGAAGGTTGCTGTTTTTACCCGCACCCAGCGATCCGACCCTTCACTGAAGGTTTTGCTTCCTCATTCGAAAGCTGGCAGCCGCAACTTTTCACAATGTGCCTTTTTCCCCCTCCAGACCCTCCCTCTCGTTTCCATGGATCGTGCATATCCCCCCCTCATTTTTAAGATACTCCCCCCGTCAGATTCGCATGGTCTGGCTTTTGCTTTTCTACGGTGTGATGTCTTTCGTGAAGTTCTTTACGCCGCAGGCAGTTCTATTCTTCATTTATGATGCCGAAGAGGGCTCAACATTTCCTACTTAATGCGCATCCTTTATTATAAAGGATTCCTCATCGCGCTTCCTCCCAAGCCTCTTACGCGCTTCGCGCCCTTCACACTTTTCTTGATATATCCCATCCGGTACCGGCTTTTTATTGCATCTGCGATTAATTTGCTTCGGAGCCCCCTAGCCTTACCGTTCCAAGGCTTTGGGAAGCGTTCTTTTTCCTTCTCAAGAGTTCCAACATGGCGTGGAGCCTCCTTTAAAGCCCTGTCACTAGCTCCTGGTTTTTCTCGTCTTCCCGGATACGTGCAGGCCTCTCTATTTCTTCCTTTAGGGCATCTTGCCTTAGCTCCCCCAGTCCCCGTCCAAAAATGGTATTTCCCCTATTCGGTCAGTGATTCTTCGGTTCTTCTTTTCCTCCTCATTGCTTGGATCCCTTTTCGCAGCTCCCTCTGGCAATGGCATCCCCACGTTGAGGAAGCACTTTCAAAAGCCTCCCTCCACCTTTATGGCAGGCGTCACTACCCTCCCAGCCTCGTCCCATCGTGATCGTTCATTGGTGCGTCTGGAATGCATACGCCACTAGCCCCCTAATGCCTTTGCAGTGGTAACTGATTGACACGCAGAGAAACTCACCACCTTTCAGAGAGGTTTTGGCTTTTCTCCCCCCCTTGAGTGTTTGTAAGGCGATCCTTTCGGCACATAGCGCTCTCGTGAAAGGACCGTTTGCCAACACTCTATCCAGCGGAGTCACACCTTTTAGCTTTTTTCTTTTCTACAACTCTATGGACTTGCGACTTCTCGCCGGCTTCTTTTTTTTCACCGTCCGACTTGATTTTTAAGTTTCCCCCGGTCCGGCTCGGACCCAGTACTGTTTCCCGAAGGCGTTTGAAATAGCCTTCCTCTCTCTACAGCTAACCAACTTGATCCCACTTAGTTCTCCTTCTTCTTGACCCCAGCGTTTTTTGTTTTCCGGCTCTTTTCACTTCACATTCTTTTCTATCAGCTTTTCTGCCTACGTCATTAGGAAGGATTGTA
>Ga0179593_1562274_pt1 | contig 10574 bp, 12 predicted proteins | sample CZODoug2_1_08_16_FD_185931 | JGI IMG/M metagenome (GOLD analysis project Ga0179593, IMG submission 185931) | Vadose zone soil fungal communities from Angelo Coast Range Reserve, California, USA - CZODoug2_1_08_16fungal (PacBio error correction) | ecosystem: Environmental > Terrestrial > Soil >... | reverse complement strand
GGGTTTATCCTTCTTTGAAATTCTTGAGACAATGATACCTCCCCCTTAACTCCCCCATTTCTCCCGTCGTACCGCAAATAATATAGTCGTCTTCTTCCTCCCACTTTAGGGCCCCTTTCTCCCCCCCATACATCAGACCCCCCCAGTTTTTTGCCGTTTTGAATCAACGCACCTCGAAACGAATCAGAATCTATATAACCCCCCCCCCAATCATTACCAATCCACGGTGCAGACATTTTTAGTCCGCCAGTTTTTTCGACCCCCTAAAATACCTTATTCAGACTTCTTCCTTCCTTTTTTTTTATTTGCTAGCCTGGACCCTTTGACTTCAACCCATCATTCAGGTGATTTCTTCCCTTGACCTACCCCACGAATACCGACCTCGACCCCGGGGCGTCACCTGGTTCCTCTTTCTTTTGGACGGAATTTCCTGCTTCCTTTGAACAACCTTCCCGTCCCTTTGTTTTGCCACGAGTAGGGTTGCTCTTTTGGTCCCAATTCGTGCAACTTTTTCATTAGTCCTTCTGTATTCCATTTCTCTCTACCATGACTTTAATCCCAAGAGCACTGTTTGTTTTTGACCCCTCCTTCCCCAGTGTTACTCCCCCCTCCCGCCTTCCTTTTTACCCCTTCATAAAATTTACCCAGCCCCTTTTTTATGAAAACTCATTTCCTGGTTCTCAAAACAAAGGCATTCCCCTTTCTCCCCGCCCCCGTCTTTGATTCGCTTTCGCATCCTAGCTTTTTTATTAGTTGAATTTACCCATTTCAATCCGTTCCCTCCAAATCCCTCCTTTAATCCCGACATGTAAACCCTCTTTTCCATTCCTAACCCTCCAAGTGGAAGTGGATGGGAAAACCAACTAGCCATACATCGTTTCTTTATACGTAAGGTCCGTAATCTTAGCTTCTTAAGACCGCGGAATCCCCCCTTTAATAGGGCGCATGAAAAATTCAAAGGTGGTCCCAACACTAGAGAGTAACATCCCAAAGTCTGGAGCGTCCTAGCTTTTCTTTCTGATCGGGATTAGAAAGAATTTCTTTGCTGTCCATCCCCCACCGGGTGTCAGGAAATGAGAAATCTTCAAATTGAGTTTGCAATCGACATTGTTGTTTTTCATTTTTGATCCCACTCTTTTCCCTTTTAATCGAATTCCCCCCCCCCTATGGTGTAAAGATGAGTACGGTTTCCCCTTTTCGTGGTTACTTCTCCAATCTTTGCCATTTTCTTTTATTTCGACTTTGAAGGTTCCTGGAATTTTCCCCCCTTCCCTGATCAAGTTACCTTCCCAACCTTCCTTCTGAAACAGACGAAAACTCCCGAGGGTAGGTCACCTCTCCCTTTCCTTGTTTTTTTCCCATCTCCTTCCGGATCTCTCCACCAAAGAGAGTTTTGGTTAATTCTTTTCAGATTTTTTTCTCCAAACATGCTGCATGGAAGTCCAAGATACTTCCTGCGCATCAACCTTTCTTCCCTCGTCTGAATAAATATGCGCCATTTATCCCCCGACCCCAAAGACTCGACTTATCTTTGATTTCTTTCCTAAGCCACCCTCCCTCTTCCTAGGAGACCCTCTCCGAACATGTCACTCTGCCGGATTGTAGACCCGAACTACTATTTCTTTTTTTTTCTCGACCTCCCCTGCCTCGCGCAGAATGACCTTCGATCCCTCCTCCTGAGTTCCCTCTGATTTAAAGAAAAAGATCCCCCTCATTGCATGGCGATCCCTTTTCCCTGCTTCCCTAGGATTCCTTTCTCGGCGTTTGTTCCTTGTTGCTCCATCTCATTGTAGTTTTTCTCTTTGCAACCCGCCCGTTCCTTTTTTTCTAGGCGCTACCCTTTTCGCACATCAGCTTCAGGTCAAGACCCCCCAGTTTTTTTTCTCCCAGTTAAGAATTCTTAGCTCACTCCTCCCTGCTGTCCTTAGACTTTGTTTACCACTGTTCAAACACGGAGTAAGTTTTGGAATTTCTCTCAGGTGCAGTTCCCCCCATTATTTAGTTCTCCCAGATTTAGTAATACGAGGTTAGATTTAATTAGTACCTATGTTTACCCGTAGATGACCTTCAGTCTCTTGACCCAAGGTTCATTGCCCAACACTTATCTCTGAGACTCAAGGTAACCTCCCTCTTTACTCGGTTCCGTCCCTAGGCCCCATCCCTTCTTTCATCTCTTTTTGTTACCTAGTAATCCCTTTCTTTGATGTGTTCCCCCATTCCCCACCCTCCTCTCTGTTTTTACAACCCTATCCCCCCTGTGTGATTTTTATATGTCCCCCTTTATTAGATGATCCCCCAAGATCCCTCAGAGGGACAGTCTTGTGCCCTTTCCTCCAGATACTCCTACCAAGGTAAGGCTCCTTTTTTTAGGTCCCAAATACCCTTGCATTACCCTTCTGGACTTCCAGTCTCTTCTTGCTATGGTGCCCCATCTTGATCCCTCGCTGTAAAACCGAACCTCCACCCCCTCCTATAAACAAAAATTTTGACCTTTTTTTAGTCCCATTTTCTGCCACCCATTAGAGTCCCCCGAGTTCAAGACTCTTTCGTCCTCAGTCACCCCAATTATTTTCTACAATATGATGTTTTCCTCCTCAGAACTCTTTTTTGAATGCTGCAGGCCCTTTTCCCCCCCCCCAAAATGTCCCCAGCCTCGTCATCGCAATCCTTTAGTTGGGTGGACTCGGTTGACTTTCCATACTCCTACGTGTTTTTTTGTCTCTCCACCAACTCTAAGAACCCCCCTCTTACTTTCTATCCCCTATTCCTTTCCCCTTTTTTTCTTTTTCCCGTGAGCCCCGCCTTGTGTATATCCACACTGGCTTGGATCATTTCTTTCCCCAGCTAGTCCCTTCGCGAATACGTAACGTTTCTTTCCCTTTTTTCCCCCCAGACCCCCTTGGTCTCGAAGAAACCTCTCCCTTTTCTTTTAGTGTTTTTTCCCCCCTTGATTCTTGGAAGGTTTTCATAGCCTCCGGTACGCCCTACCACGGAATGCCCACCCCTTTTGTGAAAATCTTGGGCCTCCAAATATAAGTTCCTTGCCGTAATCCCCTTCTGGTCGGACTCGATTTTCCCTTTCGTTACTCTTTTAACATCTGAAATCCAGTTTCCTAGAGGCCGCCCCCATCAAGTGGATCGACATTGTCCCCCCCCCCCTTCCTATGTTCCCCCTCTTAGTTTTGAAACACTCACATCGGGATGACCTTTGACTTCCTCCCTTTCCCGAGCATACCTTATACTTGATGCCTCTTTATTTATCATTAATATAGTTTCTTCTCCACCGGGTATTGGCCTAACTTCTTTTTTTGACGAAGGAATGAATACATGAATTCAGCTTTGCCGTTTAGAAAGCGACCACCGCTGATTCCCTTTTTATTCCTTTTACGCGAGAATGGACTGTCTTTCCCTTCGCGCAGCCCCCCCACATACGTCACGGGTTGACCCCCCCCCCGGCCCAGTTCCCCCCCCCCCAAGCCCGGCACGACTACCTCTGCAGTGGAACTTATAAATTACCCCCCAGACCATTTGTTTCCCCTGCCCTGAGCTCTCGCTTTTTTCTCCCTATGTAATTACCGACCATGATTGAGTTCGTGGTTGGGTCCGTCCCCCCTGTTGAACCTTAACAATTTGCCCCCCACTTTGAGCACTATTACCCCCCTCTGGGGTTTTTTGGTGATTCATGAGGTCATCCTCGTTTTTCGGTAATGAGGTGCCTCGGTTTCTGATCTTCTGTCCCCTTTAATTCTGAGAAGTGTCCCCCCCCCTCTTGAATTGGCATTTCTCGCTGCTTTTCGTTCGGACCAAACCACGCCTTTCTTTTCCTGTGAGGCTCTTTACCAAATCCGGATTCATTTTCCGCCCCCTTTATGCGGGACGGTCCCCTTTGGGGTTGTGTACCCGTCTCCACATACCTACGCTTTTTCTTTCTTTTTATATGGGCGCTCATTCCTGTTCTCTAATCCATGATTAGTTCTCCCTTACGAATCGTTTGGAACCCCCCCTTTTCTTCAGCAATGTGAGCACCCCCCCCCAATTTTTGTACCCAAACGCGCTTTTTTCCATGTCTGAAGGGCTTTTCATGGAACTTGAGCTCTTCTTTAATCCCCCCCCCCCATAGGGCGGCGTTGATGTTTCTTCGTGTTTACAGATTGGAGGGGTTGGGTTCCCACATTTCCCCTCCTTGAAGGTCGTTGAAAATTTCCTTTGAACCCATGCCCCGGCCCCTCCTTCCCCCCGATCATGTGGCTATTCTAATTCACCCCCATTCTCCATTTTTTTCCTACGTACCCGCATCCCCATGTCTTCCCTCCTTCGATTTCCAATTACGCTTTTTGCCTGCACAATGACCCCCAGAAATTCCCGTCTTCAAGTTATTCCCCTTGGTCCCTTTGACAATCAAGGCAGTTGCTCCCGTTGTCGTGACTTCTCGTCGACTGCAGGGTGCCCTTGGTGCAACCCGAGTGGACAAATGTCCATTGGAACCCTTATTCGACACAAATCTACTACTCCCCCTTTCCCAGATTACTCCCCTTAGAAAGCGATGATAACTGCTCTCCGCCCCTGTGCCAGGTAACTTCTTTTCCGAAAACTCTGACATTTTCCCATGGGAAACTGGAAGTAGCTTTTCTCACCGAGGTAATGGGCCTTCCCCTCCCTTTTTCCCCCCCAATTCCCCCTCCCCAGAGAGGGTCTCTCACCGCTCCATGATCCTTTAGCCTGTGAGCTTTTTGTCCCCATGATAGGAGTTAGCCCCTGGAATTGTTCAATGCTGACAGTCCCCGATTCCTGTCGCGGTCTAAGAACCCCAGTGCTGGTATTTGTTTTAGGACATTCATTCTGCCATGCGTGAATTGTTCTCGTCCCCGAAATCAAACCCCCCCTTGCTCCGTAATTTTTTTCGATGTAAGTTAGAAGAAACCTGTCCTTCCGTGTCACGCAATGGGGTTAAAGATGTTGTCAACCCCCTTGACGGACGGCGCCCAGTAAAATTCCCCCTAACCCCCTCTTACGAACCGGCGTTTATCGCGCCTCTGGAGGTCGTTATCTTCCCTGTTGTATACTCAAGTCTTTCCCTTACTTAGTTCCTTGAGGGAAGTCTTAAGGGCGAGTCGTTCTTTCTCCTCAGCTTCACTCAGGCGTCATCGTCTTTTTTATGGCCCCCCAGGAGAGCCTCGCCTAACAGTGTTCCTCTTCCCAACTTTTGCCTCGAGTACGAGGTTTTCTTTTTTTTTAGTCCACGCCACTTGTAGGCTGATTAGACCAGCTCTCATCTCCGATGTATTTTTGAGATTTTTTAGATGGTAAAGGTTTGACGGCGCTTTTAATTTTTCTGTAGATATCCAAGACTAAAGCGAATCCCTATTATCTTTTTTTTTCCCCCTTTTGTTGTGCGAGAATATTTCTTGATTCATTTTCTCGCAGATTCCCCCCCCCCCCCACCCCCCCCCCTCCGATCGGAAGCCGTTTGTCCCCCTGCCCCTTAAAGGTCTTGCCCCCCGCATCTTATTCACGTGATCGACCTTCTCATGGAATCCCTGTACTCTTGTCACTTCACCCCCTCCCCTGGCCAGGTTTCTTGACCCCTCTAAATAACAAATCTTCTCGTCGACTCCTAAAAGACCTTTTTCCCCTCCCGTGTTGCATTCGACCCACGGCCGCCCGTGATTTTCGCACCCTCCTACTCTTCTCCTGAGTAAGTTAACTCGAATGCTCGGCCGGGAACTGTGTTCAAAATGCTTTGCCTCCGTTTCCTAGACTTCAACTAATACCGACATCCTACATTCCGTCAGTATCAAAACCTGCCCCTTCTGCCGGCATCGCTTATTTTTTTTTCCTTCACTTTCTGACCGTCTTCCCTTTTATGTTTCCGCCATTTTCTTTCTAGTTGAGATCAGTGTCTTCTACCTCCGACCCAGCGGTCTGTTCATTTATTGCTTCATTATGCTTGCGCTCTTACCATGCCCTGAAGATTTGCAACACCTCCTCCTGTTTAGACCGATATTGATTTTAATCCAATCTAACAACCTTTCTTTAGCCCAATACATCGGTGGCTACCAACCCCGCGGAAACAGATCCATCGGATCGTGTTAGACTCGCCTCCGGTTTAGTTCTCCTTTCCTGGGGTTAAAATGCACTCTCTGTGCATTCCTAGCAGTTCACTTTTCATGACCCTCCTTGTTCTTCACGATTCCCTGGACAACTTTTTGATCAGAGCATTGGGACAGCTTCTATCCCTGGGACGTTTATCGTTTTAAAAAAGGAATGTTACAAATCCCCTTTTTTAGATCCACCGGGCACCACGACGATCTTACGCCGATTAGCAACCTGAATTTTTCTTTAAGGTGACTGGCCAAAGAAAAATCTAATTCAAGACATTTATGGTGTTACTTTGCTCCCAAGCTTCCCTTTTACTATCTTTCGTTACACACCCGTGGTCTCTTGTTTTTACGTAACATTAGATGGAGTCCTTTTTCAACTACGACGTCGCAAGGCCCTTCTTATAGGAATTTGTCATGACCTTCATAAACCTTCAATGGTTACCCACATTTTCCCAACCCCCACCCTGGAAGCATCCCTCCCGGGGGATTCTCCCCAGCCCTTCCGACTACCAATTTGCGTTTGTTCTTCCTTTTTGTGTTGGCTCACAAAGGCTCCAATTCTCCCGTCTTAGCGTCAGTCAATTCTTGGAAGGCCCGCGCCAGTTTTAGCACGTGTTACATCAGCCCACGATAGTGATTGCTTCCGGTCAGCCGCCTACACTACCTCCCAGCAATCCCGTTTTGCGTGCGACGTCACAGACCAACCTTCCCTTCTTGGTCTTGATTTTCCTCCTTCACAGCCCTCCCAGTAATGCCTTGGTGACCCGAACCTCCTCGCGCAGAACTTTATCGAGTATCGTCAACACTCTCATACCGAGCACATCTCCTGCATGGCGAGACTACCCCCTTCTCAATTTTCCTGTTCATATGTCATGGTTGCCCTTCTCAGTTTGTCCTTGAACCACCTCTCTTTCCTTTTCTCTTTTTCAGGAGTGTAGAGCACGCCGCTCCGGTTCCCATCCTCCACTTTTGTACAGTTGACTACTATTCCCTTAAGCTGTGGGTTTCTGTTTTTCCAACATAGGTTGCCTTGCTTTGCCTGGGCTGAGGGACTCCTTTGACTTCGCATGTACCCCCATCCTTCGCTTTCCCGACCTCTTTTTCCCCTTCTGCCATTTTAATAGCAAAACACCGGGGGCGGTTTGCCATACACCCCCACTTTTTTTTGGTCAAGGTAACTCTCCCCGGTGTTTCGAACCTCGGCTACCTTACTTTCATGTTTTTGTTCGTAATAGTCCAATGGTTTTGTCCCTAGGGCGTGTAAGCCCCTAAGCCACTCTTCTGTACAACTTCGACAACTTCCCTGGATCTATGCAAAACTTTTTCTCTCCTGATTATTACACAGCTAACTGCTTCTGTGCTTACGACCCATTTCTTATGCCCCCCCCCGGAAATGTCTGACTATATAAACCCTCTTAACCCCCCTTTTGTAATCCAACGTTCATTGCCCCATTTTTCCTGCATTAGTGAAACCCTCCCGTGAGGCAATCCGCGGGTTCACTCCGAAAGCATAGGGAGCTTTTCTTTCGACCCCCTTTTTTTTTTACGGGGGCTGGTCAAGAAACTCTTTCCGGTTTTCTGTACTGAAGGCAAAACCGGTGTCCCCGCCGACGCTGTCAACCCAGGGTGAAGTCTCCAGGTCACCCCCCAGTGGAATCCGCGGTATTTTCACCTTTCCTTGGTGATTCTTAGGTGGGGCTTCTCTTTTATCCTCCTAAGTTTTGTCTGCTCTTTATCACTCAACATAAGGAGACCCCCTCCCCCTGCTCGCTGACCGATCTTTGCCCCCCTTGGATTCCGCTTCACCTTGCTGAAAGAAACTTTCACATTTCTACAAGAGTGTTAGTTCCTGGCTCACTTTTGCCCGCCACCAACGTGCCTGGGTCGCGAAGAAAACCTCTCCCTCTTCTTGGCTTTCGGTTCCCCCTCTGATTGCCTCCATGAGGGACTAGCACCAGATCCTTGTTTCATCCTGACAACAATTGGTACCCCTGTAAAACTAGTTGAGGACTCCTCCCTCTCCCTTGTTATCCTTAATAGCATTTTTATGCCATCAATGTCTGCCCCGGAGTTATATTGTAAATACTCTGACTTCCATTTCCGTTCTAGACGCGGCCCAGAAGTGTTGACCCCCCCTTCCCTCGCTGGCGTAGTAATCGGTTAGGACCCCTTCTCTCTGACATACCAGAAATTTCATTTAAGTGATTGGCCTCGGTCTTTCGAAAAAAACTAGAGGGGGAACCTGAACATCTGTGGTATAATTTCCACACGGGGGGATTAAAAGAATACCTTTTCAGACGGGAACACCCCCCCGAGTCTCTCAAAAACCCTTTTTTTTAGTCGCCATCAGGGACGGAATTGACCCCCTTTTTCCCCCCTCATTTTTTGCAAGTCGATCCCATCCCCCAGCACGGCCTCTTCTCCTTTAACAGGGAACCCTCCAGACCTTCTCTTTTCACTAGTGTCTTCTTTTTACGAAACTGATACTAAAAACTTCCTTTATGTTTCCTGAAAGTCCTTTCCGACTCAATATCTCGGAGAAAGATGACTGAGTAGGTTGTTCCAAGGCCCCTGCAAACATGCCTTCTCCATTTCGATTACGATCCCCCCCCCTCGAATGAGTCGAGGTGCCAGCTTTCCCCCGTGCAAGGCTTATTCTGATAGTCTGTGCCTTATAACTCTTCCTTCCCCCTAGGTAGGTACGCTTGGCCTTTTCTTCGTTTCTGAATGGGGCCCTACGGCTTTTTCTGTGGGCTGACCTCCCCTATTTCAGGTGGTTTCTTTTCTCGGTCACTTCTTCTTACGTATCGTTTTTTCTTGATCTACATCAAATCCTTCCGTCCTTTAGGTCGTTCTATTTGGCGCGCATCTTTTTCTCTCCTCTAGCCTTCCTTTCGCGTTGAGTGAACCTCTTTTCACCAACCGCTTCGAGCCCCGCGTCTTGGGCCTTTATTCGTTCCAGCTTTTTTCTTTGCCAGCAAAGGAGCGTGGCCCTAGGCCTGCGTGATGATTCATGTCCTTTTTTTTGGAAAACCTTGTATTTTTGAACTTTCGATGAAAAGGGAGGTTCCCCTCGCCCCTTTCTCAACACTCTCACCTTTTTTTCCCTCCCCAAAGGTGTCCCCCCCCATGAAAATTTTTAACTACGGCCGAATTTACCCATGTTTGGAAGAAGTCGAGTGACCCTTTCACTGGCTGCCCCCACGAACAAACCAGAATCGCGTTCAGTATTGCCCCCTTCGGCTGTTCACTTCAAGCAAGTCCCAGGTCTACCCATCAGCTGAGTTCTACAATGAGGGGCTTTCCTCCATTAGTGCCCCCCCCCCCCTTCTCATTTTCCCCCCGGCAGGTCATGAACTCCTTCAGAGCCCCCCCCTGATTCCCCACTTTCAGGACTTGACGATTACCCGTGATCCCCCTTACGCTCCACATGGTATAATAGAAGTGTCCTCCCCCCTGGCGGCTGTCCATGGAGGAACGGCATTAACGTATCTTTGAATTCCCGCAATCACCAGACACCCTATTCTTTTCTAACCGATCAGTCTGAGCGGTCTCCTGCCCTCGATTCTGTTTGTAGAAATCCGGAATGAGATTTGCCGTACAAACTTTTTCTCCTCCACTGTGTCTTCAGATCGCGGCGGTATAAGTATAACAAAGGGGATTTGTCGCACCCCCTTCTTTCCATCTTGCAGGTACGCGCAGACATATCCGACATGGTAAACCCCCAATCCTTCTACCCCTTTCCTCTGCATGCTTTGTTGTGTAGACCCCCCAGCCCCTCTCCCTGACCTTTTTGCACGACAATGGGGCACACAGTGGGTCCCCCCCGAGTCCTTGAAGGTCCGAACCGTTAAATCCCACCCCCGTTTCCTCCCACGTGCTTATCCTCTTGAAATGGGTTATCCTGTGGCTTACCGTGCGGGGGTGTCCATTTTCATCTTCCTTTGACAGTCTGGCGATTCTTTCGCCCCTTGTATACTTCACGCACCATGTTATTAGGGTCCTCCCGTGACAGTGCTTTCAATGGGTCGATGCAACATATTGTCCATTACTTTATGAGTCTTCTGAGTTCCTTTTATTCTTGATGATCAACTTCCCCCCCCCCCCCCAACTGTTTTCTTTTCGATTTGAGTCCACGCAAGCCAGGTTCTAGAGATCAGCCTGCTATCATCTTTCGTGCTCAGTTTTGAGCGTAAAAACCCTCTCTCTTCCGTGGGATTGTAGAATTAATATTCCCCACTGATTTCCCCCTACCGTACCTTATTTTCCTTTACTCCTGTGTTTGAGTCTGTAGATTAGTGCTTTCTATTATTACCTATTTTAGACATTCTTTTCACTCCCCCAATTAGCAGCCGGTTGCAAGAAACCTTCTTTGCATGACCTGGACCCACGTCACACTAATATGCAGGAAGTATACACCAACGCAAAACGCCCCCTAGCCCCCCACCACGAATCTCGCGTTTTAGCAACTAT
>Ga0179593_1512503_pt1 | contig 10574 bp, 20 predicted proteins | sample CZODoug2_1_08_16_FD_185931 | JGI IMG/M metagenome (GOLD analysis project Ga0179593, IMG submission 185931) | Vadose zone soil fungal communities from Angelo Coast Range Reserve, California, USA - CZODoug2_1_08_16fungal (PacBio error correction) | ecosystem: Environmental > Terrestrial > Soil >... | reverse complement strand
TGAGTGGCTGACGGCATGACTTCCATGGTTTCCTTTTGAATTCCCAACCTAAACAATATTGTGGCTGCATGTCTTTTCTCTTCCCCCAACTAGTTTTTGTAAAAACAACCTTCCCCCATGTCTTGTGGATGATGGCTCACATACTGTTAATGGCCATCTAAAGTGTTGATGATGACAACAACAACGCAGGTCCTCCTCCCTACTATTTTTGCTCCCCCCCCAACAACCCGCTCCTTTCTTGTCTTTATGGCTCTTTTCCCCCTTCCTTTCTCCTCCTGTTTAGTGTGCCAAATGACATTACTACAGAAGTTTCTTTTTCTTTGATTATGATGTCCCTTTTTGTAGGCCCCTGGCCATTTTTCAAAACTTTTTCCTTTGCAAATTCCCAGTAATGGTCTCACATCACTCTATCTATAATTAAGCCTGATCCCCAGGATGTCATTTCTGCTCGTCCTCCAATCTTTTTTTTTTTTTCCAGAATGCCCCCAACTCACTGTAAATCCAATGATCACATAGAGTGGATTTTCCTGATCTTTTTTTTTCCCCCCTCAGTCAATGAAAATCCATCCCTTAATGATTCCCCCCTAACCATGTTCTTTTTTCTGGCGTTCACATTTGATTTTTTGACCCCCTAATCACCCCTTTCCCCCCCTTCAAACCAGACTTGTCACCCCCAACGAACCTTCCCCAAGGTGACTATGTGACCAGAGTCCTTTTTTTTTTGAGGTGACTTGTCCCCCCTACAATCCCTCATAGTGACTTTTTCCTAGGACCCTAGGGGGATTTCTTGGTTTTTCCGGAGGCGTTTATGAATCATCTAGGTGTTCCCGTAAAGTAAGTTTTGTGCGCTTTCTCATCCAGGCAAATCGGCTCTTCCCACCTCCACACCTTTACGGATTATGTTGCAACCCCCTTTCCTTTTTTTTACCCCTAAATTCTCCCCCTAGCCACCCCCCCAAATGATCCCCCTGATTTCTTGATCTGTTGAAGGTACCCCCCCTTTTTAAGGTTCTTTTTTTTTTTTTTCACCAGTCCACCTCTTTTGTCCCCCCTTAAGTTCCCCCAGCCATTCCCCGTTGCAGAATGTCCCTTTATTGCCAACCCTTCACCTACACCCCCTGGTTTCTTTCTTTCTTTCTTTTTTTTTTTGAACGGAATGTTCCCCAGAAACAGACCATTGTGGCTCCAATTTGTAAGAACTATGATGACCTATTTTCCTAGAAAATTAATTCAATCTTTCTGTACTTTCTTTTTTATAGTCCCGCCCTGGGTGGTGTCCCCTTTCCGGACTTCCCTTGTTTGTGTGTAAATTTGTCTCTCCCCCTCGAAGCTTCCATGTGGTATTTGTACAGTGTACGGTGATTCTTCATCCACTCTCCCTCCCTTTGAGAGAGATTTTGGTCCTTTTTTTTTTATCGGTCCCACTGCCCCCCCCCCCCCCCCCCCAACAGTTCAGGTCAATGATGGACCCCCCGACAGTGGCCACCCCTTCCCCGTGGGTTTTCTTTCTTCGTTTGGCAACCCTTCTTTGTGAACATGTGCATTGGCGGCCACCCTGTCCCGGAGAGGTTTTTGACACACCCGATGAGAAACCCTTATCCTAACTGGCCTTGGAGCGAGATCCCCAACCCCGTGTCCTTTAATCCCATTTTTTGAAGTCCTTTTTTTCCCCCCCTTGGCGTTTTGCCCAATCCACCTCACCAAGTGGCGTTGTTTTTTTTTGGGTCCCGATTTGTTGCACCCCCCCCACTTTTTTATACTAGCCCCACAACTTTTTTTTTTCTTATATTTGTAGAATGTTAGTAGATGACTGGGCCCTTGCCTTCTTCTGGTGCACCCTTTTGGGGCAACCCTTGTGATTGATTTGATGTCTTAATTTGATTTTCCCCCCTTTTTATGGAGAGGACTTTATTCTAAGTCTTTCGTTTCCTATCTTATTCACGGACTTTTTACATAGGGTCCAAACCTTTTCCCCCTTACACCTTCTCCCTATTGGTCCTTCCTAATGTTTTTTTTGCAATGTCTGTTTTGCAGATGTCCTAGTGAGTCTCCCAGACCCCCTTTCACCCCCTTACCTAGACACATTGTAGTGACCACTTTTCTTATTCTCTCCCCAAAAAAAAAAAACCCCCCCGGTGTCCCTTTCTTCTTTACCCCCAGTTTCTGCGTTCTTCTTCCTTTTCCACTTAAACTTCTCCTCTTTCCTCCCTACGTTTTTTTTGTTGTTGTTTTGTGCCTTCCTTCTTTTTTTCCTCTGTTCCCCCCATTACAGTCTCTAACGGAAAGTTATGTGTTCTTCTTGACCATGGTGATGGGCTGGACTCACTCGCCAATGTGTCTTTTCTTTTTCCTGTTTTTTTTTCATGGCCATGCTAATACCCAGTCCCATGTTTGTCTTTCATATAATAAACTTTACATAGGGAAAAACAACCCTTGATTTTTGTGATAAAGCCTCTACTCATCGAATTAGAATTAAAAGTCCTCCCAATTTTCTTCCCCCCCACACTGGTCAGCCATCTCCTTCCCAGTTTTTTTTTCTTTTGGACCCCTCCCTTGTTGAAGACCAACAGCATTCCTTCCCCCCTTCCTCTTTACCAATACTCCCTTGCAACTTTATGTCTAGTATGGGACTGTTGCCCCCCCCCCTTTCCTGACCATAAACCTCCTGTTTTGAGGGATTGTCCCCACCCCTGTTGAACCAGCCTCTGTGCCCCCGTTTTTCTTCTAGGTATATCGGCACCAGTGTATAGTTTTCTTATCCTCTTGGTTTTGACGCTTTGGTCTGATTTTTTTTCAGCCCCCCCAAATAGTACCACCCCCACTTGTCCCCCCCCTTGGGCTTGTTTTTTTCAGTCGCATTCTTTCCCCCTGTTCCAGCATCGAACATTCTCACCCCTTATTCATTTCCCAACCTTTTCTTAGCCCCTCACCTTCATCAAATAACCACATGCCTTTCCGTTTTTTTTCATGGGGATTTTTTTCCCCTTAACCCCCCCCCCAGCATTTTTCCCCCTTTGGACCTGTTTCATCTAGACAATTCATTCTTTCTTCCTTCCTTTTCTAGGTCCAAGCTTCTTTTGAGACTTTTCTGAGGGCCCTTCTTTTTTTTCAATTGCCCTCTTTTTCCAGCCTGGCGAGCTGTTGGTGTACTTGTTTACTTCCACCAGGGTGACCCCCTTTTCCTCCTTCCTCTACCCTCTTCTGCTTTACTGTTGAACATTCCCCCCCTCACCTGGAAAGTTACCTCACAGATCATTAGAACACCACCTCAGGGACGCCGTTTTTGCTTCCCCCCTTTGATTCCCATCAGGTATGTTCGGGCCATGCTTTAGGCCCCCCCTTGAATGTTTTTCTTTTTTTTGACCTAGTTTTTTGGCCTTCTGGGTCCTCTTTCCCCTAAGCATTGTAATTTAACTGTCCCCCCCTTTATGATTCCTGTTTGGTTTGGACTTCCCTGGTTCCTTCTCCCACGTCATAGTTCCATTTTTCCCCCTAGTCCCCTTCCATGACCGTCCCCCGGACCCCTGTACACTGTCTTTGTCTTCCAATCCAACAAATTCGTTTTTTTCCAGACCCCCCCTATTTTTCTTTCTTTTTTACTTAGTGCTTCAATTTTTTTTTTTTAGTCATTCCCCCCTCATGGACTGCCTATATAGACCCACAGGGGTGAGGTATCCTCCTTGACCCATTTATGATTTTTTTTAACCCCCTTTTCCCCCAGTTGACCCATAACATTCATGTGCCATCCTTGCTTTTTCCTCCATATCTTCTGTGCTATTCCCTTCTCCCCTTCATTTTATGCTTGCTTCAATTCCCCTTTGCCTTGATCATGTGACTCCCTCCTGTCACATATGTTTCCCCCATTTTTTTCCCGATTTTCCCCCTAAGTTTTTCCATTGCCTCGTCATTGACCTTACCATGAAATACCCCATCCTCCCGCGATCTCTTTTCTATTCCCTGTTGACCTCCAGTATATATGTGAACCTTGATTCGGACATCTGCTTGTCTTTTGTTAGCACCTCATTTATTTTCATTCATTTCCATACCTTCTTTTTCCTCAAACTTTAGAGGGCACGTAAACTCATTATTTACACTCCTACAATTCCCCACAAGTTACATTAACCGTCTATTTACCCACTGAACGATTGGTTTTCCCCGTTTTCCCTTCATAATCCCCCATTCGGTTTTATTTTCCCTTGGAACTCCCCCCCCCCTTTTCTCAAAAGTCATTCCTTTCCCCCGTCAGATCCTTTGGTGTTTTTTGTGTTTGATTCAGATGGAATGACCTTCCAAAATGGTTCAGCTCCCCACCCCCCCTCTCTTTTGCTTATGTGCTTTTTTTTTTTCCTTCTTTTCCCCCCCCCCCCCCCCTTCTTTGTTCCCGTTACCATACCTGGTGGTCTTATTGATGATTTCCCCTTATTTTTTCTTTTTTTACTGTTTCTCCCAGTTATTTCATGACCCCCCCCCCCCCTGGTATGTCTTTTTTATGATACCCATCCCTTTGTTTCCTACCCCCCAACAAAACCCCAATCCCCCCTCCTTTGTCTTCTGCTGCCCTATTCACCCCTGATATAACTTCCAGTTTTCCCTGCACATTAATCTTTTTTCCCCTCATCTTTTTTGATGTTCCCCCGGTTGAACTTGGGTAACCTCACATGAAACTCTGCCTTGAACCCCCATCTCACTCCCTTTGGTATATACCATCACTACTTTTCACCCCCTTCACATTTTTCTGGCCCCCCAGATTTCCTGTTTTTTCCGGCTCGATCCCCCCAAAAAGGTCCGTGATAGGTCCTATAATCACCTATTAAACGTCTTTCTTCCATCCCCCCCTTATCCCCCAGTATGGGGTTATTTTTCTGATCACCACTTCCTTCCCAATCCAGTTTTGCAGGAAATTATCCTTTTCCCCCTCAACTTCTGGTCCCCCTTTTTCTTGATCTTTTCCCCCCTTACTACTGAAAATCCTCCCCACAGTTGCCCAGGCTCAATTGTCTTACAACCCCCGATTTTTTTTTCCTAGCTTGTTCCCTTTCTTTAGGACTCCTTTTTTTCCCCTCTTCTTTTTTATGATATAGTTGACGTTCACTCTTCCTTTGCTGGAGTCCTCTAAACGTTCCCTGACTGAAGTCCAACTAAGGATTCTGGGGGTCCCCCACTACCTGATGGGACTTTTTTTTTTTTCGTTTTGAATGTCCCCCCTTCCCACCCCTGCTCGTCCACCCCCACCCCTTCCTTGCTTCTTTTTTGACCCCCCCCCCCATCTTGCCCCGATTTCCCTGGATGGTACGCCCCCTTGATGAAAGCCCCCCTAGTTCTTCCCAGTTTGTATGCTTTTTTCACCCTTCCCCCCGAAAAACTTTTTCCCCCCAGGTCCTACCAGTCACTCCCTCTCTGCCTTTTATTCAGACTCCCCTTGCACATTCGAAGTCCCCATTGTTCACCCCCTGACCCCCCCCCCCCCCCACCAGTTTTTTCTTTTTTCTCTGGAAGCCTGACCATCGCTCTCATAAAGAACTGAAATAGAACTTTGTTTAAGTTTTTCCCCCCCCTCTTGTTGGAAAATCTTACCCCCTTTCCCTTCTCCTTTTCTTTCCTATATCCCCTATAGACTTGGAAACCTGTAGCTTTGGGTGCCCATGTTCTTTCAAATTCCCCCTTCCCTTTTTTTCCCCTTTGTTTGTGGCCCTGTCCTTTTTTTCTTTTCCTTAGGACCTTTACCCCCTTTTGCGGATATTGTAGTCACTTTCTGGCTTTCCTTTCAGGTTTTTTGTGCACCCTCCGCCCCCTTTCAAAGTGGTGGTCTATTGCCCACAATATTTTTTCCCTCCCTGGCGTGGGAGTACATCACCCCCCAAATTATTTTTTTTCCCATTAATACTATCCCCCCTGGATGCCTTTTATTAGTAGAATACAGATGAACTTTTGAAAGGGTTCAATTTTTTTTTGTGACTTTTTTGTGCACCCCCCAGTATTGGGGCAACCCCCCAAGTGGGTTTGAAATTGTTTTTCCCCCCGTTCTTTCCCCTACTCCCCTTTCCTATGTCTTTAGCCTGTTTAGATGACCTTGACAGGTGCACCCCTGTGCTGTGTGGACCTTTCCCATTGTTTCCTATTCCTTCTTCACACGGTTATGTGACACTGTTCTGTCTTTTTTTTTTTCTGCTCTAAGTATTTCGTAGTTATCTCTTATCTCCCTACTTTTTTTGTACTCCCCTTTTATATCCTCAAAGGTCCTTGCCCTTGTAGTTTAGCATTTTTCCTCCCCTCCTTTTAACAATGGCAGGCTTGTCCTCTTGAGTCCAGCCATACCTCCCATGTAGTCCTTGCGGCCCCACATTGTCTTGTAGAAAACATGTCCTTTTACCTTTTACTTTCGCCGCTCCTTTCCCTCCTCTTTTTTCTTTCCAAGTCCAATCTCTATCTTCATAAGAAGTTGTGTTTGATTCGTGGTCCATCCCTCCTCGAAAACTCTTGGAGTCTTACGGCCCCTACCTTTTATAAACGGCTTTGGTCCCCCCCCCTGTTTCCCTTTTTCTTTTTGTTCCCTTTTTCACATTCCTTGTGGTGGTCCCTTCAACTTAATCATGCCATGTTGCCTCTGTCTCCTTTTTTCACCATGCTGCCTGTGTCCTTGATTTCGATAATAAAAAGTTTCTTTCCCCCCCCAAAAGGACTTTCCTTTTTCGACTCTTTTTTTCTTTCCTTAGACCTTTCCCTACTTAGGACTTCAAAAATCAATATCATAACTCCCCCCGTAAGACACAAGACATCGCCTCCCCTCAATTGTTGCCCCCGCATTCCTGCACTAGTATCTAACATTCATACAACTCATTTTGCACCTTCTTTGACTGTTGCATTAACCCCTTGTAACCCCCCCGCACTTTGTTTTTTTAAATGTGATGTGGCCCCCCCCATGGGCACCACACCGCATTCTCCTTTCGTCAGTCCTTCTCTCTCTATACAGTTCCCACCAGTTGTATAGTTTGTTAATGTTGGGGAGCCCCCCAGCTCACATTTTACCCGTATGATGGTAGCCAATTACCCCACCCCCTTTTCTGTTCTTGGTCCATGGCAGTTTGTGCACCACAGCCTTTTCTAATTTCCATTCCCCCCTCCCCCCATCTTTCCCCCTTGTTTTATTGAACCCCTCACCGTACACTGTTAACCTGTCCCGCCGTTCCCTCTTTTCTGTGGGCCTTAGCATGTTGTTTCCTTCGAAACCGTTTCCCTTCCCCCTCACTGTTCTCATTACTCTAGTAAGCGTTTTCCCCATAGGTTCACCATTTCGTGCTTCCTGTTTTCCCCCCTTGAACTTTTTGCCAGACTCCCCCTGCATGCGAATGGTTTTCCATTTTTTCTTTGTTTTTACTTGCATACTTTCCTTTTCCTGCTAGACACACAGACTCTGCACTAACACCCAAGTTTCCTTCTTTTTCACCCTCAACCTAGAAAACACCCCCGGGTTGATTTTCTGCATCAAGTGGCTCCCCCCCAGTTTTTCCTTTTCCTTTTTTTTTTATGGAGTCACCCCCCCCTGGCCGGGACTGTTGTGAGGTGTTGATCCCCTTCCTTGAGACCCCCTTTTCTAATTCCCTTCACTAACACCGTCTTCCCCCCCTATTGACTTTTTTTTTTTTTCTGGCCCTCGAGTTTTTTTGGACGCAAAATATAGTAACTTTCCTAGAAAAAGGTCACTCAGTTTCTGGACCCCTTTCCCTCTTTTCTCTGTCACAGTCAGTCCCCCCACCCCTCTGTCAAGACCCACTTTTTTCCTCTTTCCCCTTTTCTTCCCAGTCCACCATTCCTTCTGACCTGAACATATATCACCTCCCTCCTTCTGCCCCCTTTTTTTTTTTCTGCTGATTTTTTTTGACCAAAATCCCCCCTCAGCCAACACCTCTATTTGTTTTTCTTGACTTTACCCTTTGCACCCCTGTGACTACTATCTCTGACCAGATTTTTATGCTTTTTTCGGTCTTCCCTGGCTTTCTTTTCCCCTTTATTATCCTTTGACATAGTGAGTTTCCACTGACCCTCCCCTGTTGCTTCATTTTTCAATTCTTCTGTGTGGGACCTACCATGAACACTTCCTCCAAGGACTTCTCTTTTTTTTTTTCTTCCTTTTATGTCATTTCACCAACTATGAATTTTTTTCTATATTCCTAGTTGTCCCTTTTGCCAAGGACATCCCTGCTGTATTTGTTATTAGCAACAATCCCCCCCGGACATCTTTTTTCTTTTTTGGTCCAGCCACTTTAGCTGTTTTTTCAAAAATTCCTTCTGGAAACTTTCCTGCCTTCCCCCCCCACTTCCCCCATACAACCAAAAAAGCTGATGGACACAACGAACTAGTTGTAATCTACATCCCCCTCCCATCTTTTTTTTCTTTTTCCCTTTATGACAATCATTCATTCTCTTCACCGCTCCCCCCCCCTCCCCTTCTGTTTTTTTTTTTTGTTTTTCTTTTCTTTTCTTTGATTGAGTGGAAGGCCTGGAAAATGGTCAGGATGAGAATCCCCCCCCAACGAATTTTCCTTATGTAGCTATTTTTCCCCCCCCCGTTTTTTTTTTTTCTATTTCCCCCCCTTTCTTATTAGGGCCTTTATTTCACATAATGCTGTTACTCTCTCTTTCCTCTACCTTTTTCTTTTTTGACAACCCCAAATATGCGATTGATTCTCCCCCTGTGCTCATCCCCTACAGTCTCTTGATGATCCATATTTCACATACTTCCCACTGGGCTATTTCTTTTTTTGCCAATGGGGGGACATCACCCAATTCTCGGTCTGATGGTCCTCTTTTCCCTTTTACATTTCACCTTTGACATATAATCAATTTCAAAACTTACCCCCTGCCCCCCTCCGTAGGTCACTGCCTTTGGCCCCAATCCCCCATTTCCAATCTCTCCCTCACCATGATATGCGGGCTTTTCAGCTCCAGCATTATAAAAACCTTTTTTTTTTTTATGCTTAGACGCACCAGTAAAAATTTTTTCCTGTAAATCAATTTTCACATACGATTCTTTTTCCGGATAAACTTCCGAAAAAACTAAGTCAGAATGTTTTCTAGTTTCCCCTTTTTCCCCCCAAGGTTCTTATGGCAGGGTCCCCACATTCTGTGGGGCTCCCCCCAAGGGACCCTTAGGCACTGCAATGCTTTCCCTCTTCTTTTTCCCCATCCCATTTTTTTTTTACTTTAGGTTGTGTCCGAGTCCGCTCTGTACATGGACTCTTTGTTTTTTCTGCTTTCTTACTAGGTCCTTTCTAGGACTTTGCTTGTTCTTTTTCGTCCCACAATGGCATTTCCACTAAGATAGGTGTTGGTCGCCCTATGTCAGCATGGCATTCGACTCAGGGCACTTCCTTTCTACCCACCCAGACTTTCCTTTGTTTTCCCCCCACCCCCCCTTTTTTTGAACATTTTGTATTCCCGTGGTGCCTTTTCCCCCCCCTCCGGATCTGACTTGTGGTTGTGCCCTTCTCTGTCCAACTCCCAATGCCTTTCCACTTTTTCCCCCTATTTTCCCAGATTTTGGGAACATCATCAGGAAGCCCTGCCGTGCTCCCCTTCCCCCCCATCTTTTCACCATGCCCCCACCAACAGGGTGCTTCTCTTTCAAATACAGGTCCCTTGCTCCATCCCTAAATTTTTTGTAGGTTAACTTATGTCACTCTTTCCTCGCTCAATTTTCCCCCCTCTTCCTTTTATATTGAACTGGAACAAGTTTTTTTGGGATTGCGCATTTGCTAGGGCCACTCCCATCGCCTTTTTCTTGTTAGTTTTTCTTTTACTTGTCCACGATGTCATACTACGACATAATGTTATATTGCCCTAATTTTCTTTTTCTTTTTTTTTTTGAGATGGTTTTTCTTTGGAATTGCCATTTGTTCCCCCCACTTCCTGTGGCCCCCATTCCATGCACTTTGGTTGCCTTTAGTACAAAACATAACGGGACATTCATTCCTTCCTACGTGTTTTTTATATGCTTTCACCCCCTTATGGAGACATATACTACCCCCTTTTTGGTGCATATATAGAAATGCCATTCTGATATGGACGTTTGAATTCTTTGTGGTGGCCGCTGGTGTTTTCCCCCCCCTTTTCCCTGGGCGTTTTATGTGCGTTACATTGCACCCTCATAACTAGCCATCCCTGTTATATCTTTTTTTTTTCTCTTATGGGGTGTCTGGAAAGTGCAGGATTTTTTTCCCCCATTTTTTTTTTGGGGTGTTTACACATCCATTGTCGCATGGTCTTATTTGCTTCACCTGTCCTTGTTTTTTGCGCTGGTCTCTCTCTATGTCTTTCGATCTTATCCTCCCCCTTTTTCCCCCATTACCCTTTGTTTGATACAATTATTAATGATTTCAAAGGACCCTTGGCTGCCCTTTTTAGGCATCAATTGGCCCCGGGCCCCCTTTGAGTTCCCCTGGGCTTTGTCCTGTGAGTCAGGCCATCCCTTGGCCCATTTCGTGTAGAACACCTTTAGTCCCCCCTGTATATTTCCTTTAAAGACTGTTTGCATAGAGATTCCCCCCCTTCCCCCCCGCGGTTTTTTTCCCACTAAA
>Ga0179593_1707337_pt1 | contig 10575 bp, 7 predicted proteins | sample CZODoug2_1_08_16_FD_185931 | JGI IMG/M metagenome (GOLD analysis project Ga0179593, IMG submission 185931) | Vadose zone soil fungal communities from Angelo Coast Range Reserve, California, USA - CZODoug2_1_08_16fungal (PacBio error correction) | ecosystem: Environmental > Terrestrial > Soil >... | reverse complement strand
CTCGTAATTTTTCTGGCGGGCAGTCAGCAATACCGGGGGATTTTTTTTTTCTTCTAATCATTTTCGGGACGGCTACGATTTCCACCCCGTTCAGGTCATTGTCGACAAGACTTTAAGGGTAGGTTTGACTCTCCTTTTTCCATGATCCAGGTCTTTACCCAGACCCTAGTCTCCTGCCCCTCTTTCGGCAAGGTTAAGTCTTCATCGATAATCCGGTGCAGTGCTTCACTAGTGGAGAACGACCCCCCCTCCATGGAGCTGAGATTGTGCCGGATCCCGCCGTCCGTACCTTCGAGACCTAGTTTGAACAATTCCCAGTTCTTCCAGCGCTCCGACCTTTGTCAGCATGTCACAACAGCCCCCCCACCGGACGTCACTTGGTGTACATTGCAATTACTTGGTTCTCTTTCATGACACCGCTTTTTTTCGCCCCCACAAGAAATTTCCTGGTTCGTCACGTGGCTCACTCTTCTGATTGATTTGTACACCCCCACCGTTTATTGCTTAGGTTCTGTTGAGGTCGAATTTCAGGGTTTTAGGATTTGATTTTTTGAGGAGATCCTCGAGAGTCTTCTTCTTCTCCCTGTTTTTTTATTTTTTCGATGGATCCTGTTAGATCAGGACGCGTCCCGAGTTGGTTCCGTTTGGTTGGGTAGTGCCCCAACCGCCCAGTTCAATAAAGGATATCGCTTAAAGTGAACTGCCACGCCTTGCAAAATATCTGCCCGTTTGCGCTTTGTCCGAGCTACGGCTCCATGGCGATAGGTTTGGTCCCCCTCCTCAACTGAATCAACATTGCCATTCAAATGCGTCTATCCCACTACACCAACCGAGAAGACTCCCTCCCCCCGTCCGGTCGTTGCATAACACCAACCAACATGTTTGCACTTCTTCTTTCAAGCAAGTTTTCGCCGACTTAGGGGCCTCTACTCAAGTCTCACCCCGTATTTTCACCAGGACTTTAGGAGATCACCGATGAGAAGCCTCCTTAACTAGAGCCCCTTTTTCCCCCTCTATATACCCCTCTCGAACTTTGGGTCACCCGGACACACCGACGGAGTGTCGGACTCCTCAGATATACACCGATTCGACCAAACTCGCCGAGGGAAAAAGGAGACTTTTTCTTCCTTCCTCCACAATTTCTTTCTACAAGGCTCATTCAGTACCGGTTTCCGACGGCACTTCCCCCAGTGCGTGACGTATCGAGAAACCCCGGACGCCCTTGTATGGGTAAACTTCCTGCGTACTTTCGAACCCCTCATTGCAATATGTCGGCTGCGACGGAGTCATTCCCCCCCCCCGTTCTCCTGGAACAGCACAGCCGATACCCACACCGCCCTTGACGAAGGCCGTTTATCTCATATATCTGTATCGCCCTGCTTAAGCTCCAATAAAAATTTGCCGGTTCCTTTTACTGGACGCTGTCATGTTTTTTCAGCCTCACGTAAGCAGTTAATGAGCGACCAGCAACTAGTTTACACGGGGACGATCAACTTGACGTGTTTCCCGTCCCCCCCCCCCCACCGGAATTCGACCTGTCAGAACTCCGAATCGCATTATCTCTTTCGTTTTGTTGTGATTATCTGCAATTTTCCTCGGACATGGTCAATCGGCTTTGTGTGTGTTCCGTCCCCAGTTTGTTTCCCTTGATCCCGCCTTCTCCCATTAATCTTAGGTACCTCAGGCGAACCCGCTCTCCGTACCGGCCATACCGCAATTTCGGGTGAGCTTTCATTCGCCCTCCCTTGTCTTCTATGAACTTTCGCGCCCGTTTTGCGTTGGTTTGTTATCCGGGGCGGCTGCTGCGAGATCTTCCCCCGGGGGCTTTCGTGTATCCCTCCCATTAATTCTCTTTCTGTGTCGGTTGACCTGCCTGTATCGTGTTTCCCAGATAACAGTGGTGCGGTGTACTTCCTCACGAGGCCTCCCCCCCGGTCCCCTAAGATATTGCAGATACTTGTATGTCGCCGTTTGAAGCCCGTCGAATTTAGGGACGACCTCTGATGATGTGCCTTTAGTTTCCTCCCTCGGAAGGACAGTCGCCCCTCTCCTTTGATCCTGACTTTCCTTTTTTGTTTTAAAGAGCGGCTTGCCCCCGAGGAAATACTCTCATTTTCTCGGTTCGTGAATTTTATAGATAGTCGCCTCCTTTCCTGGTTCCCAACGGGTCCTGAATTGGTATATCTCCTTAGGTAGCGCTTGCTGAGGACTCCCGCATTCCAATAGGCCGTTGGAATTGTTTTCTTCAGACCGAGGTTTTCCTCTTCGGGGGTGGGGAAGGTGAGAGTAGAGCTTTTCCTTTGGGCAATGTGAAGTTCGGGTTCTTTCTCCAATCCTTTTCCCTCCCTTGGCATCGCGTTCTTCGCCGTGGAACCCGTTTGAGATGAGGTGCTTCCCGTTTCGTTCCTTGCCCGGGTAATTTTTCGTGTTCTTTTAAGGCGAGGTTGGTCTTTTGGACATACCTCGTCGCGTCCAGACAAAACCCCAGTCTTTAATTAGCCGCCCTTTCCCAATTTGCAAAAACCGTTTCATTGACTTGAAGACTTCCTGACCCTCGGCAACCCTGAAGAGGATTTGCTCGCGGCCTTGGATCTCCCTCAATTAATCCAATCCTGCCCTCGACTTTCCCCCAATCTTTAAGCCGACCGTTGAGGAACCGAAAATTCGTTGGTCCTTCCCCCCGCTTTTAATGAGGGTTTTTCCGCTTCCCCCCAATACGTATTAACCCCCCCTTCTTTTTCCTTTTCTTTTTTGGAATGGTTGTGACAGCTGAACCCATTCGGAGCGCGGAACGTTTCACCACGAGGTGTCTACGACCAAGTCGTACTCGGGGATCTGGCAAACCGCCTTTTTCAGGTCCCCCCGACCAGCAATGCCTCCCCTCTTATCGATAAAGCTCCCTTGTTTCTAAGCGCTATCCGGAACAGTGCGAAGATTTCAGCTTTGGAGTCGTTTTCAAAAAAATCCTTCGACCCTACCTTTTTTTTGACGATTTAACCGGGAACGGGCGCTCCGCGCTGGTTGTGTCCCTTTTCTTCTCCACCCAGAACAGGCGTAGCCCCTACAATCCCTGAATCCCCAAGGGTTTTTTCTGACTTGCCGGAACCAACGAGTTTATCGTTTAGGGGACGATCCGGACTCCTCAATTTTTCCTTTTTCCCAGTTTCCTTATGTCCCTCTGTGGGATCGTTGTAGGAATGTCCCCCCCAATCCAGCAACGTTGTTTCCCTCCTCTGTTAATAAAAAAAGGTTGTAGTGGAAGTTTGGTAGGTCGCGCCATGAGGTTCACTGCGTTTTTTTTACGCTTCCGTTCGATCCCGACCTTCACACTTCATATGGACTAGTGCGCAGGTATAAACCGTTCTCCTCCTCCCCCAGTCATCGCGATCAACCACGTCTTCCATACTTTTCTCTAGCGTGCCGCCGCTGGATTGTCCAGTCTCTTCCATTCCCTAGTGGTTCTTGCTGTTTCCCCGTCTTTGTATCGGTTGCGACTTCGCTCCTTTGAAGCAAACGTCAAGCCCTAAGACATGTTGCCATCGGAGCATCCTGGAAGATGGATCAGTGTTTCCCCCACTTTCCCTCATCCATTGCCCCTCATGACAGGTCGGAGCAGCTCTCCTTTTTTCCTCTCTCCGTTTTTATCTTATGCTACTCTTCCTTGATGGCCGAGCTGCAATCCCCAAAGTTCAAAGGACCACTTCCAAGATAATAAAGACCGCGACTCCGACATAGGCATACTTTCTTTATTTAGATTCGCACTTCGGGTGAAAGAGAGTATCTCCCAAAGTCGCCTCCAGATTCCCGCCCCCCCAAACCCCCCCCCCCCCCCCCACAACCCTCACGCACACCAGGATTCAGTTAAGGGGAACTGTCCTCATTGGACCACAAAACCGTGAAAAATTCGTTCTTACCAAAAAAAAAATAAAAATAAAAATCTCAGGGCGGCCTTCGATATTTCCTTCTTGTTCCGTGATGCTCGGTTGTTTCACTTCGACGCTAAGTGCGTTTCGATCTGACCCCCCCGCCATTCTTATTTTTTTCCCCCTCCAACTCGACAGCTTCCATTTCCTACCGAGTGAACCCCCGGCGCTCCTTCCTTTACCCACTCATTCCCTTTGGGACTTGCACCTTTCTTGCCAGGTCGGCGAACGTTGGGGCGTGGAGTTGGATGGGGTCATTCCCAACGATATCCTACTCTGAATGGGATCGTCCCTCGGGAAGAACTCTTCAGCTGGTTCCTGGCTTTTTGCTCTTCCTCAGCTGTTTGGATTCAGATTTGGTCACTCCCTGTCGGGAAGCCGCCCCCCCTCTTAGCGTTTAGCCAAGTTAGGTTCGATTTCCCACACCGTTATTACTGTTTTGTTTCGAGGATTTTCCCTCTTAATCTCTTTCTTACCCAGGGTTCGGATAGCGCTTGGTTCTCAAGGTTACCTTTAGGGCCTTGCTTCCCCATGCAGTGATCACCCCGCACCCCTCTGGTGGGATTTCCAGTCCGTCTTGGCTTTTTTTATTATCCCCCACTTCGTGTGGAACCTCACCAAGTCCCCCGAAAACGCAACACAACCGCCTCACACACGTCTCCACCCCCCCCCCCCCCCCCCCCCCCCTCCCCCTTTTGGTCCGATGTCACAAAACAGTCCCCAACAGGAATTTCACCTCATTTTAACCTAGTCGTGGTGTCCCGCTCCCCCCGTCCTTACACGCCCCTTGTTTTCTCAACCTTTTTGGTTTCCGGAAAAGTGGCGTAGGCCCCGACGGGTATCTTTCCCACAGTCTGAATGTTCAGATTCCTTGCGGAGTACGACCCGGCGGCGATTTCAGATATCTTTTGCCCTTTTTGATATCCCCCCCCCCCCCTGATGAGTAATCAATCAGTTTCCCTGGGTCTCAGTCGTATGGTCTTTTTTACGGCTTCGGCTCAGAGACCCCCAAGCACCTTCTCAGTCCCAGCCCCGTATCCCCTCCCCCCCTTAATGAACTGGGACCTCCTCCCGGGATTCAAAACTATAGTATTGGATTTGTACCGCGACTACGCCGATTTCAATGGCTTGCCCGTAGAAGAACCTTCTAATTGCCACATTCAAATGACGATCCCTCCCTAACCTTCCAGAATTATTCAAACCCCGTTCCCCCTTCCAACATGCTTCTTGATGATAAGGTAGTTCCCCTTTCCGACTTAGGTCTATAAGATTTTTCCCCCCGTTGTTCTTTTGACTTCGGGCAGCGTCTTTTTTCAAGATACTGCGGTTTTTTTTTTTTTTTTCCCTTATTAAGATCCACCAGGGTTCTCTTATTTCCCCTGGCACCGCGTCTTCACCAAGCTCATGGTTTCATTTTTCTTCCGTTCTCCTGACGGTCCCCCGCCGCGACCCTCACGCGCAAGGATAAGCTTTTCCCTCGCTTTTCAAAGAGGCGACTCCTTAACTGGCCCCCTCTCTACACTTCATGACTGGGGGGACGTCACCCAAATTCTTTTTTAGTTCCTCCCTCTTAACGGACGCCATGGGATCTCCACTGCCTGCGTCCTCGGTTTTCTCCAAAGTGGAATCCAATTTGTTTTCTTCACGCCCGGTCGTCCCTCCCAGTACGTGGCCTCGTCCCCCCCCCTAGTTGCCTGGCTATAACAACCCGGTGGTCCTCCCTTTCTTTTTTTTAAACTAACCAATTGGTGCCCCCCCCCCCTTGAACTTCTGGAAATTCCAAACGAAAAATTTGCAATTTTCGGCTGCTCATGTTTTCTGACTCTCTTTTTCTCGACACGTACTTTTACTTTTCTCCTCTCGGGATCTGGAAGATTCCCTGACTGCACGCCGCCCCACAACTTATTGACATGGCGAATTGACTTCCTTTGTCTTCTCCTTTTAATCCCATTGGGTGTGTTTTCTCATTCACTTTCGACCCCCTTTTAACTCCTTTTTTTTTTCCCGTGCCTTCAAGTTTGATCGTTTACAGTGATACTCTTTTGCTTTTCTTCTCTCAAAGTTTAAGCTCTTCGAGCCAAGAGATAGAAAAACTTTCGCTACCGTCAACGTTGCGTTGAGATGCATCCCTTTTCTCCGTCTCATCCCCAGACGAATTCTTTCGTTCGCCCTCCTAACCGTTCGGTTTTGTTATTGTTTTCCTTTGTTTTTTTTTTGAGTCTACCACGTCCGCCTTGGACTCCTTGGAGCAGCTCAGCCCCCTTTCCGATCTGCAATTTCCTCCTTTTTCCCGTGGCAAGTTCCCATTTATTTTCTTTTCTTCAGACCAATAATGCCTGGGTGCCCGTTCCAACCCCCCCCTGAAGATCTTGTCTTATTTTGGTTCCACACCTCTCTTCCCTGCATTTAGCGGCGAAGTTGTCTTCGGCTCCTGTCTTCGTGAGGTAGCCGGTCCCCCTCGCCTTATTCCGTGCGTACCTTTGCATTACAACCCAGCGCTTGTGAATTTGTTTGCCTTTTTTCTCTCCATCTTCCTTACTGGCCTAGCAGGAATCGTGATCGGCCCTCCCTCTTTTTCCTTTCCCACTTGGGACCTCGGACAATCCATTCTCGAGATATGCAGGAATGCCCCCTTCTTTTGAATGGTCTGCCGCAGCCCCTCCCTGTCTTATCTGTGTTTCTTTTCCGGTGAGAGTGAGAGTTCCTTTAAAGTTTTTTGCCGTTCTCCGGGGATTTTGGATCGCGACAAACATCTCTCGCCTTTTTCCTTCTCTTTAGTTTCCGTGAACACAACTGCCATAGCGGCTTCGCTTTTGAAATTCCTATTTCAGGGTCACAACGTCGCTTGTCTTGGGATGTCTTCTATTTTGGCTGGGGAACTACCTCCCCCTGTTTCGAGCACGTAACATACGCAGAACTTTCCCCAGGACCCTCGTTGACTTGCCTTTCCAATCTATGGCTGCTCCACCCGACTCTTCGATAGACGTCAGGATTATTCACTTTTTTCCCGCGTCCAATCCCCCTGCATCGCGATTTTGTTTTTCCCCATCAGCACTCTTTTTTTCTTCCTAACCAACGTTGCCTGGAACACATGACAACTGAATTTCCCCCCCCGCTGATTCTTCTGAACGGGTTTAGAGGGACCACTCCTTGTTCAATGTCCCTATTTGACGGCGTTCCTTGGCTTTGGACATACACACCCCCCTTGAAATTTTTCCCTTGGGTTCCCGGAAGTGGTGTGACGAACTCCGCAAGCGGGACGGGTCCCTGATGTGCAAACAATCGCGCAAGTATTTTTTCGGCCCTCCTTAAGTTCCCTGGATAGTAAAGTCTCCGTAACCTTTTCCGCGGTTTCCGAACCAAGCCCGCCATTTTTTTTTTCTAAATTTCCGGTACCAGTTTTTAGCCGAGGTCCTCCTCCTCCCCTTCAAGTATTTGTTTCCGAATCCTCAACAAATGGAGACTGCTCTCATTCACCCTTCTTTCCCTTGCTTTTCCACCAAGTGTAGTAGCCTCAAATCGATCCCCTTCGGGCCTTTAGCCCGCCAGGCACCCCCCTATCCGCGTTGCCTGTTGGCCCTCCCCTCATCCATGAATTGAAAGCGTTCTGAGAGACGGGTCTGTCTCCCCTCTCCACTGGTTTTTCCTCCCGAGATGGCGAAGCGTTTTGTCACCACTTAAGTGGAAAGGTTTGGTGGAAATCTTTTTTTGTCTTGCTTTTCAGAAATGAAGCTGTCGGAGTTCGTCCCCTGCCCCCCTTACTTCTCTTTCCTAAGCCCTTTCGCGGATTGCGAAGTGCATCCCGATCTTTTTTCCCTCGGAACGCCCCGCGGTGAAATTTTTCTTTTCTTCTGAGGATGTCCCCCCTCCACCCGGAATGCACGAGTAGTGTGATCTGCGGTTTTTTTCTTTCCTTTTTTTACTTTTTTTACCTCTTGCCCTCGGGCGTGAGCGACCTCTTCCAGTATGCCTTCTGCGCCGCGTCTTTCTTTTTTGGCCCTTCCTAGCATCGGACACTTTCATGACAGGCGGAGCCTATCTTTTCCCCTCCGTTGAGAGATTACGTTTTCCGATGGCTTTTCACTTCGCCAAAAGTTCACAACGGATACAACGTCCTGCGATGCTCCGATCTGGAAACCTGTTATGGTTTTTTTTTTCCCTTTTTTTCTTCTAGGCAAAAAGTAACGATCAGAGCCTCCGGGGTCCTATCCCCCCTCCCCTTTCTGTAAATCCTTCAGCGGCGCCGCTCGAGACCACTTATTTTTTTTTGGTCCCCTCCGCTGAGTCGGTTCCCTAGTGAAGGGTTCCCTTTTTTTCTAAACTTCCCCTACCCTTTGACTGGGAAGGTCGGGAATTCGACCCCTTACGTTTCTTCCTCGAGCTTCCCCCGTTTCGCGCCACTCTTCCCCCTGGGTGTAGGACATTCTTTTCCTTGACCATTTTTTTTAGTGTATGGCATTCCTACAACTCTCTCCTTATTTAAATATCACTTTCAGTCTGACCTACGGGCAGAAATAGCTGGGTTATGGCGGGGTCCGGCCTTCCTTTACACTTCCCGACTTTTAGTGATTGGGGATAAGCAATGTCTGTTCATCCCCCCCTCTCCCGCGGAGGTTTCTTCTCCCGTTCAAGGTAAGGGAGTCCCAGTTTCCCTCCTTCCCGATTCTGTTCTTTAAGGATTTTCCCTCGTACCACTGGCTCCCGGTTCACCTGCTTCTTTCGTTAAACTTACGGGAGACTTTAGAGCTTTTTCCGGGAGGGCCTTCACCTTTTTCCGGAGACCTCCACTGGGCGGGTCTTTTTGCCGGTCCCGCCGTACGATTGACCTTCTTTTTTTTAAACGTGGCCACCCTCTACCGTAAACACATCTCTCCTCATCATGGGTCTAGTTTTCCCCCCTCACCACCCCCGTCCAAATATGGGGCTTTTCACCGGGAGCCCTGCAGAAACCAGTTCATTAAAGGGCGGGTTTTTCCCAGTATTTTCATGTTTTCCTTACTTGGCTAGCATTGATGTTATCTTGGTAAACCAACATTTGCCGGATTTGTTTTTTTTGAGGTCTTTTCTTCTTAGAGATCAGTTATTACCTTTCCGATTTTTTGATTGATGCCATTGCTTCTTTTTTTTCCCCCCTACGTTTGTTTTTTCTTTTTTCTTCTGGCGGTTACTGCTTCGGTACTCCTAAGGGTAGGGCCCCCCCCCCCTCATCCCCTTTTGGAGTCTTTTGCAATGTGACCCCCTCGCCGACACGTATGAAGTAAACCCTTCCCTTTATTCTTTTTCCCCCCCCCGGTCCTTCCCTCCCCTGCGTTTGCCGATACTACCCCCGCGAATTAACATAAAATGCGCTCCCCCCCCCCCGGCCCAAAACCGATGAAGATTCGTCAACACCGGCTTTTTCAAATTTGGTCATGCCCCTATAGCGCCGCTTCGTGGCCTCATTCCCCCTCAATTCTTTTATACGCAAGATTCTGCCGCGCCTCCCGATTCTTTTTTATTCTTAATTTTTGGTCAACCTCCTCTCACCAAGTCCTGTGTCACGGTTCCCCTTTCGCAAGCGCCGCACCGTCCCATCAGTCCGCACCCCCTCCGACAGCCGATTCGTCCCTACAACTTCCTAGGAACACGCGTTCCCGGTTTGACCCCCTTCTCTCTACCTTTGACCGGTGTTGCTTGCCCTCCATTGCCTTTTGACGCCCCCTCTCCCTCTGGATCCGTACATAGGTCAAGACACAGCACCCGTCTTCCGTTCTTTTTTTAGCCCGGCGTCTCATTTCCCCTTATAATCTCCGTCCATCCTCCCGACCCTTGTTCTGGACTCCCCGTTTCCCTAACGTGTTCGTCGAACTATAATAATCTTTGATTCGACTCGATTCAACTCAAAGGTAAGGAAGGGCATGTTAATTTTCGGGTTCGCTTCTTGTATCTCAGACTCCTTTTTTCGCGCAGCACCGAGGGAGCAAGGGACGATCCTGCTTCCACCCCAAACCGATTGTCGCGAGCATTCCCCTTTTCTATTCCCATCCCTCCGTTGTTGTGGGAGATCTCCCTTTTTCTCTATATTTTCCCTTCCTTTTTTAGCCTTCGTTTTAAATTGATAGTTACGTTGCCCTTTCTGCCGCGTCACATTACCATCTTCCTTTCTCTCTAGTCTTCCAAACCAGCATGAGTCCGAGTCCCCGTCCCCACGCGTGGTGCTTCCTCTTCTTTCTACATTTGTGACATGCTTCTGTCCCTCGTCGTGTCCTTTTTTTATCTTTTTCTTTCCCTTCCTTTTTTCCTGTACGGTTGACCAGGCGCACCCCCCCCCGCAGCCGTACTCCTGAATTCTCTTTGTGTCGGTTGACCTTGCACATCAGAAGTCGCCCCAGTCTTCTTTTTATGTTTTCTACAGGGCATGTTGCTACAACCCGGTCATACTCTTGTTTTGTGTCGTCCCGACACTTGAAGACGCGCGTAACCCTACTTGGTGAACGTTCTCAATTGATTGTCGTTTCGGACGACGTGACTGTTTTTCCCCTTTCACCTCTTTTTTTTGGTTTCTTGACATGAGTTAAATATATCCATGTGACCCTTCTGAGGAATCTTATCTCTGAACCCCTTCCCCCTTTACCTGAGCCGATCTTGTATGGCCAATGATTTGGCTCTATTG
>Ga0179593_1691977_pt1 | contig 10575 bp, 17 predicted proteins | sample CZODoug2_1_08_16_FD_185931 | JGI IMG/M metagenome (GOLD analysis project Ga0179593, IMG submission 185931) | Vadose zone soil fungal communities from Angelo Coast Range Reserve, California, USA - CZODoug2_1_08_16fungal (PacBio error correction) | ecosystem: Environmental > Terrestrial > Soil >... | reverse complement strand
GCCCCTTTTCGTGCGGAAGTTGGGTTAAACCCTTGTTCGATTTGTTTCGGTAATGTGCGTCACCGATCGTTCTTTTCCCCCCTTGGGAGGAATGCGGCCTTTTTCCTATGGTTTTTTTTTGGGCATCACGAATCTCAGGTGTCGCTCCCCACAACGGTTGGCCGTCCCTTTTTCTCGATCCCTGGTGGTGCTCTTCCCTTTTTTTCTGCTCCGGGCGAAGGTTCTTCGGTGCTAGGGCTATTCTGGGCAAGGTGCCGCCGTCCGCTCGTTTCCTTTTTTTTCAGACCCTCGTTACACCCCTTTTTGGCCTTTTTTCCCCTAATTGGTTTTTTGTTACTTTTTTCTTCAGTGCTACATTTTTCTTATGTGCCCTTTTTTCGCCATGCTGTGGCTCTCTGTTTTTTTTTCTCCCCCATTCCCCCTCTTTTTTGGGGTCATTTTTCCTGGCCCCCATATCGTTCCCTCAATTGGCGGAATACCTTCCCCTGACCACTGGCGGCCAGCGTATCCTCTCCTCGCTCAGGGAGGATCTTTCTTTTGGGGTGCTAGCCTGTATGGAAAATCCTGTGATTTTATCTGTTTTTGTTTTCGAGACCCCTCCTTCCTTCCCCTCGGGTATTTATGTATACTTGTGTATTACCCCTCCCCTCTTTTTTTTTCTCATATTTTGCCCTCCCCCTCCCAGTTCTCCGGGTTTTACCAATCCTTCTTTCCTAGAACTGCATTTTCCAAGCCACCCCTTTCTCCCTCCTATGGGCCTTGTTCCGTGACCCTCTCGGTCACACCGATTACTTATAACGTTCTGAACATCGTGGTTCCGAGATTGTCCCTTTTTTTCCCTGAGGGTTCCTTTTTTTTCCCCCCCCCCCCACAGAACGGCCGTGCGCCATTCTTGCCCTGTTCGGTGCCAGTTGATTTTGCTAACCACCCTTTTTGCCGCCAGACACGTTGCACCTATTTCTTTTTTCCCTTATTGGGGACCCGTCTTCCCTGTGCCCCCTTTTTTCCCTGGTGCTCCGTTGTCGCCTTTCCATGTAGACCAGGTTCGTCAAACAGCCAGAATTTTTTCCTTTCCCCCTCCTCCCCCGGTCCGGACCATGCCTGCTCCAGTTGGCGGGTTCCTATTCCCCCGGATTGGGCCAGGGGGTATCCACCCCGTTAGCAATCACCGGTTTCGTCTTTCCATCAAACGTATCCGCCTTAATTGTTCATTGCCGACTCCCTTTCCTGAGGCATTCCCCCTTTTCCCTTCTTCCCGAGCTACGCGGTCCTCCCGCCCCCTCTGTTTCCGTCAGTGGTGTGATGGTTTCCGACCAGCTTCTTTTTTCCTTCTGAACAATTTTGTTTTTTCTTTTTTTTCTCTTTCCCCCTGCACCCGGGGTCTAATGTGGTTCCACTCCTCCCCCTCCGTGGACACAAATGGTGGTTTAGAGAGACACGACTGTTTTTTTTTTTTCCCCTTTTTTTTCCCTTTGGACCGTTTTTTCTTCCCTTCTCTTGGAGCGTATTTGATGAGTTTTTCTTTTCTGCGACCGAATCTTCCTTTCCCCTCCCTTCCTTTCTTTTCCCTTCAACCCCGAGTGTCCTCCTACCCAAAACTATGCTTCCCATTAGAGTCCTCGCCTTCGTATAGTCATTTGCCTTTCCCCCTCCCTCGTTTTTGCTGCAACCCTCTGCAAAGGGCCTCCAGGCCGCTTCCATGTCGGCGTCGACTACCGGTTAACGCATCGGCTTCCGCGAACTTTCTGTCGCGTACGGGATTTTCCTTCCCCCCTTGGCACTTTTCCCTTTTTTTTCCCACAGCTGTCTGGGTATCACCCCCTCCTGACTTTTTTCTTTCGTGTCTGCTGTTCCTCTTTTCTCCCCTTCGTTTTCCCTCTCCCCCAGTTTCAATTCGACCCCCCTCGTTCCACACCTGGTGCGTCTTTAGCTGTCACCTTTTGGGACCCCCTACCACACATAGTCCTTTCCCCCCTCCCCCCCACGCTGTCGGTCGTTCTTTTTTTTCCACTCAAATAGGTGATAACCCACATATTGGGGAACGGGTAATTACACTCGTTTTTCCCTCTATGGGGCACTTTTTTTTCTTTTTCTTTCCCCCTTCATTGTCGGAACCAGCCTCGTGGTGTATCCACTCCCTTTTTTTTTCTTGAAGTTCACCATCTCGATCCTTGGCCGACCTTTTTCTTTCCACTCGCCAACTGGCCTCCCCACGTTGACGGGGGACACCCAGGAGCCCCTTTTTTTTTTTTTCCTTCCTTCCCCCCCGTCTTTTTTGGGCTATTCTCCCTCCAAGATCTGCCCCCACCTCTCGACTCTTACGCCCACCGGATCTTTTAAAAGTACGACCCCCTTTTTTTTCCTCCTCGCCGGGGCGTTTGCCTTCTTTTTTTCCCTTCGACGCTTTTACTTGTTCTTGGTCTTCCTTTGGGCAGGAGCCCCGAACCATGGTATTTTTTTCCAGGAATAATTTTTCCCCCTTTCCCCTGCTCACCCCGCCCCTACTATTTCGCTGGCAGTCTTCCTACCCCCGCGCCTATTAACATTTTCTCGGGAGGTTTAAACCTTTCCTTCCCGATCGCTGTGCGCACTCTTTCACCCCAGGTCAGGACAAAGCCTTTGTCCGGCTTGAGATGTCTTTTTCCCCCTTCTTTGGATTGATATTTTTTCAGACTGCCCCGCACCCTTATCCCCCCCCCTTTCTTCAGGGAAGGTGTCCCACTTTTTCCTTCTAAAGCCCCGAATGTACTAACCCTCCTTCTTTTTTTTCCTGTTCAAGGATCCCCTCGCGCGTCCTTCTCGATAGGGTCCCTTGGTCCCTCCGGGAAGGGATCAAATTAATGATGTTGTCTTCCCCTCATGGCCGGTGATGGTCTCTTCCCACTCTTGAGTGACGACCAGACTTTCCCTCTCCTTTCCTCATTCATTTGCGTTCGTTCAACGGCTTCAGTTGGGCCCCAAATACCTAATAGCCCCTTGGGACAGGGAAATCTTTTTTCTCTTTTTTGGTGAGAAGAGGATTCCCTTGTCCTTCTCCTTTAGGTCCGTTCAGCCTTGGTTGGGGGGGTTTTTGTCATCCTCCCCCCGCAAAATTATGCGACGGATCGCCGGATTCTCTTTTTTCCCCGAACGTCCCGCCGCATTTCTTTTTCCCTTTTTTTCTTTTTCTCTCTTATGGACTCCCTCTCCTGATTTTTTCCTTTACCCTCCTTGTCCGTTTGCCACCAGTCCTTGAATTCAAGTCTGTGTTCTCTCTTTTTGCCGAACGGTGGATACTTCCCCCCATTGTGGGAACTTTGATTGGGGACCGTTTCCTTTCTTCCGTGCAGGCCAGCCCACACCCCATTTTCCCCCCCCCCCCCCCCCCCTGAATCGTTTGCTCCGACGTGGCTTTTTCACGGGGGAGGGCCCCGTCCTCCACGAACTGGCCGGTGCCCGGCTTTCCCCTTTTTTTTTCGCCTTGAAGGTAAATTCTTTTTTGCCGTCCACCGAATTTGCCATAATTTGATTTTTAGTCAGTTACTGAGGGGGGGACTTTTCACGGGACCCCTTGTTATGGTTTCCCCTTCCCCTTTGTTGTCTCCGGATCATAGGGCGACCCCCAACTCCCCATAAGCCTGGCAGGCGGGTCCCGTTTCCTCCCCGGAAAAAAAAACTAGGTCCGCGTCTCCCTTGGCCCTACGTGAACGTCGGCGGTTTTTCCTTTTAAAGAAGTCCTTTTGAGTCTGTTTTTTTTCCTTCTTCAGTTTAAAGGAATGGCCCCGGTTTGATTTTTTTGAATTAAGAGTGGGTTCGTTCCCTTCCCCTCCTTGGCTCACATTACCGGCGACTTTGTCTTTTTTTTTTTTTTTTCCCCCCGGGAAACGTACCCCCTTCTTTGTTAGTGTTTGAAATGGGAATGGGGGGGCCGATGCTTAATTTTTTTTTCAGATGGTGGAAATCTCCCTTTCCCTACCCCCCCCTCCCAATTTTTTTTCTTCTCTCCCTCCTCCTCCCCCCCCCCCATAACCGCGCCCTTTCTGTGGCCCCCTGATGTTCACCAGAATATTGGCGGCACGGCGTTTTTCCCCTGGTAACCGGTTTGTTGTTTTTTCCCCCCTCTTTCCCCCCCTCCCCGAAGGTGATGGTTACGGTCCATATCCTCACTTTTGTGCTCTTTTCCCGGGGAGGCCTTGTTGATCGTTTTCCTTGTTTTTTTCGCGGCATTCCGCTCCCCCTCCCCCTCCCCCCTCTTCCGTAGCTGATCACATGTTTACCCCCGCATTTCTCCCAGGGGGCGTGGCTCCCTTTTTAAGTTCACGCGGCGGCCGTCTTTCTTTTTTTCTGCGTGCGTGTGTATTTCCCCCCCTCTTCTTGGCTGCTGGATTTTGTCTGGTTTTCGCAAGACGAATCACCTATCATCTGTCTTTCATGTGGTCGTCGTATCTCTTTTGTTTTTCCCTTTTAAAGTGCTCGTCTCCGTCCCCCCCTCACGTAGCTCAGCATTCCGGCCCCTTTTTGTCACATCCCCGGTCCCCCGTCGTGTGTCGCATCTTCCCCCCCTCCCCCCCCGGCTGGGGAGGGTGTCATATGCCCCCCCTGCCCTAGTTGAAGCTCGCGGTACGTTGTTCTTTTGGATAGAATTACCCCTCCCCAAACTTTTCCCTCTTTTTCCTTTCGGCGCTTGCGCTGCTGTTCTCTTTGCCGCCGATCTACCCCTTTCCATTTTCTTTAAATCACATCAGACCCCTTTTGTATCGGCTAATTTTCCTTTCCCCCCCTATGTGTTACCGACTCCCGCTTTTCCTCATTCCACAGAGATTGCAATTATTGGGACGGGTCTTTTTTTTTTTACCCGACTTCCGAGTTACTTGTTCTTTCAGGGAGTTAGTTTTTCTTTTTTTTTTGTGCAGGTTGATCGTGGCCCTTTTTTTTTTTTTTTTTCCCCCTTTCGGAATTATTCATGGTGTGTCGTCCCCCCCCCCTCCTTCCCATAGATCCCAGGCCCCACTTGCCGCTTCGGAGAAGTTTCTTTTACGAACGGAGAATGGTGTTCTCCTTTTTCGAACGGTCCTGGTTTTGCTCCCGCTGACAAAAGCGGTCCGGGGGGTTTGGTCTTTTCTCCCCTTTGCATAGGGACCCCTAGGGGTATCCCTTTTAAGGCCCAGTGGGAGGTTTTTCTCTGTGTCATTTTCATGTATCTTTTTTTTTTTTTGAAAGGACATTATCCATGGATTGTTATTTTCTTTTTTTGAGGGGGGTTGGTTTTCCCCCCCCCCCCTCACGACATCGGGTTTTTCTGTCTTCAAAGGTCCCCAAAGGCATTCACTTCCGCGTCGCCTTCCAAAAGGGGGGTGCCCTGTTTTCCCGGAATGCTCCGTGGTGTTTTTCCTTTTCCTTCCCGCTTTTTTCGGTTGGCCCCCCTGGAGTGCCTGTGTCCAGTGTTTCCTTGCTTGGCGTATACTACTCGTCCTCTCGTTTCTCTTCCCCCTCCCCGGCCACAATCCACCTTTCCCAAAAGCCCCGGTATACTTCGTGGCGGGACACTTTTTTTTTTTCTGACGAGTAATCGCCCGGTTAACGGATTTCTCTCTCTCCGTGTTCCCGAGCTCCGGTCGGGCTTTCCTCGCCACGAATGGTCGTGATTTCCCCCTAGAAAGGAGCGTCTTCCCTTTTTTTCCTTGAAATACCACCTAGTTTCCCTACTTTGTCCCCCTTTTTCCCTTTCCTGATGCGGTAAGGCCATTTCAGAGGCCTTTCAGTGATGATTCTTATTCCCCTTTTGTTGTGTTGTTTGAGATCCCTCTTCTCCCCTCTCTCAGGACAGGGGAAACTTTTTCCCCGTTCCCAGGGGAGGTCCAGGTCTTTCCCTGGTTTGTTTTTACGACCACCCCTTTTTCTTATTGGAAGGCTTATTGGGTCCATTTTCTTCCCTTTTTTTGGACCGCGAAGCACACAATCCGGTCTTCTCCCGAGCTTCGGGGGGATTGAGCCTTTTTCCCCGGAGGGAGAGCTGTATCTAGCTTTGTACGACAGTTTCGCCCTTTTTTTTTTTTTTTCCCCCCTTTTTTCCTTAATTGGTGTTTTCTTCTCCGGGCGATATTTTATGTGCACCCTTCTTTTTTTCCCCTTATAGTCTCGTGGCCTTTTTCCCCCTTCCGGTCGTCTCCAGCCGGCCTTGACTTCCTGTGGGGTTACTGCCAACCCTTTTTATTCGGACCCCCTTTTCCCCCCACACAGATCCCTTTGTTCCCCCTTTGCCCTGTCGAAGCGGGGATTTGTTGTGGGGCGGTTCCTTTTGCAACCCCGTTTTTACTGTCACTTTTTTCTGTTACGTTGGATTTTTCTTTCCCTCCTGGGAATCATTCCCCCTTTGCAATCAGATTGTTCCTCTCCTTTGTTTATCCCGTTGTTCTTTTCTTTTCCTTTTTTCCCTCCTTTCGCACTTTCCTCAACAAGGATTCTCCTGTTTTTTTTCCTCAATTTGGCCATATGGGCCCCTTCCCCCCCCCCCCCTGACCCACACGTTATTGACCACTTTCCATTTTCGCAGACTTTTCTACGATTAGCTCTGTTTCCCTGATTTCCATTCTTTTTTTTTCTCCCCTAGGCAGTTTACGTGCTGCTTGCGCACCCTTCCCTTTGCCACAGTTGGTACCCCCGACCTTCCCTTTTTTGGGCATGAAGTCCGTATTCCCCGTAGCCCGATGTCGATTCTTTTTTTTCCCTTTCTTGGTCACCGCACGCCGCCTTAAAATTTTGGTTTTCACACATCTTTGCGGCCTTTTCCTTGCGGATCCTTCAGTTGTCTTTTCCCCTCTTTCTTTTTTTTTGTGCGGGGGGACCCCCTTTTTTTTTTCTGGCCCACGGGGGCGGTTTTCCCATTTCATTTCCCCTTCAAACACCCGGTTCCGTGGGTCGGATTTTGTATTGTTCCTTGCATTGCATATTTGTTGCTTCCCTTCCTTTCTTGGCCTTTCGCTCCGTTTTCAGAGGCGAACTAGCACGGGGGGCACCTTTTTTTTTTTTTTTTTCCAGTTATACCGTTTCCTTTGACCTGTATGCGATTTCTTTAACCAAACCTGACACCCACTCCCCAAAGTAAGGGGGAATGTTTTTCCCTTTCACAAGATTACTGCCTCTTATTCTTTTCCCCCGCCCCCCAAGGGTCGTTTGTGCGTATGCTCTCTTTTCCCTCTTTTCCTACTTTTTCCCTTTTATTTTCTTTCCCCTCCCCTCCCTTATTCTTTTTCGCTTGTGATTATTCGTTCGATTTATGATCGCATCGTCATTTCCTTTCTTTATGCAACTAACAATTTTAGGTTCTTTTTCTGACGGACGACAAACCCTTTCTTCTTAGTCTGTATTTTTTTTCTTACACTTCTGAGTAGGTATTGTTTTTTCCCCCCCGGCGGACCCTCAATTCCCCTTCTTTTCTTTCTTTGATAAGATTTTTTTTTTTTTTTTCTTCCCCCCCGCCTCTTCCTATTTTTTTTTTAACCCCTCCTTTCCTTTGCCTTATCCTTTTTTCTCTGGTTGGGACTAACGGGAGTACACGTTTCTCTTTGGGGAGCGCATACTGCTGTTTTTTTTTCCCCCTCACGACCGGGTTCTGGTCTTGCCCCCTCCTTTTCCTGAGGCGAATTCCCCGCCCCCACTCGGCACCGTCCCTTTTGGGGTGCCGCTCTCCGTCTTTTTTTTTTTTCTTCCTTTTCCCCTTTTTTTACCCTACACACTATGGACCACCTTTCAATCGTGAAACAAAAAACACCCTTGAAAACGGGGGAATTACAGCCTCCCTTTTTTCCTTGGGGACCGATGGAACTCCTTTTTGACAACACCGGTGTTTTTTTTTACCTTTTTTTTCGCAGGCGGCGGGCACCCCCCCTGGGCTGTGGGGAACGTTTCGGGTTTTCCCATTCGACGTTTTTTTTTGGCATGTATTGGGGGTTTGGCTTTTTTCCCCGTTTTTCTTACGGGGCCTGATGGCATCTATCTGAAATTTCTTTCCCTTTCTTTCTCCGAAGGGGGACCCCACTTCAACTCTTTCCCCCCAGGACGGAAAACCCTTCCTTTTTTTTTCTGGGTATTACCCATAGGCCGTTCTTTTTCCTTTTTTTCCTTTGTCTCCTTTTCTGCCCCTTTTTCCCCCCCCTTCACACGGGGTACATTTTTTTTCCTTTTTGAATAATACCAATCACAGGGTTTCCCCCCCCTGATTTTACACACATTAGTCGCCTCATGTTGTCCCTTTTTTTGTTTTTTTCGACTGCCTTCCCTTTTCTTAAACTTTCCGCAGCCAATCTCTTTATTTGTTCCTATCATTTTCCGCTTGTGCTGTTATTACCCGGTTGCAACCCTTTCATAGGGGGGCCACAGCCGGTTTTTTTTGAGCCTTTTGTCGTGGGACCTTTTTTCCCGATAGGTGATAACACCTTGCCCTTTCCTTCTGTGTGGCCCCCCTTTAGGGGGGATAAACCTCACTCTACGCCCACCGACATCATTTCTTCGTACAAGGACTGTTTTTTATACCTTCTTCCTTTCAGGGATCCCCTTCTGATTTCGTTCTTTCCCTTTCTCAATCATGCCGGCCAGGACCCTACCTCGTTGACGGACGAAGGCCCGTTTTTTCTCTTTGAGTGTTTAGTTTACTTTCTTTTTTTCCCCCCCCCTTTCCCCCCCCCAACCCCTGGGGACCCCTCTCTTTCATTGGGACAGGGAATCTCTATCTTTTCCCCCTTTTTGAGACGAGATTACTGGTCCCAATAGTCCTTTTTTTTTTCTGGTTGGGGGGGGGCGTGGGTGCTTTCCTCCTCCCTCATGCGACGATCGGCCTGTCCTTCGTCTCCTTTTGCCGCATGATGATGTTCCTTTTTTTCTCGGAATCCCATCCACCAGGTATGGCCGTTTCCCCAAAAGAATTTGACAGCCTGTAGGGGTTTTTTCGTGGGCGTAGAGTTGAACAATTTTTTTTTCCCTGCAAGAAGGTTTTTTTTATTGCAGTCAGGCCGAAACTTCCCTTTTCAACCGAAAATAGTGCTCCTTTCCCTTTTCCGGGGAGCCTCCTTTTGTTCTTGATTCCCCCTTTTGCCGGTGCGGCGGGCCCTTTTTCTTTAAAACGATGAGGTCTTTCATGACTGGAAAATACGTGGCTTTTTTTCTTCCGGCCCACTTGGTTTTCCTTTTTCGGGCCGCAGGAAAGTCCTTTCTGAGAGGGAGACCAGGTCTCCCAAAACGACGGCCTCTTCCTTTTTGTCGTCCTGCGTCCCCGGTTGCTTTCCTTTCTTTTGGGAGCGAATCTTATAGTTTTATGGGCAGATCTCCTCGGCAGAAACGCCCCCCTTTTTTCCTCTGGGCTCTTCTTTGTACCTTCCCCCTTTATTTTGGCCCTGGCTTCCGATTAGAGATGGTTCCTTTTGTGTTCCCCCCCCCCCTTTTAGTCCCCCAGATCCCCTTTTTGCTTGCTTTCCCTTCTTGTCCCTTTATGGGAAGGTCACACATTCTTTTTTCGTCCATAGTGTGTTACTTTCATGGGGGGGGAAGGGGGGGGGACCCTTCTTCTTTTTTGCTTAGGTCCTTTGATCCTTTTTTCCTTCGGCTTCACAGTTTTCCGTCTCCCTCCCCCCCCCGGTTCGTTTAGACTGAATTTTCCCCAAGCAAACATTTTCGCCGGGTTTGCTTTCTTTGGGTGGTCTGGTCCCTGTGACCACCTTGCCTTTTTTCTTCTTTCTTTTCCCGATTTGCTGCAAGTTTTTTTTTTTGGTATTTTTTCGGCGCACGATGTCTCTGAGGTAGGGTTTACCCCTGAACTTCCTAACCCCTCGACTTTCTTTCTTTTCCCTGTCGTCGCCTTCCTTCCCTGTAGGTGCTTCCTAGCTAAGCTCAGACACCCTCTTCGGATTTTTAATCCCCCCCCTTTCTGACAACCATCACGTTTTCTTCCCCCCGGGCTTGGTAGGGTTTTTTTCTCCCCAAAGGGTCGACCATCTCTTTTTGGGATCCTCTCTATTCCTGTCCCTTCCAACTGTCGGTAACACGTTCCTTTCCCCCGGCTCGGAAAGTCCTTTGGCGGATCTGGCCGTTTTTTTTTTTCCTGCTCTCCCCTTGGCACTTGTCATCCCTTTCCCCCTTTTTTAACGGTGATGACTCCTTCTTTCCCGAACGAGGTGGTTTGTCCTTTTCCCCGGGACAGAGATTTTTTTTTTCTCCTGGTTTCTTTTGACAACTTCCAACTTCCCCTTGGGTGAACCAGTAACTTACTTTTTTTTTGGCGATAACAAAGTGGCCTGCATTTCCGTTTTCCCCCCCTTTTCCAACCCCCCCCTTTTTTTTTCATCGTGCTCGTGTTTCTCGGCATTAATATTTGTGGGTAGTTCCCTTTCCCCTTATCGCCCCTTTCCTCCTTTTTTTACAGCAAGAATTTGCCTTCTTTGAGAGAGATGCTGTTCTTTTTCCGTGTTATAGTTTTGCTTTTTCCCCCAACTTTTCCCCATTCGCCCCCCTTTCTTTTTCTGGGCTGTTTTTTTTCTGTGGGCAAGGCATTCACTTCGAAGGCGATTGGGGAAGGTGGTCCATGTTCCTTTTCAAGTCTTCTTC
>Ga0179593_1684369_pt1 | contig 10575 bp, 21 predicted proteins | sample CZODoug2_1_08_16_FD_185931 | JGI IMG/M metagenome (GOLD analysis project Ga0179593, IMG submission 185931) | Vadose zone soil fungal communities from Angelo Coast Range Reserve, California, USA - CZODoug2_1_08_16fungal (PacBio error correction) | ecosystem: Environmental > Terrestrial > Soil >... | reverse complement strand
CCACAGTCTTTCCTTCGCGAATCCGGTCTTGTCCCCATGTCCTGATTTCTGAAAGTTTTTTTTACGCCACTCTTGCCCCCCTTTTTCATGAAACGCGCTCACCGATGATCCTTCAGTTTTTTTTTTTCTTTTCCTCCGCAAATTGTCGCGGGAGGCATTTGCTTTTTTGTTTCCCCTGCAGACAGTACCTGGTAGTGCCGCTTTCCAGAAAGGTGGAGGTTTTGAGGGGAAGACCCCCCCCCCGAATTTTTTTTTTTTTTTTTGGAGTCCGCGAGTCCTTTTGGCACTTTTTTTTTTGTTTTTTTTTGCGGGACTCTGCTTTTTCCTCTGCCCTCCCTCTCTCCAGCTCCTGTTTGTTTGAATCTTACCGCGGACCCCCCCGTTCCTTGGACCTTTTTGTGTTTTCTCGTTCCTCCCTTTTTTTTTTCAAGACCAGTAAAAGTAAGCGGATTTTTTGAACTTCAGAATTTGAAACCCAGTGAAATCTTTTCTCGCTTTTTCGACCCCGGAAAATCTTGGTTCGGGGTTTCTTCCCTTTTTTGTTAGTCCTCTCGCCACCGAATTTACCAGTTGAAACCTTCCGTTGGCACCCCCCACCCCCTTTCTTCTTTTGTCTTTCCTTTTCGGCTCCGCCCCTTTTCGCTTCAATTTCGCGTCGAAGACTGACCCCATATGATTACTTGGGTGTTGCCAAACACTTTCCCCCGCCTTTGTTCCCCCGCGCTTTCTTTCATGTAGTGCTGTAGAACCATTTTTGCTTCCCCTTTTTGGCGATCCTGGTCTTTTTCCTTGAGGGGCTGCGGTAGTGGGACTCCCCCCTTCCCTGTCCCCTTTTGTGTTTTCCAAGCCGTCTATTTTCTCCTTTTCTTTCCTTGACACCTGTCTCTCAGAAAGACTAAATCTTTTTTTTTCCGCTCTTTGCTTCCTCTTCCCCCTCCCGATTTTCTTTGGATTTTTTTAATCTGATTGTTTCGCACCCCTCCGAAATACGGAGTTTGCCGACGCTACACGGAACTTTTCCAAGAGTTTGACGAGGGCCTTTTTTTTTTTTTTTCTTTTGGCTTTTTTTGCCTTGCGGACTTTGGCGCAAACCATTTTTCCTGCTCGGTTTTTTTGCAAGGCTTGTTGCTCCCCCGCTTCGGTGTCCCCGGTCTTGGCCAGTTTTCAGACCCGACGGGACTGTATTCTTATTTTTACATTTGAGATCATGGAGCTTATTTCAGCTTCTTACTTGGGGTTTTACTCTTCTTTTGTCGGTTTCACTTTCATTCCCCCCTACCTCAAGCGTTTTTTTTTTTTGTCTTTTCGGCTGTTCCAAATCTTTTTTTCGGTGATAGCGTTTTTTTCCCCCCTTTTTTTTCTCTTGCACCCTTTTTTTTGCCCACTGGGGTAAGATTTTCCTCCCCCAACTTTTTTCCCTTCGCCAGCAGACCTTTTTTTTTATGAGGGGCCATTCCTGCTCGTTGTGGGATCGAGACTTTTTTCCCTGATGTTGAGTTCTGGGGAAGATGGTTTTTCGTTCTTCTGGTTTGGTCAAGCCACGCTTTTTTGTCTTCTTTTTTTTTGGTGTGTCTGTTTGAGAGGTTTTATTTTTTTTTCCCTGGTTTTTTTCCCATCTGACCCCCCCCCGAACCCTTTCGCGTGTACTCCATTTGCCGTCTGCTCTCCAGTTACCGATTTCCTGAAGGGCCTTCTCCTGTTCTTTTTCCTGAGTTGTTTTTTTCTCGATGAAAATTGTGTGATGCAACCCCCCCAGGCTTGTTTCCTCGGAGGTGGAATTCTTCCTTTTTTTGTGCCCCCCAACACTTTCCCCTTTTTTTAGTTTTTTTCAAGCAGTTCCTCGGATTTTTTTTTTTTGGGAGCAGGCCCTGGGGTCTTTTCACCTCCCCCCTTCCGTGGCACTTTTCAATACACCCCCTTGGGGCATTTGTCGTCTGAAGCAATGCCCTTCTCTTTCCTTTTGGGGATGGCTCCCTGCTTCGGATTGTCAGGCTTTGGGACTCCCGGCTTTTTCTTTTTTGTTTCTTCTCTTTTTTATTTCCCCCTTGATCGCCCCCTTGATGGCCCTTTCCCTCGAGAGTTTCGATTGTGGAATGCGGACACAGACCCCCCCCCCCATTTTTTTTTCATCCGCAGTATTGTCTGGCGTCTCGTTTGATTGTTTTTTTTCTGCAACAATTTTTAACGGGGAGACGCTTTTCGGACTAATATTCACCGCTTGGAATTTTTTTTCTCCCTTTCTCTTGACCGAATATTTACGACTGCCTGGCATGGTTGTTTTTTTTTTCCCTTTGTCCCCATCCTGCGTGTTGTAGCGATGAGGGGACTCTATGGTTGGTTTCTGTTTTGGGTTAGAGGTATTTCCTGGTCACTTTTTTTTTTACTTCCCTTCACCGCTGCTTTTTTTTTTTGCCTTTTTTATTACAGTTGGTGCTTTTGGTTTTTTCCTTGAACTTCTAAAAAACTTGAAGGTCCCCGGCTACTCCGGCGGCCTTTTTGGTTTTCTCCCTTATGTCCCCCTCGAAGTTTCGTACACGTACGTTGCGCGGCTGTTTTTGCCTTAGCGGCGCTGGTTTCGATGACTTTGTATTTTTTTTTTTACCTCCTTTTCGGCGTGGATCGCTTTGGCGACCACCCCGTTCCCGTTTTTTTTCCACGGTTTGACCTCCGGTAAAACGCCCCATCCTTCCTTCTTGTTTTGGTTCCTTTTTTTTGTTTGAAAAACACCCTTTCCAATCTCTCTCTTTTTTCCTCTTTTGAGTTATATGGTTTTCAAACCAACAATTCCCTTATCCTTTTCTTTTCCCCCCTTTCGGCCCGTTCCCCCGAGTTTAAGTTTTTTGGGCGCATGATAGCGCTCTTTTTTCTCCCCCCAACCAGTTGCGTCCCCCGCTTATCCAGCTTTCTCGTTCTTTAACTCTTTTTAAATGTTCCCACACGCCCCCCTGTTTCCTACGACCTTCCCTTGTTAGTCCTCCCCCCCTCTTTGCGTCTTTACGACCTCACCCTTTGCTCTTTTGCCCCTCTTCCATTCCTTTTTCCCACCCCCACGCCCTTTCCCCCCGTGAACCCATCTCCCAGCATCGGCCTTCCCTCGTTCCTCCCTCCCCGCCTTCTATAATAGTTACTGCTTCCTTTTCCCCTCGTACATCTTTTTTCCCCCTCCAAGGCAGTTAATATTCTTATCCACTTTTTTCCCATTCCATTTTATACCATTATCGGGCCCTTTTTTTTTCCCCCCTTTTCATTACCCCGCTTTTTTTTTTTATTCCTCTTCCCCCCGAACCCTCGGCCGCCTCATCTTCCTTGTTCTCTCTTTCCTGACTCCGACAGTTAAAACCCCCCCCTTTTTTTCCCCCCTTCCACCTTTCCATCGAGAAACATCTCCATCGCGTCCTCCGTTCGCTTCCCTTTTTTCTCCGCACCTTCACCTGCCAACAATATTTCTGCTTCTTCCCCCCCTTTTTTTGCTACTGTATCCCCCTCTCCCTTTTTTCCGCTATAAAACCTAAGTTCCCTTTTGCAAGCTCCTCTCTTGCTTTCAAACCCACCCTTTTCAGCGTTTCCCCTTGATCCCAGTCCCTCCTTTTCCTTCTTTTCCCCCTTCTCCCCTCGCCCTTTGTTTTACTCGCCCGCAAATTCTTCCTTCGTCGGCTTTTTTTTTTTTCAAGTTTGGAGGTTCACCCCAACCCCCTTCCCCGTTTCCCCCCCCCCCGCCATCATCGCAAAAATGCCTCGTTAACCATTTTCTTACACCCTTTCCGCAAATCGCCACTATCACCGCCCCACCCCCCTTTTTTTTCTTTTCCTTTCCAATATTAGGTTTTTACTCCTCTTTGATTTCTGGGGGTTGTCTTATTCAATTTTTTTCCCCACTTTCCAGTTCTTTCGGCATGCTGTCAAGTATCCATCCCCTTCTTTTTTTTTTATCACCCAACCCAAGGGTTGGCAAACGGGCGGATCTTTGTTCGTGCTCCTTGACCCGTTTACTTTCCCACGTCAAGTTCTGAACACCCTTCCATTCCTGCTGTCCCTTTCTATCCAAGATTTCCCGTCGGCTGTGTTTTCTTCCCCCTCCTCCTTTCCGTCTTTGCCCCGCGCAATATTTTCCACCCCTTTCCCCGAGCTTTTTTCCCTTTGTCCCCTTCCCTTTTGAACTTCTCCCCGTTACGCACAAGCACCATTCGCCCAGCCTCATCCTTTTTCTTCCCCCACGCCGCCTCTATTTTCGTTTTTTTTCTTTTCCTCCCCCTTTCCCTTTTGCTCTGGTGTGCGCGCCAGCATCTTAAATTCCCCAGGTCCAAACTTTTTGGTTTGTCATAAGCGTTCGTCTTTTTTTTTCCTTTAGTTTTTCTCCATACCCCCTTCAAAGTACCCTAGTCTCCACTTTTGGCTTTTTTTTTTTTTGACCAGCTATTCCTTTGACCGTGGGATTTTTTTCGAGCAGGCCAGAGAAAAAAAACAGGAATTTTCTAGACTGCCCCCTCCCCGTCCCCTGAACTACCTGTATATTTCCCCCTCTCCCTACTGCCTGCTTCTTCCCATATTCTTTTTTCTCGTGGTGTGGTTTTTCCCACCCGGTTGTGTTTATGTTTTCTTCCTCTTTTCACGCCGCTCGCGAGTGCAAGCAGTTTTCACCAACTTATTTTTTTTCCCTTCCCCCATCAAGCGTCCTCCCCGCGTCCTGTTTTCTTTTTTTTGTTGTCAGGACTGGTTGATTGCCCCCTTTCCCTTCCTTCTCTCTTACCGTTTCTGCATCCCCCCTCTAACCCCCCCTTTTTTTCCTTTGTGCCAATGGCAGCCTATCCACTTCGTTCCCCTTCTCGTTACCTTCCCTTTTTTTTTTTACCGTTCTCGTGATTCGGCTCCTTGGAGCGGCCAACAACTCCCCCTTTTTTGTGTGCCCCCCAACCCCCGTAATGTCTAGATTAGTCGCGCCAGTCGTCTTCTTCTTGACCCCCCCTTCCCGTTTGCTCTCCCTTTTCCACCGCCTTTTTCTCCCCCTAACCCGCCTCGCCGTTTTCATCAACTTCAACTGCTTATAAACCCGCCTTCCTCGTTGGGTCGGCTTCTTTCCAGAGCGCAGTCATTTTTTTCAGGGAGCTCCCCGTGTCCCCCCCCCCACGGAATCGTTGTGGTCCCCTTCCGCCCATTTCCATCGCCATTCAATCGTGTCTTCTTTTTTTCCTCCTCCCTCTTTTGTTTTTCCCTTTTTTTTCGACCTTTACCCACGGATTCTATTCGGCCCTTGATTCCCTTGTGACGGCGTCTTTCCCGATTCCGGTTTTTTTTTTTTTCCACCCTTTTTCTTTTTTCGGGATTTGACTTCTGACATAATAAGGGCTCTTTATTCTATTTCCCCATGTTAGGGGCCTGGAGTTTGACCTCATCCCTGGCGGTTTCCTGGTCAGTTTTTTTTCCTTTGATTTCACCCGAATGTCTTTTTGCTTTTTTCCGGTTTGATGGTGGATTTTTTCGATGACCTTGTTACGGGGGTGTCACTATTTTTTTTTTCTTTACACCCATGCGGTTCCCCGTTTTTTGTTTGTTTTCCTCTTACCTTTCCGGCGCGAAGGAAAGGCTCCCTCTTTTTTTTTTTTTTTTTTTGACTTTTTGGTTTTGGTCCCTCCCACCTTTTTTTGCGTCCCCCACGTTTTTTTTTTTCCCTTTAACCCGGTTTTTGAAATTTCGCCTCTTTTTTTGTCTTCCCCCTCTTCCCTTACGTCCTTCCAATGTAAGCGAGTTTGTCCCCTGTCCGAAGTTTTTTCCGATTGATCTCACATTAGCTTCCCTCGGTTTTTTTCCCAGGGTGGTTTTAGGGCCTTTACTTTTTAGGAGCCACGTCTTGCCCAATTGACTTTTTTCCCACTGGAAAAAGATTTTTTCACCCCCACTTTTCTGATTGACGCTGCCTTTTTTGGTTTTGTCCCCTAGGGCGCGGTGATTTCGCCCTCCGTTTTCCCTTCTTCACTTTTCTTCCTTGGTTTTTATTTTTGTTTGAAACCTTTTCCCCCGAGCTGGTGCGCGGTTTTGTCACGACATTCGTTTCGAGTTTTGCTTTTGAATGTTCCCTTTTTTCCCTCGGGGTAGTGGAGGTTTTTAGTGGGAATACAGAATCTGGGGCCGACCTTCCTTACGGGATTTTTTTACCTTATCTTTCTGGGAAGGGCCAAAATGTTCTTGTCCTTCGATTTAATTTTGGTTTTTCCTTCTTTGCCTTCCCATAAACCAATTGGGAAAATTGGATTGTTTCCTGGTTTTTTCCTTCTTTGCCTTCCCAGCATATTCCCCCTTTTCCCCCCCCCTTCTCCTGTTTTTCCGACACGCCTATACCCCCCTCCGATCGCCTTCCTGGAGCGTTTTAGAAGGAGGACTTTCGGGAGTCCTTCTCTTGGGGCTTGGCGGACACGGGTAAAACGTTCCCCTTGCCCATCTCGCAGTTGTTTTCCTTTTCCCCCAGCATCCTCTCCCTTTGGCGTGATTGGGCTCTGGATTATGTTTGTTTCCATCTATTGTTTTTTTTTTTTTTACAGACGGTTTCGGAAGACCCTTTTTTGACCGTTCTCTTTTCGAAGGCCACCGTCGAGTACTCTTATCTTTAGAAACTGATAAGTCCTTAGATTCCCTTTTCTTTGAGTCCACGGAACCTCGCGCAGGTTTTGTCCCCCTTTTGTGTTTTTGTCTTGGTGATGGTGCAATCCGGTCAACTTTCCTGTTGTGGGACCGCGCGTCGAGAGGTCTGCCTGTTTTTGAGTTTTTTTTCCCCAACTGGAATATTTTTAGACAAACTCCCCAATTTTTTGGCTACCTTTTAAAGTTTGGGGGGGGGATTAGGAAAAGTTGCTGTTTTTTTTAAGTGTTGTGTTTTTCTTCTTTTATGGCGAATGGTGGGCTCTTTTTTTTTTTGAAGATGGTGCCTGTTAGGAACTCTGACAGGCTTTTTCGTTTGATGATCTTTCCTGCTTTTTTTTTTTCTTTCTTGTGTTGAAGGCAGTCATTTTTTGGTCCCCTTTCCTCCCCTAACCCAAAACCCCAGAGTTCAAACCCCTCTTTCTTTTTAAGCAAAGTAATTTTTTCAGGGTGCTATTCCCCCATTTCTCCCAGGTCCCCTCGACTTTGAAACCCCCCTTTTTTTCAATGCTGGTCGATGTTTTCGCGCTGGCACCCCGTTTTCGGAAGTTACCGTGTCTCATTTTCAGTTCTTGGCGTTTTTGGAGTTTTTTTTTGCTGGCCAAGGGGGCTGAAAAGTGAGTTGGTCGTTCCGCCGGCCTTTTCTTCTCGTTCTGGCATTTTTTCCTCCTTTGCCCTGCCCCGGATTGGGGGCAGGGCGGCAGCCTTTCTTTCTTTTTTTTTTTGTTTTTGGATCTAAAACGCGGTTTTCCCCCTTTGTCTTGAGGGCCCTTTTTTGCGAAGATGGATCTGTTTTTTTTCTCGGTTGGGAAGGCGGCCATGGATTTATTCTTTTTTCTGTTTGGATGTGCCGGACGAAATTTTTCCCGACCCCTTTTTTTTCTTCCTCAGCTTTTCTGAGAGGTTTTTCGGTGAATGCGTCAACCTCACCCCCTTTTTGAAACCAGCGTCAACCTGATTGTATGGCTTTATTTCTTTTTTCTTTACATTTCCCCTATTCTTTTCAACGGGACGGGTTGGAAGATCTTCTTTTTCTTGGGGGCATGTCCCGCTTTTCTTTTAGGATCAAGTAAGCGATATACGACCGTTCACTGGACCAATATGGATCTTCCCTTTTTTTATTTTTTCGTGGGGTCTTCTTTTTGTAAGGTTTCCTGGGATTGGGTGTTGTGATAATCCGCATCCGAAGGGTCAAAATTTTTTTCTTGTCGCCTTGGTTCCTTTTTCCTTTTCCACGTTTTTGGCCCCTTTTCCCTTTCCCCGAATAGTGTCCTGGCACGACGTTCTTCACCCCCTTCCCTTCTTCGCCGTTTCCCTTGGTTTTTTTCTTTCCCCTTTGGTGATCTCCAACTAAGTACCGAAGCGCCTGGGCATGGATACCTTTTGTTTTTTTGCTTCAGGATATTGGCAGGTTTAGCGGCGTTCTCCCCTTTCTCCCCCCTCTTTTCATGTGCCTTCCCCCGGTTATTCTCCGGTAAAGAAAAATCGAAGAAGTCAATTTTTGGTCCCAAAACGTCATCTCTCTTTCACTCCCCTTCCTCGTGTTTTTTGGACTCTCTCAAACCTCTTTTCCAGAAACCCCTTTTCTTCGATCTTTAACGGAGGTCATTTGGGTTTTCCGGGTCCCCTTCGGCCGCTTTCCAATCCGTAAACTCTGTCCCCCCTCCCTTCGACCCTTTCCCTCTCAACTGGCCTTAGTACTTTTCGGCAGGTAAGTACACTCTCCCCCCCTTGCCGGACTTTCCTTTTTTGTTTCCTCGTTACCCCCGTACTTTTGCGCCTTCTTTTCCCCCGAATCCAAAATTGCGCCCGTTCCGCCCCCCATTTTCTTTCAACCGCTCCCTTTTCTTTCCCCGGAAAACCCACTCGTTTTCCCAGCAATTCCCCCCCCCTCTCTACCATCCCCCCGTTCGTATCTTCCCTTCCTGAATCCGACCCGTAAGAGGTCAATCTTTTTTCGTGAATCCTCCCTCCTTTTAACCATTTCACAACCCCAATCGCCCATTTCTCCCCTTTTTTTCGTGTTCAACCTTTTGTTTTCCTTTCTCATTCCCGGAACCCCCCTTTTCTCTTTTCATGGCGTGGTCGACTTTAGTTTTCTCCCTCCCCCCCTCCGTTGAAGAATTAAATTCGCCTTCCCCTCGAAAGCTTTTAGCACCCCCCATTGCCCCCCGCATTTCTTCCAATCCCCGGACCACATTGTCCCGTCCTTGTTCGCCCCCCCCCCCCTCTGCCCCCCCTCTTTCCTTCCGTCTTGTCCCTGCAGGGGAATGCTTTCCACTGTGCTCTGGACTCATCCTCGTCCTTCTATACCCTCAATTTCCCCTTTCCCTTTTCGCCTCCAGTCTTTTTTGCCAATTCTCCCTCGTACCCTTTTAGGGAATAAAACCTCAAGGGGGCGCCATTTTTTTCCTTTTTTTCTTCCGCACCCGATGGCCTTGATTCTTTTTTTTACTTCGCCCATTTTCTTTCCTTTTTTTCTTCACGACTGCGCATCTTTCCGTCCCTGTTTGGCCTTTTGCCAGGCAACAAACCCCTCCGCGGTCCCCCCAGTGGGCAATTCCTCTCCCCAAGCTTCTTACCATTTTCCGATGTCCCAATTTCAAACCCCCCTCTCCCCATTCGCCCCTTTTCCTCGTTCCCCCACGTTTTTCCCCCCGGCCATGTTCTCACACCTCGATTACCCCCTTGTGTTCGACTCTTCCCCCACTGTTTTTTTTCCCAGTCCTCCCTGCGGACAGCTCTAGGCCGCTCGTTCCCTTCCTTCTTTCCCCCATCCCCAAAAAAAAACACCCCACGCTTTCCCCCCCTTCTCCCCTTGTCTTTTTTTCTTTGTCCCACGATAGTAAGACCCCTCGTTCAAGTTCTGCCAAACTCCGGCATCCCCCAGATTCCGTCGGATCTTCCTTCAGTCCTCATCGTCTTTTTTCCTCCTCCCCGCGCAATTTCCACGCGCTTGCTGCTGCCCCCTGACCCATTCTTTGAACCGGCCCGTTCCGCCCCTGACAAAAATTCCCCCCCACCTTCTCCCCCTGCTTTTGAAAGCTCCGCCTTGTAGTTCGTGCCCCCTTTTCTGTTTGGCTCAGTATTTTTTTAGTGGGTGGTGCCCTTCCTCCAGCAGTCTGAACCCAATCAAATTATTTTTTTTAGATCATGAAGAGGCTGCCTTCCCCCCTTGCCGTTCCAAGTACAATAGGCTTCCCCAGTGCATCTTTATTTGTCTCCCTCCCCCCCCACCCGCATATTCCCCCTTGTCCTTGTTGCTCAACCCCTCCCGACTACGCCAAATGATTCCCCTGACCCCCCCCCCATTTCGGCCTTTCCCACCCGTCACGCCGCGCAGGTGGCTGTTTGCACCCCCCCCCAGTCTAATCCCCCACTTTTTTCTTTTCTAGTTGCACAAATATCCCCAACGCGAATCCCCTATTGGCTTCCCCGCGTTCGTTGTATTTTCCCCTCTCATTTCTTCATTTCCTTCCCGATTGGGCCCATTAAATCGGCTTTTTGCATACCCCTCCGCCTACCCACTGCGATTTATCAATGTTTTCCAACCCCTCCTCCACACTTCCCCCTTATTTTTCCCCGAGGTTTCCTTTTTCAAAAACCTTTTCTCTTTATTCCGAACGTTTATTTTTTTTTTGCCGAGTGCTAACCCTTGCGGTTCCATCCTGTGTTTGGTCCCCCGTTTGATCCCCACCCCCGCGCTGTCGATCGGCGCTTCCCTTCCGTTAGCCCTGCCCAATGTTTTTCCGCGAGCCCCTGTTCTTATCACCCCCCTCCCTTCGGCTCGACGGAATCCCCCTACTGCTTTTACCACCCTCCCCGACACCTTTGAGCTTAGATTCCTCGTTCCCCCTGAGCTCTGTTCTTTCCGGTGTAACCCCCCGAATTTCGAAAGTACGCCGTTTTCTAAAGGCCCCCCCCTCACTTCCTCTAATTGATAAT
>Ga0179593_1683039_pt1 | contig 10575 bp, 12 predicted proteins | sample CZODoug2_1_08_16_FD_185931 | JGI IMG/M metagenome (GOLD analysis project Ga0179593, IMG submission 185931) | Vadose zone soil fungal communities from Angelo Coast Range Reserve, California, USA - CZODoug2_1_08_16fungal (PacBio error correction) | ecosystem: Environmental > Terrestrial > Soil >... | reverse complement strand
CACTTTTCTCCCGAAACCTTTTCTTATTCGATCCCGTTGATTTAGCATTGTGTCCCCTACATGAGCCTCTCCGGCGATCGAGCCCTGGTTCAGAAGAGAGTACGACCTTTCACCCTCCCTGTGTATACTTCCCTCTTGAATCAGAGGTTTCTGCCTCCGAAACGACTTCGATTACGGGGTCTGCCTGAGCCCGCTGTTGAATCCAATCCCTCCGGCTTCTTTTTTGCCATGCTTCTCACACGTCCCCTAGCATGGAAACTGAACCCTGCAGCACATCTATTACGGTCGTCGTTCAATATTCACTCCACCTGCGGCCCTATCGCTTCCCATTTGCTCTTGAAATCTTACAGTTGGCGGACTAACGCTCTCATTTCGATTCTGTCCTTTTTCCCCCGATGACGTTTTTTTTCCATCTTTCTTCGCATTTTCAATAATGTACTGCCGATTCATTCTCGACCATGCATTTTTGTGCCGCTTTGTTCCTTCCTTTCATTGCTTTTTTTTTTTTGGGCTGTATACTCGGACCATTGACTCACGGCGATTGATTGAGCGAGAATGATCCTCGCATACGAGCCATTTTCCGCTGAAATTTAACTAACCGTTCCCTCTCTCCTTTGCAGTCACTGGAGACAGGTCGGATGTTTGAAATGTGGCTTCCCCCAAGCTCCTTTTCTTTTATTCTCCGATCCCCCCACTTCATCCTAATTCTTCTCGGCCTCTGTCCGAACTCGAGCGTTTCTATTCTTACAGCCGACCTTCGCTTGTCGCCACTGTTGTTTCGTCCACGTGTGTTCAATTCCTTAACTTGCGGCGTGCTCCATTGATCAAGGAGCGTTTTTTTCGCCTCAGCTCATCTTTTCCTTTAGGGTTCTTTCGGCACCCCTGTAGTTCCACCCGCGTGCGCGTGGTGACCATGTCACCTTACCCTCAAAATATGTCGCCTTGCAGATCTCACGCCATATTCACGGTTTTATACAGATCTTTTGAGATATTCCTGCCGGCGATGCTGACTACGTTTAGATCTTATCGGATTCTTTCTCCTTGTGCGTTGGAGTTCGGTGCGCTCCGTGCAAGAAGACACCCTTTTTGCGTCAGATCATCGGTCTTTCTTTTTCCTTTCGGCCCCTTTCCCCGAGCTGCTTCCACTTTTGCTCACAGCTCGCGACCGGACGAACTCTCGCTCGGTAGCTGTTCAAGCTTTTCGGCTGATGTTCCCCTCCTAAACCCTTCTCTTATGCACCCCCCATGCAGATTCACCCCACACCGGGCCCACCCTCAATCCTCTCTTTGTGTGGATGACTTCTTACCGAGGCTTCTCGCGGAGTCTTCCCAGTTACTTACACTGGTCCTGGTTAGAAGCCTCTTTCCCGAAGATTTTCCCACCTACGTGCCCCCCCCCCCTTCGAGAATCCTAGTGGTTCGCATGAGCATCTTCGGAATGGAGCCTCCTTTCAGCCCTCTGAATTTATTATGCTCCTCCAGGAACTTCCAAATGCAGTTTCGCTTACTCACGCCCTGCGCGTCCCCCTTTCCTCCATCGCCTTCTTCTTCATCTGGTTTGCACGAACCCGAGGTACTCAGCACGCCAAGACCACGGGTACTTTGCACCGACTTTCCTCAACCGTCTCGCATAACGCGTACGTTTTTCTAAACGTCTGACAGTCTCAGGTTAGCCTGAACTGCCCTCCCCCCTTTAGGTCCTTCGATGTTTTTAATCGCATTCACGATATACTAACTCAATGGGAGCCGCGCGGACATCCCCCCGTACCCTGCGCTTGGGCCATGTTTTTCCTGGAGCGTTTGCCTGTTTGGCCGTCTCACGTAGAGAATCCCGGCGTTTCTTACCCCCCTCAAGCTTTCCATTATGCTTTCTATGCAACCCAACACCCCGGTGAACTTCCAGTTCTTTCGCCCCCCAATTTTTTTCGGCTGAGGTAGCGCCAGCGGTCATACGACATGGAGGGCACCCCCGACGCCCCCTGCCGTGAGCATTCAACTTTTGAGAGCCGCCTAGACCTGCCGCCAGATTGCGGCAAGCTGCCGTTTTTTCTTTTTTCCAAACGCCCGCCCTTTTGATCATCCACGGTCGAAATGCTAGACGTACCGGATCGCAGGCGTCTAGCGCTCCTTGTTCCCCCTCCATGAGGTGACAGACAACCCATCCGCTGATGCTTTTCGCCCGTTGCGATAGTCCCCGAAATGCTTGAACGGAACGGTCCACTTTCGTTTTTTCTTTCGTCTCCATATCCCCAAGATTTTTCCCCGCGCTGAGCTCACGCCGATCCCCAACCCCCCCACTCCCCTTTGACGAATGTCGCGCGCGAACACTACACCGCGAAGTATCTGAGCAGATGACACCCCCCCCCCCCCCCCCCCCCCCCCCCCCCCCCCCCCCCCCCCCCCCCTTATAATGACCCCCATCCCCCGTAATTGCCTTTTTTACTGACATCCGATAGCTGGCTGCTCAGCAAATGCCATATCTTTTTCCCTCTTGTCCCTCTCTCCTTCCCCTCGTGTTTGTTTTCTCTGCAGCTGATTTGAGACTATTGTCCTTCAATCTTAGACATCCCCTTTGCACTCGCACACCACTCCCCCTTCCTGTCGACACAATTTTCCCCCAGCCGTGGCCGGCTACTCTACATCAGACGTCCAGATACGTAGACGATTTATTGCTCGCCACCCTGTCCTTTTTGCCTCTGACTCTGCCCTTGCTCCGCCGAGATTACACACTGATTTCCCCTTAATCTCAATCAATTTTTGTTACCCCGAACTAGCTTTTTGACGTATCCTCGCGCTATCTGTAATATCTCGTTTCTTTGCCCGTCTTTACGCAGTCACCTTTTCTTGTGAGCCTTAAATTCTTCCCCCCCCGCATGCCTCCCCCTCGAGATTCCCAGTGCCTGCTAGTGCTAAACATAGTTAATCTTCCCTCCCCCCCCCCCCTTTATAGTGCAGGCAACCATCTCATCAGGATGGCGGCTACTACACTTTTTTTCTATTTCTCCTAGGTACCCTTTTTTTTGCCTCCGGTTCTAGAGTTCCTGGACCCTTTCTATCCAATCACACTGCACTGCCCCCAAGTAGGCCTCTTTCGTTTTTCCTCAGCATTCAATTTTCGTAGACAGTTCTTATCGACTGGGCAGTTCGTACCCTCGCGCCCCGTCGCAACGCCACTCCCTCCGCTCTTTCCAGCCCACCCGCTAGCCGAGATACTCGGTATGGCCAACCTTTCTGCTTCACTTCCGTTCGTAGGATGAAATTCGATGTCTCCCCCTATCCAACGCAAATAGATCCCACCTTTGTCTTTGTCACGGGTATGTTTTTTCTCCACCGCCCTACTTTTTTTCCACTTTTTACCTGTGCCCCTTTCGCCCCTACGTTTTCTGGGTGACGATAAGCAAGAAACCACAGTACCCGGTTTTTTTTTTCTTTTTTCCCCTCTGCCTTGCGTACCAACTTTTTTTCCTTTGAATTCGGCCCCCGCGTGGCATACGCGCTCTTCAGTAGTGTGAGCCCAATGAATGTAATTTTTACACTTTTTCCGTGCGCCCCCCCCTTCGCTGTTCCTCCTAGATCCATGTCCCTTTCTTCTTATCTCCATCGATGCCACGTTTACAGTTTCAGGACCCCCTGAGGGAGCGCCTCTCACGAAGACCCCCTTCTTGCGGATAGTACGTCAAACTCCGCGTTTCCCCTGACCGGACCTGCGCCTTCAGCTTACATCCACCACAACTCCCCTTGTATTTTTTTCCCTCCGTTTTCACGCCCCCCCAGCGCATTGTTATCTTAGTTCCCTGTACGAGCGATTGAACAAATGCTCCGCTTTGAACAGCCCCCCCCGGCCGTTATGCGTTGAGATTGACTGTGATACGGCACTTCCCCCAATACCCCTTTCCAGTGGATCCTTCCTTCTCGGGCGCTCCAGCCGATGTGATATGGACGCACAGAGTGTCTTTCCCCTCGCCCCACCTTTGTTCTCCTCGCTTCTCTTCAAACATTCACACGCCGCCGACTCCCCCCAATATTCAACCATTCTGCCCGTTTCTTCATCCATTTTTTCCCCGTGGACATGACTCCAGAATAGTTTTGTCTGAACGATTCGCCCTGACTTCTGCGATTGATCGCGGGCCTTTACCGCCGGGGCCCGACCTTACTCAGGGCACCCTCCTTGACACTAAACCCTTCCCATGGATCAACTGTGCATGCCACACTGGGTCTGCGAACACCAAGTCTTTTCTGATATTTTTTCTCCTACTTTGAACCATCGTTTCCGTTCCCCCTTCGGCGACACAGTTGTCTTGAAGCAACCTTCAAACCGCCCTGTCCTCCATCCTTTCTTCATGACCTATGAAGTCAGTTTTCAGAACCCCTTTTCAGCTTACATTTTTTTTGTAGCAGTCAACATCCGTTGAACGGTCCAAGCCCTTTACGTCTGCCTTGGAGTTCTTCGTTCCTCGCGTCGAATTTCCTAGGGTCCCTTTCATGCCTCGAATGCCCTTATCCTGATCCCCCCTCCTCCGACGCCGGGTCGCAAGCGCTCCGAGTGTAAGCACCCGACGACATAATGTCAATATTTACGTCTTATGCTGCCCATTTTCTCCTCATCTTACATGCTCAAGCCCCAGTACCTGCCATCAGATTTTACCAGGGGCGCATACTCCCCAACACGGTCTGAAAATCCTTTCGCCCACTGTAAGATCCTCCACGGTAGCGCTAAGTGGGCCAGCCATGTGCACTATCTTTTCCCTATTCCTCTCCCTCGACCCCCTCAATTTTTTCCCGACTCTTTTTTCGCAAGTGCACATTGGCACCATCAAGAGAATTCCTAGCTACGTGCAATCGCTGGCGTAAAACAGGGCCCCCCCCCTTCCCTAGCGGAGAAAACCCCGACCACTGAAGTTCTTAGCTATGCACAAATATCCCTTTCGCGAGGTGGCTGAGAGCATCTTTATTGCCACCATTTTTCCCCCCCCCCCCTATCCGGCCGTCTCAATGTAGGGGACACCTCCAGTTACAACGGTGAACGAGTACGGCCCCCGTCTCCCTGATTTTTTTTAACTCCTCCCGTTGATTTAAGATTCTGCCCCCCTCCCCTCCCTCCCTATTGCCTCGGATCACCGCTGGATATTAGCAGTCCACTACATTGAGACTTCCTTCTTGGTCTACCTCCTTTTCCTAACCACGCCAGCGTTTTCTTTTGCTGCCGGGTACCTCAGCGCGTTTCTCCTTCTAGTGTTCCCTGTCACTGGGAGGGCTAGCCCTAGTTCGAACCCCGCGAATTGCTCCTTTTTTTTCTGCTCTGCCGTTTTTCTCTGAACAACGTTTGAAAGAACCATTCAAGCCTCTCATTACGTCACGTGAAGTTTCAATCATCTTTTTCTTCCACTTCGGGGTTTACCGGATTTTACTCCCATCTTTAGCGAAACTCGCTTACCGAATTTCCTCTACCGTGCAGCCTCTTTGGACCCGGTGTAGATTCGATTCCTGTTTTCTCCTTGATATGCCCTCTTGTTTTCCTCTTCTCCCCCCTAGCAATTCTTCATGTTGAATCTCTCCTTTTGGAGCCTACCCCCATACGTCCTCACATTCGGTTAGCGGTTGCTCTTATGACGCGACTCTTCTCTCCACGGCTTTGTAGCTTTGCCGATCCTTCTCGGCCTTCAGCCGCGCAAATTCGGCGCCCCTGAAATGTCACCTGAAAAGGAACTAGATTTCTGCGTTCTCGGCCGTGACACTTTTGTGATTAAGCGCCAAAATCCAGCGCGCACTTCCTCGTCCTACTACCCTTTTCCGCATGTGTTCGGCGGTTTGTGACTGTTCTTCAGCACCTCGCTTTCCCCCTGTGACTTCTCAATCTGCTCGCTGTCCTGATCAATTTCCTTGGTTGTGCGACATCTATGCTACGTTGGTTGAGGAAGGGTTGTAGGCAGGGTTTCGGAAGAGCCCTGACCTTGTTCCCGTTTCCAACTGTTTTTTTCCTTGTCGACCTTCTTTCGCAGAGATTCTCTTCCACGCAATTTCTCGTTGCAATCTGGAAAAGAAAGGGATCTAGAAGCGCCCCGGCGTCTGACACTCGCATTCGCACGGTCTTGAAGTTTGAACGACATCGAGCAGAGAGACCAATGGTGCTTTTTGGTTGGCCCTTCAAGTCGCAATCGTCTTAGCCTGAAAAAAAACCAGTGCCCTAAAATTTTTCTCCTTTCGGTCTTGTCCACCAACTTTCAGTTCACGGACGGTGGAGCCCTGTGATACAGTCCGACCTTAAGAATTCCATCTAGCTTCCCCCGCGCGCCCCTTCCCCCCTCTCCCATTCACTGCTGCCCCACACTGCTGCACCCTCAGAATTTTAGCGGGTGTTGTGTTTTTATGGCTGCCGGTACCTGTTACCGTTCGTTTTTCAAGTTACTTTCCCCTCTTTGGGTGGCTTGCTAACGGTCCCGCGCGTCTTTTCCTGCTTTCTCGATGACTTCCTTTCATTGACTATTTAGTCGCCGCGGACTAGATGACTCTTTTGCCCCTCCGGAAGCACAAAGTCTTTTTCATCACTAATGCTCTCTCTTCCTGCATTCCGCGCATCGCCCAGGTTGTCCAAGGGATAATTCAGATTTAGGAACTCGACTTTCGCCCAATAAAGTGGAAGAACAGGGGGAGTTCGAGAATACACCTGAAAACTGCCCGTCCCTATACGCGTTACCCGATCCCACGATACTAGTATCCTCACACTCCCCCAGTCTGTGGGTGTTTTTGTCTTATTCTCCTGCATTACGCTCTTATAACTTGCCTCTGAGATTTGACACCCTTTTCCCTCCTTTTTTTTGATGCCGGTGGCTGGACCGGGAGCGTCAGGTGCTGTTGGCGGCTTCCAACGTAGGGATCAAATGTTCCCTCCCTAAGATTGATTGATATGCAAAAAACTTTGAACGAAACGTCTGTCGCCAAGTTGGTTTTCCGTGGTCCTCTGTCTCCATTAATCCTCCCCATGATTTCCCACCGGGCCGCAACAGGGAATCAAATGCCCCCCCCCTGTCTTGCAGGAAGATGTTTAGTAGTGCGTCCACGAGCCCCCCTTCCACCCCGCACGGGCTCTCCCACTCGATGATTTTGGATGCGCGCTTTATGTTACCTTTGAAACCCCCCTTTCAGCCCTCAGGATTAGATTTAATGGGATACCCCCCCTGACCCACTCGGCCAGCCGAGTTTCGTAAAGACTGGGCACGCGAGCCGTTTTCCCACCCCCCCCCACTTGCCCCGTCACTTAGCATGGGCGTCGAGCCAACCACCGGGATTTGTTCTCCCGTCGTTTCCAAGCCCCGGTGTTCCAGTCTTTTGCGAGCACTGATGGCAAACGATGACACCCATAGAGCGCCTCTTTTCCCCCCCGTTGTGGTGTTTAGTCGTCACTTTGAAATCCCCTTTTTAGACCCCCACCACTGGATGTCACCCCAGACTGTTTCCGGTCTCAACTTGATCCTTGTTTTTCGCGCACCCGCTCACAGTGCCTTACCTTGTGAATGTTGTGTCATCTTTGTCGCGTTCCCTGATTTGTACTGAGACGATCTTGGGCCGCTTCCCCCCCGTTCTTTTTCCGGCTCCTTCTCCTTTCTTCTCTTTTGGTTTTCCGGAGTATTAGTTTCCCCCAAGCAGACTCCCTCGCCCCCCCCCGCCTCCCCCGTGCTGATGTTGAGACCCCTTGTTCGCTGTGGCTGACCCCGCCCTCCCACTTCCGCTTCCGCCAAGACTTCCTCCGTATTTTTTTTTGCTGGCCCCCCTTCAATGCTGCCCCCTTTTTTGAGATCCTTTTGGCGTCTGCCGCTGTCGTACTTGACCCCCCTCCCCCCATAAGAAACTGCCTAGAAACTTGGTCTGACTTTTCGTTCCCCTTTTTTTTTTTTTTATCTGCAGAATCCTCTTCTGTAGGGTACGACTGTTCGCAGGCCGTCCTCGTTATCATTTGACTCGCCCAGAACCTTCCCTTTTCCCCGGCGTAGAGCAGAGCAGATAGGTATGTATGAATTTTCTGCCCCCCCTTTCCCCAATCCACGGTATAGGCTTGTTCCCTGAGAGGAGATTTAGGGATTCCTATAACCGGACCTTTCCAGTACGTTATTTCTCTTGAATGTCCTCTCCTTTTTCTGAGTACTAAGAGGTTACAGAATTCTATTTCGCGATTTTTCTGCGCCTTTCCCTTGAGTTCTTTGGCCTATGTATTTCTTTTGTCCGACCAGAGCTGCTCGCAATGGCTCGGGTTTTTTTTTTTGCGGACCGCTCGGCAGTTCGTTTTAGTAAGACACCTGTCATTTGTAAAGCGTCTCGGAGAGAATCATCCGCAGACTCTTTCTGGGCGAAGACGTTCCATTTTACGGCTTTAGAAGATGGTTTCAGGACCGATGGAGAGATTCGAGTGAACGGACAGCCCCTTTCACTCCCCTTTCGGAGTACCCCTGGGTTTTTTTTTTTTGTTGTTTTCACACCATAAGCAGAGACAGAATTTGTCTACCCCCCAAATTTGTAGGGTTCCGTGGTGTCAAGAGTTTCAAAGCGATGTTCTCCGACTGTGATCTTTTTGAACAAACCCCCCTTACCTTGATCCGCGCCTCTTTTCTTGTCGTCTGTGTTTCCGCGTATGTACTAATCCATACCTTAAGTGGACGCTTTCCCACCTGGTCTCGTGCATCGAATTGCTCTTTCAGAACGCACAACCGCCACCATTGTTCTCCCCCCATGTCTCCTCTTCACAAAACCGTTCGCCCACTTCACGATTTTGGGCATAATTTTCACTGAAATAGAAGATTGTGGGTTGATTGATCTCTCTCTTTTTTTGTTCTGCTTCGACTTCCCCCCCCCCCGCATTTTTTGGATAACCGCCCCTGTCCTCTTTTCAGTGTCCTTCCTTCCCCCTTGAATGATGTTTTCCCCTCACCACAGTCTTGATCAATCGTTCTCATCCCTCAAGTATCTTGAAAACATAGTGGACTTTCCCTTTGGCCCCGTATTTGCTTGAAGACCCTTGACCCCCACCGCGGCCCCAATGCCTAAGAAATTCGAGATGCTGTTGGCAGGGGACCTGCCATTTTATCTGCTACTTGCTCCAAGCCCCCCCACCTTCCACTTCCCAGCGACACTGACGCGAAGCTGAATCGAGTTCCTATGGGTTTCATGGTCTTTTTGCTTCCCGATATTCGTCCTCTCACGGCACTTCTCCGTGGCACTGGTCCGACTTCCTTTTCCGCTTCCCCTCAGTCTTCTTCCCCACCTCGGCTGCAGTAGTTTCTCTCCTGCATCTGAGACCCTCCGTAACCAGGTTCGAGAGCCCTTTCCGACTGATTTTCACGGTTCTCCTGCAAACGGTATACGATTTCCCCAGGGTTCCGCTAGTGAACATTCCTGAATCCCACTTCAGACTTCTCTTCCGAGTCCCCCTTTTTCTTTCACTCTTTTTTCGGAACAGTGGCCTTAAGAGACCTCCGTCTCTCGTCTCGGCCATCTCTCCTAGACTTCTCCCAGACCTCTGAGCCCCCTGGGCCCCCCCCCCCATATCACCTGGGGTTTTGGCGTGCCCTCCCTTCGCCCCGGTTTCGCCCTTCCTTTGTTCTTGACCAACCTAATCCACCTTTGATCGAAAAGGCACTGTTTTGTTCATCTTTTCTTCCCCTTCCTTGGCTCGAGACATCCTGTCAGACGATCTTGAATCTGAGTAACCTTGTCCTTTTTCCCCGCCGTCTTCTCTGAAATTGTCTCTTAGAGTCGCCTCCACAGAAATGATCTTTTGACTGCCTGGACTCCTAGGTTATGTTCCTCTTCCCCGTTTACCTTTTTCCCCCTCCTCAAGCCTATTGCGGACCTTTGTTCCTATTGTCAAATGTTCTCCGCCCTGGTTGCCCTTCCTCGTTGCGGATTTTATTCCACTCTGGGCCCCATTGCGGGCATGGGACGCGCCTCCCCTTTGTGCCTTGCAGGTTCTCACGTTCTTTGCCTCGTTGTCTTCGATGCCCATTTTCTCTCTTGATGGCAATTTTTCCTGGATTCATTTAGACGCTTCCCTGTCTGTTGCTAGTTTCTGGTTTTTCTTTACGTTACTCGTCCCCTGTTCACGGCGAGTGCGTTTGAGACGATCCGGCTCTTGCTTCGCCGAGGTGCAACGTCCCCCCTCAAGTCACCTCGTGCCCTTTCTTCTTCGTTCCCCTTGCGTGAGCTTTAGTTTTGTGCTGACCAAGTACTTCCCTTTTATTTTCGGTCCCTTTTTTCATCGGTCGTCGGTTCATTTTTCCGCACACTTGCTCCAATGTGTTTACACTATGTGTTCCATTAAATTCGTGGAGTTGATCCCTTGGTTGTTTTCCATTCTCGTTTATGCCTTCTTTTTCGTGTCATTTCGGCCCGATGTCGGTAGTTCCCCCCCCTTGGTGTCAGTAGACCCCCCCTTTTCTGGATCTCCGCACCTCTATTCCCACGGTGAATCTGATGACCATCATCCCCTTCGTTATATGGGTGTGGAATATGACGGACTATTTGAATGTTCCTGAGCCAGGGGTTGACTCCTTTCTTGGGGTGGGGCGCCTTTCTGCCCCCTCCCCC
>Ga0179593_1631425_pt1 | contig 10575 bp, 14 predicted proteins | sample CZODoug2_1_08_16_FD_185931 | JGI IMG/M metagenome (GOLD analysis project Ga0179593, IMG submission 185931) | Vadose zone soil fungal communities from Angelo Coast Range Reserve, California, USA - CZODoug2_1_08_16fungal (PacBio error correction) | ecosystem: Environmental > Terrestrial > Soil >... | reverse complement strand
CCACTTAGTTAGGCTTTTGCGTTTTTCCGATGGGGGCGAATTTATTCGCGGCTGCACTTTTCTTCACTGCCCCTGTGATCCTTCTTTTCTTTTTAGGGCGGTGGAATTGTGCTGCCCCCCCTCGGCAAGAGTGGGATCTCCCGACAACTTCGAGATCGTCACACCTTCCGGATGCGAGGTTTAAGGTTCGTTTTTTCTTTCTCTTCGTTTCTTTCTTCTTTTTCGCAGCGTTCGTGGTAGCGATTCCATCTTTCCTGGAGTCCCCCCCCTATGTAGAACAGGCATATCCTACAAGAAGACCTTCGCTTTTGCTGAGCTGCTCTTGTGAGTCTCGTCTGATGAGCACCTGCGCAGCTTGGGCTTCTTCTCTCTCCCTCCACCCGACAAAACTTTCAAAACACCCTGAGGTCCTTTGCCCGATCATGCGGAAGTCTCCTGATGTCTGTCGCGCGATTCCTCCCCGCTTCGACCTGTGCATGGCGGCCATTCTCGGGATCTGCTCGTTTAGTTTTCCCTTATACTTCTTCTCTTCTGTCAATTTGATGAGGATTGATGCATCCCTTTCTTAGAGGTTCCAGGCAGTCACATTATTAAGTTCCGCGGACTCTTGTATTTTTAGAATTGTTAGGTGACTATGCTTCGGCCTCCCCCTCTTTGCAACTTTTTATTAATGTTCTCTGCTGAACTATTGCGACAGGAAACCCGCGGCCACAATATGCTGTGGTGGCCCCCCCTTGGAACAGTGGTGACGCCCGTTTTCCCTCCGCTTCCTTGATATAATCGGCAGTAAGAACCTCTCGTTGGAGTTAAAACCGCCTTGATTGGCCTTTTTGCAAAGCGATTTGTTCCTGAGCTTGTTTGTTCCTTTCCTTTTTGGATGATCGGGCGGTGACGCGTAACCCCCCCTTGCCAAGAGGATCTCCAGCCGCTTCGAAGCCAATGAAACTGAGGCCCCTTCTACTCCCCTCTCCCTCCTTCGCCTTAGTTCCGATTCCAGGTTTTCCTGTTTTCAAGGTGCCTTATCAACTTGTTACCTCAAGCGCTTCTTCCTTCGCGACCAGTACTCATTGAGCTTGGATGGATTCCCTCCGAGTTTGTTTACCATTGATAACCTCTTTTCAGTCTCCTAGGCAAAGGCTGCTCCCCCGTACCAGGCTCGCGCCAGTGCCATCCGTCATTTTTCCCCCCGGTTTTTCCCCTTCCCGGCGACTCCCTATTTCAACAGCCCGGCATTCCTGACAACGACACGTACCTGCGCGTTAGCCCCCGAAGGTCGACATAGGCCCCTTGGTTCCCCGCCTTATTTTTTTTTTCCCAACCATACAGGCGTCCCGTTCTGACGCTCCCACGCGAAGGAAATGATTTCTCTCGATAGCCGCCCTGACGCCCTCTTTTCCCCTTCTCCTGGTGATCTCACAGAGCCCTTACTATTTTGACCCCCAAGTCCATCCCCCTAAATCGTTCTTGGCCTTCCTTGCCGTCTTGGATACTCACGTGAAAAATGCTCCAACCCCTCTTCACTTCTCAATATGAATGCATCCCCTTTTTTTCCTCCTCGTACTGCTACTCGTGGGACTGTTCCAATCCTGGGTTGAGGCGTGGACCACCAGTAGTTATCCCCCTTCCAGAAAAGGGTGAATGTTTATCTTTTCTCCTCTTTTGTTGAGAATTGCTCCCGTTCGTGCTGTGGTAATCGAACATCCCTGCTTTCCGGAACGTGTTCTGAACGATGATACAGTCCTCCGTCCCCCAGCAGCGTGGCCGAGAGGCGTGTGCCTTTCGGTCACCTCCTTCTTGTTTGGGGGATGTTTCTTTCTGGGCTGGGATGCTCCTTTGGAGGTCACCGCCTATTCGGATTCTTGATTTTCCCCTTTCTCACTTCTTCTCTCCGATCTGTTGAAATTCACCGGCTTGAGTTTTGTCCTCCTGAAGTATCGTGGCCTCTCGGTGGGGTTTTCCAGATATCCTGATAGACTCTTTTTTCACTCCTTTTTTTTTCCCCGTTAACTTAAGTAGACAGGTGCCTCATGTTGGTAGCAAGTCTTACGGCTATGGAGGTTAGGGTCCGCCCCCTCCTCTCCTCCTTTTTTTCCCGTGTCGTTGGCCTTAGGATTTTTTTTACTGAGCTTACGTTGTCCCCCTTGAAAAGATGTGGCCTTTTCGTTTCCCCCCTGACCAGATCCCGGAGAGTGTGCCGTCGCCTTAGTAGCAGCCCTTTCGAGAATGTTGAGGGGGTATACCGGTTTTGCCCCCCCTTCGCTTTCCCCCATGACATCCACGCTGAATTCCTGCCTCGCGGAGTAAAGAACTTGAACCCGAGCTTTCAGTTTCTAGGATCCTTCGCCACTTTACTTCGGCCTTTCCCCTCCGTTCGCGCCTGGAGTACTCAGGTTTGTTTCCGATGGTCCAGCCGGCCTTCTTCGTTTTGCAAGTGGGTGGGCTCACCTTTTCATCTTCCCCTTCCGCGTTCAGCCTCCCTTCTATGACAAAAGCTCGACGCTCCGGTTCTTTTTTGAAACGTAAAGCCCGGGATTGTATCACCACCCAGTCCCCTGGTTTTCTCCAACGCAAAAACAATGCCCCATTTTTACCCTTTTGACTGCACTTCCCCCCCATTTCCCCCGTTTCAACCAACTGCCACCACCCCCTTTGCCTTTCGATTTGGCGATGGGTGTTTTATGACAACTGCAGACGGCTGACCCGAAAATCCCCAGAAGTATTCCTCCCCCACCCCCTGCTGACTTCCCCCCTAGCTTCCCCTGGCCCCAAGTTCGAGAAATTGCGCGGCGCGTGATCAGTGTACCTGCCGGCCGCCGCAAACTGAAGGTCTTAGATAAAGCACGCCGTACCTCTTCCATACTTCCCCCCCTCCAAACCGATCATTTGCGCCTTGAATCGCCGGCAACTGGTAGACCATCCCCCCTGGCGGTTTCTCCTACGCGCGGCGACTCCACAGAAGGGATCATTCCCCCTCTTCTCGTCTTCTCTCCAATCCCCCAGTCTTGTGGTTTTTCACCCCCCTTTTCCCTGGAGTGATAGACGTCCCAACTGGTTTCTGCCGAGATTTCTCAGCAGGACTTCCCCCGCAGCACGGTATAGGTTCGTAGCAATTGTCTTTCGCGATTTGCCGGTGTACATCGTTTGCCTAAAGCTGGCCTCCCGCGCTTCACACGCCACAGCTCGAAAGATCAGACGACCGGGTGTTCCCTCCCACGAGAACAACGGAAAACACTCCCCCTATTTTTGGTTGGCATGATGTGCTAGATCGACTGATTTCTAGTTCCCCTTTCGCCTTGTTCTCAGCCCTCTGCCCGTACGTTGAACATGCACCGCCTCCCACCTTTTTTCTTTTCTCCCTTTTTTTCTCCGAAGCTTCTCCCCATGCTGAATTTGCACAGCCCCTTTTTTCCTCTGTATAATTCTGTTCATCCTCCTAATTTTTGTGGGAGAGAGATCCTTTTTCGGCATTGCGCCGAGTTGCGGGTCGCGGTCCGCATGTTTGAATTCGGAGAGCTGTCACCTTTATGAAATGCTCTTTTTACACCTTTTGAAGGGCGGAAGGGGAATTGCTTTTTCTTAGTGAACGATTGGGAAATCTTAAGCGATTAGCATGTCCCCCGGACGGCGTTTTTTTTCCCCCAGTGGGTATATTGAGAGCTGCACCGGCGTTCTCTTTTGGCCTTTTCTTCTATTCAGCCGAGGAGGGCAAGTTTATTCAACTTTCTCGGCATCCGAGAAATAGTAGCCTTCATTTTTCCCCCGAACTTAAGCTCGTGTTGATTCTGTATGCTGAGGAAAGTCTCCTCAGCTTCGAGTTTTTTTTCACCTCGCCAAACCTTTTCCAACAAACAACGTTCCATTGTGATCCCACCCCGTCCCGACGGGAATCTTTTCTATTTTTATTCCGCCGCCTGCGTCTCGCCGTTGTTGGTAGACTTGCCTGGCGGACATTACCCTTTCGCCCAATTCTTCTTTTTTTTTTCATTTTGAACTCCATTTCCCTCTCTTGATACCTCCTTTCCTTTTTGGACGAGAGCGGAGAAGGTGGCACCTTTTCCTCTGCGTCCGGATATTTATCGTCGGCTCTTAGCTCTGTTGTTCTTATTCTTGTATGCAATGGCCAAACTTCTTAAGTTTTTTTCTTTTTCCTCTCCGTTCTCCTCCCGCCCACAAGGCACCCCCCCCCTCTCAGGCCTTGTGGCGCTCCTGGAACGCCCAGTGCTGCTGAAACCTTGACGGCGGGCGTTCAACCATGGATCAGGGTTATTTTCCCTTGGGCTTTTTTTTTGATATGCCCGGGATTTAACTTCGCCCCCCTCTTGCAATGATGCTCCGAGGGCTGCTTTCTTAGGTTACGGACCGTTTTCAAACTTTTCCTCGCCCCCCCCCCTTGCAAACGGAGAGATTTTCCCCACGTCCGGGAGCTCCCGAAGCCCTTTTTAGTTCCTCGTCTTGCCGTCCGCAGTTCTCCCCTTTCTGGATTCCTCCTTCTCCTCTACAACTTGGTTAACGACTCCGCTTTTTTTCACTCGCGAGTCAGTTAAACTTTCTTGGATTTTATCCCAATCAGAGGGAGGGGGCAACCGGCATTTCCCCACTCCGTTATCCCCCCTCCTTTTTTCAAATTGCTGCTCCAAACAGCGACAAGATTCTTTTTTTGCCGTAAAAGTACCGGTGTTCACTAATTTCCCTGCGAAGCCGCAACGTCTTCCCCACTTCACCCCCAAGTCCCCCCCCTCCGTTTTCCCCCCCCCAGCGACGTAGAGTGGCGAAACCACCCCAAGTTTTCCTTCCCGTAATACGATGGCTACAAAATCGCGGCCCGGTTCGGCCCCGACACAGTAATCACCCTGTCTTCTTTTTCATTCTCATTTTTTCCCTCTCCAGACGCCGGGAAGATCCATACTGTCCCCCGGCTCGAAATTTTTTGATAGAGTCAGGGACAAAGTAACACCTCACCTCCCTTCATTCTTGTTTCACCCTTTCTGGATCCCCTAACGTGAACCCGGCCCATCACCACCCAGCAGTCACGTCTCCAAGTGCTGTCCCCCGTCCCGGCACTGCTCCGGCGGACGGCCTGTTTCTCACCCCCCCCGGGTGACTTTCTTACCTGCAAGTAGGAGGGTTCCATCGAAAGGTTATTTTCCGGCTCGCTCTTCCTCCGCTTGAGATAACCGGCGAACCTTTTCGTGCTTTTTTTCCCCCCCTTCTTTTGGGTTTTCAAACAAGACTTTACCAAAAGGGGCTCCTTTCCCCTGAGAAATGATTTTTCCCCCGTACCCCTCTTGTTCCCTGCCGAGTATGCTTTGCTGATTCTTGACTTTTTGCGTGTGGGTTGATGTCTTCCCTTGTTTCCCCTTAGAAAGTCGGATTCCGACAAGCTTTAATTTTCTTTTGATGTGAATTTCCTCGTATCAGCTGATGACCCCTGCTTTTAGAGCGCAGTGGTCATCCCTCAACTATTTGTTGATCCTTTTTTTTCTTTTTTTGCCATCTATTTTTCGAGCAATACACTTTTAGCCCGGTTTGTGAACTTTCTGCAAGTAGACGCCTACTTTCTCCCCCCTCGTCCAAAACGCGTTAAATTTTCCATTTTTTTTTTTTCCTTTGGTTCAGCAACGAGCCCGGCGTTGTTGTTTAACTTCGTTTCAGGAATCTTTACCCTCTTTCTTCCCCCGTGATTCATTGACCCCCCTCTTCCTAACGAAGATTCTCATATTAAGAATGGTTTGTTTGGAGATCACTTTCCTTTCATGAATAAACTGAGGGTCAATAGGTTGCCTTACCAACGGTGCTCTACGAGTTCTTCGCGAGCCCTGCCATTCCCAGCTTTTCCCCCCCAGTTTTTTTTTTTCTTCGCAATCCTCGAACTTTGTAGGCGGTTTCCAAGGACTGGACCCTTTGATGGGTTCTTTTCCGCTTCTTGCGTCTCCTTTTTTCCAATTGGTGGGCTGAAGTTTGTCCTTCCTATTTTCCGTCACCGGATTAACGCCTCAACTTTTTCCCCCCGATCCGGCGCAGATAAGGTTACATCGCGTTTGACCCCCCCTTTTCCCCCTTTAGTTCAAAAACCCGGGGGCACCCCCCCACTTTTCGGAGCCAGTTTTGCCCTTTTTTCCCCTTCCGCACCGTTTTCGTTCCCTTCCCCCCCCCTTCTTTGTCACCCCTTTTTTTTCTCCTTTGGCCGCTTTTTCTGCGCTAGGAAACACCGCATTCCCTTCCCTCTTTATAACCAAACTACCAGATTTGGCCAGTCGCCACCCCTTCTTCCGGCATTCCCACCTTTCCCCCCCCAGCCGAGACTGCGCGGCCGCGTTTCACTCTCCTGCGGCGGCTCCTCTCCCCCCAAAAGCTTGCTTTCCCTCCCTCGTAAAATTCAATATTAACCCTATATTTCCCTTTCCAACCTCTCTTTCCGTGTAAGGCAGCCAGGCAAGGGAGACCCTTTCCACTCCCTTTTCTTGCTTCTTTTTACGGGCGTGCCCATCAAAGGCCTCCAATGATTCTCTTCATCTGAACTCCGTGCGGTTTTAAAAGTTTATTTTTTTCTTTCTACTCCCCCTTTTTCAGTCGCGAGATTTATCCATCTCCCCAGATTACGCTTATCTTTTTTAGCTGGAAAGGAAGGCTACATCTTTCGCTCTGATGTCCCCCTTAAAATAGAGGGGCATAGCTGGCCCCTCGACTTTCTCTTCCCCTCCCCCGCTGCTTAACAGAAGCCCGGTGCTGTTCTCTCTCCCGTCCCCTTGAAACATTCAAACCCCTCTCCCAAGTTCCTGGACGACCTTTTTTTTCTATTGATGTTACCTCTTCCTCTGGTTCTATCAGAACCGTCTCCACCTCTTTCTTCCCCCTTTTGTGGCTCCCCGGTGAGCTGCGTCCCCTTTTTGACCTTGAAAGCAACTCCGCCCCTGTAACTCCTCCTCCCGTGTTGTTGGTTCGATCTTCCCCCCTATTCCCCCTTCTAGTGTTTTCCCCCTCCTCTCATGGGGAGATCGAGATGCTCACGGGGAGACTTGCCCTTTTGAAGTTTGAGCGACGGATGCTCGTTGAGATAACGGTTTTTTAACCTCGATCTACCCCCTCCTTTAAGTACCAGGAATTTCTCTTTTTCCGTTGTTTTCTTGATCTTTTTTTTTTCCCCGCACCGCGATATTGAAGCCTTAGTCCTCTCTAGGTTGCAAGCTCGGCCCACCACTCCTCAACTCCCTTATCCGATTACCCCAGGGGGCCTCCCCTGACCTCCCTTTTTTTCGTCTCTTTCTCCCACCCCTCGAAGTTGTAAATCCAGTGTTTTTCGTCCATTTCGTGAAACCTTTTCCCCACACCACCAGTTGAGTCGTGCCATGTTCTCTTGCGCGGAGTCGCCGCAGTGTAGGCTCCTCCTCCCTTTTCCATCCCCTTTTCTTGCGTCCTTTTTTTGCCCCCTAGCTCCCTGATCGTTTAGTTTTTTTATTTGTCCCTCTTATTGATTTTTATTCGTCTTGATAGAATCTTGACAGAGTCTTTTTTCCGTCAACAGGTACCCATTTTCTCTTCTCCTTTTCTTTTCTGTTTTTCCCTAGCTCTGTTTTTTTCGGAATTAATGTGGTGTGTTTTTCCTTTTCCCAAACTTTTGCAATTTTTTTTGTTTAGCTCTTTTTTCTATGCTGCCTCCCCCCGGCCTCCTCTGTCCCCATTTGGTCCCATCTCCCCCCCCCCCCCCCCCCCCCCCCCCCCCCCCCCCCCTCCCCCCCCCCCCCCTCCCCCCCCCCCCCCCCCCCCCCTGTGCCTTCTCACGTTTCTGCGCCCTAAGCTGTGGGCTCCTCCCTAATTTTTCTCCGTTGGAATTTTTGGACTTTTTTCCCCCCTTGTTTTTGGTTTTTCCCTACAGGCTCCTTTCAGCAAAATTGAGAGCGTCCGAGAGTTTGTCCCCGGGGTTTCCTCTGCCCTTTGTAAGGAATCTGGTAAAACGTGACTTTTTTTTTTCCTTTGCAATGCTCGCGCCGGTTCCTGCCGCAAGCAATAAGCAACTTTTCGCCCTCCCTTTTTCCTTAGGTCCCTCAGACCAGGTGTATAAATGATTTTTTCCTTGGACTCTTTTTTCATATTGGTACCGTCCATTTTTCGGTGGTTACTCCGTCAGTACCTTGTGGATGGCTAAATGGCCAAATCCTCGGGGGGCCTCTTTGCTCAAGTTGCAGTCTCAGAATAAGTTTTTTCTCCCCCGGAATGAACGAGTTCATCCCGTTATAAAGAAGTCTCCCTTCCCTTCCCCCGGCCCTTACTTGAACCCAGTCACCCTTTCCTTCATGCCCCGGACATTTTCCCCGCCGTTTTGCACTCCGGGTTCGCCCCCCCCCTGGTACCGGGGCACTTAATTTTTACCAACGGAGTTTCTTTCCCTTGGCTTTTAAGTTCCCTCCGGAACACCTTTTGCTTCTTTCTCTCTTTTTCCTGATTTTCCCTCGACCGGTTAAGCCCCCTCCTGCCCACGGCGAGACCGTTTTTATTTTAAAAGCGCTTCCTATCTCATTCCTTTCCCCCCAGGTAACAATAAATTCATCCTCTACCGGTTCTTTTGATGCAGACAGTCATTCTCTTGACACTTCACCCAGGCCTGACCAAACCCTCCTGCCCTTTTCCCAGTTGCCGGAAATGCCCCGCTTTCCTTCTTGCGTTGGGCTGCCCACTTGTCGTTTCAGACATCCTTCCTTTTTCCCTATTGCGGGGCCCTTACACCATCACGAACCTTCTTTCCTGCCCTCTCTCATCAGTGTTGTTGTTTGGTTGTGCCCCCCCCCCCTGCCGGAAACCTGTTTTTTTATGTTCCACTACTTTGTTCCCCAAGCCTTCCCATTTGGTGCCTTCCAGTTCTTTCCTCGCAGTTTCCGAGGGAAGTTTCTTTTGGCCCCCCTTAGTTGGGAGTGCCCCTCGTGTTTGGGTTTCTTCCCTGCAGCCTTTTCCCGTGTGGGGGTGATACAGGATCCGCTCCCCCCTTCCGCCTTATTAGCTCGTTTTTTCTTTTGTCCCTCCCGGTATCGATTCTGTGATCTCTTTCGAGGAGACGGCATCATGAAACGGGGGTCTCTGTCTCGGCCTCCATTTGCTCTGAGAGTAGAGAAGCATTTAGTCAGGGCGGGGTGACTGCCGCCCGTTCCTATTCGATTAAGTCCTGTCGAGGTATGTCCGTCGGGTTCCCTTTTAAGGCTGTTAAAACTTTTGGCAATTAGCACTAGTTGCTTTTTGTTCCCCCCCCTTCGCCCGTGAAAATTATTCCCCGATATACCGTTGACGATGTAACCCTTCCTTTCTTTTTCCTATCTCTTTTAGAGGGTTTTTGGGGGTTTTTTTCTTTTCTTTCTTCGGAGCTGCCCCCATGGCGTGTATAAATCTTGTCCCCCTATATTGACTCCACGCTAATTGAGTTATACTTCGCGTATCCTCCCACCCACCTCCCTTTTCTTTTTTCCTGTACCCAAGGTGAGAGGAGCTTTTCTTTTCATACCCAGTGTGAGGTCTGGCTGTCATCCCTAACTTTATTTTCTCACTGGAAGTTTTCTTTGCTTTCTCATTTTCCGCATGCCGTTACCCGTTTGCACTGTGGTGTTATTTTTTTTTTTCCTTTCCCCTTTCCGAGTTCAGACATCTTTTTTGACAAACTTTCTCGGGCCGCGCTCATTCTCGCACCGTTTTAAAGCCCGTCTCATGTTGTTTCCCCCCCTACCTTGTTCCTAAACGACAATTCCCCCCCTACACAAGTGTTTTATCCTATATCCCGGTAATGCTTTTCCCAGCGTGGTATTGCAACATCTGTCACCACCTGCTCCTGGCCGCATGGGGTGTTCCTTTCCTTACCCCCGACAGTCCTAAACCACCAAAGTCCCCAGTCCCCTTGCCTGTCCTTCCGGTGAAACCTTTCGCTTCCCTCCCCCTTGCCCCGATCCTTTTTTGCCGAGGTCTGCTTTCCCGTCCTTCCCTCTCCCCTCTGCCAATTTCAAGCCTTCCCTTCCTCATTCCTCTAATTTCATCCTGCCCCCCCTTCCCGGCTTTTTCCTTCAGGCAATGTCTTCCGCAGCCACCGGGCAGATTACGGGGTTATTTCATCAGAATTCGCTCTTCTTGATTTCGGGCCTTTGCATTACCCCCCTTTCCGGTTTGGAACCTTTGTTTGTTTCGCCCCCTTTTCCCCTGGACTTCCCTGTAGATTCCCCAGAAGACGAGCCTCCAACCCTCCTCTGCCCCCACCTGGAAATTGGTTCCTCTTTCGCTGATGCCCTTGCACCCCCGGGGATTTGTTTTTCCCTGCGCTGGAACGTCCTACCACGCCAACGTTTACTTCCCCCTCCCTTGTGCTGTTCACGCAGCTTCGAATAGACCCACTCCCATTTCCCATCGCTTCCATGGTGGAGTAGGATCTCAGAAGTGACGTCCTTTTAATGGTTTTGCCCCGAATGCAACCTCCGCCGAACTGCATTACTTGGATTTCATTGCGCCCTTGCTTCCCTCCGCGAAGAACTCCCCCCCTTCTCCCTTCCCAAATCCTCCCCCCCGCCGCCCACTGGTTTTTTTGGTTGAAGAAGAGGGATTTTTTTT
>Ga0179593_1590365_pt1 | contig 10575 bp, 14 predicted proteins | sample CZODoug2_1_08_16_FD_185931 | JGI IMG/M metagenome (GOLD analysis project Ga0179593, IMG submission 185931) | Vadose zone soil fungal communities from Angelo Coast Range Reserve, California, USA - CZODoug2_1_08_16fungal (PacBio error correction) | ecosystem: Environmental > Terrestrial > Soil >... | reverse complement strand
CTATTTCCTGAGCTAAGGAAATAATGTTTCACAGCGACAACCCTTTTTGCCTGATCTGGTCCAATTGGTAGCTTTTTTATCCATCTTTCTTCTTCTAACAACCCCCTTCAAGTTCCCCTTTTTCTTTCTTTAAGTTTTTTTTTTTTTTTACTTTCTTTTTTTTTTTTTTTCTTTTTCTTCGGAGTTATCACTCTTTCTTCCCACTTCCTTTCCTTCCCTTTAATAATATTTTGTTGTTGTGAGAGACGACTACAGCCCTTGACCTCTTAGAGCTTTCCACTCTTTAATTCCCTTCATCGACCTGTGCCCCCCCTTTTTTTTGCCTTTTTTTTTTTCGCCTTTGTTCCCCAGTGAAAACAACCCCACTGAGGAAAGCGTCCTTTCTAGATTTTTGGTATTCCATTATCTCCGCTCCCCCTTCCTCTTTTTTCTGCCTGACAATGATCCTCTTCTCGAGCTCTAGTCTTTTTTTCTTTTCCGTATCGGCAGCTATGGAACAAAAGGGCCTTCCCTTTTTTTTCGTTATCTTCGATCTTGTTTTTCTTTTTCTGGATGTCTTCCCGTGTTCACCATCGCAGTCGTCCCCAGGCCGTCATGACCCACGGGTCCCCCTTTCCCCCGCTGACCTTTTTTCCTCCCCTTTTTATTTTTTTCTGCGCCTTTTTCCGCGGTCTGGGGAGAACTCCCTGTTTTGAATGTATTTCCTCCCCTTTCGCAGACGCACGGCGTGCTTTTTGAAACTAGATGAACTATTTCCAACCTCCCCCCCCCCTTTCCTACCGTCTCCTTCGTCAACAGGTCCTTTGTTCTTCAAAGCTGCCGTTTTAGAGGTCAGAGGACTTTTTTTTTACCCGACTGCTTTTCCAAACGTGAGATTGGGGCCGAGCTCTTTGGGTTGTGGTGAGCGGGAGCGCGCCCCTCCCCCTCCCTCCCTTCTTCCTTTTATCATGACTGAAAAATCGTGTCCTTCGCATAGATGATTTTCTCCACCGATCGCTTTCTGTCTATACAATTTCGATCCTAACCCCTTTTGCCGATCCCACCTGTCTCCCTTCCTTCCCCCCCCCCCCCCCCTTCCCCCGTCCTTCTTCCCGAAAAAACCTAGACTTTTTGAAAATTCTAATGGGACCAGCTTTTTGGACTCTTTCTCTAATAGATACCCCCGCCTTTCCCTTTGAATGGTGATTTTCCCCCCCCAGACTTGCCTGAAAATACCGGCCACCCCCCTTTCCCTTTCTTTTATTTCATCACCTTCCACACATTTATGATCCGCTCGGAGATCGACCTCGTGTTTTGATTCTCAGGTTTAACTACTCCGTGGTTATTTCCTTTCCCCTTTGTGCCCCCCCTTCCCACTTCTCCTCTTTTTCTTTGACTCGCGATTAATGGAAGCTAGGACTTTGCGCGTCTTTCCACCGTGTCCCTGTCTAAACCATCGCTGTGTCGGAAATTGCCTTTCTGCTGCAACGCCCCCTCTCCTTTCCACTGTCGGCTGAGGTTATGCCAGGCATCATTAAACTCCTCTCCTCTCTTTGGGTCCGCTTTTTCCTGATACTTTGAGACAAACTTTTAGCCATCTCTGAATTTTAGCCTTCATAGTAAGATCCTCACCGACGACGGCGTTATTTTTTTTTTCCTTTCTTGCTTGTTCTCTTTTTGTTCGCCCCTTTTCTACAATCAGTGGTTCCTTTCTTCGATGGTCTTGTTTATATGCAACGATCATGACAGAGTCTGTTTTTTTTCTCCGGTCCTCTTTTCCCCCAACGGAAGCCAGTCCAGGACCGATGAATGTTTCTTCCTCACTCAATGGCGCGCCATCCTTTTTTCCTTTGTCCTTTTCACCAGCTGCCCTGCACCTGAGAGTGAATACCGCTGTTTATTAAAAAACTGGTGGCAAGTTCTCCTCAACTTCTCGACTAAACAGCTTTCTTACCTTTCGGCTTTTTCCCCCCTTTCTCCTCCTGCATGAAATCAAGCCGGTCGTCTCTTTCACATCAGGATGTAAGTTTTCGGAGCCAACGTTCCTGTTCCGACGTTATGTATTCCCCAGTCCAACTGTCCCTCATTTCAACAATTCTGGGACTTTGCCGCCTCCTTTTTTTTCCTCTTGCCCCCCTTTCCTTACCAACCCCCCCTCCAAATTTCGAGTAAAGATTCATATCGCAGCTCGTTATCCCCGTTGCCTGAACCCAGGGGGTTTTTTTTTTTTTGCCCATCTTCAGATCCCCCCCTTTCTTGGAGATCTTGATTATAGAAGATTCTTGCCTTTCCCCGACCCTCTCCTCCCTATTTCTTTACTTTTCAGCTCCGCTTTTTCATTCTTTCAGATCCAAGTTCTCGTGCAGACAGACACCCTGTTGCTTTTTCGCACCAACCTCCCCGGCAAATACTTTGCGAGCGATCTATTCATAGTTTTGATAGAGGCCTCCTCTCTTTCTTTTCCCCCCTCCTTCTGGATTGTGATGTCCCTCCAAAGAAAACTTCTGGCTCGTAATTTTCGTCTGGGTCATAATGTCCCCCCGCCGGCGCGACTCTACCAGTATCCGGTAGATGTTAGGAATTACCAAGAAAGTTCCGGATCGAAGGAGAATAGTCCACCTTTTCCTTCCCCCCCCCCCCCCCTTTTGGACCTCCCCTTCCTCATTCCTGGCCGTCTTTCCAGTTTTTTGGTAGGTGGCACGATTAAAGTCGAGGGAGGACCCCCCTGGTATTCCTCCCAACCGAATTTTCCCCCTTCTTTTTTCAAAGGTTCTTTTCCGTACCCTTCGTGACGCCGGAGGAACAACCTTTGTATCCTCTTTTAAACCTCTTTTCCATGAGAGTCCTCTCTTCCCTTCGAAAGATGTGATCGATTTGAGAAAGTGGCACTCGGTCTTCCGCTGATTTCTCCTAATGATTTGAAGCGCAGTCCCTTGTCTACGCTTCAGTCTATGGTCCGTAGACCTTTTCCTTATTTGCGTCTTCCCTTCTGTTTTATTCTTTCTTTTTGATCCCCGCTTCGAAACTTCACTATTTATGATCGAGAGAAAGCGCGTCACCATTGACCCGACCGTACCCCTATCTTTTTGTTGACTTTTTTAAATTCTTGCCGAACAAGACCCCCGGGTCGAGTCAACCCCCTTCGGTATGATCGCTCCCCTTTTCCTTGTCGTTGTTCTCCTCTCTCCCCCCCTTTTGTGTTCGTAATGTAGGCACAGCGTCCCACACCAGCTCTCTTCGACAGGCTCGCTTTTCTTTCCCTGCATGACAGCCAGTTTTCCCTTTTTGGATTGAGTATACCTTCTCCCCCCCCCCCCCCTTCCCCCCCCGACTCCTTTCCCCCAACTGGAGATGAGGGTTGTTGTGCAGCGTTTGCCGGGGCACCTTGTTTATTACTCCTCTCCATCTGGTGACCCCGCCTTCCAGGAATATCCAGGTAACCCCCGTGGAGAAGGGTTGATCAATCCGCTTTTTTTTGGCAGGCAGTTTTAGCTCTTTTCGACCCAAAGCCTTTACAGTTGGCTGAAGCCCTCGCTCGCTCCATTCACCCCTAATTTTTTCCGAGAAAGAACCCTGGTCAGGCCCTTTGGTCTTCCTGGTTTTCTTTATTTCCTCCTTTCCCATTTCAGCTGACGGGGGTTTATCACCCTCGCCGATCTTTTTTTCCCTTTCCGTATGTTTTTTTCTTTTTTCGGCGCTTAGGCCTTCCAACGGTTTCAAAGTCCCTCCTTTTTGTGAAACATGTTCGTGGTTATGATCGTCCTTCACGTATGTAACCTCCTTCAGTTGTTCATTGTCTTCTTTTTTGCTCGTCAATCATCGGCCCTCTTTTTTTCCGCAGCAGGACTCTTTTAGGAGTTTATGATTTTGTCTCCTCTTTTTTCCCGCCTTATTTTTCGTTTTAATGAGAAGTATATGGAACTCCAACCCCGGTCGCCTTCCTCTTCCCCCCTTTCGCCTGAGCCCTTTTTTCTTCCCTTTTTATCAGTCTCGGAGTTCCGATTGTCGGTTCACGCTGCGACCCTTTCTTCGCAATGCTTTTTTTAGTCTTTTCACTTCCCCCCCACCCCGGGCACGTCCCGATGGATCGGCTCGAAAATCCCTCCTTTTTTTTCCTTCCCCGGTCTTCTTTCGTTGGAATGTCTAAGGTATCGGACTTTTTCACACGCTCAGCTTAGATCGCAAGGGAAAAAATCAGGCCTTGCACTCCTGCTCCCCGAGACGTCCCCTCCCCCCCCTCGTCCTTCCTTCGCGAATGAGTGGAGTAATCTGCGAAGTATATTCTCTCCTTTTCCCGGAAACACCAACCTTGCACCTAGTGAGGTGCCAGGCTCTTTCTAAGTTCCTTTTTCCCCCCCGTGTCTTTTCTTTAGCTTCTAAACCCACCTTCCAGGCCGTTGCTTTATTGTACTCTGCGCGTTTTTTTTTTTTTACTCTCGCGGGATCTTCCCTTCCCCTCCTACCTAGTTGTGTGAGACTCGTTGTTTTTCTACTCTTCCTTTTCCCGCTCCTCCCTTCCCTCTCACGGCACCTGCCCGTTGTTTTTTCGACCGAGGAATTTACGGACCCCTTTGTGAACCACCTCCCCCCTCGACTTGTTCCATCCCGGAAGAAACGATTGGTCTTCTGGTAGTCCTTATTCTCCCTCCCCTTCATCTCCCCTCTCTCTCTCCTCTCCTTCGAGTCTAGCGAGGGGTGCTTTTCTTCTTTTTTAACAACCCCGTATTGATTTCCTTTCTCGTCGTTGCATGGTTCTTCTGTTGATCTGTTTGCAACCTCCCGTCGGCGTTTCTTCTCCAGGTTGAACCCTACCCGATGACCGTTGGTCGTTATTTTCTATTTTTCATTCCCTCCCCCCATTCTCCCTCCCTTTCTTCTGAGTTCGAACTAATGGCTGCGCTATTTTCAGACCCTTTTTTGTTCCGCTGCTCGTTTTTTTTTCATTTGGAACGATGACACACGCGACCCCCAAATAAATTAAGGTATCATCGTTCCTCCCCTCCCGGTTTCCTTTTTCCAAAGTTCCTTCCCCTCTCTTTTCCAGAGACCTTCCCTCAGGGATGGTTCGTCAAGACCGCCTGACTTCGTTGGATTTCAACAACTCCCCGTCGAGTTTAAGGCTACAATCGTTGAAGGTCGGCTCCCTACGCCGATCGCCTCCCTTTCCGCCCCCTCCTTCCAGGCCCTCTTTCCTTCCCTTTCGTCGCAGACTAACAAATTTTTACGATTAAAAAACTCTCTGTTGTTTTTCATCCCCCTGGTCAGTCAATTTTCCAACGTAGGTCAACCGCGAGTCCCAGTTTCTCTCTGGCGGTCTCGCCCTCTTTTGGTTCCACCCCCCCCGCCGTAGCATACTAAAAATTGGATGGTGAAGATTATGTAAGAAACCCCTCCCCCAGCGCCCCTACTGACCTTTCCGGTTTTTCTCCGCTTCACCAATGATTATTGGGGTAGGTATCTCGTTTCTCCCTGACTCTTCGTTATGTTTTTTCCTGATGAAATGTCTTCTCTTAAGATTCCTTAACAGGTCTGCTGCCCGCCCCGTTGATCCAAGTGGACGCACAGGTCGTTCCTGGCCGGCGTTGTCAAGCTAGTAGGAACACCTCCCCCTGTTGCCCTTCGTCCGATCTGCACCCCCCCCCCCCTTCCTTTTCGGCTTCCATTTTTTTCTTCTTATCTCGGGCCTTTTGCCCGTTATGCAAAGCCACCGTGACGGATCCAACGTTCCGCGGTCCAAGGCCTTTCGAGCATGCTTCTCTTCACTAGGTTTCGTATGCCCCCAGCAGAAATGGACTCCTTTGACACACCCACTCTTTTTTATTCCTTCTACACGCCTTTCCTTTCGAAGTGGTTTCCCCTTCTTGTTTTACGCTATCGGGTTAATTCGCTTCTCTTGGTATCCCCCTGCCTCAACTCCTTTTCCTCTCGTTTTACTCTCGGATACCTGATCATCGAGTGATTTTTCGTTTTTTCTCCCCAGGTCCTCTCCTGCCGAAGTAAAGATCCGAAATCCTCCCTTCGAACCTGGGGCCTTTTTCCCCTCCCCTCTTTCTCTTTCCCCTCTCTTCCTCCAAGGTTCCCCTTTTCGCCCTTTCTCGGATAATACCCCATTTCGCTACTTGGCAATCTTAAAATTTCTTCTCATGGATTCATGATTTACCTCGTTCTCGAGCAAAGTTACCTGTTCTCCTTTTTTTTTTTCTTTTTTTTTTTTCCTCCTCCCCTTCGACAGGCTTTTTTTCTCCTTTCCGCCTTCACTTGAGGGGTGGTTTTTCAGACCCCTTTTGAGCCTCTGAGTCTCCCACCCTACCCCCACTCGCTTTAGCCCGCGTTCTGGCTGACGTTGGCCATGGAGGCTTCCGCCCTCCTTCGATCTTCTGCTTCCTTTTTCTCCCCTCTTTCACCATCTATGACTTCAGTTATCCGGCTTTGCGCTAGGTCGATTCGAGCCCCTTCATGTTTACCCCGGAGGCTGCCCTTTGCGGTCTAGTGCCGTGCGCCACTGAAGTCTTGGAAGACTCGACCCTCTCTTCCTCCCCCATCCTTTTTTTTGTTTTTAGCTCTTCTTTTCTTCCGCCTCCAACGGCTCTTTTTTCGGTTGATTGACCAACCTCCCCAGTATTTTTCTCGCCATTTTCTTCAAGGTTCTTAATGCGCTTTTTTACCCCTACCGCGTTCCTAGATTGTTTGAAGGCGCTTTCGTCGAGGAACCATGACTCCATGACCTTTTCTGGTATCCTTCCTTGAGTCGAGCTCCTTTTCTCCCCCCGTCTCCATTGCTCCCCGATGATCTCTGCGCCGTTATTCCCTTGTTTTTCCCCTTCCTTGCTCTACCGTGCTTCCCCCCCCAAAGGGACTCCTTTGAATTTATCAGTTAGACAGGCCTTTCGCCTTTCCTTTTCTTTCCTCCACGCGTGACTTTTCCCCTTTGTCCGATTACTGCTCCATGAGAAGACTTCCGGCGAAAGCCCTGCCGTTGTCCTTTTTTAGGTCGTCTGATATCGCCGTTTCTTTTGAAGCCTTTCACCTGGTTTCCACCCTCTTCTTTCCCCCGTTTCTTTCTTTTTCCGTGTAAAAGTCCCTGGTTCTTTCCCTCGCAAGGATTTGAAGACATTGCCGTTTCTTTTTTTTTTTTGTATAAGTTCCCTTTTTTCAAGCGAAATGATATTCCTGTCTCCTCTTACAAAGAAGCCAAGTCTTTTCTCTTCTCCTTTTATACCCCCCTCCCTCCCCCCCCCCAAGTCGTACAACTTCCCCTTAGTCAGAGGTTTTTGAAACAAAATTCGGCTTATCCGTTCCCCCCCGCGTTTGGCTAGATTTTTTTCGCCGTAGTCCAGACGAGCGTGAACGAAGAGAGTGGTCTTATTCCTTGCCTTCTCCCTCGCTCCTTTTCCTTCTTTCTTACTTTAAGTCTTCGTTGCTACCCCTTCGCACCAAAACTGCACGACTTCTTCCAACGGGAATTTTTTTTCTTCGGTTTTTGTGTTGCATTTTTTTTTGATTCTCTTTTACTGAGCGCCCCAGCTCCATGCTTCCCTCTTATTCTCCCCTTGAATCCCTCGCGCCCCGTGCAAATGACCGGCAGTGTGAGACCTGTCAACATTTTGACTTTAGGTTTGTAGCATTTACCGTCCCGTGAGCGGACATGCCGCGGATTCGCTCCCATGCCCCCCCCAGATCATGTTTGTCCGTTTTTTCTCTCACCTCCCAACGGGGCCCTTTGTTCAGGCTTTCTGGCTGGGCGGAGGGCTTTCCCCTCTGCCACTTCAACTTTTAGGATTACGCCTTTTTTTGGTGTGGCATCGAGCGCCGTTGGTTCTTTCGTTTTGTGCTACGGGTTTCTGCGTGTCTTTCGACCCCCCCTTTTTCTTTCCCTTCCCAAACCGATAGAGTTGCAAAAGGGTCGTGGGTTAGTTCCTCTTTCTGGACAGTCCCTCATTCGTTATTATTAGTGCTGGATTCCCCCCCCACCCCACACAAACCCCCCCCCCCCCAAACCACCCACCCCCCCCCACACCAACGTCTATCACCCTTGGCCTCCCTCTTTTTCCTCCTCTCACCTCCCCTTTTCTGTTAGGCTTTTAGCTTACAGATCCCGCTTCTGGACCGTTGCACATAGAGCGTTTACCTGCTTTTTGTAGAACCACTTTTTCCCTTCTTCACGGATTTTGCCATCTGAGTGAGCATATTTCTCGTTCTCGAGTTCCTTTTCCCATCCTCTTTCCCTCCCCCCGTTTTATGCGAAAAGCGAAGTCGCTTTCAGTAGTCCAAATCGCACGACCTCTTCGCTGGGATTTTTTTTTCAATCCGAGGTCACTGGGGTGTCCCGGGGCCTTTTTCTCTTTCCCCCCCCACCCTTCCTCTCCATCCTCCATTCCAGATGGGCGATTGTCCAAGCAATCCCTTTTTTGTGCCCCAAGCTTTTCCCCGAGACATTTTTTCGTCTCGCCTTGATGCTTCTGAGGCTCTATTCTCCTTTCTTTTCATTCCCCCTACTCCTTTCTTCTTCTTCGATGTTCCATCTTTATAAGGTTTCGGTGTCCCCCCCCTTTTTTTTTTTTCGGCTAACCCAATTCAAGGTGTTTTGTTCGAGTTATTTTGAGAGTCCTCACCTCGATCTGAATCTCTCTCTTTTCCCCCCCCCCCCCTCCCCTCTTTTTTTTTTTTTCTCTGAGGAAGAATAGTTTGCCTAGGAGACGATCCCGTTCTAATTAAATAATCTCAACGGGCCCCTTGCTGTTTTCGCCCCCCAGTTTTTTTTTCACGGTGCACCGAACATCGGTTGTTTTCCCATTGATCCCTAAACTGGTAGGGTGTTTTATTATTCTCCTCTCCCCCGTATTCTTTTTTTGATCGAATTGCCAGAGGGTTTGGTCTGCATTTTGTCTTTTCCCCCCAAAATCCCTTCTCTGCTTTCTCTTCACCATCGTCTCTGCATTGTGCGGAGGCTCGTTTGACATTTCGAACCCCCCTTTCCCCGGCTCAGGAAGTCCTTCCCGTCCCCTCCAGACTTTTCTCAGTCTTTTTCTGTAATTCCAGTTCCCGGTTCGTTTTTTTTTGCTTCTACAGTCTGAAAGCGAATTTCGTGCTTTTATAAACGTGATCATCGTTGGTCCTCTTTACCCCCCAGCGGCCCCTCTTGCCATCAACTTCACACCCGACAAAATAAAGCTCCTTGATCCCTCTGCTCGGCAGAAATCCCTTTTAATCACCTTCCTGTCCTGTCAGAGCCGCTCTCATGAAACGAGTGGATCAGAGCGGGAGGGGCGCCAATAACCCCTACGTCCTTCTTCGGAGTTTCCTTCTTCCCCTTCAACACAAAACTCGTGTTGCGGCTCGATGATTTATCGCCTCATCGCAATGCAACTGTCTTTTTTCATACGATGCCCTTTTCCCTTCGACTGATTTCCTTACCGTCCTCGTCTCGCCGTTAATAGGTCGATCCTTCCCTGCCCCCCCCCTGAACAACCCTCTCCCTCACATTTCTCCTGAGACTAACCGAGGCGATGTTCCTCTCCGATTTCCAAACCCCCCGTAGTTTTAACCATTGATTCTTCTTAATCATCCCCGCCCATACATACCGCTTCCCCCCCTCTGCCCGGTCTTTCGCAGGCCCCCTCCCTCCCCCCCCCCCCCCCCCAATGCTTACTTGAGATGCTCGCGAGATAGAAGCGGGTCGTTTTTCTTCATCTTTCCCTGGGCCCCATTTTTTCAGACTGCCTAACCAGGTGAGTATGTCTCCAGTTTCCCCCCCATTGCCCCCTTTGCCCTTTTCTTATAAGATTAAAGAGAATTCTCCCGTTCGTTTTCCCTGTGCTCCCCCTTCACCCAACGTTCCCCAGATAAAACCGCCTCATCTAATCCCCCCCAGTTGCTTTCCCTTCCTCTTTTAATGGGGGGTGGAAGGTCTTCCAACGAAGAAGAGGTTGTGTTGGGTTGGGGGGTGCAACTACCTTCCTCACGTCTGCGCGTTGTCCTCCCCTGAATTCTATACTTTTTCCTTTCCCGGTTTTTCTCCCCGCGCGATTGAAGGTGACAACACTTCGAGCTAGCCAAACGCTGCCACTGTCCGAAGTGTTAATACAGACGGTTCCGTTGAATTTTTGTTTTTTCTCCCTCCCCCTCCCTTTTGTTCCTTATTTGGTTTTACTTCTTGGAGATGCTAATAAAGTTTCTTTAAGTTTGTCCTCCCCCGGGTAATACTTTTCAATCGTATTCATCAATTCGGCATTGCGACCGTTCCCCCCCCTCATCCCGGTTCTCCCCCCCTTTCTACATTCCTGTAACCTCTTTTACTACCCGGGACTTTCTCGCCCCTCAAATCCGCTTCCTACCCTGGACTCTCGCTTGGCTTCTCATTGAGGGACTACCCCCTTCCCCGGAATATTTATCCGGGTCATCGTTTTTCCCTTCTCCCTTTTCCCTGTTTTTTTTTTTTTCCTTAGCACGACCAGTAAGGAGACATTTATTGTGTCGCCTGCATGTCCTTCCCAACATTAGTTTTTTTTTTCGATCCCTTTTCTCGTTTTCCTGTCCCCAACCATCATCGTCTCCGATGATCCGGCGTCCAGTTGGCCCGAAAAGGTTGGCGCTCCT
>Ga0179593_1515973_pt1 | contig 10575 bp, 12 predicted proteins | sample CZODoug2_1_08_16_FD_185931 | JGI IMG/M metagenome (GOLD analysis project Ga0179593, IMG submission 185931) | Vadose zone soil fungal communities from Angelo Coast Range Reserve, California, USA - CZODoug2_1_08_16fungal (PacBio error correction) | ecosystem: Environmental > Terrestrial > Soil >... | reverse complement strand
CGCAGTTCTCCCCTGTAGTCTACTTTGTGTTCATTTAATGGAGACTCGCGTCCTCTTCCCCTTCCTTTTTTGGAGGAAGGAATTAACTGGGTTATTCCTTCCCCGAGGGTCAAGGCGGTTTCTCCTGCGCCCAGTCGGCGTCACGCCCTCTCCCCTCTTCGTTGAATTTGCGAAAAAGTAGCCTGCCCTAAGACCCGCTCGTCTAGTACTCCTGGATTCTTCCCTTCCCCCTCTTTGAGCAGGAATTGATCGTACCTCCCCTTTCCTTTTCTTTCAGGAATCAAAGATGGTTCGTGCATCCCCCGCGGTATGCGCACGCAGGCGGTTCAGGCGTTGGCGGATTCCCACTTCTCTGCTTCCCGACTTTCTTCATCTTGGCGGTCTTCCTCCTCTCTTTAATATCTTCGTTCATTCCCTTGCATTCCCTGTGGTCTGTCGAAGAGGATGATTTTCTCTCCAGCCCCCCTGCCATCCCTCTATGACCCATTACGTGAAGACGATGTCCGAGGTGGGGGAAGGATGCTGCTTGCTTTGTTTTTGAGCGTGTCCCCCCCTTTTGATGTTGGTTCAAGCGCGTCTTTCCTCTTTGCCCCTGCCCCCCAAGGGGGGGCTTCCCTCCTCAGCGCGCCTCGAGGCTGAGTCCGCGTTCCCTCTTCACCTTTTTCACCCGTCAAACGATGATGGTTTAGTGCCCGCCGAAACCTTCGGCGTCTGCACTTTTTTTTTCGGTCATGCTCATCGATGGAGTTCCTTATCTGTTTTCTTTTGTGCACCACAGGCCCTTCCCTTTTTTTATGGGTGATTGATAATGAAGCTTTCCCTCTCCCCCAGCTATCTGAGACTTTGGCATACACCCCCCATTCGTACTGTGACTACTACACTTCTGTCCCTTCCCTCCCCGGACGAATTGAGACGTACTGTGAGCTATGCTGTTTTTGGGGCCTGGCCTTTTGCGGTTGGCTTTGGCATGGAGGCGGTCTGCCTTAAGGTGCAATTGACTCTTCCACGCCCCCCCTTTTCTGGGTCCTTTTTTCTCGGCCTGATCTGATGGATTCCCCTTGGACACGGACGTTCCCACATTTACTTCGCACTTCGGTCTGCACGCTCTTACACCCTTCCCCCCCTTTCTTCAGCACGCGCCCTGTCCTTTTTTGTCTCCATCATTTTCGCCGCTGCTCAGCCAAACGTCTTTTTCTGGGCGGCTCAATATCGGTCAACGAGCTGGTGACTTTCACTGTATGTTCACAAGTCGTGTGCCTTCTTCGTGTCCCCGTTCCTTCCCTTTTTGGGCGTATAAAGTAGCAGCCTGTTACTTTCTTTTGGGCTTGCCTTCAGCAGAGGGACCTTTTTAAACGCTATCGTGGGGCCACTTCAAAAAAAAGGAAACACAAACCCACCTGTTTTTCCTTAAGAAGTGTCTTCCTCCCTCGAATATATATTTTGACGTTCCCCATTTTTTTAGAGTTTTAAAGAAAGACTCGTCTGTTGGTGTTCTGATGATGCTTCGCTTTTTCTTTTTCCTCGCCGACAATGCGTAGCCTTTTTGTGAAATCTAAGGGCACCCCTTTGTCCATACTTGATGTCCGAAGGTCCAGATGCTGAGCACGCCCACTCCCGTGAAACTTGGAGACCTTTTCTTTTTCTCCGGAAACGGGGAACGACGCCCACGATCTCTTTTTCTCCGGTTGGGCCCGTACTTGTGAAAGCCCTGAACAAACGGCCATCTGTACAAGACTTGGCGGTGTGCGCGAAGTTTTTTGCTCCCCTTCTCCATGGGACAGGGCGGCCTTTCTTGAAGGTGTATCGATGCAGACGATGAAGTCCAGTGGCTTAAAGGAGTGGGTTCTCCAATGGCGTGAATCTTTTCACTGCGGCAACATGCCCCCGCATCGGCTTGTGAGATGCCTTCCCCCTCCAAATGATTTTTTTCCTTTCCTGTTTCTTGGCCAAGCACCACGCCCACCCCAGGCCGCCAGAAAAAGCTTCGCCATTCGTCGCGCTCCTCTTTCGTGTCGATTCCGCGACGAAACTTTGCTCTTTCAAGCCTTTTTGCCAGGGGGTGTTTTTTCCCTCCCCCAATTCAAGATAGCTGATTTCACGCGGCGAGCCTGCATGTTTGTCCCCCCACGCGCTTTACTCCCCTGCCATGTGGTGCAAGAGAAATGCGGCGATCCCGTGTCAACCTCCGCTAGAGCATTTTTCCCCCTTCCCGACGCGACCCCTTGATCCCCCTTTTTGCGGATGTTCCCCTAGTTGCCGTCAGGGCTTACCCGTTGCCTTTTGAGGTGGACCGGGAAGGACAGCAGCTCGCGTGTCCTCTAGTATGTAAACGGCCTGGCTAAGGCTGGCAATGGTCCAACAGAGGGTTCTGACCCTCACTTTAAAATTGCGCGTCAACCCATCTAGATAGCATTTCCCACCTCTTCTTGCAAGGAATGGTTCATTTTCTCGGCTGTTGACGGTTTCGACCTCTCCAGAACCCCCCGACAGACAGGGAAATGAACCAGCGTGGAGGGTGACTCTTCCATCTTGCATCCATGCCTCATTTCCCCGACATATACAGAACTTCTTTCTCTCTTCCTTTTTGACATCCGACGATAGCTCTCTTCGTTGTTTCCACCGAGCCGGAGTTGGAATGCGAAAAGTGCTTTTGATGGCTCTACCCGTACTTTTCCTCTTTCGTCTTCCCTCCCCTGGCGGCTTCCCCTTTTTTAATGACCTGGCGGTTGCTGCCTTCCTTCCAGGAATCAGGACTGGCGTGTCTGGGTAGTCCCCTTTTTTCCCGTGTCTAGCTTGGCGCCCAAGGCAAAGATCTTCTAGACGTTAGCGACCCCCTTTCCCCCGCTCCGACCTCGTGTGCCCCCCCTACTTTCTTTGTACTGAGCAAGAAGAATGCAGCCCTTTCCCTCTTTCCCTCCACGCCAGCCCAACTCCCCGCGAGTCTCATTCCATTCGTCATTTTTCACTCCCCCTGGAGAACCATGAGATCTCTTTTTTCCTCCATCCGTGTGTTTTTTTTTCTCCTCTTCGATTTTTTTCCGCAGTTCTCAAGTTCTTTGAATGGAGGACTCGCGGATTGCCTTAACCATGCACTTTTGCTGGGCGGTGGAGTTTTTGGATCCAGACACGTTTTTTTTAGTATTTGCACGAGTGATGGACGGTCTGGGTACCGTCGCTTCATAGTCCACTATCGTTGCCTTTCGGCCCCAAGTCGATTTCTCCCTTCTTACTCCCCCCCCCGCGGTGGTCAGGAGATGGGACTCTTCCACCGCCATGGGTCATTATGGCAGTCCCTGGGCAGCCGGGGTTACCTTGATTTTTTTTTCGTTTCCACGTACGTTTTTTCCCTTTTTCCTCCCTGTCGCAATCAACTCCTTCCCGTTTCTTTTCCTCACGAAGGGGCCCCCCCCCGGAATATTGGCTCTCACTTCGGCGGTCTTCAATGAGATATATCGGTGCCTGGAGGCTTCTAAAACTCCACGCTTTTGCCTCCCTGTTCTGTTCCCTCCTCTTTTCTTAGGGAGGTCGACCAGCCTCTCCCCACTACACCTTCCTCTATGAGATGACCCTTTTCGATTTGAACCGCGTGGGAAACGCTGATACGAGGCTGAGTTGAAGGGGGCGCATTTTGTATCTGGGTCCTCTCTTCCTCCCGCTTTCCCCTTTCCTGAGAAAGGATTCACCTACTCCGCGCGGACTCTTCCCCTGTGGCCTGCCCGGTCCCCCCCGGAAAACAAATGCCATGTAGTCTGACTCAAACCCTTATTGAGACTGTTCCCTTCCAAAAGTATCATTGTCTTGTTTTCCCCCCCTCCTTCGTGCTAATGATCCTCTTTTCCCCCCAAATCTATCTGCGCATTTTTTCCCAATGGGAGAAGGGAGTACATTTCGTGGGGGTGTTTCTTACCTGGCTCTCTCCTTTCCCTTCAGATATATGGCCTTTTTTCCCCCCCCCCCCCTTTGTCCAGTTAGTAGAGGAATCCTCCCACTTCTCTTCTGATTCGAAGAATTTCCTTTGCTTTTATGATGGCTGATTTTTTCCGGTGGCTTTGGCAAGTGGAGTCGGTCATTGGCCTCAGTTTTCCGTGAAATGAATATCACACTATGACTTTGTCATGGTGCGGATGGGAATGATAGAAATTGGCTTTTCTCAAGAATTGACCCTTCTAAAAATTTATTCTTCTTCATCTTTCTGAAGAGATACCCCCCCCCCTTGGTGGCGGCGCTCATTCCCTGCAATGTCCCTGTCGCACATTTAGACTCCTTTTTTTTTCCGGAGTCTGGTAAAAGATGGAGCTTTTTCCTTCTCAATTATAGTTCCTTTCCTCGGGCTGGCAACCCATGTTTTTTCTTCGTGCCACATTCCGCCTCCGCTGGACGAACATCGTAAACCGTCTCTTTTTTCCGGCTTTTTCCTTTTAGGGAATAGGGTGTCCTCACACCTTTGGAAACGCTGATTTTCACAACCTTTTCTACCGCCAGGGCGGAGAGGGGCCTACCAACTTCGCCCCCATTTCTATCTATCTTTCCTTTTTCCCGTTGTTTGTTGTGCATCTTTTTTCCTTTTTTTTCGTGGTCGTCCCCCCTTCTCTCCGCCCCTGAGTAGTACCTGTTGGGAAACATCCCCCTCCCCCGATTAGTGCGAGTGTCCGACCGCTGCTCTCTTATGATTAAGTTGGTTTTTGGTTTTTTTTTTTCCCAAAGATGATGTTTTTTCCCCTCCATTCAACAGGCGGGCGGGCTTTAAGCGATCGGGTCCTCGATTCACGGGTGCAAAGACTCCCCCCTTGAAAGATTGTGCCAGTCCCAATTTATTCCTTCCCCCAGCGACCCCAGGACAAAACGCCTTCTTCTCTGCGGTGGCGAGCAAGGCCTCGAAATGCCTGGGACCCTCCTTTTCTGCGGCTGAGTCTTCCCCCCCCCCTTCGGTGTTATCGCTGCAGACCCGATCTCTCAGTTAAAGGGAGCCCCCGGTGGTTTTATCTTCTCTGCCGCCACTCCTTGCACATACGGCACCTTTTTTTAGGACTGAAGAGGCCTGGCCAATTAAAACATGGATGTCCCTCCCTCCCGCTTTTTTCCCACCGCCACCGACCGTCAGCCCTTCCGAGCTCACCGTACGGTTTTGCTTCCCTCGTCAGCGGATCGCCGAGAGTGTCGTATTACTTCTGACGTTCCCCCCGTTTGTTCCTTCCCCCCGCATGATGTTAAGCGTCCTATATTCAGATTTCACCACGCGATTGTAGCTTCCTTTTTTCATTTTTTTCCTCCCCTTGGCAGATCTGAAACCCTGCCCGATAGGGAGACAGGAGCGAATCAGCGTCCTACGCCGACCTGAAGTTTTTTTTTTTCGGGACGTCCCCCCCCCTTTTGGCCGTCAGCTACTTAGTGATCTGGGATTCAGGGAACTGTTCCTGATAGCCGTTTCCCTTAGGCCCTTCTTGTGGGCAATGGAAAGCCCCGCTTTTCCCCCGCCCGATGCTCGAAAAAAATTGGTCTCTTCCCCCAGCATAGATGCAGCAATCTTTCCCACCTCCGTTCCCACTTGTCATTCTCACGAGGATGTTGCAGGGGTGTTAGTTTTTGGTTCGAAATCACTCCCTTTTCCCTCGACAGACAGTGGGAATGCCCTTTTGGAGTGCATGACGAAGAGCGGCATCCATCGTAGTTCCTCTACCTCCCTCCTCCCCTCCCAGCCAATAGGAGGTGGGCCCTTTTTTCCCCCCTCCCTTGCTCTGACCGCGCCGGAGTTGAATCGACCGTGAGTTGAGATCGTCCCCCCTTCTTCCTTCTTACGACCCCCTTTGTGAACGGCAGAATTTCTTCCTTTCATGAACTCGGCGAGCGGAGTCCTTTTTTTTTCGGCGAGCTTTGGAGCAAAGGCAACTCTCTGTGATCGCGTGCTTTGATGTCGTTCCTCCAACTCCTTCCCCCCCCCCCCCCTTCCCCCTCGTGTCATGATCCGCCCTTCTTGCTTTTTCATTCCGGCCTCCAAACGCTTGTTATGGCACCGCGGTCCGCACCCCTCCTGGTGATAAGTACAATTAAAATGGGAGAACCCTGCGATCTATATCTTCCTCCCATATTTCCTCTATCTCGCAGTTATACAATGGTTTGTACTTTCTCCCCCTGCCGAGTTGAAGGGCGGAATCGCGGTTTGTCCCCACCTTTCCTTTTTGGCGGTGGAGGCTTTTTTTTTCTTCAGAAAACGGGGTCACGGCGTTTGCCTCTCTATGTTGCTGGGAGCTGAGAACCTTCGCGGCACGAGACAGATGTGCTTTTCCCGCCTCCTGACCGGTCCGGCGAGGGAAGGACGGGATTCTCCCCCCCGCCCCTTTTCATTTTCCGACATGGCTTTCTTCGACAAGTACGGGGCATCATCCGCCTGGCGCATGGAAAAGAAGGCCTCGGGCTTGCGCCCCCCAACGGTTGCGCTCGTTGCCGGCGGCCCACCGCCCGAGGGGCGCGAATGGCTCTGTGCTGTAGGGACTTTTCCCAACCAAAAGACCCCACAAACCCCAAACCCCCCCCACCCCAAACCCACCCAACCCACACACAACCCCAGGGATGACATCTGCTCTCATGCACTCACTGTTTTCCCCTTTATGTCGAAGAGTTCTGCTCTCTAGGAAAAGCCTCTCCAGTCCCGCCCCCCTTCTTCTCTTTGATGACCACATACTTTTTTTCCTGAACCGCGTGGGTTTCCCCTTATTTGCCTGCATCCCGGCTGGTTGTTTCGCTTTTTATTTTTTCAGCGCGGTTTCCCTTCCCTGCCAGCCTGAGACAGTTTCTCCTCCTCCCGAGATTTGCCGTGCCTGCCCGGCCCCCCCCTCGGAAAAAATGAACACGGTAGATGTCTTTCCAACAATTTTTTCCCCGCCGCAAAAACTTTCCTTTTCTCAAACTGCTCGGCTCCTTTGGCGTTTTTTCCCTTTCATGCAAGAATTTTCTCCTTCTGAGACAGCGCGTGGTTTTGTTCCTGAAGATCCGCCGCTAATCGCTTTCTTCCAAACTCTTTTTCCGTTAGTCCTCTTCCCCTTTCCACTAGCGTTCCCCTTCGACCTGTACCCCGGTCGATATGACTTTATGCTGGCCTTTTCCCCTTTGCTGGCCCCCTTTTTTTTTTTTCCCGCAGTTGATCCATTGCCTTCCACGCGATGGAGGTTTCTTCGGGAATGATAGAAATTGGCTCCCGCCTTGACCCTGAATTTCTACCAACTTTACCGTCCTCCCCCCCCCTTAAACTATCCCACCGTTTCTTCTTTCCAGAAGCGAATGTACATGTCGCCCCCTTTTCTCTCTGTCTTTCGGCCACAGGCATTTGCCTTAAATACGTCACCGTGCGTTTTTCTTAATCGGTGTTGCACAAGCTGCATACGCTTCGTGACCCAGTTTTAGCTGCTCACTCTTCTCCCCCCTTTTTTCCCTCCCCCCGAATGTCGTTATTCCGTGCATAAGACCATTCTTTTCTCGGGAGTCCCCTATTCCTCAGAGGCCCCTTAGATTGTAACAACCTTCTTTGTTAATACGAAGTGGCGGAGTGCAGCTACCACTTCCCCCCTCTATTATATTTTGCTAATACTACGTTTTTTCTCTCCGATGTCCTCCCGCGCTCGCGTTCATTAGTACCCACGTGTTGTGACTCGCAGTGGAACCAGCTCCGTGTCCAGCCCCTTTGACATTCTTCCTTTTCCCTCCGAAGGTACAGCTCATTTACGAACAGGCTTTGCTTTTATACGCGATTTCGGCGCACCTCCTTTTCCCTCAAGATATTCCATTTCCAGCCGATGAACCTCCCCCTGCTAGGTGAACGATCTTCTTTTTACCACGACATCTTTACCAGGACTTGCCCTCTATCCATGGTCGACAATTGTGGCGACCATTCGGATTTCCCACTGTGGGCTTCACTTTCCCCTTCCTGATGAAGATCGCAGTAAGGTTTTTTCCTTTCCGGTGGCGGTAGATTTTTTTTCCGCACCTGCTCGGAAAACACAGGCATCGAGTGGAAGAGCAATTTGTCCCCTTTTTCCCCCTGATTCTCCCACGCCGCCGTTCCAAAGCACGCCCACATCCCAGCAGGCCCCCCCCTTGCAGAGCTCAAAGTAAGGAGACAACGGTGCCTCCTCCTCGTAGTGTCGTCGCGAAATTGCTCACCTTCCCTTGTTAGTCCACTTCCCTATAGTGACCCTTGACAGTTGATCAACAGAAACGCGTGTACCCGCGCATTTTTCCTCTAAATGCTTCCTCTTTTATTGCCCAGCGAGATTCGTCCTTTCCTTCACTCACCACTTTTTGTGGGAGGGATTCTCCATATAGTCCTAACTACTTTTCCCTTTTTTTCCCGAGGTGGACCCTTTCCAGGCAGATCCCGCGTGAGTAGGTAACGTCCTGTTTGTGCAATGGTCCAAAGCGGGAGTACCCCGCTCCTGAACGCAATGTCTCCCCCCCAATTTTCTCTCAACAAGCATCGATAGGCATCGTCAACCTTTTTGTAATCGCAGCGAGGATGTTGAGGTGTAGGGAGATATTGGTTGCCTTCCCCTCAAATCATCCCCCCTTTCTTTCCCCTCCTTTTTTGAAAAAGAGGGGAGTGTCTCCTCCCTTCCTCTCGGGAACTGCGATTATCAGCTCCCAGAACGAAAATCAGAGTAGAGACCTAGATGTTTCCTCCTCCCCCGATCGCCTTGGTTTTACGTGCGCAAGGACCCTTCTTATGCTTTTTCCCTGCTGAGACCCGTACGTGTCCTTCCTTTTTTATCACATGGCCCGGAGAAAGGTTCGGTGGGCACCCTCCCTTCTGTGCACTTTCCTCCCCCCTTCAGTCAATCGCAGGCGCGTGGTCTTCTTCCTTCGAGTTGTCCTTGGATAGCGTGCGCGTCCTGTTTTTCCTCCCCCTCAGCACCTCGTGCAATATCCGCAGGGCAGAGTGTCCTTTTGAATAGCCCCTCCCTGGTGGAATTCTTCCCCCCCTTTCATGAGTTTTATTCCTGAGTCCTCAATTCAATCGTCCCTTTCGAGGAACTGCGATCTATCTCTCTTTTGTTGTGAGAAGATAGCCTCTCAAGTTCCCCCCTACGAGTTTTTTCCCTTTTTCCCTTCACCCTTATAACATGAACTTGGGATGGCGGTTTCTCGTTCATTCCTTCTGATTGCGCGGATCATTTTTTCTTGCACGAGGTTGATGGCTCCCTTCTTCGTCGCGTCACGATGATAAAAAAGATAGTGGCTTTTGAAGTTTTTTTTTCCTCACAGGCCTTTCCTCTTCTCCCTTTTAATTAATGGATCATTGCACCCAGGTCATTCTTCCCCCTCCCCTGGAGAAGACTTTTTTCCCCCCCACCCCCCCCCCCCCCCCCCCCCCACCCCCCCAACCCCCACCCCCCACCCCCCCCCCCACACCCCCCCCCCCCCCCCCCCCCCAACCCCCCCCCCCCCCCCCCCCCCCCCCCCCCCCCCCACCCCCTGACAGGTCTCCAGAATCAACGCACTGTCGACATTCCTCCGGAGCAGTTTGCCCCACATTCCCCTTTTTCTTCCCCACCCTCTTTCTTTATGGATATGCGGTCTTTCACTGCTCTGGCCTTGGGTGAGTCTTTACATGCACCCACGCTGGTGCACCCTTTGTCTGTCGTCAAGAGGATGATTTCTAGAGGCGACTCCTTACCCAGCCCCTCCCCCCCTTCCCTCTCTGCGCCCCCCCCCCATTCCTTATGGAAACGCGTGGTGCCTTTATGTGCATCACGAGTGTGCTCTTTTTTTGCAATTTCATTGCTGGTTACAGGACGGGGGAAGCCTTTCCCTTTTTTTCCAGGCCTTCTCCTTTCCCCTAATCAGACGCGCTTTTGAGGCTGCAGTGACTTTTTACCTAGGCAACACTTTTTTAGCTGACGGCAACAAAAGCACCCTCCCCGCACCACCACCTTTTTTCGAGCGTCGAACCTGCTTCTTTTCCTTTCCTTGGCGTTTAAATCTATCCACATGGAGCAGCGGAGATCCTTCTGGTTGATCCTGAAGCAGCCTTAGTAAATATCGGATCCCCTTCCCCCCCGGTGAGCACCTTTTTCCCATAAATAGAGGCGATAGCGGGACTCTTGCTCCTTTTCCCTGTGCTCTATGAATTTTTTTCGGTGATTTGGCCTGGTCTTCCTTGGGCTCCTCAGTGGAAGGTGTACATTGATATTCCCCCTCGATGGGTGTTTTCCCTTTATCGGCCTTTCTCTCCCTTTGTTTCCCGAATTGGAAATGATTTATCACACCCCCTCGGATCTTTTCATCAGGCTTCCTCGTGGTGGGGCGCCTCAGCGCTTCCTTTCGCCATCATTGCGACGCTGCTCGCCCCGGCGTCTGGTACGATTCCTTTCCGCTTCAACCCTTTTTCCCCCCCCCTTTTAATCGGATGGCACAAGCATTTTTCTTTTTCCCCAAACTTTAAGCATCCCCACGTCGCCGGCATGTTCCTTGTGGGTTTTTGCCTCAGAATAACCTCCCTGGCCCCCCCCCGTTCTGGACTTTTCCCTTCTTCGATTTCACACCCCCTTTTTACTTTTCCGGTACAGTGGCGTTCTTTTTTCGGCC
>Ga0179593_1507487_pt1 | contig 10575 bp, 10 predicted proteins | sample CZODoug2_1_08_16_FD_185931 | JGI IMG/M metagenome (GOLD analysis project Ga0179593, IMG submission 185931) | Vadose zone soil fungal communities from Angelo Coast Range Reserve, California, USA - CZODoug2_1_08_16fungal (PacBio error correction) | ecosystem: Environmental > Terrestrial > Soil >... | reverse complement strand
CCCTGCCCTAACAATCCCAGACTCACATGAGGCCACCCATTTATCTTTCCCCTCGTGTCTCTGCTTGTGGTTGCTTTTCTAGTCCGATTTCTTCCATCGACTCTCTTTTTCTCGTCGCAGCTTCTTTAGTTTAGCTTAGGAGCTGTTTTTTCCGTCTGAAGTTTTTTAGAAGATAGCCCGAACTCCCTCTTTCTTACCATCGTTCGTCGTTCTCCGCACCAGGCTTCTCGTTAGTTCGGCTTTTTCTCCTATCAGATTCCTTCTCGGGATTTTTTTTCCCCTCTCCTTGAAATCTTTCCTCCCGCATGTTAGCGGACGGTGTCAGAAGTATAGGTCTCACGTTTTCCTCTCCTTAGAAATCGTCTTTCCTTGAACCCCCCCATCTTTTCCCATGACGCCATAGGTTATTGTCTCTCTCCTCTCTCCTTCGATTCCCGTTGATTCCGCAGCCGTTCTCTGACGCGATTCCTGGCTAGTTCTTTCATCTTTCCGATAGCTGCTCGACAGTCGCGATTTTCAGCCGAAGCAAGTCGAGTGGTCGGCTTCGGCAAAATTTTTTAAGATCTGGAGCCGTTCCTTTTGAAGCCTTTTTCCTCATCTCCTCTACTCCTCGGACAATTGACGGGTGACACGCTGCAGTTCGTTGTTTCCTTTTTCCTGGGGGAGATCTCGGTCTTGAGCTGGGTTATATGGCGCTTGATCCGCGCCTGAGGTTCTTCCGCGTGTAGACGGAGACAGTTCCTGCAGAGTGAAGTGCTGCCATTTCCTTCGTCGTTTTTATCCGTCCGTTGCCGTCCCCCCCCGTGATCGGGCTTGGTAAACCTGACTGTTTTTGTCTCTTGTTCTGTGATCGTCCTTTCCCCCCCCTTCCCGGTCCGGATTTTTTTCATTTGAATTCTGTCGGTCCCGCGTTTCCTGCTGCCAAAACAGAGTTTAAGGATTGCCCCCTTCCTTCTTCCGCTTGCCTTTTTTTTCCGCACGGCGGTCCTAGCCCCCGTTGTCGCTACTTTCGTCCTTTGTCCCCTCGCAATACGCATACTTTAAGACCGCCTCGGATTTAAGACTTTTTCACTTCCCCCCACTCAGGCGACTTGCGTGACGCGGCCGGATTCCAATCTTGACTCTCGTCCGCCTTCCTGGTTGCTTGCGAGAAATCTCGCAGAGAGGGCGTAAGAGAGTACGCAACCTTCCAGCGAAGCCTCCTTTTTTCAGATGCCTCCGCAACTTTCTCGCGCTGCCGGCCGCGATTCGCCGAAGCTTCGTACATATTTAGCTTGACGGCTTTAAGACATCCTGGTTGGGAGAGGTGCTTTTAAAATCCTTTTTCACTTTCGTCTTGTCAAAAACCAAAACCAACATGCGATTTTTTCTTTTTGTTCTTGAAGATTTTAAGCTTTGCCCGCTAAACTGACGACCGTTTCCGGATACGGCGTGATTTGGTGCTTCCCGCTATTTGACGCTTGTTATCCTGATTATCGTTGAGATACACCGTGCATTTTTACACCTCGTACTCGACGAGTCTTTAACGGTCAGGTTCCTTTTGCCGCGGCTACCATATGTCACTGGTTGCGACGGGATCCCCCCCCGATACGCCTGTGGACTCCGTAATTTTTTTTTCCGGGAGGTAAATCTTACGGCGTCGTGTTCTTCCAGTGTGTCCCCCCCCCTCCACCTCTCCCCCGGTGGAGACTCTCCCCAAAGTTGTGGGCGCGTTCCCTCGGGTTTTTTTCGTAAATTAGATTTCTCCTTTGTCGTAGATATTACTCTAAATGTCCTCCCGTTCCTGTCGAAACCTCTCGACCTCCTTCCGAGAGCGCAGCTGCAGACGTCCCCCTCGTTCTATGTAGTTTCTTTTTCAAGTCTTTTTCTTCCCCTTCTTCGGAAGCGGTCTGCGCCTTCGTTATTTCTCCAAGAAATAGATGAGCTCCTGCGAGTCCGAATGCACATCCCACCCCCAGTCGCCAGATACCGGTTTGTTGCCTTGTTTTCCTCCGCTTCCCCACTTGCCGGAAGTCTACGTCCGAGCGAGTTTTTGGTTCCAATAGTCTCGATTTTCCCGTTCTGCGAAAAGCATCTGTTTCCGCAAAGGCACCCCTTGCCAAGCCGCTGACTCTCCTTCTCTCTTTCTCCTCCTCCTTGTTGTGAGTCCCTTCCTCTCTCTTCCTTTTGAATCTTCTGGCCTTCCCCCCGATTCTGAGGAGAATCGACGATTCCGGATTCCAAACTACAGCCGCGGAGCGACTTTCCTTCTAGTGGTCACCGCCTTTGCGCGAGTAAGACAACACCTGCCCCAATCAGTCGGCTCTGGGGTAGGAATTGTACCGTGAGAGAGTGCGCGATGGCGTGGGTCTCCTCGATCCCCGATCCCTGACGCTTATCATGCAGTGCGAAGCCAGCGGTACCTCACCTATTAGTCGTTTTTGCAGTGAAGTGAATATTTTCAAGAGCGCTCCTTTGTGTCTCTGCCAGTGTGACGGTTTTACCCATGGATTTACTGGATTCGCTGCAAGTCAGTTCCCATGACGTTTCCTCCCCGTCTGCTCAAGCCCTCGCACAGTGGGGCGGCTTCTCACCGGCGAGTTTCTTCGTTTTTTGACCCGTTAAGCCCCCACTCCCTCCCAGGAAGAGGCCATCACCTTTTCGGAGATTACACCCAGAGATATCTTGTCCCCCCCAGTTCCCTGATTCGCCGCTTGAAAAAACCCACACTTAGTTCATCTCGTCGCTTCTAGAGTACGATCCTTGTACTCTACCCTGAGTCCGATGATCCTCATTCTCGTAAAGATACCTTTTATCCCCCCTGCCCATCCACCCGCCGTATCGTTCACGTCGTAGAGGATTTGGACTGCCCCACCTCCTGCATCGCCTTTCCCCCCTTCTTGGCTCAGAGCTACGCCTTTACTACTGATTTCAAGATTCCAACAGGATTGTCGGACCAGGGTACTGCCGATACGATGTTCCGGAGATTCAGGATCATCTCGCGGCCAGTTCCCGCTGAGAGGAATTGGGTTGCGACCAGTATTAGTAGAGGAGTGGGTTTTTGGAGACTCTCTCAGATAAGCCGTTTTTTTCGATCTGGTCCAGCCGCCAAGCCGATTTCTCCTTACGGGAGATCAGAGACCTTTGCAATCTGGGTGTCCGGGCAGTATTTACATGATTGCATTCCCTCTTCTGCCAAACACGCTCCCTGTTTCTTAAAGGATGACGCTTAGTAGTCCCAGGGGCGAGTCATGAGAGACAACTTTTGCGCCGGGCGTCACTCTGCCTCGGTCCCTGCTTTTTTCGTTCTGAAGGTCAGGACTTTCGGCGTTGCGTGTGGGACTGCAGAGCGCTCCCCGCCTCATATTCCTGGCTAACTGCTGGAACCCCTTAGGCACGCCGTACCTCCGAAGATAACTTTAAACATTTTTTTGAATCCCTTCTAAGTGGGACTTTCCAAGAATCGGTTTTCTCGCTCATTAGGGGAGGTTCCAAGGTACAGGAGGTGCCCCCTTTTCTCTGTCTGGACCTCCTGCTTCCTCCCTCATGGGATTGAGATCTTCGAATACGAGACCACGCTCAATCACATCATCGCTCTCCAGAGAAAGGGCCTTTTTCGTCCCTAGACTCTTGCCCCCTACCCAGGGTCCCCTCAGCTTCGAACCTTACCTTTTCCCTTGCATCCATATAGTCAATGGGGCGGCACCCACGACTTCCCCCCCTGACGTTCTTCGTGTACTTCAGTCCCGGTTCTTTGACTCTGCGTCCGGCCTCTTTTACATTAAGAAATCCATAGATAGATTAGCCACGGGGGGATCACGTTTTACTAGAACCCTTTCTGCAAGCAGCTCGACACGATAATGTCGTTCATCCTGTGCTTGATTTTTTTTTTTTTTTTTTATTGGTTTTGCCGGACACGGACGTAGGTGAATTTCTGAGTTTTAATACCTAAATTTTCATGATGTAGTACCGCGACGCCCCGAAGGCCCGCTTGATCCCTCCTTTCCAATTCAGCCCCTGTAATTCATGCTGCATTTTTTTTTTTCACCGACGACTACGACCCGCAGTTGGGAGATCCTCCAGATGGTCCAGAACGCGTTCTTCCCCTTTTTTTACCCACGCTGCAGACGATCCCTCTCCTCAAGCTCCTCAGCCCTCTTCCTGCCCCTCGACCCTTCTTCCCTCTGGCTGCCGCGCTCTTGAACCAGCCACAAAGAGATGAGCTTTCCAGAGCAACCTCGGGTGCTCTGTTCTTTCTTTGTCTTCTCTGCGGTGTTCTCTCTCTTCTCTTTTACCCTCCTTCCTTCCGTGTGTGTGTTATCGTTCTTTCCCCCCTCCGAGGAACTCAACCACCCTCAAAACCCGTCTCACCAAAGAGTCTTTAAATCTGTGCTTCTCTGGTTGATCGGGTCCTAGACTCTACTTTTCGCCTTCCTGAAGATTGGTGCTTCTCTCAGTTTAGGATTCGTAGGATGTGCTTTGGGAGATTTTTTCCCGTTTCCACTCTTGTTATCTTCGACCGTCGTTTTTTTTTCTTTCTTTTAGATCCACCCTCTCTTCTTTTACTTTTTTTCGGCTTTGAATCCTCGAGCACTTAACCGCTCTCTCGCTTAACGTGATTGGTCCGCGCTGGCCGGTTTCGCGGACGATCGGAAGTGTCGCGGTATCTTACTCGCTTCCTCTTCTTTCCTTTCCGTTTTCCGGTTCACCCCCCTCTAAGAATCAATGTCCCGGGATGAAGGTTGCCTCTTCATCGATGTCTCAAGTTGATCCGCGCCGATGCTCGACCCTTCCCTCTCCGTGCTCTTTATCCTTCTTGCCTTTCCTCCGTCCCCGCATCAACTTTCCTCTCAGATGAAGTCCCTACAGAGAAGTAGCAGTCTTGTGGCGCCCTCACTGGACTATCTGGTGACCCTTTGCCCCTTTTTCATAATTCTCAGAAAGTCTGACTTTTTTCTTTGTACTTTGGTTTCCCCCCCCGAGGTTTTGGCGTTAGTATTAATAGTTAGCGAGTGGGATTTTTCTCTAGTACTTCGCACGCTCCCTTGGCTGCTTTCTCGACTTTTTCTCCCGGTCTACCGTTTGCCTCCCTTTTATAAACGAAGTAGAGAGACGTGTGCAGCTTTTGATGACCCTTTCGTGTTGGAAGATTTTGTTCTGGATTTCTTCGTTCCGGTTGTTTTTCCTGTGCAGGGAAATCCTGCAGTTTCTTTTAAGGAGACCCCTTAACCGGAAGGTCTTTTACTCTTCTCTTCAGAGAACGCAAGGCTTTCGAGACTTTCTTTGTCGCTCCTCTCTCCAGGTCCGGTTCGGTCCGAGCAGCACTACTTCATTCAGCCGCTTGTGCTTATTTTTCATGTAGACGCTCTCACTGTCACTTGCAGGATTTCACTTATGATTCGCCCCCTCTCCTTTCTTCGGAGGTTTCTGCTACCTCTGAATTAGGCGCGAATTTCCTCCTAAAAAGGGGCCCCCAGCGGCCGATAATACAGAAGTGCCTCCTTGTCCCTTCCCTCCTCGCGGCCGATAATATTAGAATTAACTTTTATAATTAACAGTTCGCGTCCTACTCCCGTCCACGGTGTTTTGTAGGGTTATTCCCATCCCCCCCCCTCCTTTAGGGACTTTCTTTCCTTAAGGTTTTCTTGCCAACAGATGAAGGGGGCCTATACAACTCACGTTGCACTTCCCGGCGGGATGTTCTGGTTTTCTCTCCCTTTTTCCCCCCCTCGGTCTGCGGTCTAAGCTTTCTCGGTGCCGACACCGTATCGTACTCGACCTCGTGTATTCCCGTTTCTTTTTTAGTTTCCCTCTGCTACCAGTTATGGTTTTCTCCCCCAGAGATCTGTGGAGGAAGAGCGCATTTTGTAATCATATTTCCCGTTTGCGTCGTGTTTCTTTCAGCGTGTCCTTGTTTGGTTTCTCTTTTGGTGGTGGTTTTTTTTTTTCTTTTTTTTTTTCGTTTTTTCTTTTTTTTTTTTTTTTTTTGGTTTTTTTTCTTTTTTTTTTTTGGTTTTTTTTTTTTTGTGTTTTTTGTGGTGTTGTTGTGTGGGTTGTTTTGTTTTGTGTTGTTTTTTGTTTTTCCCTCTTCCTGGTGTTTCTTCCCTTCTCCCCCGTGTTGCTTTTCGTTCTCAGACGGTGCGGGCGTTTTTTTGCCCTGCGATCCCGGCAGTCGATCGATCCTTGCACTCCCTTGTCCCCTCCTCCCCCTTTTCCCCTCGTCCCCCGTTTTCTACATTTTCCTATGGGCACCGCGCGAGATGTCTTTTTTCTCCCGACTTTCGGTCCAATCCCCTTGTCCTCCTTCGCTTTCTAGAGCCAACAAAGCAACTCGGACACCCGGCCCTTTTCTTTCGCCCAGTTCAATGCTACCCATCGCATCCTCCCTTGTTTCCGGTGTGCGGAGCAAATAGCGGACTTCCGAAGTTTGTTTGCTTTTTTTCCTTTTCCTTTCCTGCGGGCGTCTCCGTTCCTATACACTCCGTGAGGCATCTTGCCCGACCCAGGCCAGTTTGTTCCATTTCCTTTTTCTCTATTTTAATACAAACTTTGGTTGAGATTCCTCTAAGCTGATTTTCCTTTGCCTGTGCGGACTATTCCCCCCCCTTATTCGTTCTTTTTTTCTTCTTGGCGGCTTCCCGGTGCTTACTCTTCACACCCGCGCGCGTAGAAATCAAGCGTGAAGCCGGTGCTCTCTGAAGGCACCCCACCGGCAAACCACGCATTCCCCTTCGGATGTGTCTTCATTTCCTTGAACGACTTCGCCTCTGGATGCGCTAGAGGAGTGTTTCGCCCGATCAGTGACCGAAGGCCCTGCCGTTCCCGCGGTCTAATCAATCTCCTCTTGGAGTTTTCGAATCTTCTCATCCCTCTTCTTAGGTCGATCCTTTGTCGCGTCCAGGCGGTTCACAGGAGTGTTGCTTCCCTCTCTCTCGAGGCGCTCTCCCTTTGACGGCTCCCCCTCACACCTGTCTGAGCACAGGGTGTAAGGAAAAGTGGGGCTTCTCTAAAAAAGGAGGTTTCACCTCTCCCGACGCACGTGACATTTAGGAGTACCTAAACTCTCTCTATTCTTCCCCCCGTTACGAATTCTCGTCAACCGTATCTCCAGCCAGCTGTCGATAACGATCCTGTGTATATCCCAAGCCGCTGATAAGCATCCACTCTTCCTTCCATCCCGCCGACACAGAACCCCGAAGATCAAGTGAACTCTAGTGAGTTGACGTCGGGCCCCGCCATCTTTGCCGCCCCCCCTTCCCGTGCCCGCCTTTGACTTTTCCTTCCGTTTTGATTTATGCAAACGCACCTTGGGAAGTAGTAACGCCTCACGATCAGGATCTTTAAGGAGAGATTTCGGCCGTCCGATCTCTTCCTTTTCTTTTCCCCTTGTTTTGCACGTTTCTCGGGTCCCGATGTTAGGTGGCTTGAGATAGTCAGCCTTTTGGAGACCTAAGCCGGCAGTCAGGAGGAGGACTGCGATCAGCCCGCCTCCTAATGCCCTTCCCTTCCTGTCATACATCCTTTTCTTCCCCCCGTCTTCAAAAACTTGAGTCGTCGAGGACGGCCCTGTCCGATGTCCTGGCTGAGCCTTAGTCCAACTTCTTCAGACGCAACTTTCTGCATCCCCTTGCATCGGCAGTCTTTGATTCACTGCGCCGCCGTTCCGCCGTTCTTGTTCGAAAGTTTGCGTCGCACGGTCCAATTCATGAAAACCCGTAGTCCCAGACAGTCCGTAGCTCCAAATCGTCAACACTCCTTTCCTCCCCTCTTTTCCTTTTTCCTTGCCCCCTGATTCTTCTCGATTGGGAGTTTTTTTTTTAAACGGCGACAAGTTCGCCGATTTGACAGATCCGTGCGGGAGCGTCGATCTTCGCAATCTGAGGAACCCTCTTTCCCCCATCCCATTTTTTTAGCTTTCTTTTCACCCCCTGCTCTACCGTCTCCGTTTGCCCACCGAAAAGTTACATTTTTCAGGTCTTCCAGAAATTATTCGCCCCGATCAGATAGACAGTTGTCGTCTGTCTCCTCAACAATTCTGGAGACGTCTTCTGTTCCTTCCGCTTCTTTTCCCCTCTCCTATCGCGTCCTTTCTCTCCCCATGACGACAGGCCTTGCGTCCAACGTTCTATCGACTCCTTCCTCGCATGCCGAACCCGTCATCCCATAGAAATGGCGGCCTATGGGTGGTGCCAGGAAAATTACTGCTTTCGACTTCCTCCTTCCCTGCGTACTAACGTACTCGATCGGTCCGTCATCTTTGACCGCGCGCAGGACGAGATCCCCCCTTCCCTCCTCTCTCGTCGGTGAGGCGTCTTGAGAAATCGATACATCCCCGATTTTTTCTCTGACTCTGTTCCTCCCTAGCATTTCGTCCCCCTGAATCTTTTCCCCCCCCCACCCCCCTGCCGCTTCTCCTCCGCGCGCCTTTTCCCTGAAAGACGCCCGCTGCAGATACCTCCCCAGGAGAGTAGATGACCGCGCGAGAAAAGACCCCCCAACCTCGGTGCCCTTTCTCCCTCTCCCTTCCTCTCTGGTGTCTCTGTGATCTCTTTGTTGCTTTCCTCTGCGTTGTATCCTCTCTTTTTAAGACTAATCCGTTTGGTGGATACCCAGAGAAAGCACCCCAAAGAACATACGAAAACAGTGATTCCAATCTGGATCTCTGTGATCTATGTTTTTTTTTTTTTTTTCCTTTTCTTGCCGTGTCTCTAATATAATTTTTTCTAGCAGGGGGGGGGTTTGTTGTTTTGGGGGGGGTGGGGGCCCCCCTTTCTTGTCCCCCCTTTGCTCTTTTTCTTATGCAGAGTATTGTTAGTCCCAGAACTTCTCGGTAGACTCGATTTGTCCAAGGAGTTCTTTCTAGTCGGCGGTGATTTCATCGACGCCTTCATTTTCTAGAGTCTTCCCTGCTTTTTCTCAGCGCCTTGAGAGGCCTAAGTAGTACGCCGCGAGGTAATCCCTGCGTTCTTCATGCCGTCCTTTGGTCCCAACCATTTTTCCCTCCCCCCCTGCTGACCCTATATTACCCGCTTTCCTCTGAAGGAGATGCCGTCGATGATACCGTTAACGATTTCGACCTTGATGACAGGATATTCTTCATTTATGTCCCCCATCTCCGTTCCTGCCGATCCATTTCTTCCTCCTCACTTTCAGTACACGAGACGTCGCCTCCCCCTCTTTTTAGAAAGAGACATGTTAATTTCCTCTGGATGAGTAGCCGTTGAACCTTTGCTTTCATTCCTTAATAGAATCTTTGCTTAACTTGGTCGGTGTTCCCACGATTCTTTCTTTCTTCTTGAGACTTCTCCCCTCCTTCTTGCGCTGAGGTGACCGACTTGTTATAGTAGGAGGACCCCGATGCCATTGCCGGCGTAATGGTCGCCGTCGACGTTGGCTGCCTTTTCCTTGCGTCCCCGCTTCGCCGCGTCCGCTTCGTTGCAGGTGATCGGGATGGTTTAACATGCGTGTGACGATTTTTTGTGTAAGTCTTCAGTCTTGGACTGTCCTCCGTGTTAAGGGAATTATGCAGTTTCGTGCTGAATTTCGGTCGATTTCCCACCTTTCCCTCGACCTAACGGCGGCTAATTTCTTGTCGCTGCAGAGGACACCGCAGGCTCAACTGTTGTCTCTCCTGTTGCCTGGAAGGTGGGCGCGAGCCGTCCCGACGTAATTCGCCGGTCGTCCGGTTATGGCAACATTTATCCTCTGCCTTCCCCGTGGCAGATTTCAATCTCATGAAGCATTCCAGAGACCGGTTGGAGTGAACTGCTTTCGGAGCGCGCAAGTCTTCCTAACCTTCTTTATAGAAACGCCAACTTCAACGAGAAGCTTAGGAAGGGAATTAAACTCGGACCGGAAGACTGTTCTTCGCATGCTTTTTTCTTGGTACCTTTTCCCCTTGCTCCGGCTTGGGAATCGAAAATTTTTAGATGATACAAATATTCGGAGTCGGAGTTCCTTCCTTCTTTTTCCCCTTTCTTTTGGTTCCAGATGCCGTTGGTCCGATCCCCCATCCCTACACGGGTTCTTAGCCGTTGTGGAATCTCGCTGTTTCCCGGTTTTGCTGGAGATAGGTGAGGGCGAACAAGATCTGTATATTCTCCTTGATGAAAGGAGTCAGGGACTCCTGTAGCCGTTATGGGCTCTAAGAGAGAGATGAAGAAAGAGTCGATGATTTTCCCCTTCCCTTCTTTCTGTCTTTTCCCCTGACCCCCACTCGCCGGGTTCGACATTCCGAAAAGCGCGTTCTAAGACGGGTGAGGAATTAGATCGTTCCGCCTAGATCAGGCAACCATTTCCCCCTCCTTAAAATGTCCAAGGATAGACCTAAGATAGAATTATCCCCCTCAGCTAGAGATGGATTAGCCCGCGTTCTTAGCCCTTCCCCCTTCGGGACTCGTTGGGTCCTCGACCTATTTCTCTACGAATCTCCCCTTCGTTTCACCCTTCAGCCGAACCTGAGCCCGATAGGGGTTGATTTTATGCGCTTCAGTCGTATAGAGCAGTGGTGAAATCTTCCTAATTGCCCAGTTCGCCAGCCGACTTTGAAAGCAGACTTCTTTTTTCCCTTCTGAAGCACCCCACAACTGTACATAG
>Ga0179593_1490540_pt1 | contig 10575 bp, 11 predicted proteins | sample CZODoug2_1_08_16_FD_185931 | JGI IMG/M metagenome (GOLD analysis project Ga0179593, IMG submission 185931) | Vadose zone soil fungal communities from Angelo Coast Range Reserve, California, USA - CZODoug2_1_08_16fungal (PacBio error correction) | ecosystem: Environmental > Terrestrial > Soil >... | reverse complement strand
CTCTTCTAATGTTCTTTCCAATTGACTGTTCTCCATTCGCGACTTCGCCTTTATCTTCCAGTTGATTGAGGTCCGAGAAGAGAATTACGTCTGCCTACGGGGCGAGGGAGGGAAGTGTTGCTCCTTCGACGACTTGATCTCCTTCCCTCCCTCTCTTTTCTGAGAGCGCGAGGAATCCCCTTCGATGGTCTCCTGTTTAATTGCCCATCTTGCCAGTCTAGTCTAGGCTCTGACGGCGTTTTTTAAAGTTCTCGTCGAGGTAACTCTTTCTTCGCTAGCTCGGCACCTTTCTTCCTTGGAGCCATTCGACTTCACTACCCCTTTTTCACGTCGCGGCCCTTCCACTTGGGCGAAGTTCGCCCCATGTCGCAAAGTTGACCCTTTCGAAGAATTCAAGGCTTTCCGGAATCGTCTCCTTCCACCCAGGTACTTGTTCTTTGATTTTTGATCTTTTTTTCGGATCGCTGCTTGGGGAAACCTATTATAGTATAGCCACATCGTCCTGCTGCGGGAGATGGCTTCATGGCGTTTCTTTTTCTGCAGCACTTTTTTCGGAATGTCGACCCCCCTTTCTTTTTCCCGAAGACGGCTCTTGTTTCACCGATTCAAAGGGGGGTTTAGTATAAGGCTCTAGAAATCTGGGTCCTTAACCCTTTTCCTCCTTTTTTTTTCCCCTCCGCGTTAACCGGTTGCATCGGACTTTTATCTTCCGCGTGACGATCCGACGGTTTCTGACCCCGTCTCCCTGACCCGCCAGAATCTTATCCCCTCTCCGCGTTGCTCGGGACTTTTGCTGTTTCCGGCGACCTTTGCCTTTTCCCGATTCAACCATGAATATTGGCCCTACACGAGGGTAGCCAGTTTGAATACCGCCCACCGGCTTGGCAGGAAACCCTTTTCTTTTCCTTTTCCTTTTTTTCGTCGCACCCAATATGCGTGGTTGAACGACGGAGGAGGAATCCGTCCTTTCCAGTGCCACGGCGGCTTTTAATTCTGTCCTTCTCGCTCCCTTTGGAGCCCTCCTTTACCAGCCGCGGCTCCGCTCCTACGTGTCCCCCTCTTACGAAACCCCGAAAGATAATGTTTTTTTTTTTTTTGCAGGGGAGTGATCTTCTACTTTCTTCTCCGTTCTCAGCTCTTATCGAAGTACTGAGGCTCCAACGATTAGTAATAGAGGCGTCCCTGCAATTCTTCTACCCTATTGGCGGCCCCCCTTTGACTTCCTCTCTTTTTCCAAGGAGTGGGCCACTTACTTGTTTTTCTCCTGACATCTTCCGCTTCTCGAGACGAGGAACAAAGTAGTCACGTATATCGACTTTGATGCGTACCCCCTCCGCACTCTTCTTCTCGCTTCTCGATGATCAGATTTATCACTCTGATTTCTCGTCCCCCTTTCTATCTTCTTCCAGGGGGCCTCGTTGTCTGCCGCAACAAAAGTTCGTCATTATTTGGGGCTTATGCGGTCCCCCCCTTACTCCGGTCGTCTTTTCCTGTTCCTTCTTCCGACTTGTCCTATTCTTCCGCCCCCTGCAGGCAACATTCTCTCTTAGCTCAGAGGAACTAGTTTCTGTCACCTAGTCAGTTTTCCGCACCGGGACTCCCTTCCTCGCGTCCTCCCCCTGTATTTCCTTCCCCTCTCTGAAGGCCCGATCCTCCTCACTAGGTGTCAATTTTTCGCCAGGCCTTCCGAGACGCGATCCACTTTACGTTCGACGGGTGGGAATTTTTTGCATCTTTTCCTTTTTTCGATGGACCAATCTTGTTTCCTGGTCTTTCTTTAATGCCGATTTTCTGAAGGACTTATCTAGATGTTAGTTCACCGAAGTCTATTCCCCGTCACCGACGCTTGGCTTGTTTTCCTGTTTTCCTCAACCACGGGTAAAATGGCGGTCGTGATTTCCGTTTTGTGGGAAATCAGTCGTTTCTTTCCCCTGTTCCTTTTTCTTACTCTCAATTCCAGAATTTCTGTGTGATGGTGAAGGGTCCTCGCCCTGGGCCCTTTTTCCACACTCCCTGCTCTCCCCCCCCGTTTCCTCTTTCGTCTCCTTACGATGCAAGCAGTTTTCTTGTGACCCCCATCCGCGTCTTTACCTTTTCTCTCCTGGCGACGACCTACCTTTCTCCGTGGAGACTTTGTCGACTTTTTGTTTTCCACGTCCTACGCCGCGACCCTATGGGATCGTCGACCTGGCCCCGAGCTACCGTGGAGAGTTTAAGAGAAGAGCGATCATTGGCTCTGTATTGCGGCCGGTTCTTCTGCCGTGCAGTCCTTATTTTTTCAGACCTCTCTCCACTCCCTTTCCACGTTTTAGGTGATCCCTCTTCCCCTTATTGCAGTCCTGCCTCCTCTGCCGCACCAATCTTGTATCACTTTGGAATATATAAAACGACTGCGCCACCCTGCCCCCCCAACTCTCCCTAGAATGTTACCGATTTTAAGATTCGTACTCCACCCCCTTCCCTCTCTCTCCCCCTTTCCCCCCCCCTCCCCGTGTTTGTTTGATCTTTTCGAAGATTGCCTGTTTGTCGCTTCCCGTCTTGCAACTTTCCTGACATTTCCCTTTTCCTTGGGGAGGTTCGTTTTCGCCGAGGGTTCGTTTTTCTTGTCGTTACACTTTCTCTTCTTACAGTTTGCGGACAGATGATGGTAGTCTCCGTGGACAGCTTTTCCCCCATCGTCCATTTCTTTTTTCTCTATTTTCTCCTAGCTGTCTTTCCCACGGGATGCCCCCTCGCCAATTTTTCGTCTATCACTGCCTCCACTCTTCTTTTCTAGTTGAGTTTACGAAAGAATCCCAGGAGGATCGGGTCTTCGACCAGACCTCCCGGACTCTTCCCCAGTCTACTTGTCTCTTTTTCTCCCTCTCTCCTTTTCTCCCATCTCGTCCCGCAAAGGTCCCATACGATGGCGGAGTGGAACACATTTTTAAAAATTTTTTTGATTTTACCCCTGATTTCCTCGGTAATGCCCGGATCTTCCCCGGGTTGTTTTTGTTGGGTCCGTCCCCTTTTTGTCCCCTGCTTCGGAACGATTTTCCCCTTCTAGGCAGGTCTTTTTTTCGGTCTCTGATTTCACTTTAACCCAACGAATCTTCCTTTCCTCTTTTTGGTTCTCCCCAACACCCTTCCCCGCACTTCAGCTCTTGGTCTCCCTTGGTTATTCTAGGAAAAGTCACACCCCCAGCGCTTGTTGGTAGTGAAGATTAAGTTTCTTTTTCCAACGACCATCGCGTCATAAGAGTCCCAGACTTTCCCTATCCTTTCCTCTCGCGGACTGTTCCCCCCTCGCTCTTTGCATACCAAACACCGATGACACCACCATTACCACCCGTTCTCCCCGTGCCCCGAATCTGTCTTTCCTCCCACCTGCGGAGATTAGTCCCCTCCGATTTTCCTTCTAGCTTCCTCATCTCTGTACAGAAGTTCGGTGACCAGATTGAGTAGTGAGCCGTTGCGGAAGTTTCTTTGCATAGACTGCGTTTTCCGCCTTTCTCTTCAGAGTTGACTTTGCTTCTTGCCCTGCCAGACTTCTGCTCGCCCTCTCCCAGTACACCCCTTCCCCCTTCTCTTTTATCCAGCGTTCAAATCATGTAAGATTTTTGTCGGTCAGCCTTCTTCCTAATCTGAGTACGATCAACGGCTTCGTCTCCCCGCGTGACTGATTCTAGAGACTAGCCCGAGAGCGCCTTATTTATGGTTTTTCAAGATTAATTAAAGTCGATCTTATTATTTCCTCTTATCCTTTCTTTGTTTCCTCTCTGCCGCAGAGTTATTCGTCGTACCAGAAGTCACTAGATTGCCCCTCCTTGAACAGCCTGTATCTGTAATTTCCTTTTCCTCCCGCCAAGAGTAGGTCCTTACCTTCGCGTGTCCCGCGTTGCTCGTCTTAGTTGGTCGACCCGCGTGTGGACCTAGAGGTCAGTGCGCGTGCCTTCTTTGACAGAATCCTTCTCCCGTCGTTCCGACCTTTTTCTTTCCATCCCAGTTTTTTTGCGCGGTCCTCCTCATTTTTGTTCATTGCGGTGGCCTGGGCACGTTCTCTAAACCGTCCCCCCCTCCCCTCTTTGTTTTCCCCTTTACACTCACTTTTTTGCTCGTTCTGGCCCTCCTCTTTCCGTTGGCACTGGTCCTTAATCGGATTTTTTTTAATGAAACCTGAGAATATCTGGGATTTCTCCCTTGAGCCCCTAAACCTTCCCTCCTCGGTTTTCCCTCCTTGTGGTCCCCGGGAATTCCGCTTTTCCCTCCCCTGCTTTTCTTTTCACTTTCGGTAGCTTTTTTGTCCCCCTGTCTCTTCTCTCCCCTGAAGTGCTATCTTACGCTTTATTCCGCGTGCTGACGATGTGCTTCCGGCTATCGGGCTCCACGGATCGAAAACACTGATATAGACACTCTTCGTAGCACGAGCCGACTTCTTTCATTCGCTTCCCCCCGGGTCTTTTTTCATTCGCCAGATTCTCACTTTTCTTTCTCCCCCCTTTTTCCTAGGTGCACCCGACTCGGACAGGCGAACCAGTTATTGGTAGACCTTTTCGTGTTACCCCTTCCGTCTCACCAACTCCGCCCTCCCTCCCTTTCCCAGCTCCCTCTCTCGAGCGTATTTCAGGATAGTGCGCGAATAAATCCCCCCCAGCCGAGGCTCCTAGACAAACAGTGATTTTTTGCCGTGCGCAACCCCCCCCACTGGTTTCCCGACCCCTTTCGGGTTTCCCGATCGATCAGTCAGTCTCCGCCTTCCCTCTTGTAGAAACTTGCTGATTTCGCCATTGAGAAACTTCTCCATTTGAACTCAGTCTAAGTTTCCCATTCCCCCCCCCATTGGATTTCTCTTCTCTCCATGAGCTCGCTTCCTCCGGGTTAGTGACGCGGCGTTTCCCGCCAATAGTTTGCACGATCTTCGATCCCCCGTGTGCGCTCCTTCAATTAGAAGATAGATCGTCGACCGTCCTGGCATTGACTACAATCTCTTTTGATTCGCTACTCCGCTTAAGAGGCTTCTTTCCTTGTCCCTCTCCAAGCCGTCAGTTTATCTTGAGTCCCTACGAATCGCCCGTTCGGGCGTGACTGTCTTGACGGCTCGATCCCCCTGCCCTTCTTCTATTCCCCCCTGCTTCCGCTAAATTTTCTCCCATTAGTACCCTCCGTGTGCCCCTTATGATACGATTCTCTCCCTTTTCCGCATCCTCCTGGTTTTTTTATTAAGATTCCAAAGGGACAAAAGGGCCGGTCCTTTCACAATGTCTGCCCTCCGTGCCTGTTTCCTTTCCCGTGGCGTGTAAGTCTCCTCCTCCCCTTAAGCCACATAGCCGCCTTTCGTTGCGGCTTTTTTTTCGCTCCGGTTTACGATCCTCCTACTCCGTTTATCGGCTTTGTCGATTAGGATCAAGTCTCTTTCCTTTTCAATTCCCTTTTCTCCTTCTATCCGGCGCCTGCTTTTTTTCTGCGCAACTTGCTCGCCATAGCGGTAAACCGAGTTCTATGATCATTCACTAGAGTCTTGATTTCTGGCTCGATTGATCGTCCGGATCACTCCCCCCACTTCGTGTCCCCTTCCACGCTTTCTCTACGTTTTTCTCTTTTGCTCAAATGTGCACCTAAAAATCAAAAACTATTTAGGAGGAGCCTCCCCTGCCTACGATCTGTCCCCCCGGTCCTTTGTCTCCCTCTTTTCGTATCATTTTTTTTTCGTTCCTTGATAGGCTGGGGAACTTCGCTCTGTTTCTCCACCGCAGCCTGCGCTTCGGGCGGTTTCTCCCCCCTCTTTGAAGGAGGTTATCAAATTTGATAGGAATGTTCTCCCTGCTGTCGCCGTTCCTCATCCTTCTCTTGCTCCTTTCCCCATTTGGGGAATCTCCCTCCCTGCGTTTTCCTAAATTTTGGCGAATTGTCAACCTTCACGCTTTTTTTTTTTTTGTTACGTTCGGCTCTATGGCGACGAGGAGAGAGGGAGATGACCCCCCTTGTGTTTCGCCCCCCTCCTTTGCGCCTATCTCCACTCAGTTTTTTCGCACCTGCTCTCTTCAGCTCGGCAATTCCTTTCTTCCTTCAGATTGAACGGACCAGATATGAAACTCCTGCAGTTCTTTGTGTAATACCTCTTTTTTTCCCTGGGGAATTCCCTCCCCCCGGTTTTCTTTTGTCCCCTGGCCCTTTCCCTTCTTTCCCCCTTTCCTCTTTGCCATCCGAATAGGCCCCTGTGGAAGAGCCGGCCTTCCTAGTCCGGCAAGGAGTCCGATTTCTTCCCTCCCCTATCTTCTAATTTGGTTTTTTTTTCTTCGTTCCATTGAACAGCCTCTCACTTATCCCCTCTTCAATAAGAGGAAGCACCGGATGCCGCGCTACCTCGTGTTTTTCCTAAATGGGTTGTGATTCCCCCTTCCTTCTTGTTCCTGAGTGTCTCGCTTCTTTTTTTTCTCCTTTCCTTCCCTTCCGTGTTCGCACCTTCCCAACATTACTCAGCGGTTTCAGGAAGTAGGATAAAAAGATTTGGCTTCTCTGACTTCGGCCCTTTTCCTTTTCCTTGGGCCCCATCCCCTCCCGTCCTGATAACCTCGCCTCCCTCTCTCGAAGAACACCCTAATCGAGTATCTAGAATTTTTTGACCTCTTCTTCCCTCCCCGTCCCTCTTGGAGGCTCGCTATCTCTTCGCTTTGCCTACGAGGTCTCCCTTTTCTCAGAGGTGACTCTGGGGGAAGGACGCCTTTCTTGTCTGCCCACCCAGGCGGAACTCTTTTTTATTTTGCCTGGCGCCACCGCCCTCGGTTGATATAGTTCGATTTCTTTGCAACTGATTCAGAATTGGCGTCAACCTTTTCCTCTTTCTCGACTCGTCCCTTCCTATCTTTCAATCGACTTTTTTTCTTCGCACCTTTTTTTTTCTTCTGTTTCTCAACACAGGAGGCTCCTTGTAGAGGATGAAGCGATCCGACTCTTCTTTTTCTGCTTGACACTTTGTCAGCTCCTTCTCCCCTCCCCCCCCCCCCCCCCCCCCCCCCCCCCCCCCCCCCCCCCCCCCCCCCCCCCCCCCCCCCCCCCCCCCCCCCCCCTAACTTTTTCTGGGTTTGTCCTCTGTGTTTTTTTTTACTTTTTTTTTTGTCAAAATAGATCGGAGACCGTTTTCCCTGCGTGACTTCTCTTATTCAGTCACTCTCGTCTTCCCTCTTTCTATTGCAACATCTTTTTTTATCCCCATGGCACCTATTCCCCCGACTCTTGTAGGTTTATTTTCTTGAACCACCATGGGTCGGACCAAATTTGCTTCTGCTTTTTATTTTTTGCGGCACCCAGAGTTGATCTTTCTGGCGTCTGTTGGATGACTTAGAGCCCCTACGCCCTCCTCCCTGCCTTTATTTTCCTTCTCCCCTCCCTCGTTGCCCCAGGTCCTGGTCAAAAAGACCACAAGAACACACGTTCCTTTCGATTTCCGGGCTGGACCTCTCCACTCCCTTTTCCAGCGGGTGTCTGCGTCCAACATCCCTCCTCCCTAGTTTCTGGCCCCCCTTTGATAGTTTGCTTGAAGAATCCTGGCCTCTGCCTGTGCTCCGCGGTTTCAGTTTACTCCACGCGGTTTCCCCTCTGTTTCTTTAACTTACCGACTTTGAACTAAGGGGATTCGTCGACCCTTCAACCTTTCTACCTTCCTTTCTTGGCTTGCATTTAGAGTCTTACAGACCCCCCCGCAATCTTCCGGGATGCTTCCCGCTTTCTTCTTGCTTGAGCTATTTATAGTGAGCAATATCTCCCCCCCCGACCCTTGCTCTTTTAACCTCGCTTGTCCCACCTGAGGATGGAGATTGAGCCTCATAGGCCGTCCCCAAGCCTTTGTTTGAAATCAATTTTCTTTCTCGATTTAAAACCTTAAATCGGTGCACCACCTCCCCTCACCACTCTACCGATCCTGGCCCCAAAGATTTCCATCTTCTTTCTTACAACATGCATCGGCCCCCAGAGCGCTTCCCTCAGCCCCGGGTTTTTTTGTGTATTCGATTTTCGAAGGGCATGGTGATGTCCGATCTGAAACCCATCTTTGCCATGGTCTGTGGGTGAGGGCGGTTCGACTCCTTGATTTATATCCGTAGTACAACTCCGATTTCTTTTAACTCTTTTTGGTAATTTATTTCCTATCTTTCCTCCTTTGTTTTCTCATAGTCTTTCCTGGTCTTTGGATCTACTCTTCACTTAACTTCTTTCCGACTTGACCTAACAGCGGACGAATCCCCGAGAAAATCTGCGAGCTTCCGTACTCCCCTCGCTCAGAGTTAAGTATCGGTTTGCCTTTCAGAATCCCACTTAGGTAGCGTATTCTAAGAGGAGTCTTAAAGCCATCCTTTGTACTGCTCACTTCGTCCCCCTGGTTTCAAAGCGATCATGATCGCGTCCCCTTCGAAGCAACGTTCATCCGCTTTTCTCTTTATGGGGCCAGTCCGCAAAGGAGTTTAAACCTTGGCTCGGTTCAGGGGATATAAATTGAAGTTTTGTTTCGGTTTTTGGGGTCCCCTACCCCGTTTTTTCCCCGGAGTCCTTGGTACCATATCCCAAACGCCTTTTGACACAGTAGTTCTCGATGTTTCGAACTTCCCCCTCCCCGAACTTTCCCCATCCTTGGAGTTCCCTCACACAAAACGCCCCCGCATTGCCGACATATGGCCCTTTCCCCTGTTTTTTCTGAGTTTTCACTACAGGACCCCACCCTCCGGCTGGTTCCCGGTCGATACGTTGCTTGAAGACCTTTCGAGCCCTCTCCTGTCTTTTCTTCAATCGGCATTCGCTCCTCCCCGGCCTCTTCTCCTCGCGATTTTTCCTAACAAACATGTTTTGAAGAAACACCCCCCTGCCCCACCGTCGAACGGGGCCACGTTTCTCTCTTTTTTTCCTCCACTTGTCGGACTCTTCCGAATCCGTTTTATGTCTCTTTCCTTTGTTACCTGGTTTCCAGGCGCTTTTTAGGCCTCTGAGAACCGTGAAGCCACAGGTTCGTGAATCTTTCCCCCCTCTTGCCCTATGATTGTTTTTTAACGTTCTTCCCTCGCATGAATTTGGTTTACTGAAACTTTGGATCCTCGAGAACAGTGCCGTTCGACAGGTCAATCCTTTTCCCTTGACGAGAGTTTTCCCCCAACCCATTCCTTTTCGCCTTTTGGTTTTTCCTCGGCGTCCTCTTCCCAATTGGAAGTGAGACACTTTCTTCTCTATCTATCCTCGTGATTCTTTTGCGATTTGAGATTTTTCTCGGCTGACGCCTCCGGTTTTTAAGACTCCCCTCCTTCGAGAGTGACTAGTGTCCTATGTTTTTGTTTTCGTCTCGATTTCTCCCGGTCCGATTTTTCTCTCACTCTTAGTACTCCTGAATTTTTAATGACGTTTTTTGCATTTTATGAGCCTGGCCAAGGTCGTGTTATCCTCGTCGCTTCATCCTCTCTACTCTCTTTTCGTTCGACTTGCTCTTCTGATCAGCCGTGCGAAGGCACGCCCCATCGTTCGTTTTACTCGATCACGCCCCTTTATTGATGCCTACAGTCGCGGTATTCTGTCCTCCTTTGTTCGGTAAGTTCAAGTCGAGCCTTTTCCCCTTCAGAGGCTGGTCCACCTCATTGGAATCCCACCATCTCGTTCTCTCTTCTGCCGATCGGCCCGCCGTGTTTGCATTGTATATACACCGATGGACCTAATGCGCCCCTTCCAACCGCGGGATGCTGGGCGACTTCTCCCTGCGAATTTGTCCGGTTTCCTTGAATTCCAACGCACCCTAGCCGGTAGGCAAATGAAGTGTCGGTTCGCGAGAATTTTCCTGCCTTTTCATCCCTGACTTTCCCTCGCGTTTTCTCTTCCTTCTATGATTTGAAGGTTAGAACCCTTCTCCGACACCAACGCGAGACTTCTTTTATGCGCCCCATCCCGATATGAATTCGGTGCAATTGCGGCCAGGTCGTTTCGGTGTACCGCGCCCTTTCTCCCTCCTTTTGAAGCCGAGCCACTTGTCCACGTTCCCCCACGCTTCTTCGTACTTTTTATTCCTGCCGAGCTCCCCCATTGCTGCCATATTCCGCATGATGTCCCGCGCCTCTAGATTTGCCGAGATCGAGAGCCTCCTTTCCCCCTCCCTTATCTATCCAGAACACCCCTTGAGAGCTTTTGTCCCAGGTTTTCCTCTTTCTATTGATAAGAGCTGTTCTGTCGAATTGCTTTCTTGCTTCCATTTTGAGCGGACTCACCCCTCTCTCTCTTTTCCGTTTTTCCACGCATTTTTTTTTTTCAAAGTCGTCTTGTGACCCCAGTCCTCCCCCTTGTGAGTGAAGTTCATGACTCAGCCAATAGTGCAAGTCCTCGCGACATTGTTTGGACCCCTGCTCCGTCGACGACTCTAGGACGGCTCTGGTCCTTTCCCGTCTCAATTTCCCCTTGTTTATGAACGTCCGATCCGAGTCGTCGTATCGATTCACCGCTTCCTTAAGAACTTTTAGTTCGGCGTCTCCGTACTGTATTGGCTTTGCGGGCTCGGAATTTCCCAGGAAAATGCCTAGTACATGAGGCCCCAGTCTGCGAAGAATTTTTCCCTAGAAAGTTGCAAGGTAAATG
>Ga0179593_1365649_pt1 | contig 10575 bp, 12 predicted proteins | sample CZODoug2_1_08_16_FD_185931 | JGI IMG/M metagenome (GOLD analysis project Ga0179593, IMG submission 185931) | Vadose zone soil fungal communities from Angelo Coast Range Reserve, California, USA - CZODoug2_1_08_16fungal (PacBio error correction) | ecosystem: Environmental > Terrestrial > Soil >... | reverse complement strand
TTTATTTTCTGGTTACTTTTTTTTTTTTCTTTTTGGGATGCCGTGCCTTGAGGTCCCTTTTCTGAAGTTCTTTGAGACGTCTCCAGGTTCTTCTAGTCTAGGTGCATCACCTTGTGTTTACTATTTTCCCCGTTCGACCCTTTTAGATGAAACTCATTCCTAGATAAAGATGTTTCATTGTCAGAGGGTGCCGCCTGTGAGGTAGAGTATGACCAGGTATTGGGTTTTTCCGGCAGTGTTGTACGATTCTATTGTTGTTGCGCAGGGCGTAGTTTACGAGTCTTTTGGCGTGGTCGCCCTTCTTTTCCTCCATCGAATGGGAACTTTAGCGACCCCCCCAGTCCTTTTTACAGATTCTTTTCGTCTGAAGTTTCCACCCTTCGGTATGTTTTGTTTTTTTTGCACAATTGTATACCTTACGATTGTCGCAGAGGTTATGGTAGTTTCTGGTCCCCTGCCTAGACCCCGCTCGAAGTGCTTTAACTGAGCGATTCCCCTTGACTTTTTCCACTTTCCGTAGAAATGGGGTGTGGCGAACCGCAGTCTCCACGTACCACTCCCCCTCTGCCACCCGTAATTGTGCCTTTTTCCCCCCCCCATTCGAATCCGGAAGATTTTTTTCTTTTTAGAAGGTTTTGCAGTTTTGCCTCTTCTAATCTTCTCTTTCTTTTTTTCCCGTCCTAAAAGGTTCCTGATGTCTGGGAAGTCAGGTTCTGCCTTTTTATCTCGCGTCTTTGACTCGCCTATTCTTGAAGTTTCTTAGGAGTAAGTCCTTGAGATTGGAGCCCCTTTTTTTCATCTCCCCTCCTTCCTCGATGTAATAGAGCCCCGCGAGATTTCGAGCATCTTTGTTTTTTGTCGTCCCTCCACTTAGCACCGCGTGCCGACTCTGTTTGATGGCTAGGATAGCGAAGTTTGTCAGATCTCTGTTCGGTAGTGTTTTCCTGATGAAGTATAACCTTGTGCGCCACCGGCCGCGTTCCTGGTTTTCCGATTCTGCCTCATTGTTCTTCCCCGTGTTTTTTCCGCTTCTCATCGTGAAGGTGGGACTTTTCAACCCTTCCTCCTCTTTTTTTAATAAGACAATGACGGAGCTGCGAAGCGGCAGACCTTCCCTCCCTGCCTTTTTGTCCGTCCCGGAGGTACTTTATCGTTTAGATTAGCTGAAGCACGGTATCCCTTTCCGATCCAGACAAGGACGTTTCTACTATTCCCTTTTAGTTACTCCCAGACTCAACTTCGACGCTGTGCTCTCCGAGTTTCCATAGACGAAAGTCATTTCCCCTTTTGGTCGTAGGTGATGTTTTGACTCCTTTCTACGTGCCCTCGGGCTTGCCCCCGTTGAGGCTGCGGATTTCTACCGGGTCGAGGCGTCTCGAGAGAGGCCTTCTCATTCCCTTTCTTCCAAGTGACAACTCACAGTACTGCGGTAGTCTCAAGGTACGGTTTCTGTTTGTGACCTGTTTTTTTTTCCCCGGACTTGCAGCGACAACTTTAAGAGTTCACTTTGTAGCCGGGCCTGCGTCTGCAATAATTCGGATAGATGCGGAGTGACCTTGTTTTTTTTCTTCTTATCTGCCACGAAAGCCCCTGTAAGAGTAGATACCCAGTATCTCCTTCCTCGTCAAGTCCCCTGTTTTCACCTTACTTTTTCCGTTTCTATGAAATAAGCGGAAAGGGATCCCGTTGCTCCCTCCATCCCCTTTCTGATTCCTCCCTGCAGTTGGGCCGATTCGTCGTCGACTTCTCCTCCCCTTCGAAGAAGAACTTCTGGCCGAAGCCGCCCCGCCCCCCATGTCGGGATCCCTCCATCCCCTCGTTGTTTTTTTTTTTCTATCTCATTCTGAAACTGTGGAGGCTTTCTAGCCTTTATGCCTAGTCAGGAAGAGAGTTCGTCTTTTCCCCTACGTTCATCCATGCGGCCTTTCCCGGTCTTTTTCCTGTTTCCGAGAGTAAATCAGGACGCCCTGTAATAGTCCTTCCTGCCTTTGACCACCGTGCCTTAACTGTTGTCTCTCGCTCAGACTGGACGGCATGACCTTTTTTTTTGCTTGGCTTTTGTCGCTGACCTTGTGAGATACTCAGATACACGGTTCAAGTCCTGGATTTGATCCGTTTTTCCGCGACTCTGCCGGGATGTCTACACAAGTGCCATGATTACGGTTGCTTTCTTTTTTTTAGTCCACCACACAAGGCACCCCACCCCCCGCGCTTTTGGTGATGTACCCTCAGTACGTTCGTTTTTCGTGTTTCCTTCTTTTCCGAGCTGCCGCTCGCGAACCTCGGCCTCGACCCTTTTTTCAATCTCCGAAACCCCGTTTCATAACCCTACTTCCAGTAACAACGGGCTTCACCCCCCCCCCCGAAACCGTGTTCATATTGGAGAGTCTGAACCTCGCGATCAACCCCGTCCTTGTCGAGTTGCTGGTACGGGACCCTGGACGCTCTCCTTGCACGCTGGGCGGCCCCTCTGCCTTTTTTTTCTCATGCCTTCAGAGAGCGAACCGTATACCTTTTATCCGTTCCGTTTCTATGCGTCACCGATGCAGGGTCTGTTCAGGTCTCCCCGGACCTTCTTCCGACGTTTGCCCTGATGGACCCATTAGGTTTTTCCCGGAAAAAAAAGGTTCATATGAGCACTGACAAACTACATTTTAGACGGCCCAGGGCTTCATTTCCTTCTCGCCGACCGACCCTAGGCCTACCCTCGCCCATGTGTGAGAATGCTAATGAGAACACCGACACTACCTACTCTCTTCCCCCCTTCTCGCAAGATTCATAAACAATCGGACGGCAGCCTCACCCTTTTCGACTTGGCCGCGGCGAAGCTTTCTGTCCCCTCTTAGAGACCAAAGCGGAGCCCGCTTGGTTGACCAACCCTTTTTCGATTTTTCGACAGGACCCGTGTTACCTTTCGGCCTTTACATCAGGCACTCCTTCTCCACAGATTACCCCTCCGATTTACCATAAAGGCTCCCCTGATGACCAAGGAAACCAGACGAACCGGGTCCTGCGGCCCGTTTAATTCGACCTCCCCCTCACCAGACTTCCCCCCACCCTCCACCCGCAAAAAAACCTTCTGTATTAGTCAGAACTTTTTGCCTTATTTTTACCCCCCTTTCTTTTTTTATACTCTTTCTCTCTGTGTGATGGAGTATCTTCCGGAGTCGTCCCCTTCCAAACTGCAGGTCGTCTGAGGTTCCATTCCCTTGTCTTCATCATCGCCGTGTCATCGCCCGGCTCTGTTGTCTCCATGGACTACGCTTCCCATGTTCGAAACCGTAGGCGACCAGTTCAGACTCACCAGTTTTTCCCCCACAGAACCCTGTATATCATAGTACTGATCCACCACTGGAGATCCTTTTCCCGGTGAGATTTCTCTCCTTTTCGTCCCGGTCGTAGGTCGAAAAATCAGGGTGCTTGCCCGCCGCCTTTTAATACACCTTCCCAAAGTAACGTCCCCCCTGCTGGACCCACCGTTCTGTCGAACTCTGACCACCAAAGCAGTCCACCCCGGTGCCGTTCCTTCGCTCCCGCACCGTCTGCCCTCATGAAAGAGGAAACAGCGTTTTTGCTTTATCATTTTTTTCTTTCCTTTCCCTTTTTGCCTAGCGAACCTATGTGATAACTCGAAGAGTCCCGCCTTTAGAAGTTCTAATCCACGACCTGATGGGCTGAACGTACTACCGTGGGATTTTTCTCGTTTGCATCTGTTTAATCTTTGCACTGTTTTGTCAGAAGAAGGACCTTCAGTCTCCTTCCTGCTGTTCGCGTGAGAAGGACGAGTTTTTTCCTTGACGTTCCTTTCTCTTCTTCGACGGAGAAGTCCTACGGTGATATTGCAGCCTTGTTTTCCCTTTCCCATGGGTATTCCCGGGCTTTTTTTTACCTCCCCGGCGCTTGTGATAGAAGAGGGGTTACTTTTTACCTGACGGACTTTTTTCCCATTCTTGGTCTTTGAGGGAGTCAGATGACCCCCAATGGGAACGGTCCCCCCCTCCATCGTCTTTTCTTCCAGGCCTTGGTGCCGAGATGCCCTTCAGCCAAGCGGAGCGAACCAATTTTAAATTCCCCCTGCTTTTTTATCTTTTTGACCCAAAGCACTTCGTTTCCCTGTCAATTCACTAGCTGACGTAGGTCTTAGACCTGTGCACTCTCGCGTTTTTTTTTCGCCTAATGCATTCCAGTTGATACCCCCTTTGTGCTCGCTTTCCATTCCTTCAGAAGTCTGCATTCCTGGTTGACCGATCAAGGCCCCCGGTCCGATAGAGCAGCGTACGCTTTTCTGTTCCCTTTTCCTGTTTGTCCCTGACTCCTATCAGGCGGCGGCTGAGGGTAAACTCGCGTTAGCCGACCCACCTTTAATTTTTTCTTGCGTTTTAGTTCGATTCTAGCTTATGTTTTTTTCTTCTCCCGCTTTCTTCTGCTTAAAATATAAAATAATTGGTGTCAGAGGAAGATCGAACCGTGTTCAAAGGCGCTCCCCCGTTGCCCCTTTCTTGTAGGACTTCTTCCGCAAGGCAGTTCGCGAGAATCTGTGACCTCCCCTGCTGTTCTCGCCCTGTTTTTTGGTTTTGCGGATGAATACATTTCTGGGTGAAACCTCGTACAACACTTTATCCTCGCAGCCCGCCTCCTTACCCCCTCTCGCCCCGGAAGGCGGTTTTTTTCTGCCCTCCGGCAGCCCCCGTAAGGCCTTGAGTTCGCTTTTTTCTCCTATCTTTTTTTCTTTTTCTGCTCTCTCTCCCTAATATAAGTTTTGTTGGGTTTTCTGACGACTCAAATTTTCCCTCCCACTTTTCCTCTTTCGACGCGTCATGACAGGACCCTTCATTCCTGGCTTCTCTGGACTCCCAGTAAGACAGGAAGTCTGAGGTTCGTATTCCTATTTTCGTTGCTTTCTTTGCCGATTTTTTCCCGATTTTTGTGGTTTAAGAGGGGCACCCCCCCAACGCACTGGGAGGCAGACCCCCTGAGCACCCTTTTTTTGTTTACCGCCTTTTAGACTTCGGTCTCGCCCCTTCTTATCATACCCGTTCCTCCACGTCGGACGATCGCGCCTTTGCACTGGTTCTTTCCCTTTATAACAAGGTAGTTTGAGAGTTGGACGGCAAGCGTCTACCCCTTTCGCCCCCGCCAATCATTTCGCTTTCCATAGACTTCCTAGTTCCCTCTGCCATGTTGTCGGCAAGCGGTCTTGGAACATCCCCCCTCTCCCCCCTCTTCTCCGGTTCTACTCAAGTCACCGGCACGTGACCGAGTCTCGCCCGCTGATGGCATCCCCCTTCTCCCTGCCTGCCAGACGTCGACTTTCATGCCGTCGATAGTTGGGCTGAATTCCATTATTTTTTTCCCCCTGTTCGAAGTCTTTCCTAGTGGGGGGGCGAAGACCTAGGCGGCTAGGCCCGACCGTTTCCCCTCGTGGTCAGTTTTTTCACCCCCTTTTCCTCTCTCCTGCAAAGAGGTTCGCGCAAAGCTTGGCGACCTTTCGCGCACCCGTCGATTTCGCATAGACAGATTGTCTTTTCTGCTTTCTGACCCATTTTTTCTTCTCCTTTTTTCCCTCCTATATCCCTATTTTTAGCATCCTGTCCCTCTCGGCGAGTTTCCCCCTCGGCTTCTCATTCCTCCCTTGTTTCAGACCAGTCACTGAAGACTTGGTGAGCACTGAAAAGCCAAGTTCAGCTCCCCTGTCGTACCCTGTTATATGCTCCTTTTACGTTTTGATCAGGGAAAACTGCCTGTGTCGAAGAGAACATATTCGGTCTTTCCTGGCCGGTTTCGTCGACCTTTTTTTTTTCCCGCACCCCGCCGGTTTAATTCTCCTCTCTACCTTTCGTACACGGGAAGAAGCATGTAGTGAAGGAGCACTCCGACGCTGTTCTTGCTACCTCTCCCTTTTATCACTTTTTTTCTAAGTTGAACTAGAGAAAAAGGAGATGACCCCAACCCTCCTCGCTCACATTTTTTTTTCCTGAGCGGGCTCACTGGAAGGCGCGATGAACTTTTCCAGGATTTTTTCCTTTCTTTTTTATATTTACGACGACGGTTTGCGAAGGCGTAGTTTTGACTTTTTTTGACGGCCCGGTCTCCCCCTTTAAACCTTTCAGGAGCCCTTACGCTCCGTTCTAGGTGAACGCGGGTTCTTTCCCGGTTGTTTTTTATTCCTTTCGCGGGTTGATGAGCTTGGAGGTGGACACAGGGTAGCATCATCTGTTCCTTTTCTACGTTTCCTGGTAGGATGAGGTCAACTGCTAGAACCTCTCGCCGGCGATTTGCCCTGTTCCCCTCTCTTGCCAATAAATGTCCCATACGACGACCTGAGGGTTATGGCGCCTCCGACAGTCCTCCCTTTCTTCCCCTTTCTGGCTATACAACTTACGGTGCCTTAGTTGCAGTTAGACGACTCCTCCGTGGGTTTGGCGTTGATAACCGTTTAGTTTTTTTCCTCACGTTAATGGGCCGCGGCAGGAGACGTTTATTCCTTGGGTCTGCCCGTTTCGCAGGGCGCGTAGGCGATATAGGCTTGTCTTTTACTTTCTTTTCCCGGCCTTAGGTCTTAGTACAGTGCGACGGGCGACACCGGACTGTCAGCTCAAGTTTTCGTCCTTGTACCATTCTTTCCCCAGCTTGCCGCTGCCTGTAGACCTGAAGCTGTAGATGCTTGATTCCCGCTTACCCTTTGTCACCTGCGATGCGCCGATTTTTTATGGTCCGCTTCTTCGAATTTTACTTCCTTATTTTGATTTAGCCCACTGTGTACAGCCATGAGTCCCCGTCCACCTTGTCGAGCCACGGAAAGCATTCCGTCTTCTCCGATTGTCTGAAATGGTCGGTCTCAGTGGCTGTACTTTCTAGTGCATTTTTGTTTCCCCCCCCCCCTTTTTCCCGCCTTCCTATGGTGTCCCTAGAAAATAGGAGATCCTCCTGCTTGCCCCTCTTACTTCTGCCTGTGGGCGAAGTAGGCTGGAAGAGTACGTATAACTGTTGCATCTCGTGACTCCCAATCTCTCCGTCTGCTATTCCTTGCACTGCAGTCTGTTCCTGCTTCATGTTTCCCGTACAGCCCTCGTCCTGATCTTTGCCCTCGCCTCTTGTTTCCTCTACTCGCTATTCACCTTTTTGTAGTTTTCTTGTTGCCGACGTATCAGGGAAGTTGCTCGTGCCTCGGCTTATTTCGAAAGGTTCGTCTGTACGAATTTAGATCTCGTGCACGTCTCCGCTTTCCGCTCCCCCTGTTTCCCCCCTTACTGCGCTTTTGGCTTCCCCACACGGCTTTATGCGTGGGTGCCTTGTTGGATGGTTAAGTTTTTTGCACCCTTTCCTCTTTGCACTTTTTGAAGCAAAGCTTCACTCTTCGTCGGATTCCATCAGCGGCTCCCCCCCCCGATGCGTTTTTTACCGGGCTCTTTCTGTCTTCATCCATTTAGCCGAACACGTAAGAGGTAGAGCCCTTTCTATTCCTCCCTCTTTAGTACTGGTGCGAGCACCTGGGAATGCTTTTCGCTTTCCCCCTATTACACACGATCTGGCCCTTGTCCTGCAGTTTCCGAGATTACACTGGACTTTTCTCTCCAGTGCTTCCTCCTTTTTCCTCTTATCTCGCGTCCTGAACCTAAGAACTCCCTTTCTGAACTAAATTTTTACGTACATGTTAGTTCCCTCTTTTTCTTTTCCCCCCCCCGTTTTGTTTTTTATGCTCTATCCCTACCTTTGAGGTCCAGGCTTCAGGGACAGAATTTTCTTTCTTGGAACATCGTCTTCGATAGAGTGCGGAAGCGGCCGCCCATTTGATTTCTCCTGCCGGTCTTCGATGTCTCCAATGCGAACTGTAAGCGTCGGGAATCGTAAAGAGTCCCATCCTCTTCGTCTCCCCTCCCCCCCCTCGGCCAGGGCAAGGCAGACCTTGTGATCAGAGCTTCAGTGTTATTTTTTAGTCCCCTGGCGCTCTCCTGATACCCGTACAAGGACGGCAGAGAGCCGATTTATGGAATACTCAGTTAGTCTTCCTTTTTCCCCACAGTGAAGCTTAACGGGTGCGCGGCCGGTCCCGTCCCACCAAAAATTTCACCCAAACGGCCCCAAGTAAAGGGGGTTGATCCGACCGCAGTACGTTATTGGTCTGTGAGCGGTCTTCGTTTCCCTAGCCCCTTTTTTTGCGCATCGCTTCCTAGTCACCGGTAGACCCCCGCTCGCAACCGAATCAAAAGACTTTCCAAGTACTGGGCACCCCCCCCTTCCCTCTCGTTTTCCCAGAGCGTCTTCGATGAACTCTGCGAGCAACAGTCAGTTAACTGTTAGGGGGTACTTGTGGAAAGGACAGCCTGAGGACGGCCTAGGTTTGCACATCTCATCCCTTCCTCCCTCTTGTAAGTTATCCTCACCGGATACGGCTACGCTTTACCCCGTCCCTCTGAAGATGCAGTTTTTCAGTGATTAGACATCTCCTTGGGATGGAAACACTCTTTTTTTCCCTCCCCCCCCCACTGAACGAATGAGAAACTTCCAAAGCAACGATCCCGACTGGCGCATCTCGTTCCCGCATCTCCCCTTGGTTGAAATCCGCAAATGGTGAGACATGTGCACTTTTTTATTGACCCTCCCCTATTCTATTATTAGGCAAAGTGAGAGAAGCCCCTCACCTCGGCCCTCAGTTCATCGCCCGTGGTTCCTGTCAGCGGACGAAGATCGTTCCCCCTATGCCCGCGCCCCCCCTCTGCAACGCTGGGGACCATCGCCGTTGGACGCCTTTCTTCACATTTTTGTCTCTTCGACGTTCAAGACGCCTCCGCCGTACTCAGATAAGAGGAAGCCGCCGATATCCGCACTCCTTCGCCCCACCTCCCCACTGGACAGAGAAAAACGGTTTGACTGGCAGATTCCCTTCGTATTACACGAAGGCCCTATCACAACGCCACACACTTAGTTTTCTCGACTTCCCCTCCTCCCCCTGAGTGTGGAGATTCCATGCCCCCGGTACGTGTGCGTGGAGTCCCTTCTTATTCCGTCAAAAACGGTCGTGATGGGACAGTGCCGGGGATCCTTGCAAGTTCTCTCTTCCCCCGCTTGTTAGATCCAGTGTGACCTAAGACCTTCCCTGTGGCACACTCCCCTTTTTTTCCTCCACCTGTTCCCACCGCACGAGCTCCCGTACGTACTGAAAACCAAAGGTCCACTCGCCTCCTCACAGATGATTCTCCCCTATTTCAGACCCTTCGAGGGCTTTGCCCATCGCGGGCTCCAGACCTCCGTACTTCCCCCCTTCAAACCTCCCTTCCCCGAGACCCCAAATGAGTAGAACTCTACCCACCGCCCCTATTCTCCATGTGAATAGAAGCCACTGAATTTCAGCCCCCCCCTTCTGGGCCGCCTAGTTACCGCCCCCTATGTGAGATATCAGTAGGTGCCGCTCCTGGTTTTCGCGCCTTTTCCCCTGTTATCAGCCCTGGTGATCCCCCCCGAGGAATCTCGCCACCCCCTCTTCGAAGGTGCCGGCACGACCGTTTCTCGTTATCCTTCTGGGCGAGCAGGAATATTCGGTGCCCCTGCACCGTGATGGTCGCCTGACGGCGCTTCGCTTTTTCGAGGCTGCCGAGGGGGACTGTATCCAGTCCGGTCGAGTCGTCTTTCGGACTGGTTTTTTTCAGACCCCTCTTTTTCTTTCCTCTTGAGTTAGTGTCTGACCCCCCCGGGCCCCTCAGTGCGGTTTTTCACGCCCTTTTTTTCCTATGCTTCTCGCTGTTTCTCGCCAGCTCGTCCGAGGAGCCAAATGCGTGAGATCCGGAGGTATTCACTCGACCCCCTTTCCTTTGACCCCGGTTCCCTTCCCTCCTTTCTTCGATTCGACGTTTGTGCCGCGAAGGCACCGGAGCCCAAAGCTTGCGCGAACTTTGCCCATCAACTTCGAGATGACTCTGCCTACTAAAACCGCCCATCGATGGGCCCGTCCGGCAGCCGGGAGAGGTCTGAGACTGATGAACCCTGAACCTTTTCCCTTTTTACTGACTCCTGAAGTAAGGGAGCGCAACGAACTATTTCACTTGTCCTCCTTTAGGGTGAGGGGGGATCAATGTGTTTCCTATTAACGCAGAGTACGCTTTTCTGGCCCCCCCGGTTCTTTATAGAAGAAAGCATGTTCGGAGAGGGTCAACGTCCCCGCCTTCATCCCTCCCCATTTCTCTTTTTCTTCTTTCCTCCGCGCTGTTTCCTCCGTTGGTCTTTGGTTGTCGGAGCAAGGGGCGCATTCTGCTCCCCTTCATGGAGTTTTCTCCTTCTTGCCAGTCCTTCGGCCCCAGGTCGGCAAATGCGCGATCGCCGACGTTTGTAGGACCTGATCTGCCTCCCGTTCGAGCAGAAGCTGGACCCTAATTTGGACTGGACCAGGGCTTGTTTGCGCTTCCTCCCTGGGTGTTTTCCACCCTCGTCCCAAACGATACCAATAATCTCATCTTTTTCCCTGTCTTGCCCGTCCTCTCCTTCCTGCCCAGGTAATGGTATTTCCGACGGAAGCCCACAGTACGGCCTGGTCGAGTTTACTCTCTTTTGGCCCTCATTCGTTTGCTGTTTGTCTTTGAA
>Ga0179593_1582519_pt1 | contig 10576 bp, 7 predicted proteins | sample CZODoug2_1_08_16_FD_185931 | JGI IMG/M metagenome (GOLD analysis project Ga0179593, IMG submission 185931) | Vadose zone soil fungal communities from Angelo Coast Range Reserve, California, USA - CZODoug2_1_08_16fungal (PacBio error correction) | ecosystem: Environmental > Terrestrial > Soil >... | reverse complement strand
GTCCCCCTTAACCATTGTAGGTTGGCTACCGCAGATAATGGGTTGTGGCGGTTCCTAACGCTCGCCATGATGCTTCTCCACTTTTGCGGTCTGCAATCCCCTGTTATATCGGATAGCTGAACAGGATAGAAAGAATTCTCCTCCTCCTCGGGATCCCCTTTCTGACCATTCTCTTCTCTGGGTATTAGCCGCTGACATTTTCTCTCCACGAGTCTCTGAGAGGAGAATTTTGTAGTTGTGGAGGTGCCATGGAAAGGCTTCCGTCTCCTTTTCCCACTTTTCTCTTGCCGACCCCTCTACTGAGAAATGCTAACTTCTCGTTGAGTTTCCCTGACAAGCCGTTTGCAGGGCCCTCCCCTCAGTTAGTTTAAGAGTTTTTTCCTGACTTTTTTTCATTCTTCCCTTCGGACACTTTCAATCGGATGACTGACCGATTTATTTAAGAAATCGAGGGAAAAGTTTCTGATGGACGGGTTTTATAAGTTCCCCTTTATATTTTTCGTCACTTCCGATAACCTTGTTTGACTTTGAATATCGATACCCCGCCACCCCTCGCTGCTTTTCCAGGCCGCGCGCGTCGATGGTCTAACGCTCGATTTCTCAGATAGGGCCTTGAGAGGGGCTTGCCCCGCGCTGTCGGGTGGTCCGGTGGACTGGACGACCCACGTGTATTTACACTCATCATGGACCAATGATTTTCTCCAGATGTCTTCCCCCATTGGCTCTTTTCGCAGCCCCCCCCAACCTTTTTTCTTTTTCATTTCCCTTTCGGAGGCCGACTCCGCGGCGAGAGACCACTCCCCCCCTCTTTCCATTCCCTTAGCCGTAAGAGACATTATTCTTTCTTCCCCTCTCCTATTCTTGGTTATTCCCTCTCTCCTCGTGATGTGCCGCATTACCGCATTCTTGGTCTGCCAGAGGAGAGCAGTCACGATTTAGATTTTTTTTTTTTTTTCTTCCTTTCCCTCACCGACCGCCGGCTCTGCTCTGTCCCGAGAAGTATCTCCCATTCTCAAATATATCTAGCCATGGGGGTGCGATTTCTCCAAGGATAAATAGGCGAGACCGGTCCTCTTTAGGCTCGCCACCCGTGTTCTTGGCCGAGCACTTCTTCTAAACTGGAAATTTCTTGGTGTGCCCGCGCCGCCCTGCTGGTTCTGGCTTTTTTTAGAGAGCTGAAAGCCTCCCGCCCCTTTATTCCCCCTCTCCCTTCTTGCCAGCAAGATTTTCCTGTAGAAAACTCGAAAGTTCCTTCGGCGAGGACCTCCATCACTCTAAATTTTTACTCCGCTTTTCTACCCGGTTTTCGAGGTCCGCCCGGTTTTATTCTCCTATTGGTACACTTCTCCTTTGGACTCTTTCGGATCTATTAATCCCCCCCCCCCTTTTTTGTTGTTGATGGTGATTCGCTCAACTCCCGTTCGAGTTCCTCAACTTTCTGATAAGGGTTTTTCTTATTTTCTCCCTGTTGTCGGCGTTTCGGTATACTCTCGCCCGTTCTTTCCCCCTATAAATTGGAGCTCCCTAGCCAGATTTCTGAGAATTGTATTTCTGGGCCTGAGCCCTTTTCGGGCCCTGCGCTCCTCCCTCTTCTTCCTTCCTCCCCACCCTTTGCCCCTTCTCCGTGCGGCTCATAATCCATGTTTTTCTGATACATTCTCAAGTTTTAGAATTCTCCCCCCCTCTGCCATTCCCGTTTCTTTTCTCCTTATTTCTCTAAGTTACAAGATCTTCTTTCTTTTTGTCTTCTCAGCTCGTGCGCCCCTACAGTGTCTCCCCTTTCCCCCCTTAAGAGTGTGAGAGGCTTTAGGAGTCCCCAAGCACTTCGTGTTCTTTTACTTCTTCATCCTCCCCCCCCCTTTTGATCTCATTCCGCAATCTTTTTCCATTTCGCGGCCCCGATCAGATGCCTTCATCTTTTGGTCGAGCTGACTGTAACTTCTGGTCCCACCCCATCACCCTTTTTTGTTGTCATTCTAAACCTATCCAAATTTCGAGGTTTCGCGATACTATTCCCCCCTCACGGTTACCCTATCGACCTCCCTGGGCAATTTTCCCACAGATTTTAGACCTTTCCCAGACCCTGCCCTCTCTTTTTCTCGCCCGATGGGGCCGATCTATTTACGCTGGGGCACTTCTTTTTAGTGGAGATTCTCTTCTCGGCCCCAAGTATAGCATGAATAAGATTTTCCTTAGCTCGGAGAAGCCGCCCTCTTCCCCCCTCTCTTTTCCCCAACCGGAGTTTTAGCTCTTGAAACATACCGTTTTTAGTGCCTTCGTGCTTGAGATGAGTAAGGTAACTCCTCCCTTCTTCAGCGCTGGCTTTTCCTTCTTCCCCTTTTACAGGTGATCCCAACTTCCGGGGCACTTTTGTGGCGCTCCGGGTCCATTTCCGTCGATTTTAGCACTTTTTTGTAAAACCTCCCCCCCACCTCTCTTCTCTACTCCCGAGCGTGGTCCCCGCAGTCACTCGTCTTTCCTGACGGGACTCGAGCTCTTAGACTTAAAGGGAGTATCTCCCCAGGTTTCTCGATTCCTTTGCTCTGATTCCCTTCTTTCCTTTCCCTCCTTCCGCTTCCCCCTTTTCCCCAGGGGACCAGGGCTTTCCTTGTGGCCCACGCGTCGACGACTTTTCCTATAATTGATGCAATCTCTCTTTTTTACGCGTACCTAAATTCAGGAAGCGCCTGCCACATCGGGTCGGCCCTCCACCTTTCCGCTTTGGTGTAGATCATCTTTCAAGCAGAGGTCACCACCACCCATGTTTCTCTGAGGAAGACTCAACCTCCCCGACCTGTCCCCCTCTCGCCCTTTTCTAGATAGTGCCCTTCACGATCGGGGTTTCAAGTTTGTGTATTTGGTTGTTAGAAGTTGACTTGTCTTCTGTCTATCTTCTCCTCCGTTCTCTATTGGTCAACCTTCATGAATTTTGTACTACCCCTCAGATCAAGCCTACAATGGACGTGCCATTTGTTCCTTTCCCGGTCATTCGTGGAGGGTATGACTAAGGGGACGTTCCCAGTTTTATTAATTTCCCCCCTGACTATTGTTTAGGTTCCCTATAGTCCTTCCGGTTTTCACTATCTTCCCTCGTTGACATCCGCTCCCCCCTTTTAACCGTTGATGGACGATCCTACTCTCTCTAGTTGTCTCGATTTCCTAGGTGTTTCTCTTCCCCCCCCCCTCTCCCTCCCTCCTCTTTAACGGAGTCTGTCGGCTCTGGTGGCCTTTCGGATTGCTTCCGATTTGTTTTCCAACCTGTAGGAGGGCCTCACCTTTATTGAATAGGCGCTCCTTTGCCCACGCCTGCTTTCCACCCTCTGTTAAATTTCGCGGCGAGTCCGGTTGGAGGACTCCTCAAGGTTCTTTTTTCTCCGACGTATCTGTACTGCCGTCCCCGGCTTGTCGACGGTAATCTCCTATTCAGCAAGCTAGCCCCAATTGACCCCTCATTCATTGCTCTCCGGTTTCTTGAGCCCTTAGAGACGCCTTAGTTTGCCTAGTTGAGATCCTTGAAGGGGGGACCCCTATCTCCCTTTCGTCCTCTTCCATTTTTTTGTGCCTCCGCCCCCCGAGTTTGCGCCACAAACAGTTCATTATTCCTCCAGGAGACGTAGTTTTTTTTTTATGAGTTTTTTCAGATGCGACGACGTCTGCCGCGATTTTACTTTGAATCTTGAGCGAGAGCCTTCCCCCTCGTGGTCATCGACATGTTGGAGAGGATTTCTTCCAATTCTCCGTTCGCCCATTGTTTTCTGCAAGTGAGGGGACTTACTCCCTCATGCGTACGTGATCCCTTCCGTTTTTAGCAGCCTGCCATTTTCGTTTAGTCGGCTTAGATCTTTCCTTCAACCCTCCCCAGATGACTCTTTCTTTCTTGCACTTTATATTCTTTTCCTTTGGGAGGATTCCTCTCCCCCCGGGCTTTTTGGGGAGGTTTTTTTTTTTGGTTTGTACTGGCCCGGTCGTGTTCCTTTTCTCACGTTTGAAGACAATCCCTCCCCTGCAGCAACTCGCTTTCATCTTTTGAGGGAATCCCCCGGGGATTTTTTCGTCTTTCCATCCGGCGCTTCCTCCGCTTCTTTCCGGATCGTTCCGCAATTTTTCTCGCGGATCGAGCCCAGGTGACGTTCATGCATCAATTATCTGAAGGAGCTTGGTCAGTCATTCTTTTCCCCTCCCTGGCTTTTCTCCTTGGCGATCTCTTGCCGTCTCCCCTCCGTGCTTAGAGCGCTTCGCACGCCCACCCAGAGATATTGAGAGCCAGAATGCAAATGTTTTCGAGCTCCCTTCCACCACGCTCCGTCCCATTGATACGCTCGAGACTGGCCGCTTTTAATGATTTGAGGGCCCAGAGGCTTCGATCTGTAATGGCCTCCGTGTTACATAGGTATAGAGTACGCAAATCCCAGGGTTCCCAAGGACTTTTGTTTCGCATCCACACAAGGGTCTGGGGATTAAATAGCGGCCCCTAAGCCGGTGGAGTGCACCAGAATGATAGGTTTATTTGGTCGCTGGCTTCACATTGTACGCGTTCCTCTCGTAGTTCTACCCCGAGAACCTCGCGGGTTTTGGTGTCCCGAGAGCATCTGTTGATCTTCCTCATTTTTTAATGAACCACGACTGCCAGCTCTCAAAGAAATTACCAGTTTTGGATTGTCGAGTCTTTTCCACTGCGAGCGGCTCTCTTTGGATACTTGTTGTGCGGTCCCCACCCAAACTCCCGAATGACCTGACGGGATCCGGGAGCCACGAGGAGTAGACCTCTCGCATTTGTAGCCATGTCAAGGCACTCGGCCCCCTTATGACCCTTTCCCCCTTTTTTGTTTCCGTCCTCCGGTTCTTAAGAAAGCGATCATGATACCCTACACAAGACAGAAAGGTAGCCAGCACTCTATCGGCTATCCTGTTGCAGACCCTGAGCTCCGGTGCCTCCCGGGCGAGATTATATTTCCGAAAAGGGTTACGAAAGAGTCGACTAGTCCCCCGGAGCGGCGCGCGTTTGTTACTCTCAATGTTACCGTATACGGGTCCTCTTCAACTCCTCCGTTTTGTTGAGATGATTCCCTCTAGCCCGGGAGTGTACCAGTCGTTCCAAAGATTACACACCCCCCCCCCACCAAATTCCGGTATATCGGAGGCAATAGGGGGTCAGACTTCCGGGAGTGTTCCCACAGTTTAATTTCTTCACTACAGACTTAAGCCTTCGGCCGCTCTATTCCGTCTTCGCTATGTTCATCATCCTTTAGGTTCCCTTTCTCCGCATACTTCTTGATAGTCAACCCACCGCCCAACTGGAATTATAGAGGGGAAGAAAAACCCCCCTTTTTGGCGGCCTACATTCCTCCCTTTCCCTCCTACTTTAACCCTATTGGCTCGCACGCTGGTTCATTCCGTTGGGGGGTGGTAAAAATGCACTTCTCCGACTCCGGCCCCGCGCGGGGTCTAAAGCAGCCTTCCGAGTTTTCGCTTATTTCCTTCCGCTTTAGGAAAGTCCTCCCCTTCGTTACCTGCTTTATCCCCCCCGCTGCGCAAGACCATATCGGGATCTCAGCATTTCTCTACAGGCCTAATCCCCTCCTTGAGCAACACGGATAGTGGTTGATCTGAAAAGCGGAGTCCGGCCCTCTCCCCTTGACAATCCCCAGAACGTTTGTGGGATTAGCACCTTTTCCTATCCCCCCCCATTGAGTTCAAGTAATACTTAGTGTTATGGCCGCACTCACCAAGATAAAGGTCCCCCCCTGGCCACCGGCCGCCTCTGTGCCACTCCTCCCCCCCCACCAGTATGACCTGGGAAGTTGACTCTCCGACCCAGCGCATGGAAGTTGATTAGGAGAGATTTTGCTTTCTCCAGTTCTCGATCGGCTCCCCCCCTCGTGTATCGGACTGCCTACTACTATCGCTTGGATCATAATCTCAGCCCTTACCAACGGCCCTGAGATTTTAGGGTATGTACATCCCCGCTCGTCGGCGCCCTTTTGTGCAGTGTCCGCCGAGCTAGAACCGACGCTTCAATTCTTTTTTCGCCGACATTGTCCCTTCCCCCCCCTTTTTTATACCCGTAGATTTCTTCGTTTTCTTCTGAACGGATTTCTGACGAAAGAGTCCCCTACGAAGGCCAACGCCAACTTTTTTATGCGGAAAACAGTTCCTCGCTTTCTGTCTGCAAGCATGTCACTCCTATTAGTTTGGATATTCCAATTCTAGACCTCCTTCCCAGAGGCTTTCTATGGATCATGCGTGCTCCTCGCATGATGTTTTTAGTCAAGGGAGGTTCACTCCCATGCTTTTCTGCGGCATCAGTTTCCTCTTTGCGCCCCGGTGGCACGCTTTTTGACGATTGGACCCCGTCGGCACTCCTCGCGGCCCCATCGCCTTTGGTTCGCCTCAGAATTTCTCAGAAATGAAGGAGTTCCTTCCTAAGGCGAAGTTGTGGTTTCCCGCCACCTAGAAAACCGCTTTTTTCCTCCGCCGGTAAAAAACCACCCATGTGCTAGTCGCATGGAGCAGATAACTCCATATACTGGAGATGGACCTTCTGGCGTCTCTGGGAACTGTCCTTCTTCACCTCAAGCCCCCTCTATGATTGGGTATTCTAGGTCACTTTCGTGCTGGAGCTGGTTAGAGTTTAACCCTTTCGCAATTCCGCCCTCGCCGAGTCGTCGGTCCCGCTGCTTCGTACTCTCCCCTGTCACGAGGTCTACCTCCCTTCGGGAGGGTTTTTATCGTCGCTTTTGAATATGCGTCCATTTCTTTTAACGAGTTCTCCGCCCCTCCGACGCCTGTGTGCCCCCACGGACCTTCCTTCTACTACTTCCAACTCGTTTATTAAGAGACTCTATGGGTTCATGTCCGAGTCAGGATCGAGAGAGAAATCCAAGTTGTTTGGTTGTGTTTTAGAGATCTGCTAGTTTCCCTTTACGATCCCTTTGCGACGCGCATTTACAAAAAATCCCGGGGCAGGAACGCGGGAATCGGCACCTGCCGCGGTATCGATTCATGCAAGTTTCCCCGCCCACCGCGAGCAGGACCCTATCGAGGAGTCGTCCCTGCCCACTCCCTTGGTCGGCGCCCCCGTCACGGCGCCCCACCTGGCCAGCCGCGCCCGCGTCCCCGGTAAAGGAGATAAGGGTCTCTTCCTCCTTTTTTCAGGGCTTGACCCCGCGTTAAGAGAAAGAGTAGGTTCGCATCGACCAAAGTCAAGTCCCTCAGGACAATCCCCCCCCTGACCGCCATCATCCTAGCTGCTTAGTGCCCCCGGCATATAAGAGAAGGATCGGTATGACTCTCTTTTTTCCCATGTCTAGGCCCGGTTGGTGGTTTGCCTCAGCTATGGTAAATATTGGTTGTTTGCTTTTTGACAGCTTTGAATTGAGGTTCTTGACCCTTTTCTTCCTGAAAGGGCGAAGATCCTAAGCGTAGGCCGCGATGTCCCGCCTGCATCTTGAGTTCTGCTTCCCGCTTGGTTTGGGCCAACGTCGAAGCCTAAGAGCCGTCCCGCTGCAGTAGCCCACCCCTTTACCTCGTCCCTTAGTACTCCTCATCATTCTCCCCCCCCGATTTTTACCGGATCCGCCTTTTTTTCTCGCGCCGAGGTGATCTCGGCCCCTATGATCAGTCAAGGGAGCTATACTTCTAGTTCTCTGCTCTCGTTTGAGATCCGTCTTCTCTTGTTGATCCGTGCGTACATTATGCATTCCCTCCTTTACGTAAAAGCAAAAAACTCCTCTGCTCGTTGAAGGTAATCCCCCCACCCCTTCGGGACACCACGGTCCGGGCAAAACAGCTCCTTGGTACGGACCCTTCCGGTTTTAAGCGATTGGTTTTTAGGAGGCCCGTCGGGAATCGATAACCCCCATTTGCCGTTGATGGTTCACATGGCTATTTTTGGCGCCGTTTCCTCCTTCCCTTTGGGCCGATAGTCTTTTCGCTACCGTCGTGGCGGACTCTAGCGAAACGCTCTCGCTCTCTCCTACGTCCAGCCGAGTTAGCACAGAGCAGTAGAAGGGTGGGGCTTTCCGCCAGCTAGTTTTTTCCCCCTGTCCACTTTTCTGGAGGCCCAGTTCTTTCGATCTGTTGTACTGTGCCTCCTTCTACTCTTATAGCCGACAGTTAAGGGATCCTTTCTTTTCAGACGTAATTTGGTTTCCCAAGGGTTATGCGGTCTCTTTCCCCAGAATTTTCGATCACCCCAAAAGATAGTTTTTGTCGGCTAAGCTTTCTAGGTTTGTGATCCGAGATTTCGTTTATTACCCCCCCCGTCGGTCTGCGGAAGTACCTGGATTTCTTTCCCCCCTCGAGGCTGTGAGCATTGCTTCCCACGCCTTCAGATGTTTATCCCCCGACCCGCGCCTGAGAAGGGACCCAAAACCGCCTCCTTCTCACTCCTTCTTGATCTCCCTTGCTTTGGCGCCTAGTGCAATCGGGGAAAGCTTCGAGCTCGCCACACCGTGATGGAGGCAGCCGTCTGCAGCTGCGATATTCAGTAGTGGGAAAGAGGAAGTCTCCAGTTGCGAGGCGTCTCCAGGGCCCCGATGCCGAGCGCGCTTCTAAGCCCGACAAACGGTTCTCAAGTTCCCGAGGAGTAGGCCCCCTCTTTCTCGGACCCGAGAGACTCAGAAAGGTGAGCTGGGATCCGCATGCCCTCCCGCTGTCACTACGACCCCCCCCCCCAGATGCCAAATTTTAGGGCTGTTTTTTTCTTTTATCCCTCAACTGGTCAAGTACCTTTTCTTCAGATCTGGGAAATCATCCCTTCCCCCCCCCCCCGGTTGTTTTTTTAGCCAGAATCTCCTTGTAATCTTGTGGAGTAAGATAGGTGGCAGCCCTGCATCTCTGAACGCGTGGCGGCTTTTCGGAGACTGTGCAACAGTCCTTATCTGCGTGCGTGCTGCCCTCTCATCTTCTCCTCTCGACGCGTCAAGTTTTATTGCGGAATCGCTCCCCTTTCGCCCACTGGCTCCGCCTCTCACGGCCGAGTGATCTTGTTCCTTTCATCGCCGCATGCCTGCCCTGGGTCCTCATGTTTGGCCCCATGTGACAGGTTATTCCCCCCCCCCCCTATGGCCGAGTCTTTCCCCGGATGGGGAGGATTTACTCCAGCGCCCTTCTTTTTAGCTCGGCCCGCTTTGTCGGTTTGTCGCCTCGGCCCTCCTTTCTTTTTTTTTGAGATGCCCTCCTTCCGAGGATTGAAAGCCCCCACTTCGTGTTTCCCTTTTTGCTTTTCAGATACGGAAAGAAATTTCTTTTAATACCTCAGATCATTTCGCGTACAAGGGCGACCCCTCGTGATCCCTCACATCTCGTGCGGTCGGAGCACTGCAATCCCTTCCCCTCCCCCCCCCGACTCTTTTTTGCGCATTTAAGTTGTGGATGCGCTTCCGAATTCCGTACTACTTCTGCGTCTACCTATTTCCAAGGAGGGCTGAACCTGTGGAATAGTTTTTCAAAACATGGACGACCACTGATTTCCTCTCTGTTACTCGCCCCGATGGTCCGATGAGATGAGAAACGGCTGGCTTTCTCTCTCTCCCTTCATTTTTCGCTCCTCGTCGGCTAAGCCGGGAAATTCCCCCATCTCGCCCTGCGCCTCCGGTAGGCAATCCCTTCAGTCCCTCCCCCCCCTCGGCAATATAGTAGAACTCGCTTCCCAATTCCACCAAATTCGATTGAGTGAAGTGTCCTCCGAAGGCTTATAAACCTTACTTACCCCCCCTCTCTCTCATCGCCCTTCGGGGCCGTCAGTGGCTTTTTTTTTGATTACTATGCTAGGTTTTGAGGGGGCTGCGCACGTCGGATTATCCTTCTCTTGTCAAATGTGCCCTACACCCCGCCCCCCTCTTCTCTCTCCACACGCCTCGAGCCGAGAGGCACTCCTTCAACGCGTCCATCGCGTTCGTCTGAATTTCATCCTCGAATTTTTCAGACGGATAAGGAGGCTTAGACTCCTTTTCTCGGATCCGTTGCTCTTCGAGCGACGCCCCAGTAGTTTCCACCGTCAAAATTTCTGGGTCACGTAATTAATGTTATTCGCCCAACGTTGGCCCACTTGTCCACGCTCTGTCCGTGTAACCGACATTTTTGCCAGGAGTCAATTTTTTTCTCATTCACAGGATGAGCACCCAGGTCTGCCTTCAATTTCCTTCTAAGTTGTGGCGCCCCAAACCCCGATACAATAGCCAAGCGAAACCCACCCAATGGCTTTTTCATGATCATTTTCCTTCAATCCTAGGAATTGAGAGTATAGTTAAGGCCGGCCTCCACTTTCCCATCCGCTCTCCTTGATGCCTTTTCTGGTCCAGTTTTGATGGTTGGTACGATCGCCAGCTTTGCTTAAGAATCTAACCCAGCTTCGTCGGAGCGACCCCTGGCTCTACGTTCAACCCCAGGGCAGCGGGCGAAGACTTAACTGTGCAGGAGGTGCGATTTCCCCTCTTCGCCCCCCGGGGCCTTAGTCATTAGAGTCTCCCCCTCTAACGCGGTTGCGGACTTTCCTCCCCATCTACTCTCGTGTAAGGCCCCCTGCCCATAAACCTCTCCTGTTAGATTAGCAGGATAGACGACTAACGATCGC
>Ga0179593_1569076_pt1 | contig 10576 bp, 13 predicted proteins | sample CZODoug2_1_08_16_FD_185931 | JGI IMG/M metagenome (GOLD analysis project Ga0179593, IMG submission 185931) | Vadose zone soil fungal communities from Angelo Coast Range Reserve, California, USA - CZODoug2_1_08_16fungal (PacBio error correction) | ecosystem: Environmental > Terrestrial > Soil >... | reverse complement strand
ATGCATTTTCACTTGCTGTTTTGGCTTTCTTCTCCCCTTTGGCCGTTGGTTGGCTTGATGGAGAAAGAAGAGTTTCGTCCTCGTAGAGGATGCCGCTGCCCCCCTCTCCAAGTTTTTGCTTTGTCCCCCCCTGTCCGTCTTCCTTTTCGCTAGGAAGCGCCAAACTTCTTCGTTCGGATTGGTTTCTTTTTTTTTAGTCTTTGTTCTCATTCCCCTTGTTAAAGGTCGTCTGGATTTACATTAGATGCCTTTCTTCGTCGGCTCGGGACCTTTTCTTTTTCCATGTTCTCCCCCCTCCTCCTGAGGCACCCACCCTTTCTTCCGGGATGTACGTCCTTCCGTGGACGACGTCTCAGGTGCCTTTGCGTCGGCGGGTCACTCTTGGGCTAGGCGTCCCCCCTCCAACCCCTCTTTTTTCTAAGTAGTCTAAACTCTCTTCGCCTTTTTTTGCTGTAACGGCGCCGGCTGGTGTTTTCCCACAAAGCGTGCCAAACGCCCTTTTGAGGAGGGTCTTGGGGCCTTTTCCTTTCTTGATTTTTTTTTGTTTGACGCTGCATTTTCTCGCTGTTTTGCTTGGGGTGACGTCGAGGTTCCGCCGAGGTCCCCCCCGATGTTCTTCAACCCCCTTCTCGCCTCCGTGAGGCACGATGATTCTTTTTTAGACGTGTTATCTCCGTGTGGGATTTTGGCCCCCGATCGGCGTTGTCCTTTTTCGTGCGAACGATTTCTTTCCCTTTTTTTTTTCGGTTGGTCCGCAAGTTTCCTGGATGGGCGACAAGCCACCCCTTTTTTCCAGTAGTCTTTTTTTTCCGAGTTTGTTTGATACAGTCCTAGTAATCTCCTCCGCGTTTCCCCGCCCCCCCAACGCCACACGAAAGAGAAACAATTCTGTGGGCGGTTCCCAGCGGCCTTTACTTCTCTTGGGCACGTCCAACCCTACTTGCAAGGTCTTTTTGCGGCAACAGCGCTGTCGGACTTTTTACTACACAACACTAGAAAGGGAATTCTTTCCTAGGAAGGTTATCTTCCGGTTTGGGCTTTAAGGCAGACCTCCTCTTTTCCGGTAGTCTCTCCTTTCGTCCTTTCTTAGAGGTTACGTTCGGGAGCTCCCAGCAAGAATGATACTTCCCGAAAACAGGTCGCACCTCCGTTGGGTTGTTTGGAACCGATCGTTTTTTGTTTTACCTGTTTTCCCCCCTCGGGCTTGGCCCCCTTCGGCCGACCGGCTCAAGAGACTTCGTCCTCCGTTTCCTTGACCTCCGAGCTTTTCAAGCCTTTGTGGTCAAGAAGACTCAGATAATACATGTTTTTTTTGCCGTCCCCTAAGAGCAATCCCGCTTCCGGCTTGGGGCGGCCGTGACACACCGAGGGCTTTAAGCTGGTTTCCCCCCTCTCCTTGTTGGTGCTTTCTAGTGGAGTTGCTGTTGTTGTTTCTCCCGCGCGTTCCGTCTTTTCCCCCTATGACTCCTAGTATAGCATCGTGGTTTTTCCCATCGTTTTTTGTGCTTTTCCCCACTGTTTGGCTGCTCCTCCCCCTCCCCGCAGCGCGTCCTGAGAAAAAGCTTTACACGCCTTCGTTCTGCACGAATTTTTTTTTTTTTCGGCGCCGTCTTATCTTGGGAACGGTCTCCCACCGGAGGTATCAGTTCCAGTGGCTTTCCCCCTTTTTTTTTTGATCTTTCGATCCTGTTTGCCGGAAGCCACGGTCTACGCCGGTCCTCCTTCCTCCCTGAAAGGCTTTCCAATTTTTCCACCAGGCGAAAACTACAATGTGATCGCAAAACACGTCCGCGGGTTGGCTTTTTTTCGGGTTGGCCAAGCCCTCCCCTCAGGGTGGGTCCACTTTCCCCAACGGACATAGTACGCCGTTCCCCCCTTACTGAGGACGTTTTGGTAGACGACCTTCCGACTTTTCCTCACCCCCCCAGATTCCCCTTCTCCGCGTTTTCTGCCCTCTCACCCCTTTTTCCCTCGGTCAGTGACCCCCTTCTTGCTGCCGAGTCTTTTTGCGCTCTGCTGGACGGGAAGACTCCCCGAGTTTTTTTGTTTTTTTTTTTTTCCACCTGTACAGGGAGTTTCTACCCCTTTTTTTCACGTTCGTTGCCTAGTCCTTTGCGAAGATTCTAACGCCCTTTTTTTTTTTTTTTTCTTTCCCAGTTTGATTTTTCCCTTGCCTTTGGACTCCTTTCCAACCGCATCCTTCCGCCGAGACTTCCCTCCGAACTTCGCTTCGTTCCTCTTTGCTCCTCGGGTCCTCAACCTTACCCCTTTTTTTTGCCTTCATCGCCCCCGCACCTGGGCGTCTTGCCCCTCTCTAAGATCCTCTTGATTTTAGGGAAACGGGGACCTCCTGCATCCTGGTGCCCACCAGTCCAAAAAACCCTTTCTTTTTGAGCCCTCCTGACACATCTTCCCCCTTTGGTGATTTTTCGAAAGGCCCCCCGCCGAGGGGATCTTTTTTGGTCATTTCTTAGCTCGTCTCGCCCTCAGGCCAAGCCTGTTTTTTTTTTTCACCCTGCGTAATAAACCCACTTGAGCCTTTGATGGCGAAAGGCCCTCAACGACGGGCTTCCCCCCTTTGGCCACGCCCGGTCCCCCCCCCCCCCTTTGCGACTGATCCGCTTCTCTGTCCTGAGGTGCCAATGAAAGAGCGGCACGTTCAGTTCTTTTTCTTCGCGTTCTCGGGTGCTTTTTTCTTGGACGGCCCTGCTTTGTTTTTTGACGTGCCGAAGCCGTTCTCGTTTGCCCGGTTTTTGTGCCACCTTCTTTTTCTGGCCCTGGCCCCTCTCCTGCGGACTCGCTCCTCGCCCCTGAAAAGAATTTTCGTAAAGAAACTTTTCGGAAGGTGTTTTTTTTTTTTTTTTTTCTCCACCACTTTTTGGCGTGCCTCCCTGGCATGGTGGTTGTATAAAGATTTTTCCCCTTGGGAACGTTCCCCCCGTTTTCCTTTTTTTTACGGTTTCTCGGGTCAGTTTCTTACCTTTCCAATTTACGCTTTTGGGTCCCCTGATCTTCCTTTTTGGGATCGTGGTGGTTTTCTTTTTCTTTTTGGGTTTCTTTTTTACACACCAGAAGGGCTCGCGTTAGCATTTTGAAAATACCTTTCGGGGACTTTTTTTCCGAGATCCCCCCTGTTAGAGATATTGGTGTCCTTTTTACTTTTCTTGTTTCACCCCTCTTCCCTACTTCGATGCCCCGTTACTGAGTGGAAAGTCCCCGTTTTTTGGGAGGGCCGCCCTTCCCCCCCGAATGGGGAGCTGTCCTTGCAACTGATGCTTCATCCCCCTTCCTTTTTCTTCTTTCTTTCTCCCCCGACTTTTCCTGCGGAGCTTTTTTTACAGGGAGCTTCCCTTTTGTACACGAACGCTTTCCCGGTTTGGGGCCTCCCCCTTTGCATCTCTTTTATGGGCCCTCCTTTTTTGATCGCTTTCTGTCACCCTTTCGGTTGAGTTTTTTCTTAAGATTTTGGAAGGTCCCCCTTCTTCCCTTTTCCTTTGTTTGGTTGTGGAGAGTTGTTCTTGTCGTCCCCAGTCCCACTGATAACCCCCCCCTCCCCTTGGCAATAACCCCCCTTTCTTCTTTCTTAAGACCTGGCCACCTTTCTTGCCCCCCTTTTTTTCCGAGGACCCCCAAAGTTCCCTGGGGGAAAAAACCTTCTTTTTGGCGTCTGTTTTATTTTTCTCTTTTTCTCTTTTTTCCTTTTCTTTTTTTTTCTTTTTTTTTTTTATAACCCACTCCAACCTTTTCCCCCCCGCAGATAAAGTAGGGGGCCCGATGCTCTCCTGGCCCCACTTCTGCAGGTCTTTCGCGGAAATTGGCTTTTCATAGGTAACCGGGAGGTCACTCCCCCTTGAAGAACGGGACAGAAGGTCCTCCGTCAACAGCAGTTTCCCCTTTTCCCCCCCGCTGTCTTTTTTCGGACCTTCTCTCCGTTAGGCGAGGTCTTCCAGGTCTCTCTTTTCCTTTTTCTTTTGGTTTTGAGCCTGAGGACAGGCCCCTTCTTTCGTGATTGTCCCTCCTTGACACGCGAAGCCTCTGGTTCAGAAACCCCCTTTGGTCCGTCTCCCACGAGACGACCCTCCGAGTGCCAGTTCCCCTTCCTCCTTCTCCTAGCTCTTCTCTTCTTTCCTCCTACTTCCTACCTCCACCTCACTACTCGATCTGTTCTTTCCGGTGCAATGCCACAGTCCCTCCCTAGCTTCCCTAAGGCTTTCTTACCCTGCCCCCCGTCAGAACCCGCTTCCTTAATTAAACCCCCCCTCCTTTAACCCTGTCTATCACCCCCTTCTTGGGACGGCTGCCCCCAGCGTTCTCTCCCTGCTTCCGCCCTCATGGTCGTAGGGACAATTTTTTTTTGGTCCGGCTCCCCCCCCAAAAAACCCTTTAAACTGGTCTCACCGATGGCCCTCTCCCTCTGCCCGGTCTTTTTCCTTTTTGTGTAAGCTTAGACTTTTTTTTATTGGGTTTCCCGAGCGAGAGGGCTGCCGGTCTGTTTTTAGGACTCGAGTAGCAATTTTTCCCTGACGGCCGAGTGGCACGCTGCATGGCGATTCGTTGACACAGCCCTGGCCGTAAGAAAACAGTTCGTCATTTTTCCAAGCCCTTTTTCTCGCTTTCTGGCTCGACCAGTGAATCCCGCTCTCCCCCATGGGGGCAGCTGATGGGAGGTATCTTTTCTTTGGGTTCGCCCCATACAGAGCTTTCTTTCTGGTTTATGTTTTATACCCCTCCCCCCGTTCTTTTCTGCTTTTTTTTCCTCCCCTTTTAAGGGGGGCGCCGAGGGTTTTTTGCGCAACTTGTTTTCCTTTGGAATTTTCGTTTGGTTTTTTTGCTCGAGATTTTCCCCCCACGTCTCCCTGGGACCTAGCCCTCTTCCGGCAGTATCCCCCATTTTCACCTTCGGTTAGTTCCTGGAGTCTCTCCTTTTCTCCCTTTTCCCCCCCCTGGTCCCCCCCCATGAGAGCAGCCCTTGTTATAGTAGTTGCTTCTCTTTCAGGCCAAGTCGTCCCTTCGGTGCTTGGCGTTTCCTTCTTCCTTGTCCTTGATGACCCTTAGCCAGCAGGCGGGCACGTTGACTCTCGCGACCATTCTTCTTTTTCTTCCCCTTTTTCCCCCGAGGTAATGTCCTTGGCCTGAAGTCTTTCTCTGTTTTGGGATCAACTTTCCGTTCTTTTTTTTTGGTTGATTCGTAGGAGAGGCCCGTTGTGAGACTCTTCCCTCCCTGTTCTCTTCCCCCCCCCTCGGGCGCCACTCGGAATTTTTCTTTCTCGCTTAGGCGGTCAGCGACTGTTTCTTCGCACGAAAGAGGGTCGAGGTTTTTTTTTCTCCAGCGCCTTCTTTCTTCTCTGCCTTTTCCTGCCCCTTTTTTTCCCCCCCACAGGCGGGCCTGGCCCTTCCTTTGCCTGCTTCTGAAAACTCCGCTTGGCGTTCTTGATGGTTGCTGGATCCCTTCTGCGCGGGCCCTCCCTTTTGCCTATTATGGAGCAGGGTGCGGTCCTTTTGCCGTAGAGTCACTCGGGTCGGTGCCAGTCTCCCTGTTGGCTTGAAAAAAGTCCTTTTCTTCTGAGGCGCTTTCTCCAGCGGGTTCTATCCTTTGCTGAAGTAGTCAGGCCCTTGTTTTACGTTCGTGCCCCTCTCGAGTGTTTTCCCGCTCTGAGGGGCGACGACCCCCCCCGTTCCCCTTAGAAGAGGGGTCCCGTCTGGGGGGGGGGGTTTCGTCGTTTAGCTCTTTTTTCCTTTCCTATCTCCCCTCCCCTCTGCAGCGCTCCCCCCCCCACTACAAACTCTGTCTCGAGGGGAGATGTTTTAGCCTCCCTCCCCCCTGTCAGATTGTTTCCCTGTCCCCCGCGGCCGACGGTTCTTTTTTCACCCCCCGCTGACTTAGTAAGTTCTTGGCCTTCGCAAGGCGACTTCTTTTTATGGTGGTAGGCTTTCCTCCTTCCTTTTACGCTCTTCCTTCCCCTATTCAACGTCCTTGCGGTTTGGTCGCCCAGACAGTGTTCAAATGATAGCGAAGAAACGTCTCTTTTCTTTTTTCAATCCTCCCTTTTTTCTTACTTTTTTTTCTTTTCTCTCCAGAAGTTCGTTCCTTCCCCATCCGCGTTGAAAGAAGGTTATTGAGTGAACAGAAAGTTCTTTTGCTCCCATAGTGAGTCCCCCTTCCCTTAGTGACCCTCCCCACCTTTATTCATCAGGACTTGGCCTTTTTCCCCCCCTTTTTTTTACCCAATAGCCACCGTTGATTCTTTCTTGAATTTTTTTTTCCAGGATTGTGTCTTTCCAACGTTGACCCAGGCACCTGCAGGGGTTTTGTGCTGCCCCTAACGCCGCCGCGAGTTGTGGCCTCCCCCCGGTGCCCTGCGACGCGCGACTCGATGGACGTCGGTTTTTTCTCCTCGAGTCTAGCGGCCTTTTCTTTCCCCCTCCTGCGTTTTTTTTTGTTCGCCCGCCCTTTTGCTTTTGTGTCTTTTTTTCTTGAAACCGCTCAATCGTTCTTCACCTGATTTTTTCCTTCACCTTTTTTTTTCCCTTACCTTTTTCCCCCCGCTTCAACCCGGGGATTTGCCGTTGCCCTATCTCCTGCTATTCTGAGGAGTCGGTCCGGGTAATGGTTATCGCCTGTTTTTGCTAGAGTGTGTACGCTCCCGGGCAATTCCGACTTTTTTTTCCCCCGGGCCCCAAATACCCTTTGCTAGTCAAACCCCTGCTTTCTTTGCTGCCGGCTAGGGATCACCTTCCCCCCTCCAACCTACTGTTTTTGGCTTTCCACGTTTGCCTTTCCCTTGCGGGCACCATCTCGGTTTTTTTTCGACTCCCTTTTTCCGCCGCACCCATCTTTGGGTGTGTGTTTTTTCGGCCGGCGGCGCTTCTGGATGCCCACCTTTTCCCTCCGTTTTCTGGCGCGCTCTGCTGTCAGAGCGGACAATTTCGGCGTTGTGCTCTTCGGTTTTTGACCGACATGATACCCTTTTCCTCCCTTGTTAAAATGGGATCTGCCCTCCTCTTTCCCGATCTACTGCGAAGGGTCTAGTGTCCAAACGCCTTCTTTTACTCACTTCGCCCGTCTTTTTCCACCGCCCGCTCTCCCGCCTTCCCCAATACGACTTTTGCTAGAAGGTTCTTCTTTTTTGATGCTGGGGCGCCCCCTTTTTTTCTTTTTCCTTCCAACCCCTTCCCGAAGCCCCCCTTTTCTAGACAGGGGGACCTGTTGACCGGAGTCTTTTACTTCATTCTACTTCTTCTTTTACCTCTTTTTTCCCACTTCCCACGCCAACTGACATCCGGCCCACCACGGCAAGTAATGGTATTTCTCCTGCCCTGAAGCCTTTTTTTTTCCTGAGCGATTTCTCCGTACGAGCCCAGCCGGACCCCCCGGGGCCGTGTTCAAAAATTCGTTCCCTGGAGGCCGGTTCCGATTTGTGTTTTTCCCCCCTTTCCGCGGTGCCAATAATATCCCCCCAGGCGCGTTTTTTTGCCCCTTCCCTTCACGCATTTTTCTGGCGGGGGGATCCCTTTTCAACTTGAGGTTCCCTTACCACGCGGAAGTGTTCCCTTGTTAGCAGCTTGTGGTCTCGAGTCGGCACGAATGGACTGGGCTGGTTATGGTCTTTTTGGGCCGTTTTTTTTTTTCTCTCTACCGCCCTTGTTTGTTTTTCTGATCTGACTTTCATGGGAAACTTATTTTTTTTTCCGCGTGACTCCTTTTCTGATCTTTTCCCCCTCCTTTCCCCCCGAGTTATTTCAACATTTCCAGCTTTCCTTTCCTTTGTTTTCGTTTTCTTTCACCCCCTTTCTTTTGTAGGCTCTGATTTCGGACCGTTTTTTTTGGAAGGATCCTCCGTTTTTTTCGCAACAGTCCCCCGCTCTGGCCAGATTTTTCCCCCATTCCGTGGTGTCTCATCCTATCGGCCCTTGCTTTTGGAATAGGAAAAGGTTTTTTCAACGGCGACGGCTCTTTTTTTTTCCAGATTCTTTTCCCCTCACACTTTTCACCTTTCCCCTGCCTTTTCGCTAAAAATAGATGGCTTGCTTTGATTGCCACCCCTTTTCCGAAGTATACTGGTTCCCCAGTTGGGACGCTTTTTTCTTTCGTTTTTCAGGCCTGATGTGTCTTCCGGTCGCAGGTTCTTTCCCCTCCCCTTTTCGACTTTGCGCATACTGCTGTCCCTTTTTAGTGCTGGATTTTTTTCCCTCTCCGTTGTCTTATGGGCGCTCGTTTTACGGCGCCCGGTCTCTTGGTACCCCTCTCGGTTTTCAAGCGTCTGGGCCTCCATTCTCCTGCTTCCCCGCCTGATGGCCATTTGAGTGAGCCTTTAAGTTCTCTTATACACTTTTCCGTTGTTTTTTTTTTTTGTCCCTGTGGTATGCCGTCACCGCGCCCCTTTTTCCCAATGGCCTCATCGGCGATCAGTACCTCTTATGCCAGACGATTTGCCCGGGTTTTTTTTTCCTTTTTTCTTTTGCCCAACCGTTTTGTGTACTTTCGGCCTGGTAACACCTAACGCGCGCCGTCCGTTTTTTTTCTTCCTTCCTAGTTACACGTCGGGGAGCCCTTTTTCGCAGTGACCTTTCTCCTCCCTGCGTGATTCCTCCCCGTTTCTTTTGGGGGAAAGGAAGGCCTTTTTTGAGTTTTTTGCGACGCACGCTGGTCGTGGTTTTTTGGAGACCCCCTTTCTTTTTTTTTTTTTTGGTGCCCCCCGCGCGTGACTCCTCGATTCCTTTTTGGCAGATGGCCGTCTTTCCTTTGTATGATTGCGCGGACTTCTGGGCCCACGCTGCGTCGTTCGGTGCCAGACCCTTTTCGCAACCCCCCCCCTGCCCCTCCCCCTTTGAAGAATTTTCCGTTGTTTTTCCTTTTTCTTTTCCGTGTCCCCACGCTTTGCGAACCGGCGTTCCCCCCTTCCCCTTCTGGGGCGTTCGGGCCATTTGGGTCTTCCCCCGAACGGGGTTTTTTTCCCCACACTCTTCACAGGGCCCATTTTCCGTTCGTGCACGGGCTTCTCTTTCCCTGTGGCTGGGGCTCTCGGGCGGTCCTTCGTCGCACAGTCCTTTCCCAGGACGAACTTTTTGCGGAGTTTTTGCACCCGGATTTTTGATCCGCAAGGGTCCCTTTTCCCCCCTTGGCAACCCCCCCCCCCCCCCCACACAACCCTTTTTAAATGAGGACCGTCCCTGTTTCCTCCACACGTCTTCTTCTTCCCTTCGAGGTTTTTTTTTTTGTTGAGAACCTCGCTCCTTCCGCGTGGACGTAGTCGGACTTTTTCGAGGGGATGTAGTCCCCTTTTTTAGAGCTTTCCCCCCCCTTTCCGGGGGTCTTTTTCCCTTTGCGCTCCCCCTTTCCCTAGTGGACGTTCGTTTTTTTCTCGAAAGATGCCAATTCCTTTCCCGTTCTCGCCCTCCTTTTTTGGCCGTAAGACTTTCTTTCCCGTGGTTTTGGCTCCTTTTTTTCGCCAGGATGATATTTTTCTGTTTTTCATCTTACTTTCGCTTCCGGCAACCTTTTTTTCCCAGAGGGCTTTTTTAATTTTTTGACTGACCCTTTTTCCCTCTGCAGAGCGGTCATCTTGAGTTCCATTAGGGATTGTTCTTCCCTTTGAGGGCGAGGACTTGGGGTGGGCAGGGCGGCGTTTTTTCCCCTTGAGTGTGTTCTTTTCGTCGTTTTTCTTAGTCGATAGGGCCCCCCGCCCTTGATTATTTTTTTTGAACCTCCACATGGCACTTTCCGAGGGGCAACCCAACTAGGGTTCCTTCCCCTTTTTTTTTTCGCGCTCGTTTTTTTGCGTCAGTGATCCGGCCTTTTTTTATCTCGAGGTACCGACCGTTCCTTTTTAGACAAGCGCGGCCCCTCCGGGCGGTTTCCCCAACAGATGTTTTTTTTGTCTCCACTCTTTTCCCCTTTTTGCGCTTTCCCCCTGACGGTGACCCCTTTTCCAACGCAAGTCGGATGGTTCTTTTGAGACCCCCGGAGCGGGCTTGCGCCCGAGCGTGTTTTTCCTCTTTCTCGGTTTGGCGCCTTTTTTTCCTTGCAGTTTGGTCCCCTTTCCTGTATTCGCCCCTTCGTTCTACGGTTGCTACCTTTGCCCCTAAAGTAGCAGATCCTTCTCCTTTTTTTTTTTTTTTTTTTAGGCGCGAGCTGCTCCCGCGGGGTTTTGGGCCCCGTCTTTGCGTAGGCCACCCCCCTTTAACGTCTATGAGCGGTTTGGTCAGCAGGCTTTTTAGGAGGGGCTCCCCACCGTTCTTAGGGCCTCCCCCGAGTAGAGGGTGCCTTTTCGAAATTGCTTTCATAGCGTCCGCGCCCCTCCTCCCAGGGCCAGTCCCACGTTTTCCCCTTCCCACTGTCTTTTCGCGACACCCTGATTTCGAGCGGCTTTCGGCCCCGGCCTCCCCACGCCTGCCCCTCTTTTTTTCGCGCTTGGCACGCGGGCTTTGCCCACCCCCTGCCCATAGTGAGGTTGTTTTCGGCCCACGCAGTCAGTTTTTTTTCCGCTCGGGAGTCTTGGTTTCTCTTTCAACGTTTTTTTTTGGGATCCCTTTTCGGCCCCGACATGTTTTTTGAAAAATGCTTGATGGAACGGTA
>Ga0179593_1549412_pt1 | contig 10576 bp, 14 predicted proteins | sample CZODoug2_1_08_16_FD_185931 | JGI IMG/M metagenome (GOLD analysis project Ga0179593, IMG submission 185931) | Vadose zone soil fungal communities from Angelo Coast Range Reserve, California, USA - CZODoug2_1_08_16fungal (PacBio error correction) | ecosystem: Environmental > Terrestrial > Soil >... | reverse complement strand
CTTCCACCTTCCTTGATCTGAGGCTCATTCGTCCTGTAGTCTTTTCCCCCGCCTTACGCGAGAAAATAGAAAGCCAGACGCTCCCCTCCCTTCCCTTCTACTCGGTGGAGAGACGCCTTTTATATTTTTTTTTTTTTCCTCCTTCCCCTTTCTCTTCGAGGAGTGGAAAAAAGAGACAAAGCATCAAGCTCTCTTCCCCCCCCCCCTTTTTTCTTTCTTTCCCCCTTTTCTCTTCTTCTCGGCCTGTCTCTTCACCTTCTTTTTTTCTTTCCCTCCTTTCCCCGGTGGGGCGCAAGGCGAGCGACTTTGCAACGCCACCGCTTCTCTTTCTTCCCCTTTCTTTTCTCCACCTAACTTCCCTTTGAGGAGAAAACGCGCTGAAACAAAATCCCCCCCTCTCTTCCTCTTCAGTGCCTTTTGTTTTCCCCCTTCACTTTTCGCAAAGGAATAGGGGTAGAAGATGCACTCTTTTCCTTCCTCTTTTTTTTTTTCCTTTCTCCCCTTTTCGTGAGGCTCCAGTCTTTTTTAGCTCTCATATCCTGAAGAAAATGTAGATGGAGGAAGAAGGACTACGACGGCCGACCACGTGCACGAGCCCCTCTTTTTTCCCTTTCCTTCTTTTTTCCCTTTTCTTTTCTCTCTATCGCTCACGTCCTTTTTTTCCGGTGTAGGGAGTAAGGCGCAATTCCTCTTTCCCCTCCTCTTCTCTCCCCGACCTCTCTCCTTTCCTATTTTCTTCTACGTTCTCGATGAGATTCGCATACCCCCCTCCCTTTTCTCCTTCCTTTCTTTCCTCGGCGGCGTTTTACGGACTGAACTGACTGATGCGCGAAGGGATGAAGCTCAGATTCTCTCCTCCCTCTTTCCCCTTTTTCTCCCCTCCTCCAATTCTTTCACCGGACTCATCTAAGTCCTCTTCTTTCTCTTTTTCTCCCCCAGATTAGAGAGAAGATAAAATTGGAGAGGACACTGAACTCCCCCTTCCCCCTCCCACCCCTTTTGTTTTTTTTCCCCCGACCCTTTTTCTCCTTTCTTGAGGACGCCCGGTTTGTATCCACTATCTTCTCTGTCTTGATTGAAAATGCCCCACCTGCGGCGAGATTGGCTTTTCCTCTCTTTTTTTCTCTTTCCTCCCCTCCCTCCCTCCTCCCTGAGCTTAACAGTGTTTTACTCCTATCCTTATCTCCAGGTTGAGGAAGGGAAAAATGAGGGGAAAAGATGCCCCCCCTCTCCCTCTTCCTTCCCTCCCCCCCCGTCCAAAACGCCCTGGCTCCTTTTTACTCTCCTATTCTTGCTTGCCACGGAAAACGAGAGAGAGGGTTAGAGACCCTCAGATGAGCCCCTCCCTCCCCTATTTTTTTCTTCATCTACTTTAAGGGTTGCTCCCCTGGGATTTTTCTTTTTTCCTCCTCCTATCTGTGGGAAGGTTATAAAAAATAAGAGTCGCGATGACGCCGGTCTCCCCCCCCTTTCTTTTCTCTTTTTTTTCCCCCCTTCCTAACTCTCTTGGGGCGTTTTTTTAGAGCTTCTCCTTTCCTTCCCCCCTCCCTGGGACGATAGGAATTAGAATAGTAGCAGGCGGACCGGCGGTAGATCTTTTCCCCCCTCTTCCTCCTTTCGCGTATCTTCAGCCGGCCATCCTCAACATTCCTGTCCTCTCTTTCTCCTTGCGTCGAGGAGAGCAAAAGTGACCGAGTTGGAGCGCAGTTTCACCGCCCCCCCCCCTTCCTTTTCTTTTTTTTTTCTCCCTCCCTCCCCCTGATGAAGTGAGCACCTCCTTTTTTTTAAATTCTATGACCTTGTTATTCTCGTAGACGAAGCAGGAAGAAAGAACTAAAGTTCGAATCGGGAGAGTTCCCCCTTTCTCTTTTCCTCCCCTTCCCTTTTTTTTTTCCCCCCTTCATGATCGAGGTTACCAACTCTTTTTCTCTCCCTCTCCTCTTAGCACCGTAAAGCAAGGAATGTAAAAGGAGGAAAAACGGCGCTGCAGTGCGGGCCTTCCCCTTTTCCTTTTTTCTTTTTATCTCTCTCCCTTGTCTTTCTTGGGGTAATCGCCGCATAATCCCTTTTTTTTTTGGACTTCCTCTCTCCTCATCCTTCCTTGTCTGGTCGGGCGGAGAGAGGTGTATAGTAGAAAGAGATCTGGAAATTGCCTCTCCTTCTCCCCTTTTCTTCACATGATCCGCCCCTAATCCACTTTTTCTTCTCTCTCTCTCATCCAAAGTAATAGAAGTGCAAGATGTAGGCGTGAACGGAGGTTCCCCTTCCTCTCTTCTTTTTTTCCTTTCTTTTTCCCCCCCTTCCCCTTTTTTAGTCTTTAAACTTGCGGCGCCCATTTTGGCTCCCCCCTTCTTCTTTTCCCCTACCTTGAAACGGAGAAACGGTTTGGGATGGGGGATGGCAGAGTGAAGATCCTCTCCTTTTTTTTCCCCCCCTTTTCCCTCTTTCCTTTCCCCTCCCTCCTATTTCTGAATGCGATCGTTCTTTTCTCAAATTCCTTTTTCTCCTCCACTCCGTGAGGAAGTGTTTGAGTTAAGGAGCGATCCCTTCTTCTTTTTTTCCCTCCCCTTCCCCGTAGTTTAGAAGGAACACGCATTTTGAGTTTCCTCCCTCCTTCCTTGTCTCACCATGATAAGTAGATGACTGGTGAAGGATCCTTTTTCCCTTTCCTTCTTTTTTCCCTCGTTCCTCAAACGCTCTCCGCTTTGAATCTTCCCTGGAAGATAAGGAAATGAGGAGTTGAGGTGTAGGCTTTCCCCCTCCCTTCCTCCCTCCTCTTCTTTTCCTCCCTGGAGATAGGACCAGTCTTTTCTTCTCTTTTCCTCCCTTTCCATCGCCGTGGGAGGGAGTCTCTCCTTCCCTCCCCTCCCCTTTTTTTTCCTCCCAAGTCCCTTCTTCCTCCTTCTGTTTCCGCAACCGAAGTCATCACCCCCCCCCAAAACCCCCCCCCTCCCCCCCCCTTCCCCCCTCTCCGCCTGTACGCCAGTAAGAGTTTGGGGCTATCTTTCTGTTTTTTTTTTTTTTCCCCTTTTCTTTCTCCCCAATTGTTATCGTAGCCTCGTGTTTTTTTTTCCTGGTTTTTTTGTCTTTTTCTTTTTCCCGTCGAAGTAGATGAGTAAGGTGAAGACTTGTCTCCCCTCTCCCTTCTTTTTTTCCTCTTTTTCCTCCCACTTTCGCCTGCAGAAGGCAGTGCATTCTTCTCACCTATTTTCTCCCTCCATTCCTGGATATCTGAAGAGGTAAGAAGCATAGAGAACGTAGAACTCCTCCCCCTCTCTTTTTTTTCTTCTTTTTACTCCGGCATCGATTCATCTTGAGCCCTTTTCTCTTTCTCTTCTCCCCTCGCGAGTAGAAAGCCGGAGGAGAGTCGATGCAGCAAGACCCCCCCCCCCCCCCCCCCCACCACCCCAAACGAAAGATAACACCCCCCCCCCCCCCACACCCCCCAAAAAAAAAAAACCCCGGACCCCCCCCCCCCCCCCCCCCCCCCCCCCACCCCCATCAATGGAGAAAGGCTTTTTTTTTTCCCTTTTCGGCAGGAGAGTATTAGGACGACAATAGAAAGGTTCGGACATTCTCCTTTTCCTCTTCCTTTTTTCCGCCTCCTGGTGAGTCGACCAGAGTCCCCTTTTCCTTTACTTTTTATCCTAGTAGAAATTAAGAAAGGCGTGAAGATGCCTTTCCCCTACTTTTTTTTCCACCCCGGCCGGAAGAATTCAGTCCTTTCGCATTGGTTTGTGGTAGCCCTAACTCCTTTCCCCTCCCTTTCCTTTTTTCCCTTCCCTCCACGAGAGGCCATTTTTTTTTCTTTCAAAAGTAGATAGAATTGAGAAAAACCTTCCCCCTTCCCTCCCTTCCACCATCCTTTTCTTTTCACATGTCCTCTAAGAATAGAGGAAAAGAAAATTGAGATGAAGACTACCTCCTCTCCTTTTCTTTTTTTTCTCTTTTTTTCCATGAATCAGGAGTCCCCCCGACCTCCCCCTCAATCCTATAGAGTTGGAAGAGAGAAAGGAGTATATCCCTCCTTCCCCCCCTCTTCTTTCTTTTCTACTTTATTCTCTACTTAAGTCTTTTCCCCCGATGTCCTACTTCTGTAGGAGAGGAGAATAGTTCCTGATTACTTTTCTCTTTTCCCCCTTTTTTTCCCCCCCCCCCTTTTTCTCTGGCGCGTCTTCACCTCCTTGCCTCGTGAGAAAACAGGCTACTATAGCGAGGAGATTGGCAAGGCAAAAGCGCTCGCTCCCCTTCTTCTTCCCCCCTTCTCCTTCGCCTCGATTCCAGTCCTCTGCAACTTTCCCTTCCCTTTTTTTTCATATTTCAGCCGCGCGGATCCTTTTTTTCCCTCCTTTTCTCATCGCAACTCCCCCCCCGCTTTTTCTCCTTCTTTTTTGTCCGCCGGGGACCGTAAGAAAGCCGCAAGTTAAAGTATCCCCCTATCCCTCTTCTTTCTTCCCCTCTCCCCCCCCGGTACGCCCCCTCTTTAGGAACTACACTCTCACTTAATCCCGTAAGGTGAGTGTGACACCTGGGCGAGGACTTCTTTTTCCTTCACCTCCCTCTTCAAACAGGCGTCTCCCCTTCTTTCCTTTTTCTAATGCTCCTACCCGAATCCTTCTTCCCCTTTTCTCCTATTCAAGAGACCCCTTTTCCCCCCTCTCCCGCTGGTTTCGGGGGACCGGATGTAAATCGACCGTAATTGCCCCCCCCCTTTCCTTTCTGGACCTTGAATCGTTCCGAATTTTGCCTCTCCTTCGCTGCGATAGTGAACGAGCCAACTCCACGCTTAATGGGCTTCTTTCCCTTTTTTTCTCCCTCTTGTCGGAACCTTCTCTTTCCTAGTTTTTTTTCTCCCCTTCTCCTCCTCCTCTGACCGGAGGGTACAGCTGAAAGCGCGACAAGGTGATTTCCTCTTTTTATCGCATAGGGATTCCCTTTACCCTCGTTCATTCTTCGATTAGACGGCTGAGAGATAAAAAACAGTGTACCTGCCCTTTTATCCCCTTTCTTTTTCCCCCTCCCTCCCCCCTCCCTCCTTCCCAGGAGCTGGATTCTCTCCTCTACGGTAGAGAAAGTGATGTCGCATTCGACCAATTCAATCCTTTCCCCCCCTTTTTTTTTTCTTTTCCCTCTGCGGGTTCGGCCCCCCCCAGGCTTCTTCTCCCCCTCTTCTGTTACAGAATAGATGATACAAGCAAGGGAGGGTTTTCTTTTTTTCCTTTCCCTTCTTTTATTCTTCGGGTCGTGGCACTCTTTCTGATCTCCTTCTTTCCCCTTTTCCTGAGCTCTTGGTGAATGGAGTCAAAGAAACCCAGACCTTCCCCCTTCCCTCCTTCTGTCCTAGTTTCTGTTTGATGATGGAATAAAGCTCGGGGTCTTCCCCCTTTCCTCTTCTCCCTTTTTCTCCGATCGGACCTTTTTGTACACTTGCCCCCTTGCTGCGCTCATAACGGAGGAGGAAGGGTCTCGGTTACGTCGTTGCCTCCTCCCCCTCTCTTTTCTCGCCCAATCCTTCTGCCCTCTTCGGAAAGGAAAAAAGGAATGGTTATCCACCCATTTTCTCAATTTTCCCTTTTTTCCCTTCCCCTCCCCTTTTTCCGTCTGGGGGACCTCATTTTTTTTTCTGCGAGGGTCCCTCTATTTATCCTTGTGAGAAAAATGGACGCGATGCATCGAGCTCCTTCTCTTCCCCTTTCTTTTACCATCGCCGCGCGGACCGCCCTTTCTTAGAGGAGAAGAGCCTTCGCGAAGTGGAGGCGTCCCCCCTTCTCCTTCCCCTCTCCTCCCATTCCAGCCGCGATAGGCCAAGTAGGCGTCTCGCGGCTGGATCTTTTCCCCTCCTTTTTTTTTTTTCTTGCTTGTTATTTGGCTTTCTTCTTGGAAAACAGCGCAAACCGCTCTCCTCTTCTCTTTTTCCGGCTCCCCCACTTTCTTTTCCTGTATAGGCAATTAGATGGATGTTAGAAACGACATTCTCCTTTTTTTTTCCCCCCCCCTCTTTTCATGTACGCTGGCGGTGTGGTTTTTTTTCTTTTTTCCCCCTTCCCACCGCTGCCTAGTAGGGGAGGAAAGAGAGAAGGTAGAATCATACAAGGATTGCTTTCCGTCCCTCCCCTTTTTCTCCCCCTCTTGCAACCATTTCCCTACTCTTTTCTTTTTTTCTCATACCCAAAGATTAAATGAACGTAGACAAGGAATCTTTTTCCCCCCCCCCCCTTTTTCCCTTCTTTTCCCCCTCCTTCAAGATCAGTCTTCCTTTGCTTTTTTTCCCCTCACTTTCTCTTGCCGATAAGAAGAAGCTGGCCGAACCTGAGCGATTTCTTCCCTCCCCCCCTCTTCTCCCCCTCCCCTTTTTCAATGGACTTGCGCCAGTTTTTGTCCCTTTTTTTTTCGGCCTCTCCCTCTTGTTAGAGAGCGCTCACGTCACTGTGTCCCCTTCTTTTTTTCCTTTTTTCTCCCTTGCATATCGGCGGGTCTTCTTAGCGTCTTTTTTTTCCTTTCTCTCTTGCTATTATCGTACGCCGGAAGATAATACGCGGCCTTGCAGGTATCTTTTTTTTTTTTTTTTTTTCCTCTTTTCCACTGCCCTTTTTTCTTGTTTTTTTTCTTCCTTTCACCTTCTGCACGAGGACAGAAAGTAAGCGACGACAAGTCTTTCACCTTCCTTTCCCCTCCCCTCCTCTTCTCTGCGTGTCGACCAGATTCTCTTAGCTTTCCTTCCCCCCTGTCACCGTCCCGGTAAAAGAAAAGAGTAGAAACAAAAGAGGAGCGGCTTCGGCCGCATATTTATGCCTCCTTTCTTCCCTTTTTTTTTCTCTATCTTGAAAACTGATCCAACTGCTGGCTTTTGTTTTTATTATCTTCGTTGGAGTCAAGAGGTGATGATTGTCTTCGCGACCGCAGCCCACGTCGGTTTTTTTGAGACTTTCCTCTTCGTATAGAAAGGTTGAGGAAGACCGCGGGAAAGCTGCCCCCCTTCTCCCCCCCTTTTTCTCCCCTCCCTTCCTCGCGGCCAGGGTATTTGATTTCCCCCTCGAGAGAGGTTAGAGAAAATCAGATGAGATCGCTCGCCGATCCGGGCCTTTCCCCCCCTCCTCCCTCGTTATCCTGTGTGCGCAATGAAGGAGGGAACTTTTTCCCCGCCTTTCTTTTTCCCGTTCTTCCACCTTCCCATTCGAGAGTGAACGAGGTAGAAAGAAAACATCTCGTGACTTCTTTTTCCCCTTCCCTTCTTTTTCTGCGAGACGGCCCCCAGGATTTCTCTGTCCCGACGATAGAATTCGAATCGGTCTCCCCCTTTTTCTTCTCTTTTTTTTTGTTTGCCACCCTGTAATTCGAGGATTATTAAGACGGCCCTTTCCCCTCGGGTCGGCTATTTGGACGATACCTGTATAATGAGTCGCGGCGAGACCCCCTGGCGCTTTTTTTTCCCCTTTCTTTCTTTTCCTTTCTTCCCATCGTCGAACATTAGAGCAATCTCCCCCTCATGGCCTTCATCCGACACACGTGCACGGAGAGGAAATTGGGATGCTCGCTCTCTCCCCCTTTTTTGCGTGAGGAGAAATGTGAGCTTTTCGGGAGGACTGAGTGGAGAACGCGCGGTCCAATTTCAGCCCTTTCCCCTTTTCTTTCTTCGCGCTCTCTTGATGCAACAAGTACCGCAATCTTTGGAGGTTCTTTTTTCGATGACCCCAGGACGCCCTGAGGGTTCGAGATAGATTTTAAATCATAATAAGTTGTTGTTGTTTGGAGACGATCCTCTTTTCTTATTCTTTCTTTTTTTCCCCTTTTCCCTTGCGTGACGGTAATAATCGAGCGCTAGCTCTGGACGTTTGCGGATCCTTTTCCTCTCCTCCATTGGACGGCGAGGTAGAAATAAAGGGAATAAGAGCGGACGGCGGATCCCTTTTTTTTTTTTTTCGTCTCTCTCGAGCATCCAAATGCTCCTCGCCCCTTTTTCCTGTCTTTGCTCCCTTCCGTTCGGAGTTGCTAGAAGGTAGAAGAGGAGAGAAAGGATCCGCGGGTCACCAATGCCCCCTTTTTTCTTCTTTTCCTTTTTTTTTCCTCCTTCTCCCTGATCGTCCATCAGCGACCTGAACCTTCCCCCAAGGTTTTTTTGACGGGCTGAAGAGCCTCGAAGAGGTTTTTTCCCTTACGGGAGAGAACCGACTTCCCCAGCCCTTTTTTTTCCTTTCCCTTTACCTCTCCCGAGAAGGTGAGAGGATCGAAAGACACAAGCGCGTTCTTTCCTTCCCCTATCTTTTTATTTCATACCGGAGTTCCACTTTCGGTTCCTCCTTCTTCTTAACCGTCCGAAATTAAGACGAGTGAAATAAGCCCCTTTTCCCCTCCTTTTTTCATTCTCTTTTTTTTCCAGTTTTAGGAGAGAGAGATCATCTCTTTTTTCCCCCCCCTCCCCCCCCCTTTTCTCCCTTTCCTCTCCTTCCTTGGGCGTTGGACGGGTCTTTTCTCTAGTTTTTTCATCTTCCTCTTTCTTCCGGGCAACTGGAGATAAGGATAGGCGCCCGAGGTTCCTCTTTTTTTTTTTTTGGTGTTTGTTTGGACGGGTTTTTGGTTTTTCCTTGGGTGTGTGGTGGTGGTGGGGGGGGGGGGTTCGCAAGTTAAGCGCTTTTTCCCTTTTCCCGTTTTTTTTTTTTCACTTCCCTATATCTCACCAGCAAGATCAAGAGGGGAGCAGCCAGCTCGCTCGCGTCGTTTAAGAAAAAGAAGGGCATCAAGGAGGTCATCCTCCCCTTTCCCTTCTTTCTTTTTCCGTTACTTTAGGATGTGACGGCGAAAGGTGATTCTCAATAGGGTTTTTTTTTTCCCCCCCACGTACCCCCCCCCCCCCCCCCCCCCCCCCCCCCATTTTCCCCCTCTTCCTGTCCTCGTCCGGTGAAGGAATTGTAGGAGATGACGGGCGTCCTCGTGAAGAAGTTTCTTCTTTCTCCTTTTTTCCTCCCGCCCTTTCGCCAGCGACGCGCCCTTGCAATTTTTCTTCTCCTCGAGAAGTCGAAAGAGAAATCGAGGTATTCGAAAAAGGCGCTCGTTCGGGACCGCGATATGCCTCTTTCCCCTTCTTCCTTCCCTTTCCCCCCCTTGACTTGAGCGCTCTCGGACCCCTTTCTTTCTTCCGATTTTCTGCCAGACATGGAGAAAGTAAATTTCAACGAGGGGCTCGTGCACTTTCTTCTTTCTTTCCCCTTTTTTTCTTCCATTTCTTAGGATTCCGTCTCTCCCCCCTCCGGGAGGCTTCGCAAAAGAGTAAGAAGGAGCTGGGAAGGACGGGTCTCCTTTCCTCTTTCTCCCCTCTCACTGGGCGAAGTGCAGGTTTGATCTCCTTACTTTTTTCATTAGCGTTAATTGGTTGAAGAGAGTGGTAGAAATCAAAGCCGGAAAAGTTAAGGTTCTTCCTTTCTTTTTTTTCTCCACCTATTCCGCGGTGCGTTGGTCCCAGTCTTCTTTTCCCTCCAATGCTTACATGAAAAATAGGAACAAATCCGACTAATTCTCCTTTTTCCTTTCCGTCTTTCTTCGGAAAGACCATTCCCCTATCTTCCTGTTGCGCTATAGAGGAGAGGTGAGATGTTGCCCTCCCCTTTTTTCCCCCCTTTCTCCCCCCCTTCCCATCTAGTCGTTTTCAGTCTCTCTCCCCTCTCTACGCGAATTGCTATAGCGGATGGAGAGTATCGCGATTACGTTCCTTTTTCCTCTTTTTTTCTTCTCTTCTCCTTCGATCACGGGGACGTTTTCTTTTAGAGTCCCCCCCTTTTCCTTCGCTATAAGGAGATCGATGCAATAGCGGAGCGTTGCGACACCGGCTACTCTCCTCCTCTTTTTTTTCCCTTTTTCCTTTCAACCCTTCTGCGACCGCGTTTACGTCTGGATTCTTCATGTCTCAACAGGAAAATTGAGAAAGGGGGGAGAACCATGACGTTTCGCAGAGGTTCCCTCCCCTTCCTCCCCCCTTTTTCCCTTTTGGGACGAGATTCCTCCAGATTCTTTTTCCCTTCCTCACCTATACCCGTCCGAAGAAGGATGGAGATAAGAGGGGCAAGTTCCCCTTCCCTTTTCCCCTCTTTTTTTTTCATCACTTCTAAACGACACTCTTTCTAACTTTTTGGCGCCCCCCTGTAGCGTGAGGAAAGAAGAATCGGCATTATCGCGACCCCTTCCCCCCCTTTTTCCCTTATCTTCGTTCGAAGGTAAATTAACTATCTCAGGAAAACACGGGCTCCCCCTCCTTTATCTTCAATTCAAGAGCAATTTTCCTCCCGGTTAATACGAGAGGTTTCCCCTTCTTTTCCCCCTCCCCTTTTGGCTGTATCAATATGCAGGTCATCTCCCTTTTTTCTCCCTTTTTCCTCCCCCCTCATGTTGAAGATCGTGAAGGAGGGGGAAAGTGAATAGGCATGATGAATTGGCGAAGGGCGACATTTTCCCTTTTTCTCCTCTCCAACTCCCCCGCTCCGGGGAGGAGGCGGAGTGGACTTCCCCGGAGTCTTTTTTTCTTTTCCACTTTTTGTATCGGCTCACTGGCGAAGAGAAGATGAAAGGAGGGTACCGGCTGTACCTT
>Ga0179593_1404101_pt1 | contig 10576 bp, 11 predicted proteins | sample CZODoug2_1_08_16_FD_185931 | JGI IMG/M metagenome (GOLD analysis project Ga0179593, IMG submission 185931) | Vadose zone soil fungal communities from Angelo Coast Range Reserve, California, USA - CZODoug2_1_08_16fungal (PacBio error correction) | ecosystem: Environmental > Terrestrial > Soil >... | reverse complement strand
CACGCGATGGTTTTTGAGTGTTTTGAGCTGTCCTTACGTCCAACATTCGTTCTTTGATGTCGTCCTTGTGGCCCGGCCGTTGCGGTTTTTCGTTCTCGCCCGGGGCCTCATCCGCTCGTCTTTTTACGGAGTTGTTACCTCCCGAAGTCTCCGGCCGCTTTTCTACCGAGCAGAGCGAACCCCCCCCCTTACCTGGTGTACGTTCGATTGATCGGATTAAGTGAGCGGTCACCACTGATTGGATTCCCGCGAGTTCAGACGGTTTCTTCCCGACCCGGCGTCTCCCGGCCAATGTTCCGCACTGGTCCTGGCGACTACGTGTCGGTTGGATCCCGTCACCCCCCTGTCTTTTCCCAGGCACCGTGGCGCCGAAATTTCCCTTTTTCAGCAGCTCGAGACGCGGTTCGGTGGGCGACCTCCTCCCCCCTTTTGTTGTCATCATTCCTGGCAGCAATTTCGCCTCGCGGTTTGTCTGACGGTCTGCGGCGACGCGGGCGACGGTCATCACTTCCTAGGAGAATGACGTGCCCGAGGAGATCGGCTCCGCCCTTGCGTTCCGTCTCCCTCAAGCACGTTTAGTACGGGTGTTTTTCCACTTTTGGAGGCCTGCCGTGCCCAGTCAGCCCGTTAGAACCTCCTTCGGTAGCAGGATTGTGACCTTGACTTGTGCCTTTTTGAGTTGTCCGACATTTTTTCCTTCGACCGGATGCAGCCCGTCTCAGTTCTCCTTGCGTTTTGCGGTGGACTCGCAGATCCGGGCGAGGAGTCCTCTACCTGGATCCGGACTGTGATCTGATCCCCTATACGTCGACCCCGGTCGTCCTTGATTATGACAAGCTGACCTGCATGTGGTTAACGGCATATGACCACTCGTGATTCGATTCACCGACCAGAAGATAACGTTCCGCTAGTTATTGCCCGTGCATCAGAGGACCCGCGCCACCCCCCCTGGACAAAAAGTCGTCCGGTGTTTTTTTCTGGGCTACGCCCCCGTTTCAGCGATCGAGGAAAGGTACTGGAGTCTTCTTCTACTCTCTAAGTTCCTCTTCCAAGTCGGCAGAGGACCAGTTTCGCCTGCAGTTTTTCGTTTTTTGTTGGGCGAGATACTGGGCGTTTTCTATTCTATCGGAGACCCCGCGGCGCGACAGGCCCGTATCACCCCTTTCTTGGTCTTCTTCAGTTACGGTCCAAGTCCCCTCGAATGGCCCTTTTCGCAGGCGGGGGAGACTCTCCCGTTCATGTCGTGAATACTACCTCTTTTTCCAATTCCTCCGGGTTGTTGTTATCTTTTTCAGTATTCCACGATGAACGTGTTAGTCACCATTTTTCTCGGCACTGCGGTCGCTGGCCAATTCTCGCTTCCGTTGGACTACTGAGCGGCCCTAGAGCAATCCTTCGTTGACGGTCGGCAGTCGTCGCCCCCTCTATACCGAAGCGCCGCACCGCCGCCCCCAAAGATCTCTTGAACAGCGACCCATGTACCTGCCGCGACATATTCCCGGACCGGCCTCCGGTTGCGCGGCATACGGCTCTTCCCGCTTGCCCTTTGTCGTCTTCCACTCCAGGGGGGGGTAGACCACCCCAGCCCCGACGTGGGGGTCCCTCTTCCTCTTTGGGTGTGCGCGGTGTCTCTTCTGCTGCCCTTTTTGCTTTTTCGTTCAGATTTCCCACACTTGGTGGTCTGAAATCCCGCCTAATCGGACACAGGGTCGGTATTCTTCCTCCCCTGGATCCCTCTTTTCCCGCCCGCCCTTGCTGCGGACGTCACCCACTTCCTCCCTTCTGAATACGGGTCTTTTTTCTCCTCTGTCCTAGTGAGAGTCGATGGACGGCTTGCCACGTCCTTCAAACCTCGTACAATCCGGCACCGGACTGGTCCTCGTGACGCGGATATCGTTTCACTGCCCGGCCGACAACGTTTCCCTCGCCTTACGCGGACTTTTCTGAGTAGGTTTCGTGCGCGTTTCTTGATTTTGAATTTATTTACCGAGGAGGCTGATGTCCCTCCCCCCCCCGCCTCAAGTTTCGTCGGCCGCGGTGCGACCGCCCTCTCCAGTAGTCTCGCCTCCCCCCATCAACTTCCCTTCGTTGGCCGAAACGCTGTCGGATTCAATGATTTGAGTTGAGAATGGCCCTAAACGTGCCGTCCCTTCGGCTCTTGTCGTTTCCTGATTGCCTTTCCCACGTCCCCCATGCAGTCTGGTTTGCTCCTCCACGAGTCTCCTAACACCACTGGTGCGGGACCAGCGGAGAGCCGGGGTTCGGAGTATCCCTTGACCCGTTCGGGAAAGATAGAACTTATCTTATCAATCCGCTAGTCGACCCGATCCGACGTCTGTCTGGTTCAAGCAATGGCCTCGTCTTGCTAGGCCGAGATTTTCTGGTAAACCCACACGCTGTTCTTCTCCTGGGGCCTTCTGCACCGGCTGCGCTTCGTACGTTCCACCCTTCCGTCCACTTTTCAACGCGAAATAGAATCCGTTTCCTCCTTTTGAAGGTACTTTCAAGCGCGAATTAAAACATCGCGTAGTCCCCTTCCGACCCAACCTCTGTCCCCCCCACCTGCGACGTCTGCCCGAGTACCCTGGACTTCCTGTAGCATACTTGATAGCGGCGGTGGGACCCAACCCCTTGACGATCGGCGATGAGCCGCCGCTATCCCACCAGTCACTTTTCTTGTGCCGCACGCAGTCCTAAGCCGGATTCCCCTCACTGCAGGGGACCATACGGCGTTGCGTAAGTGCGAACTTCCCATCCCAGTAAATGAAACGATGGAAGCTTTTTCCACCAGGCTACAGGTAAGGCGGCGCGCCACCGATTGCCCCCCGTGATGCTTCATCTGATTTTGCCTCTGCTCCCCCAGAACCCCATGTAAACGTGGGTGGCCTGCAGAGAGATCGTCTCTCAGGAGTTTTTAGTTGACCGAGACGCAAACATACTCCCGACCCTACCAACCACGAGGGCGGAGAATTGTCCTTTTTGACTGCCCGACTTGCGACGGTATTTCGGCCACGATCGGAAGCTCCCCGCGTCCGCGACGTCTTGCCTTTTAGTTTCGCCCTCACCCGCATCGAACAGAGACATGGGACGCCGTGCCGCGTCCTCCCTCCTTTCTTGGTTCTTGGCCAGAGGGCACCTTCCTAGGCGGCGCCGGCCCCCACACGCGGCTGCCCTCGCCCCTCCCATCGCCCGGCCTGAGCTTCTCCTTCAGCCCCACATTGGATCGTTTCAGGTAAGGCTCTTACCCAGCGCGGGGACGGCCTCAGATCCCGCGGTGCTTTCGCAGAGACGTGTTCTGGCGGACAATCTCTCTGGAAAAGGGACCCCCACCGCATCGGCAAGATCCTGTTTTCGGACGCCTGCGTCAGTGCTTTCCTCCTCGTGCAGTTCTCGGCAGGTATGGATCCTTCCCGAGCGATGAATCTCCCCGGGCCAGTCCCCCACCTTCCAGAGGAGTCTTCTTGTTGCCCGGCTATCTCCGTTTCCAGCAGCTCCTCCCAGCGTGCCTTCGGCCAGGGCCAAATCGCCGTTGGGTTTTTAAAGTAAGTCGTCTTTTGTACCCCCGACAGTCACAACCCTCAATATGTATCACCCCCTTAGATGTCCATTCCCCCCCGAACCGTCATGGCCTTTGGTGGCCGTCCCAATACCGCTTGCGATGGTTTTGAGGTCTCCAGTCGTATGAGTCGTTCTTTCCCCTCCAACACCTTACGATTGCTTCGTATGCGCTCGTCTTTTCGAACTCCGCAACTTTCCACGGTCCGTTTTCTTCTCTGGTACCTTAACCGCTGGTGGCTGTCACTGCTGAAATGCGGTCTCAGCCTGAATGTCGTGATGTCCACCTCCCGGTACAGAAGTCTCCCGTTGTTCAGGTTTTTACCTTTAGATGCGTTCCTTTGGTAGGTGCTCGTGGCATATGGACACCGAAAGATCTGTAAAGTATCCCTTGCCCGAGTACCTTCAACCTCGACGCTTTTTGACCACTCCCCCGTAAGGATGCCACTTCGTCAGCACCTGTTTTATGCCCTCCCGTTCAAGGATTTTTGAGTTTTTTCCTGGCTGTGATGGCTCTATATCTTGAACCCTACTCGTTGTTGTTGTTGAGTTTCCCCTCAATCCAAAACCGACGGGTCGTTATCTCCATTGCTTCGCCAGGTTTTGATAGTCCCATGAAGTGAATTAAGGTGCGTCTTAACAGCTCCCCCGTCGTCGTGTTGGCTTAATAGCTTACTGATCCTTTCAGATATCGCGTGCTTTTTGCGTTCGGGTTAACGTATTCTGCCAGCGTTAGTGAACATGGAGACCCCCCAGCTCCTGCCGGTACCCCTGAACAGGGTACGGTGTCACCGTTGATTGAAGTCACCTGACACCTCCCTCAAATTTCCTGACCCTCATTTTGCCCCTCCAGGCATCCGAAAAGTCAGCGGTTGGCGGTAATTTCCCCTGCTTTTGGTCGACGACACTTTGAGTCTAGGTGAGGCCTAGGATCGAGGCTCGTCTCCTCATACTCCCCCTCTGTTCTGAAAGGTTCGAGTAAGGACTCCCGATTCCGTCTATCTTTGTTCGTTCAGTCCAAACTTCCCTGAGGTTTGAACCTTGGAAGTATGTGACACATCTACCGGGGGCCTTCTTCTTTGTCGTTTTTCGGTTAAACAGCGACGGGACTTACACGTCACGGTTCCCTCTTTCTCCAATATTTTTCATTTCTGCTCTGCGGTTTTTTTTCTCGAGATCAGTTCCGATCCCGACGATTTACAAGCTGGCACTGGACTGCTTTCTTGCGGGGAATCGGCTCGACCCCGAGCTTAACCCTCGAAAAGGTTTTTCATACCCTGCTTGGGTCCTCTCTCTTGACCGGTTCTAAGAGTCTGTTCCCCGCTGCGGTTTGTTCCCCCTTTAGCCGAACGCATCATGACGTTCCTTTATTCCCGCCCCGTCAATCCGGCAGCCTAGCTTGTGTTAGTCAGAAGGACCCACCCGGAGCAGTGGATAGAGCAGCGTAACTGCCGAAGCCGACTATTGTTCCCGGCGAACCTACTTCCCTACTCCCCCCAGTTTGCGTTGCGTCTCTACCTGTATTATGACGGTTGACTATGGCCTTCAACCCTGACCCTTTTATTAGGAGTTTTTCCTGTATCGGCTTACATTTGCGCTGTTTTGGTGGCTTTGTAGGGTACCTGTCCCCCCCCCAAACTGTCACAATGGTTGTCCTCATTCACCATGAGAGGCACTCTTGTCGCGATCGCGTTTTTCCCCCCCTTTCCCCTGTGTCAATTCCTTCAGTGGGATCTTTTGCCTTGCCTATTTCGGTTGTGGGGATTGGCGGGAACGGATGTTTCTCTCTTTCCACTCACCGTTCGCGACTAATTCCAGTCCCATTATCTACTCGGACCAAGGTTCCGGGTCTGGGTGGGATGCCGCTGCGACCGTTACTTGCTCCTTATAGTCATTGTTCCAGGTATGGTTTTCCTCTCACTTGCGCAGTGTTCGCCCCCGACCGCTTCGGGTCCGTGTGCTGTTTTTTTTTGAGTGCGCCACTTCCGTACGCCCCGGGAGTTCCCTTTTTTCTTTCGTGTCTTAGTCAGTGTGTACTAATTGTTCTGATCTTTGTGACGTTCACCCACCCGCCATTGGTTTTCGTTTTGCTTCTCTCGATCTTCCCCCTTTTGGGATTTCCCCCAATAGTGCTTTTTTCAAGCCGCAGAGGCCCCTCCAGCCGTAAGGTACTGGATCTCGCGGCCCTGTTTCCTGGTTCCGCTGGTGTCTGTTTTAGTGGGTATACGCGATGGTTGAGGGGTTGGGGGTACCCGTGTTTTTCTTTTTTTGTCGCTGCAATGCCTCCCGTCATGAACTTTACTCTTCGTCTCCGTTTTCGCTCTCCTTTTTTTTTCCGTCTTGACTTTTCTCCCTCAAGACTTTTCCTTATCAAGGATTCTGTTCTCCCGACGCGTTGTTGTTCCCGTTTACCAGACCGTATATTCGCCGAAGGAGACTTTTCCCCGAGCAGAATTAAAACTCATTCGGCGGCCAGTCCTTAGGTCTTCATCTTTCCCTAGAGAGTTCTTGACTACCCATCCCCCCTATATGGCTGGGATGTCCCGGCAGGGTTCCTCTTTGGTGTTATCGCCCCGGTCCGAGAACGTGCACGTTGTGTCCTTCCCCGGTTTTAGGATTTTCACTCCTTGTGTCGGTGTAAGCAAAAAGGAGGACTGATTTTTCCACGGACCGTGAGCAGGAATCCATCGTCTCCCCTCCCGCTCTCGACGGTTGATTTTCCTGTCGTTCTTTGTTTCCGACGCAATTTCAGACGTATGTCGAGCAATCGTTTGCCGCCCTGATCATCCCGTGATTGGTGTTGTGGCCTTCTTCTGTTTGCCCCTTTCCCCCCGGACGAAGGGGGAGCGACGTTTCCTCCAACCATTCTCCTCTTCTCCAGAATTACGGCTTCCCGAGGTCTCTTTGGAAGTCGCATTTTTGCCTTCCTATCCTACGTTTCGATCCGAACGTCTTTACTTTGGGGCGTGGCATTGGGCGGCTTTTTCATGTCCCCCGAGCAGATCCGCGTCTCACCGCCCCGTCTGCTGCCGAGGTCAGGCGTTGTTCTTTGTTTGAGCCTTCATGTACTTTTGCAGCACTACTTACTCCCTTGAATCAGTTTCTGTCCCTTTATTCCGCCCTTTCTCCGTTCCTGACCTTTCGGGGCCGTTTGAGGTGTCCGTAGCGGTTATACCCTGGACTCCGGAAGTTTTTTTTTTCTCTTCCCCTGATAAAGTCTCATGTTCCTCTGCTGACAGCTGTTAGATTTTTCTGGTTAAAATCATATGCTTTTGCCTGGTTCACGTGAATCAGCGCTTTTCGCTAAACGTCCGATCCCGGAGCGTAGGTATGCCGTGCTGTCCCCCCCCCCCGAGCTGAAAACCTATTCCTGATTTTTTTTCCCACGGTAGGTCACTTTTGTTTTTCTGACTCGTGGCCCTGACATCGCTTGTTTACTTTTTTTCTACCCCCGCTTTCCAGGCCGGGAGGCTAGCCTTTACAGAAACTCTTTATCGGAAGGATCCTCGGGTTTCCGCCCTTGTTGATTCCCCTTTGACCTAGGTACTGTCCGTTTGGTCGTTGATCCGTTTCCGAAGAAAGTCCCTCTCGTACTGCTGCGCCTCCGTTCAGGTCCCCCAAGACTTTCATCGCCGCGATCTTGGGAAAAGAGGGTACCTGACTCATTCCTTTCCTCACCGTAGACCGATGACGTCCCTTACTTTTCTTTGTGAATGATTTATCTCTTTCTCCTCCTATGTTGTTGTTTGTTGATACTCCTCTTCGGGTTTCCCCCCTCCGGTCTCGCATTGCCAGCTGTTCCCGTTTCGGAGATGTCCGACTTGGAAATTAACTTCGCCTAAGTTTGACCGTCTCCTGTTCTTCCTTTTGGAGGCGCCGTAGTTAGTATCCCCAGCCCCCCTCTCAACTTGAGAGACACGTCCCCCGCCCCAAGACACTATATCGCGTTTTCCACCCGAAACGCCTGCCAGAGAACATCGGGTCCTCATCCTGAGCCCTAAGGTGTCCGGCTACGGGACTGAATAGGGGTTCCCCGGCTCTGAGAAAGGTTGCCGTCGCGTGCTTCCGGCAGCGCGTCTCCCCCCCCCTTCCTGGGGGTTTCAATTTTGGCCGGGTGTGTCTCGCCCCCGGTGGTAATTATTACTTCCTACTGATCTCCCTTGTAGATGGGCTCCCTCCTTTATCGATTTTCCAGCGCGTCTCTTCCGGTGCCCCATGCCTAGGCAGTCCCCTCCAATCTGAAGCGTTTTTTCTCTCTGAACTGGGCGAGGTATCGATCCTCCCCCTTCCCCCTTTACCCGGATCATTTTGATTTCGGACCGCTGCCCGAGCTTGACGTCAAAACACCTGCCCGCAAGGCTAACGTCGACGGGTGGCCCCATCCTTTTTCCTGATTATTCTTTCGTACCGGAGGTGTTTTTTTCCCAGACCTCCCCCTCGTCCCAAAATCCCCCTTTCCAAGATGGCGTGAAGGGTCGGACGGCGTTGATTTATGTGCGTGGCCACGTACCCAGGACCGTCCCCCCCCATTTTTACCCCTTTCCGACGAAGTTATTCTTCTTGACGGTCCGGAGAGACTTTCCGCGCAAGTTAGCCGTAGCTTTTTCACTTAGGTCGCGGCTGCAGGCTGAACGCGTTCGATGTTTTTTTCTTACCTTCAGCATCCAATCGTCGTGAGCTTTCGACCACGCCAATCGCAGTTTCCTCATTAACAAACCCCCCTCCCTTACCCTTGATCGCTCCTTGCCGGCTCAATCCTTTGTAGATGCCCCCGGATTCCATTATGGAGGTCTTCTTTGCTCCAAGCACCTGCCGCCTCTGACTCGAGCCCTTTTCGATCTCTTTCTTCAGGCGACCCCTTTCGTGGAAATCTCAGTTTAATGGGTGACCGTTCCCCCCTTACGCTCATACCTCCCTTTTCCCCTTTTTCGCAGAATTTCCAAGACCTTGTGTTTCTATTTCCCCTCCAGTATCCCCTTCCTCTTTCAATTAGCCCCGATAGATTGTAGTTCACCCCTATCAGATGGATACCATCCCTCCCTTTTTTTCCCTTCTCCTAATTTTTTGCCAGCTTTTTTCCCTATGATCCTGGTATTGCCAGCGGAGAATGCGCCCACTTCGGTATTCCCAACAAGCGTTCGTCGACGATCGTCGTCTTTGAAGTTGAAAAGGATTTCCCTTGTTCGACTCAACCGGCCGCTACCACTTGTCCCTAGCCCTTGACGAATGTCATTCACTTAAGAATTTTGGAAACTCCCCGCGCCCCCCCTCTCCCCCTTTTTTTTTTTTCGACCGCCGACCCCCCTCACTGGACCAACCCGAGATGAGTTCCTCTCTACACTTCACTGACCCCTAATAGCTGACTTTTGGAACTTTTTTTCCCCCCACAAGTCGATCTCTCTGAGCACGACTTCCCCCTCCTTTCTGGTGTGGCCCTTTCCGAAAGTCTCCCTCATACTTTTGAGGGCACTCCTTTTCCCCTCTTTCGCATTTACAGTGCGTTGATTCTTTCCTTAAGTCCTGAACCCCGATCCTCCCCATCACCGATCGACCGTGAGACACACATTCTCCCAGGTCTTTTCTGCGCGCCATAACCCCCCCTCTTTCTCCTCCTTTGATTTACCTGTCCGAGTTTCTTTTCCTCAGCTAATCCCCCCCCGACCATACCCGTATTCCCTCGGACTTTTCCCGCGGATCGCGCGATAGTATGTCTCTGTTCTTCGACCCGGTTTATTCCTGACCTCAGACTAGAATAGGCCCCCATCCACACCCCACCCCTAGGGAGTCCGCCGCCGAAGAAAACTCCGGCCCTCGACCTTTTCTTCCGGCCACGATCGAAACTCTCAAAGCGATTTCATGAGACCCTAGGTTTCCTTTCTCCACAATTTCGACTTCTTTCCGTCACCCACCTCCGAAGCACAGCGACATGGTCCTCCCCTCTTGCGAGGCAGCCCATTCCCGCCTTTTCGGATTGTCTCTTTCCAGGAAAGCCACCGTTCCAGCGAACGGCCTACCAACGCGGAGCGGCCCAGTCTTTTCCCTTTTCCCCTGAAGTTTGATCGGCCATCGCATAGGCCTGATGTGCATTTCCGACTCCCCCCCCGGCTACTTTTCCTGCACCTTTCTCTGTTTTTCTTTCTCCCTCTTTTTCTCCCCCACAGCTCTCTTCGAGTTACTCCGCCCCCATAGACTGGGACTCTTTCACCCCTCACCGAGATACTTATCTTTCTTCCAGATTTTTCGCCCTTGACGGCTCCATTGTCCCCACCTCCCCTTTCCCCGGCCGCCGCATGTGAGTAGGACTCGGCTATGCTTGATTACGCCGTCTTCAACCCCGTTTCCTAGAGGCCCATTTGATAGTAATAGGAGAGTCTTCCCTGTCAAGACGGCCCCCAGTCTTCCAAGCACAGCCGGCGACTATCTTCGGTCTTTCTTCGTTCCGACGCGACTTTGATTGCCTGCGCAGCTCCCCCTCCAGTCGTTTGGGGCCGGTTCCCCCCCCTTCGTGACTTTTAACCGTCACGGTCGCTGTGAAACCGACCTGTAGACAACAACGTTCCTTTCTCCTCCCCAACCCCGGTAGGATGTCCCCCTTTCCACCCCCTTTTTCTGGCACGTTTTTTAGTTCTTGCTTTTCTTTTCCTTCTGATGGAACGGATCTTCCTTCCCTAACGATGCCTTTCTGTATCGCTCGCGCCTCGCCGCTCCGTTTCAACTTCCCCTCAGGAGTCCATTATTCTTTGAGTTCCCCTTGTTACCTCTGCGGTTCCCTCCCCCCTCTTGAGTGGTTTTTTGCTGCGCATTTTGGTCCTCCTCTTTGGACTGGTTAGCGTGTTTACTCCTTGTACCCAGAAGCTCTATGTTGCTTACAAGCCGCTTTTTTTTCCTTTTTCCTTCCTCCGAGTTTCCGTGCGTCGGCACTCCTGCACCGTGATCTGGCCCCGGAGGACTGTTCTGTACCTGAGCTTCCCTCTCTCCTTTGACGACGACGTCCGGACTGACTTGCGTACTCCTGTCGTCA
>Ga0179593_1270716_pt1 | contig 10576 bp, 16 predicted proteins | sample CZODoug2_1_08_16_FD_185931 | JGI IMG/M metagenome (GOLD analysis project Ga0179593, IMG submission 185931) | Vadose zone soil fungal communities from Angelo Coast Range Reserve, California, USA - CZODoug2_1_08_16fungal (PacBio error correction) | ecosystem: Environmental > Terrestrial > Soil >... | reverse complement strand
CTCCTGCTGCTGTGCTGAGTCCTTCTCTCTTTACTCACTGGACTTTCTCCCCCCTTTTTCTCTTCCCTTGTTCCCCTTCTTTTTTGAACGCGCGCTTTTTTCCCGGTTTTTCAGCCCTGTCGCGGCCTTACCAGTAACTCATGTTCCCTTTCAACCCAGCCTCTCAGCTATTCAGAACATTCATGCCCCTGACAAACACTTCGTAGACGCTTTTTTTTTTCTGCACCGGGATCCGCTTCCCCTTCCTTTTTTCTTCAGTTCCTTCCTCCTAGCTCCGTTTTGTTTTTACGATTCCCGGTCTCTCCCTACAATGGCAGATCATTCCTTTCTTTCGTTTGCTTTCTTTTACAGGCGTCCTCGTTGCTCTCTTCCGGCGACTTCGATTCGAAGTGCTTCCTAGGTTCGTTTTTTCGAGAACCGTGTATTTTCCCCTTTGAGACCTTTTTTTCGACGAAATGTCTTCGTAGCTCCTTCTTTCGCATGTGCACCTTTTTTTACGACTTTTCCCATGGGCAAATAGAGCGATTTCCCCTTTCGTTTGCATTTGGTCTTTCCTCTATTTCTCTTTTTGCTTAGCGCATCGTGTCTTTCCCTTCCCGGATGTCTCTCCATAGAAAGGAGTTCCGTTTTTTACCTGACCAAGTATTTTGGGCGCCTTTCGTCACGCTCCTCTTCCTTAGTAACAGAGAGCGTCCCCTTTTCTGTCTCTGTCCTTTACTCCCCCTTTCTCTTTCATGTCCCCTCTTTTCCGCTAGACACTCTTTCATTTTCCTTGCAATTGTATCCATAACGAAGCACTAGTGAATTGAAGGTGTTTTTGCTTCCGTTTGATCCGGTCGCTCCGGAGTACTTTATACTTTTTCTTTTTTTTTTTCCTGACAGAGACGTCACACCGGACGTTTGCTTCTTTTTTTCCCCATAGGTGTTCTTCCGCCCTTTTCAGGCAACCCTTCAGAATCCCTTCTCGTTAAGTCTTCTTTATGATAGGAACTGTTCCCGTTTTTTTTTTTCTTTCTCTCTCTCGCTTTTTTTGCTCTTTTCTCCAAAGACAGAAGGGGAATTACCCCTTACGGTTTTGATTCCCCTTACCGTGTGCGCTTCTCAGAGAGGTAGGTTTGAACTTCCCCTCCCCTTTACATACATGGGATAGACTTAAGTGCTCCCACCATGGACTATTTTTTTTTTTTGATGCGTCCCCCTTTTTTTTTTGAGATCTATTCAGTTTCTCTTCTCCCCCATAAGGTACCCCCCCCCCTCCCTTTCTCATATCGGAGAGTGAGAGACCAGCGGATCGCGTCTTCTCTCACTTCACCCTTTCCAAGTTGGGCAGCAAACTCGAGCAGGTCACTGGTTCCTTCGTCACTTCCCTTTTTTCCCGTGGAGCTTCTTGAAGGCGCTCTGTTATCGCTGGTTTCGATCACCGTCCCTCTGGTTACCGGACGAATATCTTCGTTCGCTGCCTCTCTCACGTTTTTTTCGGATCCAAGTCAAACCTTTCTCTCCTAGTTTCATCGGTTTACCTCTCTTTTAAATGGTCCCCGTTTTCCTGTTTGCTTTTTCTCGGGCCCCTTACAGCTAGATAGAGCCTGCAGTGTTTTTGATCACTTTTTCATTGTTTTTTTAGCTGCCCCCATGACCTCAATCTATGGCGCTCCTATTTTGTTTTTTGCCGCTTCTTTCTTTTCCCTCTTTGCTTCCTGCCGAAGCTTGAGGCTTTTTTATACGTACAAGTTTTTACACCACCAACAACCCCCCACCCCCCAACCCCCCCCCCCTACCTTTCCTTTTCTCTCTTATCCTGCAACTTTTTTCACGTGACATCTGGCCTTTGTTTTTTCCTTTTGACTTCTGGGACGGTCCCATCACTCGTGCGTCTCTTCCACCAGACTTTTTTTTTTGTTTTTTTTTTGTTTTGGCAAAACCCCCTCTTTTGCCGGCACCGGATTGTTGCTCCTCACCCCCGCTTCTTTTAGATATCGAAGCCGCCCACTTTTCTCCCCCTTACATTTATTGACGGACTGCCTTTTTCCTCGAAGTGTCCGGGCTGACTGTGATTTTTCTGTTAGTTCTCACGGGAGAAATTCCTGTCTCCCCCTTCCCCTGTTCAACCCTCCTTTTCCCCCTCCTTTTTCCCCCCCATTTTTTTTTTTTTCAATGTGAGAATTTAGAGCACTAATTATTCCCTCTCCCTCCGTTTGATTTTTTTTTTGAGACTCGCGTGTCCCTAGAAGGCTAAAGTCCTTGGGCGCCTGGTTCAGGTGAGTCATTATGTTTCTTCCTTTGCCTCTAACTTTTAAAGCGTAATTTCCACGGCCCCGAATCCTCGATCCACCCCTCTTCCCTTTCTTTCACAAAAAGCGACGCCCGTTCACAATTTTCTTTTTCATTCCAATTCGATTTGAGATATTCCCCCCCACATTTTTTGATTGATTATGATGCCGTTCCCTTTCCAACCTTGATGTGTAAGTACCAATAGTTGCCTTATTCTGCGCAGACGTAGGCTCTCCTAATTTTTCCACTATTATTCGCTAACTTCCCTATTTTCGTTTTTCGTCTCGACATGTCTTTTTTTTCCCTTTACTCAATAGCGAGTTGAATACCTCATGAGTACTTGTCTTTATGAATTGTTATCCTCCTGACAGGTTCTCTTTTTTCTCTTTTGTCCCCTCTTTTGTCAACCTGACTCTGACACTTGAGTCAGGGTTTCTGCAAATCACTCTTTCCTTACCATTCTGATCGGGTTCATTTTTTTTCCCCCCGTACCCCCTTTCCTTTATATGTTAACCTTTGGTCCTTCTTTTCGCTTCTCTTTCAAGCCCCTTCTTCCTAATTTCCCCTTTTGTGTCCTTGACTTGACCACTCATTACACCGCACTTTTGCTCTTCTACCCCTCTTGGACTGTAGTATTGAGTACCATGATCAGCCACACTGCCGCTTTGACCATGTTTCTTTCCCCCCGTTTTCGTTTTAGTCAATGAGATTCTTTGAACGTTCCCCCCTTTTTCTACAGTCAAGGATTAGTTCCCCCTTTTTTTACCCTGGAGATCCCCCCTTCCAAGAGAAACATACTCATCTTTTTTTTTAAGTCCTCTTCACTCCTCTACGTGACCTTGCTCTCCTTGTGTCTCAGGTAGGTCAAAGTGACCTTCAGAGCACCATACGACCGAATTTCTCGTCTTCCAGGTTCCCCCCCGTACTTTTTTTAAGTCCGACGTCGACTCTTCCCCGTCCGATATCTGCCCCCACTGTCCCCCCTTCCCCTTGCAACAACCACCGCTGTGCCCCTCGTCTTTTTTTTCTGATTTCTCCCCCGTTATGTAGCCGTTCGTCACTCCGAGTCCTCTCCCTTTCGCACCTGTCTTCTCCCTGACTAATTTTTATGTTGTGTGACGAAAACTCGTCATCGCACCAAGCCCCTTCTTTCCCCCTCCCCTACCTTAACCTCAGCTCTTCCCCCCCCTTTCCTTTTTCTTGCATCCGTATTTCCAGCGCCCGGCCCCACCACTTTGCCCCCATTTTCCACAGTTTTCCTTTTTAGACCTAGTCCCCTTTCAACCTCACCCCCGAAATCTGTCCCCCCCACTGGTGGTCTTTTTTTTTTGGTTACCCCCGTTGACTTCTTTCACCTGCCTTCCCGATTAATTTTTCTGCGTATTATCAAATTTTTCCGTCCCCCCTTTCCTTTAAGCAGCTCCAGTAATCGGTTTTTTTTTTTTTTTTTTTTTTTGTGGTGTTTTTTTTTTTTTTTTTTTTTTTTTTTTTTTGTTTGTTTTTTTTTTTGTGTGTTTTTTTTCTTTCTCCGCTTTCCACCGGCCACCCCTTCCCCTTAGCTTTGACTTAATTGTTTACCTCTGCTCAACAGGAACCTTTGTAGAACCTGAGGGTTTACCCTCATTCAGTTTTTTACACCCTCGTTCATGCCCAAATTTATTGCATCGGCTCCATTTTGACCCTTTCTCCGCTCACCTTAAACCTTCCTCCATCCCTTCGTTCAGTTGTCTTTTTCCTTATAAATCCTTTTCGGCCTTCTCTAAGGAATTTTTTACCCCCCCCTTTTGGCCTCCTTCTTCCCTTTCCCGTCTGTCTGCTACCTTTATGTGCTTCACCCGCAAGCTGAGTGGCCACACTCCTCATTTTTTTTTTTCCTCCCCTTGATCCTTCCTTGTGTTAAAAACTTCCTCCCCTTGCCGCGCTTCTCACCTTTCCGTGAGAGTTGCCCTTACGTGCTTCAGACTTTTCCTAAACGTCCCCTCCAACTTATACTCCGTTGTCTTTTATCCCTCCCACCTCTCAAGATTTCCGTCGAATGGAGACTAGTTTACTGCCCGGGGATTTTCCTGAACACCCCCCCTCATCGAGCATAACTGCTGCCCAACCTTCTCCCCCGGCCTGTGTTTAACTATGTCCTTGTTTTTTCTTCCTGGATCTTTTCCTCTCTTTTTCTTTTTTTTTCATATTTCCTCCTTCGAGAGTCCTCTTTTTCCTGCGCTCTTCCGGTCATTTTTCCTCCACCTCACCCCTTCGATCCACTTCCCCTGTCTTCGTCCCTCTTTTTTTGTCCAAGCAGTTTGATAATCTTCTCCTTTTTAATCTTTTTCCTCTGCGCTGTTGTGTTTTCTGTTTTTCTACTCGCATTCAAAAACAACTTCTTTATTCTCTATTCGAAAACCTGTCTGCCCACTTGTCCCCCCCCGTCCCTATTTTGAATTCGTCTCCTCATTTTCCCCGTCCTTTTCCTCGCAATCTTCCGTTGGTGTTTTTGCTCTCTCTTTCTGCCTGTGACAACTTCTCCGTTTTTTTCTGCGCATGCTGACTTTTTTTTCTACCGAGAAGCAGATACCCTCTATTCTTTGTTCGTCTCGAAGGTCGCCTGTCTTCACTCTCCTTCCTCTGAATCTCCCCCAATGTCCTCCCTCTCCCTCGTGCTTACCTAAAAAAATAGCCCCTCCGCGTGTTTTGATACCTTCTTTTTTTTTTTTTTTCTACTCGTTTTTCTGCCTGCTAGGTGCGTCGTTTTTTCTTTTTACGCCTTCCATTGATGTAAACCCAGGCTTTCTCAGCCAACCCTTCGCCAAGGTTGTGGCCCTTAGAACAGACGCCTGGGGGGGGTTCTTAATGCTCCGTGCGCAGGGTGGGCGCGGCCCACGCCCCAACCAGAAAGACCACAGCAACATAACCCGACAGGGCCCCACCAACCCCCCCCCCCCAGAACCCAAACACCCTCGGAAAATGTCACCGGACACCAAACCCCCACAAAACAGACACAACCTCCCAGCCCCAATTAAAACAAACCCCACCCCCAACAACCCCCCCCCCCCCCCACAAAAACCCACTCCCCTCCCTCCCGGCGGGGCCTGCGAGACCGTGCCTGAACACCAGCACCCTCTTCAGATTGTTTGTTTTTTTTTTACCTTCTTATTCCAGCTCATTCGTAACCGTTTTCCTCCAGGCACGCCGTTGTTCGCGCGCGCATTTCGTCTCCCCCCTCTTTTTCCACCCGATCTTTTTTTAGCTGTACCCCTTTTTTGCCATCTTATGTTTGTTTGGCCACAATTCAGCGTTTGAACCTTCTTTCCTTCTCAATTTTTTTTCGTCCGGACCCCTCCCTGTCCTTCCCCCTTGGTATCCAATGGACCTGCATTTCCCAACTCTTCTCCGTCCCCCTCGTTTGGAATTGGTTTTTTCCCTACATCTGGAAGGGATTTTATATTCGGTTTATTTTCAATGCACCAGGTCTTTTTAAAGAATGCAGGGTTATAGGCTTATCTTCCGCGTTTCTTTCCTTCCCCTCTTTCTTCGACCTCTCCCCCGGTAAAAAACCCGGTCATAGACGCCATCGATTTCCCCTGAGCGCTCTACCCTTTTTTAAATGCTATCTGCCCCTTTATTATTGCCCTGTAACTCTTCTGGACTTGCCTTTTTTTTTTTTAACCATTGCTAATAGCTCCCCCTTCATTCATTTTTGACCGCGCGTTGGTTTTCTTCCTCATTCCGGTCAGCCTCGAGAGATTTTTTAATCTGTCTCTTTCCAGCAGTGTCCCCTAAACGAGAACCGGGTCTGAGTTGGCACACAACCTCGTTTGATTCCCCTCCCCACATCTCCGTCATCCTTAACTCACTGCACTATTATCAACGCTTAAATTGGCTCTATTGTTTTTTTTTTTTTTTTTTTTTTTTTTTTTTTTTTTTTTTTTTTTTTTTTTCTTTTTTTTTTTTTTTCCTTAGCTACCCGCCCCATTCCAGACGCCGCTCTGTCTTTTTTTTTTTGTGGGTTTTGAAGTGAGTTTCTCTATTTCCTTCGTGTCTTTATGGAGTGATGTCCTTTTACTTCTCTCCCGTTTCTCACCCGAACAGAAGGTTGCCTTCACTTTTGCTTGAGTCCGTCCCCTCTTTTTTGCCCCCCCTTTTTTCTTTCTCGTCCGTGAAAGTTGACGATTTCCCCCCTTTTTTTACCCTTTCAGCCGTTCGAGGCGCCAAATTCCGTCTTCAGTCTTTTTTTTGCAGTCAACTTTGAAGGGTATGGAATTTCTTTTCTTGCCTCTTCGCGGTACTCTCCTTACGCGGCTCTTCCCCCTTTTGCTTCCTGAAACTCGACCCCCGCTTTCCTCCCCCTTTTCATTTTACACAATCTGAAGCACGTGAACTTTAAGTTTTGACTGCTGCCGTTCTCAAACGAGCTCCTTTTTTTCGGAATCTAGGTTGCCTTTTTCTTCTCTCACCGCCACCTTTTTTTTCCCTGGAATCACCGAATTTTTCTAGCACTTGCTAGCCTTCTTTGCTCCGACCTGCATTTCTAGTAGGTGCCGGATCCCCACTCAAACTTTCTCTCGTGCGGGTATTTCAGGTCCCTTCGACCACCGTCCTCCTTTTCGCGCTTTTTTTTTCTCTCTCTACCTCTCATAGAGCCTAGCCTGCTGAGAAACAAACTTACCTTTTTCCGGGAGTTAGCTCCCTCCCCCTCCTCTATAATCACTGGTTGTTTCCCTCAAACTTGCACGGCGCTTCCCCACCGTTCAGGACGGTGCCCCCGCCTCTGATCCAAAGGGAAGCAGGGCCCCCCCCCGCCGGCAGGCGTAGCTGCCCTCATACTGGATCCGGTCTGGGGACCCAGGTGAGGTCCTCACTTTAGCGTATTGACGGGACCTTCATTTCCGGGGGGGGCGGGGACTCATGGGGGGTTTTTTTTTTTTTTTAGACCCGGACGCCCCCATACGGGTAGGGGATTTGTCAACCTTCCACTGGGGTCTGTCGCCCCCCCCCCATGAGCGATCGAGTCGGAGACCTGGGTGGGGACAGGTGACGGTCCACAGGAAAAAAAGGCTCCTGGTTTGCAGGGCCCCGAGAGGCCCGGTGTGGTTCCCCCCCGGTCTTTTTTTCAGGGGGGACGGGTTTCCCCCCACAGTGTTCTGGAAGGGACGCAATTCAATCAGGGTGTTGCATCGCAGCCGCTCCAGTCCCGACTTTTGTGCGTTTTACTTTTTGGTTCCTTAGAGGGGTTCACAGAGCCAAGCAGTCCCGGGGGGGGGCCACCGAAGAACTTTGGTTGGACGACTGAGGCCCGAGTTCCCACGGTGAGACCACACTGGTTCCCCATCCTGGACTGGAGACACAGGAAGGATTCAGCGTTACCAGTGTCGGTTGAACTGCGTTTGTGTTCGCACACCCCCCGTAAGGTTTGTCCAGAGGCGGTGGGGGTTGGTGGGGTCTTTACCCGTTTCGCCAGCCCCCGGACCAAAAGGGAGGTCTTTGTATTTTATTTTTCTTTTCCAATTTTCCCCGGGACAGTTTTTTTTTTTTTTTGTTTTTTTTTTTCCCCATGTTTTAATATTTTTTTGTTTTTTTTCCCCCTTTCCACTTTTTTTCACACTATACCCACATACTTTTTAATAACTTTTTCTTTTACCTTTTTACGGCAACTTTTTTTTTTTTCCGCGCGCCCCCATCTTTTTTTTTCCCTCTCTTTTTTGCGATTAGGTTACATCCAGCCGTTCAATCTGCCCATCCATTCCATTTGAAGAAACTGGTACGACTCTCAGACCCATGCTCTTCTTTTTTTTTATCTCGTCGTAGTTCATCACATTTGAAGTGTTGCCGTGTTTTTTGGTGACTGTTCTTTCTATGTTCGAGGCCGTTCCAATCCTTTATTTCCATCCTTTCAATACCCCCCCCTAGTTGCTCCCGAGCCGACGCTGTTATCATTTAATCTTTTTCTTTCATCTCCCTTTTTCTTTTTGCGATTCGAGACTGCCGATAGTTCAGGTTTAGTCGGGACCGATTGGTTAGACGTTTTGCCTATGTTTACCCTTGCCTTCTTTTCGCGCAGTTTAAACCTTAGAAATACTCCTTCTCGGCCGTCCTTTACTCGTTTAAAATGTTCCTTTTTTCTTTTTTCAATTGCTCGTAATCTCCCAAAGGAATCTTTTCTTGCCCCATGATCAGGCCGCCAAGTTGCTCCCCTCGTGCGTTTTCTTCTTCTTGTTTGCAGGAGATGGTCCGCCAGAATTGCCCTCTCTGGGACGCTCTTTTCCCTCTCTTCTCGCGTTTCGCTGCATTTTAGTTAATAAATGCTGTCGACTGATACTTTTTCTTAGCTACCGTTTTCTTCACTTTGCGCAGCCGCTGCTTCCTTCCCTCTTTTGCCCCTTTGGTGTTTTAAACATTAATAAGCGTCAGGTTTTTTCTGGCCAACACTACTTCTTCCCATAGCTCGTTTCATTTTTTCCTTCCCCCCCCTTCCACTTTTTTCCTCTTTCAAGTTATTCCCTTTTCTTTTTTTTATCTTCAGTGCTGACCCCCAAGATCCTGAAACTTGCTTTTTTTCCCCCTTTGAATTTCCACCATCCTACCCCCCTCTTTCTGCTTTTGATGATATATTCTCCCCTTCAACCTTTCCTCTTTTTTCTGGATCCTGCCACTTTCTTGTATTTTTCAGTTTCAGGATCTTTCCTTTCCGCGTCCGTTCCCGATGATTGCTCGACTCCCTTCCCTTTATAACATAGCCCTGCACACGAACTTCGTTTTCTCCCTTGTTCCCTCTAATTCCCACTACTTAAACGTAGATCCTCCTAGTTTTTTTTCCTCCAAGATTGGAAGTGTAAAGTCTTCAACATCCTCGCTGCTCAACTCCCCCTCTATTGTAAGCCTCACCGCCTTATTGAAGCCGGCCCTTCCCCGACCCTCTCACGGAGATCTTCCCACCCAGGTCAAATTAGATTTTCACCACCCGCTCTCCACATTCGTCCTCTTCCCTCGATGTACCCTTAGTTTTCTAATTGACAAGTAAATCAACACCCCCCGACTCCGAGAATCCTCGTTCTTCCCGGTTACCTTCCCTCGCCCCAAGTAAGATGATGTTTTTGCGAAACCTGTCAGCCTACCCCCCCCTCAAGACTAGCCTCACCCCCCATCATGTCCCTCCTTTTGTCTCACCCCTCAAGTCTGCTTTTCTCGACGCGATTTCCCCAGTTTGGCCCTCCAGGGTGAATCCCCTTCCACTTCCCCGTTCCGTTGTTTTTTTTTTTTTTTTTTTTTTTTTTTTTTTTTTTTTTTTTTTTTTTCCCTTTCCACTAGTTTTCCTCCATCTCAGCCGACCCCCCCCTCGTGAGAGGGAACTCAACCCCCAAGACTTTCCATTTGATTCTTCCATACCTCCCCCGCGTATCCAAGCCGTAGAGATCCCTGCTTTTCGGCCCCCCTCCTTTTAATTTGCTACTCTTCCCCAGTCCTTGCTCCTTTTCCCTCTTCCGGCCCCTTTTTTTTCCATGTGCCTCATCTTTTTCCGTGTTTTTCCAAACGTTCCAGCCGAAACACGCATGGCTCGACTCATTTTTCCCCTTTCTCGCTACCTCCGCTCCCCTTTTCCCAAATTTCCCCTTTCCGATGTCCACATTTAAAGCTTGTAACATTGCGTTTCGTTAGTTCGTGGGGGGGTTTGGGCTTTCCCATCCCAGTCATGATATTAATCCCCCATTTGGACATCCCTTTTTCCTGTACGTTTATTTTTTCGACTGCGACCCATGCGTGTCTCCGACTCTTCAGGGCCTTGTCTAAAGAGCTGGACCATGTCTTCGTTACATCTGCCTTGCCGCTTCGAAACCCTCCTGTGCCTCTGTTCCTTCTGAGGCTTTTTTTTTTTTTTTTTCCTTGCCTTTTTCCCGCCCAACCGTCTCCCTCTTGTTCGCTCCGACACTTCTCCCGCCGTTTGTCTGCTGGGTGGACATTCTTTTTCTAAAAATCCCGCTTTCCTTTCCGACAACCCCAACCTCCGCCGCTCAAGTGTTTTCCTTTTTTCAAGGGTTCTGATTCCTTTATCGCCTGTTCCGCCCCCTTGTCCGGGAAGTCACCTTTTCGAGCTTTATTAATGCGTTACTCATTCTCGGTAACACTCCCTGATCCCCCAGTGCTTTTCCTAAGTTGCTAGATTTCCCACGTCGTTTGCTACCACGTTTCTTTCCGAAATTCATTTTTTTTTTTGAAGCTGAGTCTTTCTCCCCCTCTTCCAAACCAAGCCTTCCCTTTTTGTATCCCCGTTCTTTTCCCCCCTTTGCTTTGCTTCCCCTGCCGAATGACTTCGTTC